>Ga0126305_10000061_pt1 | contig 43960 bp, 34 predicted proteins | sample Plot26_FD_92536 | JGI IMG/M metagenome (GOLD analysis project Ga0126305, IMG submission 92536) | Serpentine soil microbial communities from UC McLaughlin Reserve, CA, USA - Plot26 | ecosystem: Environmental > Terrestrial > Soil > Grasslands | place: USA: UC McLaughlin Reserve, Lake County... | reverse complement strand
CGTGGCGCGCCTGGACACCCTCCGGGGCCCGGTACGCGAGGAGCTGATGGCCTCCCTCCAGCGGCGCCTGGCCGAGCTCCTGGGCAACCAGTCGCTCGACGAGTCGCGGATCGCCCAGGAGGTGGCTCTCCTGGTGGACCGCAGCGACGTCAGCGAGGAGATCGACCGTCTGCGCTCGCACCTCGAGCACTTCCGCGCCGTCACCGGCGAGCCCGGCGCGACCGGCAAGCGCCTCGACTTCCTCACCCAGGAGATCTTCCGCGAGCTCAACACCCTCGGGGCCAAATGCCGCAACGCCGAGATGACCCGCGCCGTGCTCGACGCCAAGGTGCTCTGCGAGCAGATCCGCGAGCAGGTGCAGAACGTCGAGTAGTGGTACCATAACGCCTTCCTGAGATTCCCCTCGGCACCGTTTGAACGAACCGATGCAAACCGGCGAGCTGTTCATCCTCTCCGCCCCTTCGGGCGCGGGGAAGACGACGCTCATCCAAAACCTCCTCACGGGGCGGTTCTCCGACGTCGGCGGGCTGGCCTTCTCCGTCAGCCATACCACCCGCAAGCCCCGCCAGGGGGAAGTCGACGACAAGGACTATCATTTCGTCGATCACGCCACGTTCCTGGCGATGATCGAGGCCGACGCCTTTCTCGAGTGGGCGAAGGTACACGACAACTATTACGGCACCTCCCGCGAGGAGGTGTTCCCACGGCTGGAGAAGGGGACCGACGTCCTTCTGGACATCGACGTGCAGGGAGCCGAGCAGGTGGCCCTCCGCTGTCCCCAGGCGCACAGCATTTTCGTGCTGCCCCCGAGCTACGAGGTCCTGGAGCGGCGCCTGCGCCACCGGGCGCTCGACGACGAGCAGGCGATCGCCCGCCGCCTCGCAGTATCCCTTGGAGAAATCAAACGTTACGATCAGTATCACTATGTTATCATCAATGACGATGCCCGCCGTGCCAGCGAGGTGCTGGCGGCCATCATCATCGAGAAACGCCACCTGCGGGATCGCATGCAGCCCAGCGTCCAGGAAATTCTCCGCGACTTCCAGGACCGGGGCGCCACCCCTCAGATCTAGACGAATCAACCGGCCGGCGATCCGGACGCCCGGCAAGGAGACAGTTTTCATGGAAGAGAAGCCGACGATGGACAGCAAATTCCGGCGCGTGCTCGTGGCGGCCGGCAGGGCCGAGCAGCTCATGCGGGGCGCCCGCCCCAAGGTCGAGGCCGGCAAGCGCAAGCCAACGCGGATCGCGCTCGAAGAGGTCGACCACTCGTTGATCGACTGGGGCTACGGCCCGCCCCCCCAGCCGGTGGAGGCCGAGGCCCCGGCGGCCGAGGAAGCTCAGCCGGCCGAGGTCCACTAGCACCAACCCCCTGCAGCCTGATGCGAGTCCTGCTCGGCGTCAGCGGCGGCATCGCGGCCTACAAGTCCGCCGAGCTGGTGCGGCGGCTGCGGTCGCGCGGCCACGAGGTGCGCTGCGCGCTCACGCGTAGCGCCGTCTCCTTCGTCACGCCGCTGACGCTGGAGGTGCTCACCGGCCATCCCGTGTACCAGGAGGAGTACCTCACCGCCACCGGCACCGGCGAGGAGGCCCACATCACCGCCGCCGCCTGGGCGGAGGTGCTGTGCGTGGCCCCGGCGACCACCAACGTGCTGGCCAAGCTGGCGCTCGGGCTGGGCGACGACTTCCTCACCACCACGGCGCTCGCCTTCTCGGGCCCCCTCGTGGTGGCTCCCGCCATGCACTCGTCGATGTGGCAGCGGGAGACGACGCGGGCCCATGCCGAGGCCCTGAAGCGGCGCGGAGTCTGGTTCGCCGGGCCGGTCGAGGGGCCGCTCGCCTCGGGCGAGGTGGGCATGGGGCGCATGGCCGAGCCGGCGGCGATCGCTGAGGCGGTGGAGGCTGCCGCCGGCGCCGGACCGCTGGCGGGACGCACGGTTCTGGTCACCGCCGGGCCCACTCACGAGCCGGTCGATCCCGTCCGCTTCCTCGGCAACCGGTCGAGCGGGCGGATGGGCTTCGCCCTCGCCGCCGAGGCGGCGAGGCGCGGCGCCCGAGTGGTGCTGGTCGCCGGCCCGGTGACGCTGACGACGCCGGCCGGGGTGGCCCGCGTGGACGTCGTCACCGCCCGGGAGATGGAGCGGGCCGTGCGCCAGCACGCCCCGGCGTCGGACCTGATCGTCATGGCGGCGGCGGTGGCCGACTTCCGGCCCAGCCGGCCGGCCGGGAGCAAGATCAAGAAGGAGCGGGGGCTGCCGGTGATCGAGCTGGAGGAGAACCCGGACATCCTCGCCGGCCTGCGCGACCTGGTGCCGGGCGCCGTCATCGCCGGGTTCGCCGCCGAGACCGACGACCTGGAGCGGAACGCCCGCGCCAAGCTGGAGCGCAAGCGGGCGGATTTTCTGGTCGCCAACGACGTCTCCCGGTCCGACATCGCCTTCGAGCGCGACGACAACGAGGTCACCGTGTTCCGGCGGGGGGGCACGCCCGTGTTCTTCTCGCGGCGGCCGAAATACGAGCTGTCGGCCTCGCTCTTCGACCTGTTCACGGCTACACTCCTGGACCGTGAGCCGGAACCTGCAGCCAGCCCTCGCTGACCTGATCGCCTACCTGGGCGAGATGGGTTACTGCGATTTCTACCTGAAATCTCCCCAGGCCGCCGGAGCCGCGCCCGTGCCCCCGGCGCCCCGCCGGGCGGAGGCCGTCGCCGTGCCGTTGAGCGGCGAGGCCGCGGCGCGGGCCGCCGAGCTGGCCGTGCTGGCGGAGGCGGCCGCCGGCTGCACCCGCTGCCGGCTCGCCGAGGGGCGTACCAAGGTGGTCTTCGGAGCCGGCAACCCGGCCGCCGAGCTGATGCTCGTCGGCGAGGGGCCGGGCGCGGATGAGGACCGTCAGGGGCTGCCCTTCGTGGGCGCGGCGGGCGAGCTGCTGACGCGCATCATCCAGGCGATCGAGATGACGCGGGAAGAGGTGTACATCGCCAACGTGGTGAAGTGCCGCCCGCCCGGCAACCGCGACCCCCAGCCCGAGGAGGTCGCCGCCTGCCGCGGCTACCTCGAGCAGCAGATCGCGCTGGTCCGCCCCCGCGTCCTGGTGGCCCTCGGCAAGGTGGCGGCCCAGGCCCTGCTGGGCAACGACGCGCCCATCGGCCGCATCCGCGGCCAGTGGTTTCAGGTTCAGGGCATCCCCACCATGGTCACCTACCATCCCGCAGCCCTCTTGCGGAACGCCGCGCTCAAGCGCCCCACCTGGGAAGATATGCAGCAGGTACGCGACCGGTTGCGCGGCGATTGATCTGTTGGAAGTAGTTGATTCCAAAAAGGCTATAAGCTGGACACCTCTCCGGGAGAGTGTTAAATTTGATTCAGAAACCAATTCTTATTTTGGTCTGAATGCTTATCCCGGAAGCCACCGAGAACTCCGACCCCTTCGAGGTTTTCCTGCGGGAGGTCGAGCCCAAGCTCAAGCGGCTGCTGGCCACGTACCGCATCCCGAGCGAGGACGCCGAGGACGTCTTGCAGCAGGCTCTGCTGGCCTTGCTCTATCAGTGGGAGCGGGTGCGCGATCCCGAGAGCTGGCTGTTCGGCACGGTGAAGCGTCACTGCCTGATGTACTGGCGCACGCACCGCCGGCGCATCTACTCGGCGGTGGACGCGACGCTCCTGGAGTGGCTCTCCGATCCGATCGCCCCTTCCCAGGAGCGTTCCGACCTCCTCTGCGACCTCGAGAACCTGATCGATCGCCTGCCGCCCCGTTGCCGCAGGGTGCTGCGGCTCCGGTTCCGGCTCGGTTACGAGCCGTTGGAGGTGGCGCGCCACCTCGGCTATCAGGCCTCGAGCATCGGTAAGATCACCACGAGATGCCTCGCGGCTCTGTCGCGCGAGCTGCTGACCTCGGAGCTGGCCGAGGAGTTTTCCAAGGCCAGGGCGGCGGAGCGCCGCACCCGCTGACGGCGCCGCTGGCGGTCGCGTGGAAGCCTCCTCGCGGGGGTGGGGGGCCTGGATGGTCGTGACCATGGCTGAATCGGTGCATCTTTATCCCCAGATCGATCGTCTGCTGGGCAAGATCGAGGCTCTGGAGTCCCCCCTCGTTCAGCTCTGGGGCTGGCCGGGCAGCGGCAAGACCGTGATCCTCGAGGCGCTGCTCGCGCGCCACGGCTCGCGGGCCGTGGCGCTGCCCCTGGCGGCGGTGGCCAGCGAGGAGGCCCTGGGGGAAGCCCTGGAATCGGCGCACGAGGTCGGCGTCCGCTGGCTGGTGGCGACCGGCGGCCCGGCCGGCGAGCGGCTCGCCGAGGCCGAGCGCTGGCTGCGGCCCGGGCAGCGCCTGGTGTTCGCCAGCGACCGCTGGCGGGGCCCCGGGGCCGTGCCCCGTGCCGTGGTGCCGCCCCAGGAGCTGCTGCTCACCCGCGGGGAGGTGATCTCCCTGTGGCACGTTCTCACCGGTCTGGACCTCTCTCCGGGGGTCGCTCAGGGTCTGCTGGAGGCGACCGACGGCTGGCACCGGCCGCTCTGCCTCGCCCTTCACGCCACCGGCGGGCTCGGGCTGACGGGGACCGGACCGGAGGAGATCCTGGAGATCGCCGGCGTGCGTCTCTTCCTCCGCCACGAGGTGATGGACGCCTTCCCGGCCGAGGAGCGCGCCCTCCTGCTCGACGCCCTGGAGGAGCGGCCGGGGACGGGCGACATGGGAGAAGAGGCCTGGAGCCTCCTCGACGAGCGCGGCCTGTGGATCGAGGGGCCGGAGCGGGACCGCATGCCGCGGCTGCTCGCCGCCGCTCTCGAGCGGGAGCGCGGCCGCCGGCGGCCGCGCGCCCGCTCCGCGGCCGCCCCCTCCCAGGCGGTAAGCGAGGCTCCCGCCGGCAACCGTCCCGTCTACGTGCTGGGCCTGCTCGGCAGCCCCATCGCCCGCGAGCGGGACGAGGAGGGAGAGCGCGAGCTCGACTGCCGCCTCCGCCGCTCGTTCCAGGTGCTCGCCTTCCTCGCCTCCTCGCCCAACCTGCAGGCCGGGCGCGAGGAGCTGATCGAGGCCGTCTGGCCGAACGAGGGCGAGCGCACCATCGAGCGCAACTTCCATCCCACGCTGAGCCATCTGCGCCGCGCTCTGGAAGGCGGCCGCAAGGACCGGGACCAGACGGCGCCCCTGCTGTTCCGCAACGGCGTCTACCGCCTGAACCCCGACGTCACCTGGGAGATCGACGTGATCGCGTTCAGCCGCTTCGCGGAAGCGGGCAAGGCGAGCGCCGAGCGCGACGAGATGGAGGCCGCGGCCGAGGCCTGGAGGCAGGCCTGGAAGCTGTATCGCGGTCCCTTCCTCCAGGGGCATTACGAGGCCTGGGTCGCCTCCCGGCGGGAGGAGTACCAGCGGCTCTACCTGGAGCTGCTGCGCGAGCTCGGCGACCTCTACGTCCACCTGGGACGCAACGAGGAGGCGATGGACGCCTACCGCACCGTCCTGGTGGAAGACCCCCTCCAGGAGCGCATCCACCTCGCCGTCATGCGCCTCTACGCGGCCCAGGGGCGCCGGGACCTCGTGCGCCGGCAGTACGACAACCTCTGCCGGATCCTGCTCGAAGAGCTGAACGTCGCACCCATGCCCCAGACAACCCGCGATTATCATCGATTGATGACATAGGCATTGACTGATGACCGAGCCGCCCGGGTTGATGGCGCAGGCCCCTTCTGCTACCGTCTCGCCGACCCGAGCGACCCCGCTCCGTAGACCGTTTCCGTTCTTCCTCCGTAAGAGAACCCAAGGATGAGACTGCGAGCCCTGCGTGACGCCTGCCTTGGCGGCTTTCTATACGGCTCGCTGCTCTACGGCACCGTCCTGTCGGTGATCCACGTGGTCCACAACCATCTCGCCTCGCCGCGCGACGCGCTGGTCGTCTACGCCGTCTTCTGCCTGCTCTACGGACTCTGGGCCGCCGCCTTCTTCGGGCTGGCCACCCTCGCCGCCAGCCTGTTCTCCCATCCGCGAGACCAAGGGAGGCGCGGCCGCCTGCTGGGGCTGCTCGCCTTCAACCTGTTCTTCTGGGAGATCTGCTTCCTCTACGGGCTGACCTACGACCAGGCGCCCTTCCATCCGGACGGCGCGTGGGGCATGGCGGCGGTGCTGATCGTCCTCGCGGTGCCCATCGCCGCCGTCACGGCGCTGGCCTCCTGGCTGCTGCACCGCGTGTGGGGAGGACTGAAGTGGGCGGCCGTCGCCGCCCTGCTGCTGGGCGTGGCGGTCCACGCCGCGGCGCCGCTCTACACCCAAACCGGAGAGAAGAGTGCCGGCACGCCACCCGCGATTCAGGCGGCGGCCACGGGGCTCAAAGTCGTCCTGGTGGGCTTCGACGGGGCGGACTGGCGGGTGATCCGGCCGATGATGGAGAAGGGCGAGCTGCCCGCCTTCGCCGGCCTGGCGCGGGACGGCGCGAGCGGCGACCTGGCGACGATCCACGATTCCAACTCGGCCGTCATCTGGGCCTCCATCTACACCGGCGAGGACCCTGAGCGCCACGGCGTGCTCGACTTCTACCGCATCCAGCTCCCCGGCATGGCCTCGCCGGGGATCTTCCCCGTCCACCGGACGTATTTCAAGGAGCTGTCCGACCTCGTGGCCCCCCTGGGGCTGACGCGGCAGATCCCGGTCGACCGCTTCTCCCTCGCCGGCGCGCCCCTGTGGGAGGTCGCCGACCGGGCCGGGATGACCGTCGGCGTCGTGGACGGCTACTTCTACTCCTTCCCGGCCCTGCAGGTCTCCCGGCCGGGAAGCTGGTTCTTCTCCTACGGGCTCGACGAGGTGGCCGCGCGGCCGTCGGGGCGGATCGACCTGTTCATGCAGCCGAAGGCGACCGGACTCTTCCGGCGGATCCGTCCGGCCCTGGGGCAGGGGGACTTCCACTGGCAGTCCGCCGTCCTGCTCGATCTCCTCGGAGGAGGGCCGCAGCCCCGGTTCGTCAACTTCTACACCCACGAGCCCGACAGCGCCCAGCACTTCTACTGGAAGTGGTACCAGCCGCGCCGCTTCTTCGGCGTCACCGAGCGGGGGCTGAAGGAGAAGGCGGAGCGCATCCCTTCCATCCACCGGGATTTCGACCGCTTTCTGGCCAAGCTGCTCGCCGAGGTCGGGCCGGAGACGGTGGTCATCGTCGCCTCCGACCACGGCCACAGCCCGACGATCGTCCACAGCCTCTACACCCAGCACCGGCACGGCCCCCCGGGCATCCTCCTGATGCACGGCGGGCCGGTGAAGCGCGGGCTGGCCGTCCAGGGCGCGGACATCTACGACGTCTATCCCACCGTCCTCTATCTCCTCGGGCTGCCGGTGCCGCGGGACCTCGCCGGCAAGGTCCTGCTGGACGCGCTCGATCCCGGCTTCGTGCGGCTGCACCCGGTGCGCACGGTGCCGAGCTATCGGGGCCTTGGCATGCCCGCGAACCTACCGGGAGCGAGCCGCGACGGCAGCATGAACGAGATGGAGATCGAGAAGCTGCGGAGCCTCGGCTACATCTTCTAGAATCCGCGAAGGAGCCCATTCCATGAACAGGCCCTCGAAGCGCGACATGCCGGTGGTCATCCTCTGCGGAGGCAAGGGCACCCGTCTGCGCGAGGAGACCGAGTACCGGCCGAAGCCGATGGTCGAGATCGGGCCCCAGCCGATCCTCTGGCACATCATGAAGACCTACGGCGCCCACGGCCTGGACCGCTTCCTCCTCTGCCTCGGCTACAAGGGCTGGGAGATCAAGCAGTACTTCCTCCGCTACCGGGAGATGCACTGCGACTTCACGATCTCGATGGACGGCAGCCGGCCGCCCGAGATCCACAACCAGGACGGCCACGAGACCTGGCGGGTCACCTGCGCCGAGACCGGCGCCGAGACTGCCACCGGCGCCCGCCTGCGGATGGTGCGCAAGTACGTCGACGCTGCCACCTTCTGCTTCACCTATGGCGACGCCGTCGGCAACGTCGACATCGACGCCCTGCTCGACTTCCACTGGTCCGAGGGGCGGATCGCCACCGTCACCGGCGTCCACCCCACCTCGCGCTACGGCGAGATGCGGGTGGACGGCCCCAAAGTGCTGGAGTTCGACGAGAAGCCCAACCTCGCCGAGGGCGTCGTCTCCGGCGGCTTCTTCGTTTTCCAGCGCGAGGTCTTCGACTACCTGAACGACGATCCGGACCTGTTCCTGGAGCAGCAGCCGCTGCGCAACCTGGCGCGCGACGGCCAGCTCTCGGTCTACCTCCACGAGGGCTTCTGGCATCCCATGGACACCTACCGGGACTATCTCTACCTGAACGACCTGTGGAAGCGCGGGGAGACGCCCTGGAAGATCTGGTGAGCCGTCCTGGCCTGGCCTGCCGCTTCTGTGGCGCTCCTCTCTCACGGGTCTTCGTGGATCTGGGCGTCCAGCCGCTCGCCAACTCCTACCTGGAGCCGGCGGACCTGGGGAAGGCGGAGGCGTTCTATCCGCTCTGCGTCTTCGTCTGCGGCGAATGCCTGCTGGTGCAGCTCCCCGAGGAGGAGAAGCCGGAGGCGATCTTCTCCGACTACGCCTACTTCTCGTCCTACTCCGAGAGCTGGCTGCGCCACGCCGAGGCCTACGCCGTGGCCATGATCGAGCGCTTCGGCTTCGGCCCCGGCCATCAGGTGGTGGAGATCGCCAGCAACGACGGCTACCTCCTGCGCTGGTTCGCGGCGCGCGGCGTCCCCGTGCTCGGCGTCGAGCCGGCCGGCAACGTGGCCGAGGCGGCCCAGGCGGCGGGCATCCCGACCATAGTCCGGTTCTTCGGCGAGGCCACGGCCCGCGAGCTGGTGGCGCAGGGCACCCGGGCCAACCTGCTGGTGGGCAACAACGTCCTGGCCCACGTGCCGGACCTGAACGACTTCGTGGCCGGGCTCGCCGTCCTCCTCGCTCCCTCGGGAGTGCTCACCATGGAGTTCCCCCACCTCCTCCGGCTCATGGCGGAGGACCAGTTCGACACCATCTACCACGAGCACTACTCCTACTTCTCCTTCACGACGGTCCGCACGGTCTTCGCGGCCCACGGCCTCACCCTGTTCGACGTCGAGGACCTGCCCACCCATGGCGGCTCGCTGCGGATCTACGCCCGGCACGACGCGGACGCCTCGAAGCCGGTGGGGGAGCGGGTCGGCGCGCTGCTCGCCCGCGAGGAGGAGGCCGGCCTGGGCCGGATCGAGACGTACGGCTCCTTCGCCGAGCGGGTCCGCGGGGTGAAGCGGGGGCTCCTGCGTTTCCTGATCCAGGCCCGGGAGGAGGGGCGCACGGTCGCCGCGTACGGCGCGCCGGCCAAGGGGAACACGCTGCTCAATTTTTGCGGGGTGCGGACCGACTTCGTCGACTACACGGTGGATCGCAGCCCCCACAAGCAGGGGCGGTACCTCCCCGGCACGCGCATCCCCATCCATGGTCCGGAGCGCCTGCGCGAGACGCGGCCCGACTACGTGCTCATCCTGCCCTGGAACCTGAAGGAGGAGATCATGGGGCAGATGGCCGACGTCCGCTCCTGGGGAGGCCGCTTCGTGGTGGCCATCCCGGAGGTCCGGGTGCTCGAATGATCTTCCGCGAGACCCCGCTCGCCGGCGCCTGGGTCCTGGAGCCGGAGCGCTTCGAGGACGAGCGGGGCTTCTTCGCCCGCACCTACTGCCGCCGCGACTTCGAGGAGCGCGGGCTCGATGCCGGCATCGCCCAGTGCAGCGTCTCCTTCAATCACCGGCGGGGGACCCTGCGCGGCCTCCACTTCCAGACGGCTCCCCACGAGGAGGTCAAGCTCGTGCGGGTCACCCGCGGCGCGGTCTGGGACGTGATCGTGGATCTGCGGGACGGATCGCCGACGTTCGGTCGGCACTTCTCGGTCGTGCTCTCGGCGGAGAACCGGCACGAGCTCTATATCCCCAAGGGGATGGCCCATGGCTTCCAGACGCTGGAGGACGCGGCGGAGGTCTTCTACCAGATCTCCGCGTTCTACGTCCCCGAGGCGGCGCGGGGCTACCGCTGGGACGATCCCGCCTTCGCGGTCCCCTGGCCCGAGCCGGTGACCATGATCTCGGAGAAAGACCGGAACCTGCCGTTCTTTGCTCCCCTCTCTCAGTGAGAGCCCCCGCCGAGGTCGTATTCGACCTCCGGCGGGTAGACGGTGAGGCTGGCCGCCGCCGGGGCGGCGAAGGTGAGGGGGATCTCCACCGGGCCGTCGCCGGGCGCCGCCGCGGCGAGGGCGGCGGCGAGGGGAACGGTGAGGTCGAAGTCCGTGAAGTCTTCCCGCGCGGAGGGTCCCACCACCGCGCCAGCCACCGTCAGGGTGAAGGCGGAGTCCTCGGAGCCGGTAGGTTCGGCGGGCGCCAGGAGCCGCCAGAGGGCCGAGCGGCCCGGCAGCGACCCCTCGTCCCTCCAGATCCGCCGCGGACCGCCGCGGGACAGAAGGAGGAGGCGAGTGGCGCTTTCTGCGGTCAGCCAGACCGCGGCTCCCCGGGTCGCACGGACCAGGAGCCAGGAGATCCCGGCGGGGAGGGCGACCGGGAGGGGGAGGCGCGCGGTGGACCACAGGGGCCGGCCCGGCTCGCCCAGGCGGACCGCGGCTTCGGCCAGAGCCTCTCCCGCCGGCCGGCCTGCCGCGTCGGCCTGCAGCTCGAAGGCGAGCTCGGTGCCGGCGGCGAGCGGCAGGACCGCGGCGGCGAGCCCGCTGGCGGCGAGGGGCGCGGCGAGCTCGATCCTTTGGGCCGCCCAGGTCTCCCCGGCGAGGCGGGCGCCGCTCCGGCTCGCCGGATCGGCGAAGCCCTCCCCCTCCGGCCGGTGCCCGCGCGTCCCCTCCGCCAGACGCAGCGACGCCCGGCGCACCCGCGCCTGCCGGGGGAGGGAGACCGCCACCGCCGCCGTGGCCACCCGGCCCGCGGGGAAACGCAGGACCTCTTTTTCCTGCCCCGAGACGAGGCGCGCCAGGCGCAACCGATAGGAGACGTCGAGGCGGGAGAGGACGAAGCGGCAAGGGGCGTCGGACTCGACGGCCAAGCGCATCTCCAGCTCTTCAGGGAGTGCCGCGCCCTCCTCGCGCAACGTGGCAAGCCGCCGTTCCAGGAGGCGTGCCAGCGCTCGCGCCAGCTCGGGCCCGGCGTCGACGGCTCCCGCCGCGGCGGGCACCCCCTTGCCCACTTCGCCGGCGACCTGCCACACCGGCGTGGCCGAGCCGGGGTCCGCGGGATCGAGGACGTGGAGGCGGGGTGTCGCCGGATAGCTCCGCAGGTCGATCCGCCCCACGTCCCCGGCCGCCAGGGGGAGGGGCCCGGAGAGGCCGGCGAGGCGGAGGGCGAAGCGGGCGTCGACGAAATCGTCGTCCAGGGTCGCCGCCCGGAGGCGCACCGCGGCGGTGGCCGTCGGCTTCTCGGAGACCGCGTCGCCGTCCATGCGATGAAACTCCAGGGTGTCATGGAGGAGGGGCAGGCGGTCGCGGTCCCGGCCGAGCCTGTCCCTCTCCCTTTCCTGATGCCCGGCGAGGCGGACCCGCACCACCTGGCGCGGCGCCTCCAGGGAGACGACCAGCGCTCCGTCCGGCCCGGGGGCGAGACGGGAGGCGAGCGCCGCCCCTGCCAGCGGGAAGTCGAGGGGCTCCAGGGCGGCCCTGAGGAGGGCCCCCTCCGGCTCCAGGACGAAGCCGTCCGCCCCGGCGAGACGGAAGCGCAGGGGGATCTCGAGGCGGAACGGCGGCCCGGCCGGCCCCAGCACCACTTCGAGCGGAGCCGCCGTGGCGTTCATGTGCCGCCGCCGGGCCGCAGGATGATGCTCGGCCGCACCGGGTTGAAGCCGGAGACCTTCCCCTGCAGGCTGCCGAAGTTGGTGGTCACGGCCCTCTGATGGGCGTCGAAGGTCGCGCTGTCGACCTTGGCGGAGAGGCCGCTCCGGGTCTCCGCCTGGAAGCCGGCGAAGACCGTGGCGTCGAGCTTGCCACGGACGACGTCGTCGAAGCGGGTGGCATCGACCTTGGCGGCGAGCCCGCGTTGAGTCTCGCTGCGCAGGACCCTGACCTCGTTGGCGTCGGCCTTGGTCTGGAGGGCGCCGTCGATCGCGACCACCTTCCCTTCCAGACCGTCGAGCCGGCCGGCCACCTGGCCCAGCGCGACCACCTTCCCCTCGATGCCCCCGAGGCGGGTGGTGACGTCGCGGCGGGCATCCAGCCGGACCTGCCCGACGCCCGCAAGGACCGCGGGGCCGGCCACCGCGAGGGTGCGGGAGGCGGTCCGCACCCCCTGGAAGATCTTGACGCGGGTCTCGGGCGGGAGATCGTCCAGGCGCCGTTCGGTGAAGCCGCGCAGCGAATCCCCCGCCACCTTGCGCCCGACGGTCTCGCCGGCCAGGCCGCGGTGGCCGGCGACGTACCAGTGCACGCGGTCGTAGATCTGGTCGAGGAGGGCGTCGGCATCCTTCCCCCCGGCTTGGCGGGCGAGCTCGAGCTCGTCGGCCAGCGCCGGGTCGGCGCGGGAGACCTCGAGGTAGACGGCATACCAGGCGGCCAGCCAGTCGACGATCTGGAGATGGACCACGGCCACGGCATCGACCGCTCCCTCGGCTCCTGCCGTGCCGGCGGCATGGGCGGTGATCGCGGCGGGGACCTCCGGCCAGGCGGTGAGGGGGGCGGCGGGATTGATGGCTTCGGCGAGGCCGTCGCGCCGCTCGCGGAAGAGGAGGTCCACCGCGCCGCGCAGCTCCCGGCTCGGCTCCCAGCGGTACTGCCGGGCCATGGCCTCCAGCCCTTCCCGGGCGTCGCCGGGCGTGGCGGCCACGGCGTCGATCCCGCCGAGGGAGGAGAGGAGGGCCTCGGTCTGGTCGGCCGTCGGCTCCTCGGCGGTCGGAGGGACCAGGACGGCGCGGGCGGTGCCGTCCGCCGCCGTGCGCAGGTCCAGGGAGGCGCCCGTAGCCGCCAGGGCGCCGGGCAGGCGGAGGTGGCCCCAGGTGGCGGTGAGGACCAGCTTGGCGCCGGCCTGGGGGGCGCCGCCGTCCGTCAGACGGGCGGTGACCGTCACCGGCTGGCCGAGGAGCGGGCGCTCCCGGTCCGCGGTCAGGGTCAGGCGGCGGCGTCCGCCCGCCGCCCGCAGCTCCTCGACCTGCCGGCGCAGCTCTCGGACCTCCTGCAGCAGCACGAGGACGTTGACGTCGGTTTCCATCGCGCTCATCCGGGCTGCCGCCGCTCGAGCGCCGCCAGGCGGTTGGCGATGCCGGTGACGTCGCTGAGCTTCGTCCGCACCTCGGTGGGGTCGATGACGGTGAACTGGGCCACCTGGCGCTGCACGGTGCCGAGCCCGGCGGTGAGCGTCGCCTGCTGGGTGTCGACCTTGCGGTCCACCTGCTCGACCCGCTGCACCAGCGTCGAGACCTGGCCGACCACGTGGGCCGAGCCGACGTCGGCCCGCAGCGCGGCGTTGGTGAAGACCTCCACCGCCACGTCCTCCCGGGCGCCGGGGGTGGAGAGCTGGGAGCGGTCGAGGGTCTGTTGCAGGGACACGGCGTCCGCCATCGCCCGCTTGAGGTCGGGGACGAAGGCGGGGCCGAGGGCATCCGGGATGTCCTCGAGGGCCTGGCGGACCGCCATGTAGCCCTTCTGGCGCCCCAGGACCCCGAGGCCGCGCGTCACCCCGCCCACCCGCTCCCGGAGGTTGCCGATCGATTTGCCGAGGTCGGCGACGACGCCGGCGGAGAGGGGCCCGACCAGGTCCCGCGCCTGGAGCGCAGCCTGCGGCAGGTAGTCCAGGTGGATGAACGGCCCCACCCAGTCGCGGAAGGTGATCTGGATCGAGCTGGCGCCCCGGCTCTGGTCCGGGGTGAGCGGGTCGCTGTCCTTGCGCACGAAGGCGAGGACGGTGGAGCGGTAGTCGGTCCAGGCGTGCACCGGACGGGGGAGGATCGACGCCACCTTCGGCGTGTAGTGGAGATAGTAGGCATCCACGAAGTGGCGGACGCTCGACGAGTCGGTCCGGTCGTACTCGGCGCTCAGCACCTGGAAGGCGCCGGCCCGGCTCGCCTCCATGGGAGTCGCGGCGTCCAGGATGTGCCGGCTGACGCTGCGGCTGGTCGCCGGCAGGCGGGTGGTGAGGGAGGACGCCACCTCGTCGTCGACGTCGTCGGGCAGGCCGTCGGCGTGCTCGGCCCGCACCCGCACCCGCGCCACGCCGGCGGCGTTCACCTGCACCGAGAGGGCGCGGTCCCCCGAGTTGCCCAGGCTGGTGAAGCCGGGGACCGGCTTGAGCTGCCCCCAGGCGACGACGAAGTCGATCCAGGGCAGCTCCCCCCCGTCCGCCGGCCGGAGCGGCTGCCCCGCGAGATCGGTGACGTGCGCCTCGACCTCCGCCAGGTCGCCCAGGGCGTAGCGGACCTGCGTCGTCTGCAGGGTGAGCCGCCAGGTGTCGCGCAGCAGCGGCTCGACCTCGGCCCGCAGCCCGTCGAGGTCGGTGCGGATCGCGGCCACCTCTCCCCGCAGGGAGAGGACCTGGCCGGTGAGGTCCTCGACGACGCCGTCGACGCGCGCCGACAGAGTGGCGACCTGGCCGGCCAGGCCGCTCTCCAGGTCTTCGATGGCGGTGATCAGGCCGTTCCAGTCCTGCGACCGGATGAGCTGGCCGGGAGCCTTGTTGCCGAAATCATTTGTCAGAGAGCCCATTGCGAACGACCTCCTCTTCCAAGGCCAGCGCGGCGCGCACGCCGGCCGGCCGGACCAGTTGGATGCCCTGCCAGACCCGGTCGGTCACGGCCGGGTCCACCACCTCTCCGGGAGTGAGCCGGAGGAGACGGACGAGAACGGAGAGCGGGCGCCGGGGTTGCCACTCCATCCACACCCGCGCCGACGGCAGGTAGGGAAAGACGGCGTCGTCGAAGATCCCGGCGGGCGGCGCGGCGAGGTCGAAGCGCCCGGGGAGGGGAGCCTCTTCGCGCGGCGGCGGCGGCACCAGGCGACCCTCGGGAGTCCACCAGGGGAGCGGCCCCCGGGGCGGCTCGAGGCCCGGCGGATCGAGCGAGAGGTAGCGCCAGGTGGCGGTGCCCGGGGGGAGGCGGGGCAGAGCGGTCAGGCCGCCGTCGGCGATCCGCTCCTCGGTGGGCTTGACTCGCACGGCGAGCTTCGCCTCGGGCACCGGCGCCGTGGGGGTGAACCGGGAGCCGTCCCAGGTGCCCAGGTGGGCCTCCGCCTGGTCGGTCCACAGGAGGGTCCGCACCGCCGTCCGGTTGGAGCGGGGCGCGGGGCGCCAATCGTCCCCCTCGCGCCGGTTCCAGCGTCCCCCGTCGCGGTCGAAGCCCCAGGAGCCGCGGGGGCTGCCGTCGGCGAGGCGGTCCGCCGCGCCCCAGCGCTCCGGGCCGCCGTCGCGGGAGAACAGCCAGAGGTCGCGGCCGTCGAAGGTGGCGAGCCCGCGGCCGGTGCAGAACCAGACCACGCCGCGCTCGTCCTCCCGGATGTCGAGCACCGGCTCGGGCAGCACGTCGGGGAAGGCCTCGAGCGCCGTCTGGTAGGTGGTGCCCTCTCCCCGGGCCACGTAGCGGCAGAGGCCGGCGTCGGTCCCCAGCCAGAGGGAGGAATCAGGACCGCGGAAGATCGCCCGCACCGGCGGCAGGAAGACCTTGCCCTCATTCGGCAGCTCCTGCCAGTCGAGCCCCTCGTCCCCCTTCGTCTCACCCTTGTAGACGTACCAGAGGCCGGTCCCGGGGTGGTGCTGGAGCAGGCCGAGATCGGTGCCGAAATAGAGCACCCCCGTGGCGTCGGCCGCGGCGGCGAAGACCGCCACCGCCGGTCCGGTGCGCTCGACGGCACCCCCGCGGCGCAGGCGCGCCACGCCGGTGGCGGTCCCGGCCCACCATCCGCCATCGCCGTCGGGGAGCAGGGCGTTGACCTCGGCGTCCTCGAGGCCCGGCACGGGCTCGGCGGCGAAGGCGCCGGGCGGCTCCGGCCAGAGCGGCACGCGCCGCAGGCCGGCGGCGGTGCCGGCGAGCAGGGCGCCCGGCTCCTCGGCGAGGCAGCGCACCGCGGGCACGCCGACCGCCGTCCAGGCGCGGCCGTCGAAGCGCTGGAGCCCGGCGTCCGTGCCGGCCCAGAGGGTCAGGTCCCGCGTCTGCCGGAAGGCGTTGACCCGCTCGGCCGGCGCGCCGTCCACCGCCCGCCAGGGGCCGGGGGCCGCGGGGTCGGCCGGCGCCACTTCCGTGGGCCGGGAGCGCGCCCGGCGCAGCCCCGCGTCGAGGCCGATCCAGGAGGAGCGGCCCGGTGCCAGGCGCAGGGTCTCGCCGGCGGCGAGCGTCCCCAGGTAGGCGAGCCCCAGCCGCGCCCGGCCGTCCGCGCCGGCGTACAGCTCGATCATCGGGTTGACGGTGGCATCGATCCGGCCTTCCATGGGCGCGGTCCCCTGCAGGTAGACCGTGAGAGCGACCGGCGTCAGCCCGTCGTTCGAGGCCGTCCAGCGCATCAGCGGCCCCACCTCCTCCGGCAGGGCCAGGGAGACGGTGTCGAGCGGCGGCCTCTCCTCCACCCGGAAGGGGCGGTCTTCGAGCCCGGAGGCCGCGCCCGGGTCGAGGGGGAGATGGACCTCGACGGCCCGGCGCAGCGCCTCCGGAGTGCCGAGCCCCTGGCGGTAGAGAGCGACGGTGCGGCGCAGGCGCCGCCGGTACGCCTCCACGGTCTCGCGCAGGGACGCCGGCTGCTGCCAGGGGGGGAGCGGCACCAGGCCGCCGAGCCGCGCCAGGTCGCGCAGGAAGGGGGTGTCCTGCCGCGCGGGCTCCAGCCGGCCCGGGTAGGCCGCGGCCAGGAGCTGGAGATTCAGGCTCAGCAGCGCCGGCCCTTCGGCACCGGCCGCCGCCTGCTCGCGCAGGCCCTGGGGGAGGTCGATCTCCGCGAACAGAGCCGCGTCGAACAGCGGCGCCCCGGCGGCCCGGGCGCCGAGCTCGTCGATCAGGGCGCGGTCGAGGGCGGGGGCGGGGCGCCGCAACGGATCATGATCGGCGAGCAGGCGCCGCGTGCGGGCGGAGAAGCCCTGCCGCAGGTGGACGGTCAGGGCGCCGGCGCCGTCCCGCATCTCGGCGGCGGCGGACTTGGCATCCACCAGGTCGACGCGATCGGCGGCGAGCAGCACGGGCCGCTCCTGGCGCCGCCGGCTGAGCAGGGACCAGGCGCTCTGGTCGGCGCGGTCGGCATGGTCCACCCAGTGGGCGCTGAGCACCCGGCCGGCCTCCTCCTCTAGCCCGTCGAGCGGACGGGCGACGGCGGCGAGGAGCTGTGCGAGGAGCCCGTCGTCCTCCGGCTCCGGCCGCCAGAGGGAGGGCAGGCGGCCGCGCAGGCGTTCCAGGCTATTCACCGCTTCTCTCCGTGGCCTCGACGCCGTTCAGCGCCAGGCGCTCGGACGGGGTCAGCGGGTAGGCGTCCCCCGCGGCGGCCAGGGCTTGGGTCAGGCCGCCGCGCTGGGACAAGGCGAAGGTCGCCTGGTAGGGGGCGATGGCCGAGGCGGCCGCGGGGTCGAACGCGGCGAGGCTGCCGCCGGGCCGGCCGGGCAGGGGGAGGACGAAGAGGAGCTTGTCGAAGGTGACCGTCCGCAAGCCGGCGTCGCCCTGGGGCACCGTGTTCCAGAAGGCGACCGCCTGGGTGAGGGCCGCGGTGGCCGCCGCCGCGTCGGCGGGCGGGGTGCCCGGCGGCCAGGTGATCACCGCGTCGAGGAGCGTGGGGAGCGCCGGGTCCGCCAGGTCCAGCTCGCCGAGCACGGTGGGGTGGCCGGCGAGGCGCAGCAGCCCGGCCGGGGCGTCGAGGACGCTCACGTCGGCGCCCTCCTCCTGCCAGGTGGCGGCCAGCAGGCGCACGTCCTCGACCCCGGCGACGCTCAGAACCTGGCCGACCAGCCGGTTGACGCTCGCCTCTTCGTCCCTCCCCAGGCGCGCCAGGAAGGCGGCCACCTTGCCGCGGACCGCCTCCTGGAGCCCCCGCAGGTCTTCTTCGAGCAGCCCCTGGGTGGTGGTGAGGGCGAGGGAGAGGTCGACTCGCCGCGGCGCCTCGGCCCCCTTCAGGCGCACCTCGACGCCGGCCGGCCGAGCGTCCTGAAGAGCGCGGTGGAGGCGCTGCACCTGCTCCGGAGTGAGGGAATCGGCGAGCGGCGTGACCTCGACCAGCCCGGGAGAGGGCTCGGCGATCTCCGCCTTCACCCCCTGGCGGGCCATCACCGACCGGAGCGCTCCGAGCGTCGCCCGCTCGCTGCCGTGAAGGAAGCCGCGGGCCCGCTCGCGCAGCTCCTCGTCCGCCTCATCACGGGAGCTCAGGGCGGTGGGCGAAGGGTTCGTCACCCCGGCGATGCCGGCGAGGGGCGCCGGCAGCTCGGTCAGGGCGCCCGCGGGGAGCGGATCGTTCGGTTCCAGGTCGCGGGCCTGGACGCGGACGGTGCGCTGGCCGTCGGCGAGGGTGACGGCGGCGGTCGTCTCGTACTCGATCTCGCCGTCCGCGGTGAGCAGGCGGGTGCCGGCGGGGATGTGGATGGCGCCCCGGGTCCCCTCGGCGCGGGTGAATTCCACCTCGCCGGCGGGGCGGCCGGCGCGGATGCGCTCGACCCCCAGCAGGGCCACGACGTTGTCCAGGGCCGCGCCCTCGGCGAGGTCGACGAAGCCGGAGCGGTAGACCCCCTCGAGCTGGGCAGAGAGGCGGGCCAGCTCGAGGGCGAACGACTCGGCGAGGGTGCGCACCACGCTGCCGGTCTGCACGTCGGTCAGCGACGGCCGGGCCGAGCGGGGGAGATAGCTGACCTCGAACACCGTCCCGGGGTCGGGAAGGTCGGCCCCCTCCGGCCAGCGCAGGGCCGCGCCGTCCTCGGTGAGCACCCAGTCCTTCCCCTTGCGGAAGGCGTGGGGCTGGCCGGCGCGGCTTCCCCAGACGGAGGTCACGTCGGCCGCCGGCGGCCGTTCCAGGGGGTAGTCGTAGGGCGGCGCGGCGGCGCCCTCCGGCGGCGGGAACGGATGGGGCTCGGCGGCCACCCCGGCCGTGAGGCCGGCGAGCAGCCCGTCGAGCACCTCGGGATAGGTCCGGCGGCGAAAGCTCATGGTTCCAGCTCCAGGGCCAGAGGCCCGATAGTCAGGGTGTCCAGAGGCCCGAGACGGGCGGGGAGCAGCTCGATGAGGACCTCGACGAGGTCCCGCCGGACGGGCGACGGCTCGACGACGACGCGGAGCACCTTGTCGATCCGCGGCTCCCTCTCCAGGGTCTCGAGGACGTACAGCTTGACCAGGTTGCGCGTCGTCGCCGTGTTCGTCCGGCCCACCAGCTCGTGGAGGCGGGAGCCGTACTCGGGGTGGCCGAGGGCGGTGAGCTCGCCGCGCGGCGTGAGGAGGCGGGCGAGGACAGCCTGGCCCAGGTTGCCGCGTCCGGAGACGCTCGCCAGGTCCTCCAGGCGGTAGGCGCGCCCCGGCACGCGGCGCAGCTCGGTGGCGACGGCATAGACCGGCCGCCACTCCTGCCGTCCCAGCTCGATCCGGAGGTCGGTCCCCAGGTGCGCGTCGTCAGCCATCTCTAACCTCCGATCAGCACGGTCCCGGCGGCGATGATCTGCCCCGCGGGGAGATCGGCCGGGTCGTTGCAGGTGGTCGCCGGGTCGCCGGCGCGGGCGGCGGGCTTGCCGCCGATGAAGACGGTGGCGCTCCCCTGGAGGACGGTGCCGCGGTCGGCCGGCGGCTTCTGGAACGGTCCGCCCTGGGGGATGTGGGCCGGCGTGTTGGTGGCCGTGGAGCCCACGACCGCGGCGGGCTTGCCCTCGATGTTGACGTCCTTGGCCAGCGAGCCGTCGAGCGTCCCCACGAACGGGTGCGGCAGGGGGGTGGGCACCGGCCCGCCAGGGGACGGGATCATCACGATGTGCGTGTCGGTCGCCATCACCTTGTCTCCCTGTTTCGCCGCCGGCTTGCCCATGGTTCCATCCCTTCCGTCAATTGAGATTGACCGTCCCGCCTTTGAGATCGAGGGTCGAGTCGGCGTCGAGCTTGATCTGCTTCGCCTTCATCTCGATGGCGTCGGCCTCGAAGGCGAGCTTCCCCTTGGACTCCAGCTTCACGGCGCCGTCGCGGTCGACGGTGATCGTCGCCTTGCCGCCGCCGACGTCGATCTGGACCACCGGATCGTCGTCCTGCAGGCGCAGCTCGAGCCCCTCGCCGAGGCGGAGGAGGAGCTCCCGCCGGTCGCCGCTCGAGATCTCCAGATGGACGGCGTCGGCGTCCTCGGCTCCCAGCGGCAGGTGGAGGACCGCCTGGCCGTCGGCGTTCCGGGGCGGCCGCGCCTCGTCGCTGTAGACGCTGCCGGTGACCACCGGGGCGTTGACGTCGCCGCCGACGAACTGCACCAGGACGAGGTCGCCCACCGCCGGCACGCTCACCGCGCCCAGGCGGCCGGTGGCCAGCGGCACCTGGCGCAGCACCAGCCCCGAGTCGCGCAGCACCACGGTGCAGGCGTAGTTGTCCGGGTCGGAGTCGCCGGCGTGGGGGTGCTGCTCCTGGACTACGGCGAGCTCCACCGTGCGCTGCCGCCCCAGCTCCTCGCGCACGATGCGCTGCAGGGTCTCGAAGAGGGTGGCGGTCACAGCAGCCCTCCCAGGAGACCGGCGAGGCCGCCGCCCCCGGCGGCCTTGACGAAATGGATGCGGGTGGTGAATCCGGCGCTCTTCGACAGGGCGTGGCGCACCCGCAGCACCCGGAAGCTGCCGTTCAGGGCGTCCCGCGGCGCGCCCGAGACCTCGACCGTTGCCCCCGGCGTGACCTCGGGAGAGCCGGGGACGAGCAGCCGGCCGGTGAGCGTCCAGGCCTCGGCGGCGGCGAAGGCGGCGCTGGCCGCGCCCTTCGCCGCCTCGGCATTGCGCAGGGCCGGGTCGGAGAGGACCCGTCCGGGAGTGCCCGCCGTCCCCGCCACCGCGGCGGGATCCTTCACCAGCCAGCTCCAGGCGTCCGATCCCTGGCTGCCGGCCGCCCCTTCGCCGACGATGCGCAGGCCGGCGGCGAGCGGCGCGGCCTGCGTCACCTCCAGGGCGAGGACGTCCACGCCGTAGGTGAAGCTCGCCACCGGCGCGCCGTCCGCCGGCGGGCCGAAGCCCAGCTTGCCCTCGGCATCCACCGTCGCCAGGAAGCCGCTGCGGCGGGCGAGCCCGGCGACGTGCTCCCAGGCGGTGCGCCGGTCGTCCACCACATAGAAAGGAAGGTCGGGGCCGTCCTCCACGGTGCCGGTCGAGACCTCCGCGCGCCCCGCCAAGTCGCGGACGATGTCGCCCGCGGTCCGGCTCTCGAAGCTCTGGTTGAGCCGCAGCCGGGCGAGCGCCGCGCCGCCGTCCGTGGCGGTGATCCGGGAGGGGCCGGCGAGGGCGTGGGCGACTCCCGACACGGTGCCGGTGAAGACGGCCGCCGCGCTGCTGTCGGAATACCCCAGGGAGATCAGAGCGTCGTCGCCCACCTCGGCCGGCAACGTCGCCGACAGCTCGGCGTCCGACACCGCCGGCGCCACCCCCAGCTCCACCGCCAGGGCGATCACCGCGCCCGCCGGGTCGCCGGCCGTCGCGCCGCCCAGGGTCACCTCGAAGACCGGGCGGCGGACGGCCGGAGCGGCGGGGGGAGCGAGGAGGGAGAGGAGATCCACCATCAGACGGTCTCCAGAGCCTTGGAGAGATCGGGGAGGGCGACCGCGAGCTCCTCACTCACTCCTTCGCGGAGGCTAAGGGACCGGCGCGCCGGCGGAGTCTGGAGAGACGGGAAGAGGTTGACGAAGGTCAGCATCGCCGCCCTCTGCACCTCGAACACCGGATCGATCTCGCTGTCCGGGAGGATGAACGAGCGCGGATCGGCGGGATCGGGATCGAGCTCGATGGTCATGGCGATCGAACCCGCGGCTTTCTCGAGGACGTAGTCCATGAGCCCCCCGGGGACCTTGCCGTCGTCCTTGGACACCTTCGCCAAGTGCGGGTAGAGGTCGCCGGCTTTGATCCGCGTGTAGTGCCGGCCCGCGGGATCCCCTTTTAGGTTGGCTACCCGCTCGTAGTGCTTCGCCATGTCCTCCTGCAGGGGCGGCGCCGCGTCGGTACGTCCGGCCCACGGGAAGAGCACCCAGCGCCCTCGGGCATGGAAGTCGAGGCTCGCCTTGAACGCCTTGGAGCGCACCAGCTTCTGCACGGCCTGCACCTCCTTGGCATAGCCGGGTTTCGGCCCGCGATAGTCCTCGTCTCCGGGAGAGTCGCTGAAGGCGCCCGCCTTCGCCGACCAGAAGGCGGTCTCGTAATTGCGGTTCAAGTCCACCGCTTCGCGGCCGGCGGGCGGGTCGTTCGTGCGCCACATGCGGTCGGTGGTCACGGTCTTCTCGTGCCCGTCCGGGTTGATGATCGGTACGATCCAGAGGTCCAGGGAGTCGACCAGGCGCTGGATCCTGGGATCGGTGCTGTAGTTCCTGATCAGGAAATCGGCGAAGAGGAACGGCATCTCGACCGAGATCCACTCCCGTGCATGGTGGCAGCCGGCGATGAAGACCGGCATCGCGCGGTTCTTCCCCAGGCGCAGGACATGGATGTCCTTCCCCTGCTCGCTCTTGCCGATCGTGGTCTCGGAGGTGTCCACCACCCCCGGCGGCGCCGCCGCCCGCAGGGCGTCGAAGTCCGCCTTCAGGCTGCGGAAGGTGACCGAGCCCACGCTGGGGACGGTGGCGGTGCCGGCGGTGTCATTGCGATGATATTGAGCCATGGATTTCCTCGGAGCGTCCTCAGGCGATGAACCGGCTTCGCTCGTCCTCGGACAGGCCGGCGAGGGCCTGCTCCTCGATTCCGCCGAGAGCGGCGAGGGCCTCTTCCCGCGATTTCTCCGCCACCGCGGCCACGTACTCCCCCGACGAGGCGAACAGCTCGACCAGGGGAACCTCGGCCTCCTGCAGGAGCCGCAGCTTGCGCTCCCCCACGAGGACCACGAACCCGTGATCGGTGATGTAGAGGATGTCCAGGTGCAGCCCCTCGGGCACTCGTGCGACCAGGACGACCCGATCTCCCTCCGGCATGGCGGCCTCTCCTCTCCTTGTGCCCTAGAGCTTCAGCCCCTGGAAACCGGGCACCTGCAGCTCATAGCTCCCCGCGGGGGGGAGCAGAGCCTGGAAGCGCCCGGCGGCGTCCAGTGTGCCCGCATGGACCTCCGTCCCGGCGGCGTTGACGATCTTGAACGGGACCGCCGGGAAGACGTGGGCCGTGGCGGTCTCCTTGTACTCCGGCGCCACGCTGCGGTCCTCCACCCGTCCCTTGTACTCCGCCTTCAGCCGGTGCACCGCCATCACCGCCGGCCCGCCGCCGCCGGGCTTGAACAGGACGGCGAGCGTCCGGTGGGCCGCCACCGGGGTCCGCGCCGAGACTTCGACGACCTCACCTTTGGCGGCGGTGGCGGCGGGCCCCTGGATCGCCAGCGCCGCGGGCTCCACGCTCATCCACTGGAACTGGCCGGGGAGGGCGGCGCCGCCCCCCGGGACCGCCTTGAAGCGGGCCGTGGCGCCTGCGTTGAGGGACGCGGCCGGCGCGCCGGTCCCGTTCTCCGCCTTGATCTCCACCTGTCCGGCGGGGGCGGCCACGGCCAGTTTGATGTCCTTGTACGTCTCGCCGTCCAGCTCCACCTCCAGCGTGACGTCGGGGACCGCCGAGGAGGTCGCGGCGCGGCCGAAGAGCTCGAACAGGGTGAAGACGTTGCCGGTGAGCGCCTTGTCCGCCGGCCCGCCGGCGCTGTCGAAGCGCACCTGGCCGCTTCCCGAGGAAGTGAGGCGGAGGATCATCCCGACGCCCTCGAGGGTCTTGCCCTTGCGGGTGATCTGTACCGCCAGGGGTGCCGATCCGTTCGGCGGGATGCGGTCCGGGCACATCAGGCGCAGCTCCACGTTCTGGTGCTTCGTCCAGCACAGCGTGCCGCGCGTGAGCTCGACCTTGCGCTCCGAGTACGGCATCTCAGCCTCCCACCTGGAACGTCACGGTCCGCTCGACGAGGGCGCCGCGAAAATTGGGCGGGCCGGCGGTGGCCAGCCTCTTCAGATAGAGCTGGCGCAGCACGGCGTCCCGGCGGTCCCCTCGCACCGGCGGCGCGAGCGTCCGGTCGCTGCCGAATTCCGGCTGGTAGCCCACCCGGAGCAGGGCGGCGCCGGTGGCGCCGGGAGGCGGCGTCAGGGTGAATCGCACGATCCCCTGGGCGTCGGTGGCGCGGTAGACGTCGGTAACTTGGAAGCTGCTCGACGGATCGACCGGGGCCGGCGGGACGGCCAGGCCGTGGTGCGCCTCCGGCGCCTGGCCGGAGAACGACAGGCCGGCCGCCATCGCGTTGGGCAGGGTGAAGCGCAGGTTGTAGCCGGCGAGCGGCGCGCCATTGGCGTCGAGGACGCGGGCGGCCATCGTCCGCGGCGTGCCCACGGTGACCGCCACCTGGCCGGCGAGGACGATCCCGTCGGGACCGGCCTCCGTCAGCGTCAGGCGCGGCGTGAGCTGGTTGTTGATCTCGAAGATCGCCTGGACGACCTGCGGCACGTGGGCGAGCGCGGCATCGCCGGCGGCCAGGGCATGGGCCTCGACGAGCAGCCGGCGCAGGAAGTAGTCGGTGCCCCCCTGGGTGACGTCGGCCTCCGGGATCCGCGGCAGGGTGCGCCAGGGGAGCCGCAGCAGGCGGCAGAAGAGGGCGCTCTTGCCGGCGGCGAGAGCGGCGCTCCAGGGGTGCCAGAACGACGGCGCGTCGGCGAACAGGATCTCCGGCTCGATCAGCGCGTGATGGATCTGCCACAGGGTGTTGGCGAAGTACCCCTCGTTGCGCAGCCCCTGCTCCGGCGCCGGTGCGGGGATGGCGCCCGGGCTGGCCTGCAGGCCGGTGTAGAGGTTGTGCCCGGTCCGCGCGATGTCCGGATTTTCAAAGATGTCGGAGAGCGCGAAACGGTTGTACCCCCGGACGCGGTCGGTGTCGCCGCTGAAGAACAGCCCGCAATACTCGGCGAAGCCCTCCAGCAGGGCGACGCCCCGGTTGGAGAGCAGGTCGGCGGAGTGATGCTCCGGGTAGGGAGGCAGGAACGGGAAGCCGCCCGGGACCGAGGCGTACATGACCCAGTGCCCCATCTCGTGCGCCACGATCCAGTCGCTCCAGGCGTCGAGGCCGCGTCCGCCGACCCGGCCCTTGAGCTTGATCAACCGCTGGTCCCAGAAGAATCGGCTCTCATCGTGCTCGCGGAGGAGGTCGGCGTCGAGCCGCTGGGATTCACCCCGGCCCCAGCGGTGCGCCGCCTCGTCCTCCCGGGTCAGGTACTGGAGCCAGCGCTGGAACTGGCGCGCCACCTTCATCGTATGGACAGCGGGGTTCCAGCGGCCGTCATCGAAGGTCTGGCGCTTCTCGTAGCGGTCCCCCGAGAAATCGTCGGCCCGGTCGTCCTGGGGCCGGGTGCTCAGGGTGAAGGGGTCGCTGGAAGCCGCGTCGCCCACGGTCATGCTCAAGGCCAGCTCGTCCCCCCATTCACCCTTCGTCCGCGCCCGGAACGAGATGTCGGGCAGCTCCTCCCCGGTCTCGAACAGGTTCACCGTGAGATCGGTCCGGGTGCGCAGCAGGCGGACGCGGTCGCGGCCGGTGTCGGCGACGACGAGGAGCCCCCGCTCGTCGAGCAGGGCGCGGGACGGGCGGTCGAGGAGCACCTGGCGCGCCAGCTCGGGAGCCTCGAGGCGGTGGTTCTCCTCGAAGCCCTGCCACTGGAGGAAGAGCAGCCAGTCGCCCTTCGCCACGGTCTGCCCGTCGGTCACGAAGACCAGGGAGCCTGCCGGCACCTGGTGGTCGGTGGACGTGGCATCGCCCGTTTTGGTGAACGCCAGCACCCCCGCGCCCGTGGCGCGGCGCGCGCTTCGCCTCTCGAAGTCCGGCGCCGGCACGGTGGTCAGCCCGCGGAAGGCCACGGTGCCGGCGTCTCCCGTTTTGAGCACCGCGGTCTGGGACACGAACGGCTGGAGGTCCCAGAAGACCTTGAGGCTGCCGTTGTTCCGGTCGATGCGCAGGACCCGCCCGGCGCCGCGGTCGGTGACGATCAGGTCGTCTCCCTCCAGCGAGACGCCGCTCGGCGCCACGAGCTGGAAGCCCGGGTCCGGGACCGTGATGGCGCTGACGAACCGCTCGCCGGGGCCTCCCGTCGTCAGGGGGACGAAGCTGACGATGCGCCGGTTGCCGGTGTCGGCCACGAAGACGATCCCCAGGTCGTCCACCGCCACGTCCTCGGGCTTGCTCAAGGGGGGCGTGGCCGCGGGGAGGCGGCGGACGAAGGTGCCGTCGAGCCGCCACATCTCCACCCGGTCGTTGTCCCGGTCGGCGATCAGCAGGAGCGGCTCCTCGCTGCCGACGCGGCGCATCGCCAGGCCGCAAGGGGCGGCGAGCTGGCCGTCGCCGCTGCCGCCGCCGCTCCCCACCGGCCCCCGGTGGGCGAGGTCCGGTCCCAGGCGCCGGAGGATGTTGCCCCCGGTCTCCGCCACGAACAGGTCGCCGTCCGGCCCCAGAGCCAGGCCGGTGGGGGCGGCAAGGTCGATGGTCGTGGCCGCGGCGGCGGCGGGGCCATAGGAGCCGTCCTCGTTGCGCAGGAAGCGGAGGACCCGGCGGTTCCCCGTGTCGCTGACCAGCAGCCGGCCGTCCGCATCGAACAGGACGCAGGTGGGAGCCGCCATGCGGGCGCGGTCGGCGCGGGAGCGCCAGGGCACCCCCAGCAGGCGCGGCGTGCCGGTGCGCGGAGCGCCGTCCTCCTCGAACGGGGTGGCGCGCACCACCCGGGCATGCTCGCCATCGGCGAGGAAGACGTCGCCGCGCGGGTCCACCGCCAGCCCCGCGAACCCCGCGGAAACCGCCGGGCCGCCGTCCACCGCCGGCGCCCAGAGCACCCGCGGCGCGCCGTTCGCGGTCTCGGTGTCGAACCGCTGCACCCGCCGGTTCCCCACCTCGGCCACGTAGAGCCAGCGCTGCACCCGGTCGAGCGCCAGGGCCACGGGCTCGGAGAGCTCGCCGTCCCCGGCCCCGGCGGTCCCGTCCGGCTTGCCCCAGGTGACGGCGCGGACATAAGAGCCGCCCAGTCCCGAAGGATCCCAGCGGGTGACCTGGTGGCGGCCGCGGTCGCTCACATAGATGCGGCCGTCGCCGTCCGCGGCGACCCCGGCCGGCTGCTGGAGCTCGGCCGGCGTGCCCACGGACCGGCCTTGCGCGCGGGTCACCAGGTCGCCGATCAGGCCGAATTCGACCAGGGCCACCCGCCGCGTCTCGCGGCCGTAGACCACGGCCAGGCGCGTGTCGCCGCTGCCCGGCACCACCGCCAGGGCGTGCGGGTTGCTCAGGGAGACGTCCGGCAACGGGGAGAGCGGATCGCCGCCGCCGCTGAACAGGTGGGCCTTGGCGACGAACTTGTAGCGGCCGTTCAGCAGCACGAAGATCACCAACTGGTCGTGCCCTGTGTCGGCCACGTAGAGCACCCGTTCCTCGTCCACGGCCAGCGCCTCGGGGCCGAGGAACCTCTGCTCCGCCCCCTCCGCCGTCCAGCTCTCGATCGTCTCGGCGAGAGTGCCGTCCGGGTAGAAGCGGTGCACCCGGTCGCCGTCGATCATCCAGACGAAACCGTGCAGGTCGGTGGTGAGCGGGCCCACCGCGGTGAAGCCGCCGCCGCCCAGGCTGCCGACGGGGGCTCCGGGGGGATCGACCCAGGCCCGGAGCGCCCGGTCCTGGCCGGCCACCGAGGGATCGAGGGGATGGAGCGCCGTGGGCCAGACGTCGAAATAGGGGATCTCGTCGTTCATGCCCACGTCCACTACCGCCGGCAGATGGGGGTTGAACCCTTTGCCCTGGAGCGGGTCGTCCGGGTTCAGGCAGTCGAAGCAGTCGCAGAGGAAGACGTCGTAGTCCGCCAGGTGGACGCGCACCGTGCGCTCCGGCAGGGCCAGGGGGTTGCCCTTCCGGGTGGGATGGAAATCCAAGAAGTCCAGGCGCAGCGTGGCGGGCAGGCCGTAATAGATCTTGAGGGCATCGCTCGCCTGCTGGTAGCGGTCCACGCTCCCTCGCGCCCGTTCGGTCTCGTTGTGGCGGGTCTCCCACGAGGCCGGCAGAGGGAGGCGGAGCTCCTCGATGCCGCCTGGGGGGAGGAGGCGCGCCCCCTCCGCCAGGGAGAGGACGAAGTACGGATTGAACCCGTTCTGACGTCCCTCCTCGAAGGTGACCTCCAGGCGGACCTTGCCGTCCGCGCCGGTGGTGCCGCTGGCCAGCTCGGGATCGCGGCAGACGACGTCGTCCTTCATCGTCACCAGCACGTTCGGCACCGGCGCCATCCGCCCCAGCGCCGGATGCCAGGTGACGACCTCGACATGGAAGGGCACGGTGACGTTCGCCATCAGGAGCCTCCTCCGACGCTCACCGAAACGCTCGCGGAGATCCCGCCGCCGCCCACCGCGCCCTGCGCCGCGCCGAGCAGGCGGTCGAAAGCCGACTCGGCCAGCCCCAGGCTCACCAGGAGCTCGGCCTCCAGCTCGTCGAGCTTGCCCACCAGGGGCTGCAGGACCACGGTGAAGTCCACCCCGGCGAGGGCGGTGAGCACCGCCTGCCAGGCCTCCTTCAGCGGCTGCTCGAGCCGGTTCCGGGGGTCGAGATCGGTGAGGATCCCCTTGACCCGGTCGAGCGGCTCGGCGAGGCCGGCCAGCAGGCGCGACGGCAGCGTGCTCTCCACCAGCGCCTGCACCTCGGCGTAGATCCCGTCGAGCACCGCTGCTGCCCGCGCCGGATCGAGCGCCGCCACCACCGCCCGCACGTCCGCCAGGGCGCGGTCGACGTCCGCCGCCAGGAAGTCGACCCGCAGATCGGTCACCGTTCCCTGGAGGCGCGCGAACGCCGCCTTCACCCGCTCCAGCGCCTCGCCGATCTCCAGCCGGTCGACCACGGCGAGCACCTCGTCATAGGCCGCGTCCAGCTCCGCCGCCAGATCCTGCGGGCGGATCGGCAGGAGCTTCGCCTTGAGCGCCTCGAAGCGGGGGTCCAGCTCCTGGAGGAAGCGGGTGGGGTCGGCCAGGCGCATCACCCGCTTGAAGGTCTCGACGTCCAGCGCCTGGCGGGCGAACGGCGGCAGCAGGCCGAGGAGGCGCTCGCGCAGCTCGCCGTAGAGCTCGGTCAGGCCGGCCAGGAGAGGCCCGGGCGCCAGGCCGTCGCGGATGCGCTCCAGGGCCGTCACCAGCTCGGCGTACGCTTCCATGACTTCGCCGAGGTGGGCCTGCGGGTCGAGCGACAGGGTGAGCGCCACCCGGGCCTCCGAGCCGCCGGCCGTGACCGCGCCGTTGAGGTCGAACTGCCGCGCCCGGAGGCGCGCGTAGGCGCCCGGCAGGTCGGCGGCGCGCAGCAGGGCGAGGATCTGGTCAATCCCCTGGCGGATGCGCTCCAGGACCTGCTCGGGCTGGAGGGCGTCGAGCACCCGCAGCGGCGCCTCGAACAGCTCGAAGAGCGCGGTCACCGTGGCCTGCTGTGCCCCCTCCAGCAGCTCCAGGAGGGGAGCCGCCAGACCGGCCACCGGCGCGAACAGCACCGACGGCTTGAAGCGGTCCAGCTCGGCTTCGAGCCGCCCGAAGTCGGCCGTCAGCGGCTCCAGCACCTGCGACGGCCGCACCCCCCGCAGCGTCTCCTGCATCCGCGCCACGGCGCCGGCCAGCTCGTCGATCGGACCGGTCAGGTTGAAGGAGGCCACGGCCTGCTTGAGCTGGCCGAGGGCGGCGTCCGCCGGAGCGATCAGCGCCGCCCCCCGGACGCTGTCGAGCCCGGAGGTGAGCTGCCGGTACGAGGCCGACAGCGGCGCCACCAGGCGCGACGGGGCCAGCCGGGCGAGCGGCTCGGAGACCGCCTGCCGGTGGACCTGGTCGAGCGGCGCGAGGAGGCCGGCGACGTCGACCCGGGCGAGCGCCCCTTCGATGGCGTCGAACGCGGCCAGCAGGGCGCCCAGCAGGCGGAGCGGATCGACGGCGTCGAGGCGGCCGAGGGCTTCACGGTAGCGCGCCTGGAGCTGCTCGATCGCCTGCGCGGGGACCGCCTTGACGGCCGCGAGCTGCTCGCCCAGCGGGGCCGAGATCTCCACCGAGAAGTCGATCCGGATCACCACCTCCAGGGCCGCCGACAGGGCGGCGCGCAGCATCTCGTTGAGCGACGCCGGATCGATCTTCTTGAGCTTCTCCGTGTTCTCGTCCAGCGCCTGGACGACCGGATCGACGATCACCGCGAAGTCGATCGGCAGCAGGGCGTCCACGATCTCCTGCACCTTCTCCTTCAGGAGCAGCAGCTTGCCGGGGACGTCGAGGTCGTTGAGGAAGCCGGCGAACCCCTGGATTCCCTCGACCGCGCCATCCACCGCGCCGGCCGCCGCCTCTTCGACCGGCGCCAGGAGGTCCGAGAGCTGGCCGAGGAAGCCGTCGATGCGGGTCTGGAAGTCGGCGAGGGTGCGCGCCACGCTCGCCGCGTCCGGATCGGCGGGGTCGCCGCCGAGGGCGCGCCGGGCCGCGCCCAGCGTCTCCGTCAGCTCGCGCTCGAAGTGGAAGCGGAAGCTGCCGTCGGCCTGGAAATCGCCCACCGGAGCGAGGAGCTGCCGGGGCTTCTCCGTCAGCTCCGCGCACGCCGCCTGGAGGCGGGCGAGCAGGTCGTCGGCCCCCTCGCGGACGTCCCCGACCGCACCCTCGAGCGTCGAAATCTGGCCGTCCAGGGCCGCTGCCAGAGACCCGAGGTCGGCCCCCTGGATGGCTTGGCGGATCTGGGCGAAGGAGCCGAGGATCTCGGTGCGCACCACCGACAGGTCGATGCGCTCGATGGCCGCGTCGATGCGGTCGAAGAGCGCCTGGAACGGCTCGTCGATCTGCTGCGCGTCCCGCACCTGCACCGCCAGGGCGCGGTCGAGGGCGCCGCGCAGGAACGCCTCGATCCCGCCGGGCTGGAGCATCTCGGACGAGGTGAATTGGCGCAGGACGGCCACGATCCGGCGTGCCCCGGCGCGCGCCGTGAGCAGGCCGGAGAGGGCCGCGTCGACCTGGCCGCGGAAGACGTCGAAGTCCGCGCTCGCCTGCACGTTCAGATAAAGGTCGGCCGCCGCGCCGAAGGCTCCGGAGGCGGAGCCGGTGACCTCGCCGGTGAGCACGCCCGCCGGGAAGTCCTGGAACTTGTCGACGAACAGCCGCAGGCGGGCGAAGCCGAGGGCGTCGAGGATGCTGCCCAGCGTCTGCTCGAAGATGGTCACGGCCAGGGCGCCGGGGTCCGGGGCGTTCCGCGCCTCTTCGATGATCGGCAAGGCTTGCTCGAGCTGGCTCTGGAGGCCGCGCACCCAGGCCTGGATGGTCTCCACCTCTTCGCCGCCCAGGCTGTCGAGGACGCCGAGGATGCGGTCCACCAGCGGCTTGACGATGTCCAGGCGGTCGGCGGGCACGGTGCCGGAGAGGCCGCGGACGGTCTCCAACGCCTGCGCGAGCCGGCTCCCCAGATCGCCGCCGAGAGCCCGCCCCGCCGTGTCCAGGCGGGCCTGGAAGCCGGTCAGGGCATCGCCCGGGGCGAGGCGCAAGGCCCCCTGGAGCTCGCCGAAGATGCCGGCGATGCCGCTCAGCGAGCCGGGGTCGAAGCGCAGCGCGCCGGAGAGCTGCCCTTGGAGGAGGCCCTGGATCTGCCCCAGATCGCCCAGCGGCGAGCTGGCCATCAGCCCCGCCGCGCCGGTCAGGCCGCTGCCGCCATCGCCGACCAGCGAGGTGAGGCCGGAGATGGCCCCTTCGAGGCCGGTGATCTGGATGTGGATCGATCCTTCGGGCATGGCGTCTACTCGCTCGATCCGAAGATTTCGACCAGCGGCCCGAGCGCGTCCCCCAGCCCGGCGGTGGCGCCGGTCACGCCGTCCAAGGCTGAGGTGAGAGGGGCCGTGGGGTCGGTGATGTCGGGGAGGCTGCCCAGCCCGTCGATGAGGCTGAGCGCGCCGGTCACGCTGTCGAGGAAGCCGCCGGCCTGATCCAGCAGGCTGGTGTCCAGCCCGCCCAGGAGGTCGGGCGGGGGCGGCGGCGGCGGGCTCTCGCGCAGCAGGACGAAGTAGGCGGTCTCGCCCGGGCGCGCCGCGCTCTCCTCGATCCGGAGCTCCTCGATGACCACGTACTGCACCGCCGTGGCCGTGACGATGTCGGCCACGAAGGTCACCGGCTCGCCCGCCTGGAACTTCCCCCGCAGCTCGTCGAGGAACTCGTCGCGCCGTTCGTCGCCGAAGATGCTGCCGGCGATGGCGACGCGGGTGGGAGCGCCGTCCAGGTCCTGGAACAGGCTGCCCTGCCGGCCGGGCACGGCGAGCTCGACCCAGGCCCGGCGGTCCTGCGCCCCGATCCACTCGATCGCCGGCACCTCCCAGTCGCCCAGGACCGGTTTGACCGTCATGACAGGTCCACTCCGTGGAGCCGCGCCTGCTCCACCAGGGCATCGTTGACCAGGTCCGCCAGGCGGCGGGCCTCGTCCGGATCGGGGAGCGCAGGAGCGGCGCCGAGGCGGTCGCCGGGGAAGGGGCGGAGCTGGGCGGCAGCCGGCTCGGGGGCGGTGGGGGCCGGTGCGGCGGCGGCGGTCGCCGGACCGGCCCAGGCGGCAGGAGGCCAGGGGTGGTGGGCCGGCCGGTCCGGGTTTCCCTCCGCCTCCCGTCGGGCTGCCTCGGCTTCGGGTAGAGGCGGGTAGGTTACCCGACTGTCCATCCGCTCAAAACTGCCCCTCCTCGAGTCTTCACGTGAGACCGGCCGAGCCCGTTCCCAAAGCTCCTGCGTCAGCTCGGCGAGGAGTTGGCTGGGCGGACAGGCGGGCGGATTGCCTCCGACCTCACCCAAACCCTCTCCTCCTGAGGAAGAGGGCCTGTTTTCCGGGCCAACGGCCTGGGTTCCCTCAGCCCAGCCCATCGGGCTGGGTTCGTGGGATCGGTCGCGGGCTTTCCCGGACGCCGTGCCGCCCACCCGACCCAGGGCGTTGCCCTGGGCTGAGGGATCACGACCCGTTGGGCCTCCTGGAACAGGGCCCTTCCTCAACCCCCCTGTGCTCGCCCGCCGAGCTGACGGAGCTGAAGGAGAGGGCTTTGAGCCAGCTTGACCCAAGTCAGCGGACACGGAGCGGGCAGGGGAGGCAGCGCCCCCTCCCGGTCGCCGCAGCGACAGCCGTGGCATCGGCGCCGGCACCGCCTCCGCCGTCCCCGCGGAAGCCGGAGCCACCGGCCGGCTCTCCCCTTCCTTGCCCTCCTGCCGTCCTTGAGGTCCCTGCTGTCTTTGCTGTCCTTCCCGTCCTTGCTGTCCTTCAGCCAGAGTCCCCCCCGCCCGTCCCCCCGTGCCGCGGGAAGCCACCCCGGCGCCCTTTCCAGGCCTCGCCTCACCCCCCGTCCCCGCCGCCCGGGCCTCCTCCGTCTCGGGCCCCGGCACACCGCCAAAGGGATCTACCTCCAGAATCGGCAGGCGCACCTCCAGGCGCGCCAGGAGGCCCTCCGCCCCCTTCAAGACCGCTCGCGCACCGGCATCCGGCGCGGCGACCGCCTTCCAGGCCTCCCGAGCCGCCCAGAGCGGGCGCCGCAGGCTCACGGCCTGGCCCCCTGCTTCAACATCTGGAGATGGAGCAGCACCTGCCCGAGCGTCAGCTCCTGGATCTCGGCCGGCGTCCAGCCGAACTCCCGGGCCAGCAGGAACGCCGCCCGGGCGACCGGCGCCTCGGCGGCCTCGGCCAGATCCTCCGCCTCCGCCGAGATGCCGCTGATCCGCTGCACGTGATCGAGCAGGAGCTGCACCAGGCCGACGGGCAGGGCGGCCACCTGGGCGGCCCCCATCTCCGGCTCCACCAGCGCCCGCTGGACCATCAGCGTGGCGAGAAGCTGGTCGTTCTCCTTGGCGGCGCGGGAGACGACCTGGAGGTCCTGCACCGTGAGCGGCCGCAGGCGCACCGTCCCCCCCTGAGGATCGGGAGAGCGGCCGAGCAGCGCGGCCGGAACCTCGACCTCCCACGTGAGCGAGGCGCCGGCGAGGAGATCCTCGGCGGAGAGCATCGGCCTAGCCCTCGTCCTGCACCGTCACGTAGAGGGCGCGGAAACCCACCGCTTCGAGGATGAAGTCGTCCTCGGGCATCGCGTAGACCCAACTGTCGAGCTTCACATCGTGGAGCGTCAGCGTATTGCGCGCGCCGGGATGGGCCGGGTTCTCCACCAGCAGCGTGATGTTGATGGCGGGCTGCGCCCAGCTCCCGGCCGGCCGGCTGTCGGCCGCCTCGCCGAGCAGGATCTTGAGCATGGCCCCATTGATCATGGCGCGGCCGATGCTGCCCGAGACCTCGATGTTGCCCGGCCGCAGCTCCGTCGCGTAGCGCTGGCCGATCTCGTTGAACGGCCGGACCGCCGAGCGCACCTCGACGCGCACGTTCTGCACCCGGCCCACCGAGACGAGCTGATAGGCGTCGAGGACCGCCTGGGCCTTCTCGCCCTCCGTGCCCGGGGGCACGGAGAGGCTGATCGATCCGTCGGCCCCCGTGAAGACGTTTGTGTTCGGCATGGTTCCCCTCCTTTACTTGCTGGATACCTACTGGAGCACCAGAGTCACGGCGATGAAGTCGATGCTGAACGTGGGCTGCAGGACGACGTTGACGATGGCCCGGTTGTTGATCTCGTCCTGCCGGGTGGCGGTGACGTCGAGCGTGTAGGTGATGAGCGCCTCGTCCTGCACCATGGTGTTGAGGAAGCCGTCGATCGCCCCCCGCAGCGCCTTGCGCACCCGCTGGTTGTTGAGACGGCCGATGAACGGATTGCTGGCGCGGCGGATGCCCGCCTTGGCGAAATCCACGATGCGGCGGGTGGTCACCTGGCGGAACGGGCCGTCCGTGGCCTGCTCCGTGGTGACGCCGCGCACCACCCGGGTGCCCAGGCGGTCCTCGAGCACCAGGACGCCGCCGCTGATCAGGTCCTTGACCTCGCCGTAGGCGAACTTCCGCGCCACCCGCGCCACCCCCCGCACCGGCTTGTTGGTGGGGCTCGACTGCGGCGCGAGAGTGGCGAGCAGCCCGGCCACCGTCGCGGCCGTATAGGTGCCGGAGAGCCGGACATTGTTCGCATCGACCTTCCCCTGCTCGTCGACCAGCGTCTCGGCGGCGATCACCGCGGGGGCGGCCAGGATGAGCCGCGGGTTGGGATCGGCCTCCGCGCGGATGCTCGCCACCGTGGCCGTGTCAGCCCCGTCGGACCCCACCACCGCGATCACGTCGCGGCTGGTGTTCTCGCCGGTCTCGACGACGGTCGCGAACATCGTCATGGCGGCCTCGGTGGGGAGTTCGGGAGCGACGAGCAGGTTGACGTCCTCCTTGAGCAGCTCCAGGAAGGCGCTCTGGAAGTCCGCCGCCGCCGCTCCCGGAGGGACGGCGCGGGCGTAGACCGTACGGGCGCCGCCGGCGAAGAGGAGCTCCAGCGCGCGGGTCAGATTGCGCTGCCCGGTGCCCGTGCCGGGCGTCGATTTGTCATAGCGGCCGAACGTCTCGACCGCCCCCTTGTAGTCCGGGACCACGCGGGTGACCCCGTAGAGGGCCTCGTCGAACACCGGATTACCGCCCTCGACCACAGGCCGGCCCTGCGCGTCGAGCTTCGGCACCCGGGCGGTGCCGACGATGCCCACGTTGCCGGTCGATACACCGCCGACACCGATGAGCCCCTCGGCCCGCACCTGCACATAGGTGCCAGGGATCACGAACTCGGATAGGTTGAACGTCTCCGCCATGGGAAAACCTCCTCAGGACGCGTCGTTGGATACCGCGCCCGGTTTGGCGCGGCCCTCCGCGGAGCGGAGACTCGGCCGGCGTGCCGGGGACTTCTGCCTTACTCAGGCGAAGCAGGGCCCCGGTTCGTTACAGCGGATGCTCAGGAAGTGAGACGAAGGTCGATCGGGATCTCGCGGATCACCTCGCCGGCCTCCTCGGGACGCTTGATCAGCTCATAGCGCACCTGGAAGGCGAGGTCCATTTCGGCGGCGTTGCCGCCCTCGGGGGAGGCCTTCTCGCCCAGGCGGGCGAGCTGGACCGAGAAGATGCCGCGCTCGGCGAGCGCCAGGCGTCCGGCGGCCACGAGCCCCTGGACGGCGCCCTCGGCGGCGGCGTTGAGGCCGCTGGCCGCGGCAGCGCGGACCGTCACCCGGACCTCGGCATCGATCTGCCGCCCGACGATCTCCCCCTCCGGGTCCTCCTGGAGCCCCACCAGGCCGCCGATGCCCGTGGCGGCGATCCGCTTCGGAAAGATTGCGACCGAAGGCGCGAGGGCCGGATCGGCGGCCGCGGGCAGGAAGCTCCGCACGGCGGCGGCGAGGGCATCGAGGGCTTCGCGGTTGAGAGCGTCCATGGAGGCTTCTCCTTGAAAATCGGCCTGGGCGGCATAGGATACACATCGCCTGCACCGGTTGGCGTCCAGTTACTTGGGCGCCCGGTTACTTGGGCGCCCGGGTATTGCCTTCGTTACATGGAACCTACTCACTCAAGCGCGGGCGACGAGATTCTCCGCTTCATCGCGGAGGCCTATCCCATCTGCCGGAGCATCACGGGCGACGGCGTCCGCCGCACGCTCGCCATGATCCGCGAGCGCATCCCCCTGGAGATCCGGGAGGTCCCCACGGGCACCCAGGTCTTCGACTGGACCGTGCCCAGGGAGTGGAACATCCGCGACGCCTGGATCAAGGACCCGTCGGGACGGAAGGTCGTGGACTTCCAGGCCTGCAACCTCCACGTCCTCAACTACAGCGTGCCCATCCACGCGAAGATGCCGCTGGCGGATCTGAAGGCGCACCTGTTCACGCTTCCCGACAAGCCCGACCTGATCCCGTACCGGACGTCGTATTACAAGGATGCCTGGGGGTTCTGCCTGACTCACCGGACCCTGGAAGAGCTGGGGGAGGGGGAGTACGAGGTCTCGATCGACTCTACCCTGGAGGATGGCTCGCTCACCTACGGCGAGGTCTTCCTGCCGGGGGAGTCGGAGCGCGAGGTGCTCCTCTCGGCCCACGTCTGCCATCCCTCGCTCTGCAACGACAACCTGTCGGGCATCTCGGTCCTGACCTGGCTGGCGGCGGCGCTTCAGGCACGCCAGCGGCGGCGCTACTCCTACCGCTTCCTCTTCATCCCCGGCACGATCGGCTCGATCACCTGGCTGGCGCTCAACGAGGAGCGGGCGGGGCGGATCGCGCACGGGCTCGTCGCCGCCAACCTCGGGGATGGGGGCAAGCTCCACTACAAGAGGAGCCGGCGGGAATTCGCCGAGATCGACCGCGCGGTCCTGGCCGTGCTCCGGGCCTCGGGCGAGGACTTCGGAGTCGAGCACTTCGTGCCCTTCGGCTACGATGAGAGGCAGTTCAACTCGCCCGGATTCAACCTGGCGGTCGGCTCGCTCACCCGCACTCCCTACGGCCGCTACCCCGAGTACCACACCTCGGCGGACGACCTGGACTTCGTCCGGCCGGAGGCGCTGGAGGGATCGCTGCGCACCTACCTGGCGGTGATGGACGTGCTGGAGGGGAACCGGCGCTACCTGAACCTGAACCCCAGGTGCGAGCCGCAGCTCGGGCGCCGGGGCTTGTACCGGACGATCGGCGGCGACGACGCGGGCCGCTCCCGCGAGCTGGCCCTGCTCTGGGTGCTCAACCTGTCGGACGGCCAGCATTCGCTGCTCGACATCGCCGAACGATCCGGCATGGGCTTTGCGGCGATCCGTGAGGCCGCGGACGCGCTGCTGCAGGTCGATCTTCTGCGCGAGATGGAGGAGGGGGCATGAACGGTTTCCGGGGGACGGTGGCGGTGATCACGGGAGCCAGCGGGGGGATCGGCGGGGCCATCGCCATCGCCCTGGCCAAGGAAGGGGCGCGGCTCCTCCTGGCGGGCCGGGACGCCGAGAAGCTCGAGATGATCGCCGAGCGGGCCCGCGACCTCTCGCCGGGCGTCGAGATCTTCGCGGCCGACCTCAGCGAGGACGAGCCCGTCCGCGCCCTGGCCGACCGTGCCCAGGCGGCGTTCGGCGGCGTCAACGTCCTGATCCACAGCATCGGCATCTTCCTGGCCGGGCCGGTCGAGACCACGCCGGTGGAAGCCCTCGACCGGCAGTACCGGGTGAACACGCGCGCCCCCTACCTGCTCACCCAGGCGCTCCTGCCGTCGCTGATCTCCCGCCAGGGGCAGGTCGTGTTCATCAACTCCAGCGCCGGCTTCCACCCTGCCCGCGGGAACTGGGCCGCCTACTCGGCCTCCAAGCACGCCCTCCGCGCCCTGGCCGACGGCCTGCGTGCCGAGGTGAACGAGAAGGGGGTGCGGGTGGTCTCCGTCTATCCCGGCCGCACCGCCACCGCCATGCAGGAGGAGGTGCACGAGTTCGAAGGCCGGCCCTACGACCCCGAGCGCTTCCTCCAGCCCCGCGACGTGGCCGCCACCGTGGTCAACGCCCTGGCCCTGCCGCGGACGGCGGAAGTTACGGATCTGCATATCCGGCCGATGCGTGGATAGAGGTTCTGGCGGGAGATCGAGGAACGGCTGGCGGAGTTGGATGAGGATTAGCCCAAATTCCGTTCCGGTCTTTACGTCACCGCCAGATCTGGGTGCGCCCTCGCCAAGGCGCGTTGCGCCCCGGCGGATTTTCTCTCCGCCCCCGCGAAATTTCCTTGTGCCCCCGCGAGGGCGCAATGCAAATTCGAGAGGGCGCAACGAGAATTCGCGGGTGCGCAACGCAAATTCGCGAATTTGCAACGCGCCCTGGCGAGGGCGCAACGAAAATTCGCGAGTGCGCAATGAGAATTCGCGGGGGCGCAATGAAAATTCGCGAGTGCGCAATGAAAATTCGCGGGGGCGGAGCGATCCCCGGCGATAGGACAGCAAGGACAACAAAGACGCCAAGGACAGCAACGATACCGAGATGTCCCGAGCCTTGCCGTCCTTGTTGTCCTTGAGGTCCTTGCTGTCCTTGGCCTCTTCCTCTCAGCCGGAAGAATCCCGCCGCGGGATGACCTCGATCCCCGACGTGCACAGCACCCGGCTGCCGCTGGGGATGTCCTGGGTCACGATGGCGTTGACCCCGATGAAGACGCCGTCCCCGATGGCGATCTCCCCGATCACCCTGGCGCCCGCGCCGATGAAGACGTTGTCGCCGATGACGGGCATCTTCTCGACCCGGTTCGGGCTTGGCGAGCCGATCGTCACCTGGTGGAGGAGGATGGCCCCCCTGCCGATCCGCGCGTAGCCGCCGATCACGATGCCGTTGCCGTGGCTGATCAGCAGCCCGGGGCCGATCACGGCGCCGGGGCCGATCTCGACGCCGGTCAGGAACTGGTTGAGCCGGGCGAAGAGCGGCCCCAGCACGGGCACGCCCCGGCTTTTGAACCAGTGGGCGATGCGGTGGAGCACCACCGCCTGGTAGCCGTTCTCGAACAGCAGCGATTCGATCACGTACCAGGGGAACGTCTTGGTCTTGAGCTCCCGCATCCGGCGGGTGTCCTCCCGAAGGTTATCGAACACCGGTTTCCTCCTGCGGGGTGGCACCCGCGGGCAGCACCTCGACGGGCAGGCGGAGGGTCTTGCCGCCATTCTTCTCCGAAAACCAAGCGACCGTCTCGAAGACGGGGTCCAGCTCCAGGACGTACCGGCCCGGCACCTCCGGCGCCACCACCTTCTGCTCGACGCTCACCCGCCCGCCGGGGGGGACCGGCAGCGGGATCTGGGTGCGCAGGCCGTCCCTCACGACGACCTTGCCGCTCTCGTCCAGCCAGTGGTAGGAGAGGTTCACGCGGGCGGCGCCGTCGGCCATCCACGTCTGGCCGCTGCGGTTGAACACGCGGGTCAGGACCTGGAACGCCTGGCCGGCCACGGCCCGGGCCGGCGCCACGGAGCTCCCCCACTGAATGCCGTAGACGTCCTTCTCGAGCTGCTCGCCCGTGCCGAGATAGGCGAGGGAGGCGCCGACGAAGAAGCTCTCGTGCGTCTTGTCGTCCTGGACGAAGTAGGGGCAACTGTTCGGCGGATACTCGCGCACCCAGGGCTGGACGCGTCCGGTGCGGGTGGTGACCACCATCTTGTAGACGTAGGAGGTGCCCGCCTTCTGCCGGCGGACCCGGAACGGCTGCCCGGGATCGAGGCGGATGCGGCGGGTCTCCTCGCCTCCGAAGTCCATCACCTCCCGGGCGTCCCCCATCTCGATCTCGACGCGGTTGCCGGGTGCCAGGTTGGCCACCTGGAAGACCGTCTTGCCGATCGGCTGCGAGCCGATGAAGTACAGCTCGGTCCGGTTGGCGCCGCCCACCCACATCTGGTCGCCGCGGGGGAGGAAGACGTCCTTCCTGCCGACGATCCGCCAGTCCCCGACGGGGATCCGCTCGTACCCCGGCACGTTCCTGAGCGACAGCTCGAAAGGGAGGAGGCGGAACGGGCCGTTCCGCACGTGAGCCTGGAGGGTGGGCTCGGGGACCTGCGCTCCGAACGGCGTGAACAGGAGGGGACCCAGGAAGAGCCCCGCCACCACGAACCCCGGGAGCACGAGCCAGCGCGGGCGGATCTCGGTCACCAGGAAGAGGAAGGCGGGGATGACGCTGATGAAGTACCGGTTGCCCACGAAGCCGCCGCCGCCCTGCCAGTTCCAGGCGATGGAGACCAGGAAGAAGAGCGCCACGGCCGAGACCGCCGCCAGGAGCACCCAGCGCTCGCTCGAGCGGCGGCCCCAGAGCAGGAAGAAGAGGACGGCGAGCCCCGCGAAAGGGGTATAGACGAGCATCCCCGTGTGCCGGCCGACCAGGAAGTAGCCGATGTTCTCGGCCATCTCGTAAAGGGTCACGTCCGGAGGGCGGACGAGCCACGTCCAGGCGTTGCCGGTGGGAGAGTGGCCCGCGGCGACTCCCCCGGTCTCCTTGACGGCCTCCGGGGCGATCGGCATCTTGCCCGGCTCGCAGAGCGTCACGCCCTGGCGGCGGACGCCGAGATAGGCCGAGGGGTGGCCGGTGAGGGCCGTCGCGAGGCCCGCGACGGCGGCGAGGCTCAAGGCCGCCCCCAGCACCCAGGCGCCGAGCGCCGGCCAGCGCCGCTGGCGGGCATAGGCCCACAGGGGGGCGAGCCCGACGGCGCCGAACATCGGCTTGTTGTAGACGGCGAGCACCAGCGCGGCCCCGGAGAGAGCGGCCCAGAGCAGCTCCCGGCGGCGGTCGGGAGCGCCCGTTTCGTCCGCCCTGGGCAGACCGAAGAAGAGGCAGGCCGTCACGGCGGCCATGCTGAAGACCTCGGGCTGGATCCAGAAGACGTAGGAGAAGCCTACGCTGAGGAGAAAGAACGCGGCCGAGAACAGGGCGGCGATCCCCGGCGGGTTGTACCGCCGGAGATAGAGGTAGCCCATCCAGAGCATGGCCATCGTCAACAGCATGTTGAAGAAGAGAAGGCCGTTGGCGCCGAAGAGCCAGGCGAACGGCGCGGCGAACAGGGAGTAGATGTAGGGCTTGCCGAAGTAGACCGTGCGCCAGCCGTCGTCGGTCATCACGATCATGTTGTTGACCGGACCGAAGGGGAACTCCTGAAAGGCGCGGTCGACGTCCTTGGCCTCGACCCGCAGGTCGCGGTCGTGGACGAGGCTGAGCGCGGACAGGTAATAAGCCGCTTCGTCCGCCTTGAGATGGGGCGGCAGGCCGGGCTTGCCGAGGGTCAGCGGAAACAGCAGGAAGAACGCCGTCACCGAGGCGAGGACCAGGTTTACGGTGCGGCTCACGAGAGCGCAGTCTAGCGCAGGTGGGGTACGGTACCCCACGTCCCGTCCGGTCATTGATGCCTTGCCATTCCACATCTTGCCCTTGGAGGCGGCATACCCTCCGAAAACCTCACCCTCGGTCCCTCTCCTAAAGGAGAGGGATGGCTGGTCCCAAAACGTTCTGCCATGAGATCCCTCTCCTTTAGCTCTGTCAGCTCGGCAAGCGAGCACATAGGGGCGAGGAACAGGACGCCGACACCGCCCGGGCATCAATGCCCTGGCTACTCGAAAGAGCCCCCTGAAGGGGACTCAGTCGGCTTCAGCCGGCTGTTTTACCTAGCCCGGGCATTGATGCCCGGGCGGCGCCGGATCGCGGGTCGAATTTGGACCTCTTCCTGAGGAGGAGAGGGGCAGGGGTGAGGTCGCCGGAGGGCAGAACGGCCCGAAGGCCAAAATGGAATGGCATTGATGCCCGGGCGGACGGCGCGCGGCAGCCTCAGAGATACAATCCCGCTCGGTACCCGCCATGCCCTCGACCCTCTCCCTCCACTGGCCCATGCTCGCCTGGATGCTGCTCTGCGCCGGGGGCGGGTTCGCCGCCTGGAACCGGCTCTTCAGTCCCCGGATGGAAGGCCGATGGGCCGCGGTCCTGCTCGTCCTGGCGATCGTGCCCCTCCTGCCGGCTCTGCGCGTCGGCTACGTCTACGGCCCGTTCGACACCAACGCTCCGCTCCTGCCGTGGGTCGACGACGCGGACGCTGGCTACCGGGTCCGGGGCGGACGCCTCAACGACGTGACCCTGCAGTTCCTCCCCTGGCAGGCCGAGGCGCGGCGGCAGATGCTCCAGGGCCGGGCGCCGCTCCTCAATCCGTTCTCGGGAGCCGGGCACCCTCTTCTCGGCGACGCGCAGTCGGCTCCCTTCAGCCTGGTGTCGCTGCTCTCCCTGCCTTTCGAGCCTCTGGAGTCGCAAGCTCTGCGCGCCTTCCTCAAGCTGCTGCTCGCTCTCGGCGGCACCTACCTCGCCGCCCGCCAACTCGGCTGCCGCCCGCCGGCTTCGCTCCTGGCCGCCGTGGCCTACGCCTTCGGCGGCTCGCTCTCCGTCTGGCGGCAGTTCCCGCACGCGGAGGTCATGGCCCTCTTGCCGTTCGCGTTCCTGGCCAGCGAGCGGCTGCTGGAAGAGCCGCGGGAGCTGCGGTCCCGCCTCCTCCTCGGCCTGGCCCTGGGGGGGATCCTGCTCTCCGGTCATCCCGAGACGGCCCTCACCGCCTGTCTGGCGCTCGGCGGAAGGTGGCTCTTCGCCCTGCTCCGGGCGCCCCGCGATCCGCGGCGGCGCCGCACGGTGGGGCTTCTTCTGCTCATCGCCGTCCTGTCGGCCCTGGGGACCTCCTTCTTCCTGCTGCCCGTCGCGGAAGCCGTCCTCGGCTCGGAGAAGCTCGACCGCGAGGGGGGCGGCCGGGACCTCGACCGGCCGAGCCTGACCTCGGGGGCGGCGGGCGGCCTCGCGAACCTGGCGGTGCCGGGACTGTTCGGCACACCCCAGGGTAGAGGCGAGGCGGGACCCGCGCCCCTGCACTGGCTGGTGGAAGGAGCCGTGGGACTGCCCGCTCTGGCGCTGGCCCTGGGCGGCCTCTTCGCGCGGCGCGGGCGGGGAGAGACGCGGACCTATCTGATCCTGCTCGCCGTCTTCTCCTATTGGGTCCATCTCGATCCCGGCGGCCTGCTCCGGCCCGTCCTCGCGCTCCCCCTGATCTCGGTCGTGGCCGCCCGCTACTTCGCCTTCCTGGGAGGATTCGCGGTCGCTCTGCTGGCGGCCCAGACTTTGGATCTATGGACGTCGGAGGAGCGGGACCGCCGATTTGTGGGCGGGCGCTTCCCCGCCGCCGCTGGAGCTCTCGCGGCGGCGCTGACCGTCGCGCAGCTCTGGACCGCGCTCGGCGGCTACTACCCCGTGCTGGCCCGGAAGTATGCCTATCCGCCGGTCCCCCTGCTCGAACGGCTGGCGGCGGAGCCCGGGCCCTTCCGGATCATCGGCACGCGAGGCGTCTTCATGCCGAACGCCTCGACCTTCTACCGCCTCGCGGACGTCCGGGCGCACGATCCCATGCAGCCGGCCCGCTACATCGGCTGGCTCCACGAGACCTTGGATGTGGACGTCACCCGGCACAAGCGGCAGTACGGGGCCCCGAAGCGGCGGCACGTGCCGTTCCTCAGGCTGCTGGGAACGCGCTACCTCCTGACCGGCCCCGCCCTCCGTCCCGGGCCGCCCT
>Ga0126305_10000059_pt1 | contig 44288 bp, 37 predicted proteins | sample Plot26_FD_92536 | JGI IMG/M metagenome (GOLD analysis project Ga0126305, IMG submission 92536) | Serpentine soil microbial communities from UC McLaughlin Reserve, CA, USA - Plot26 | ecosystem: Environmental > Terrestrial > Soil > Grasslands | place: USA: UC McLaughlin Reserve, Lake County... | reverse complement strand
CGTCCCGGGCCGCCCTGGATCGACCGCGGCCTCTTCCGCAAGACCCGCCTCTGGGAGCTGCCGGGAGAGGCCCGCTGGGCCTTCTTCCCCGAGACGGTCGTCCCCGCCGGCTCAGCGCGCCGTGCCCGGGAGCTTCTCCTCGCCGCCGGCCGTCCCCTCCGGATGGCCACCCTGGAGATCGAAGGTCCGGAGTCGCCCCGCCCCAACGGCCGCGCCGAAGCTCTGCGCTGGAAGGTGGACGGCGACCGCCTCACGATCGAGACCCGGGTCGAGCAGGACGCCTGGATGGTCGTCTCCCAGGCGTTCCTCCCCGGCTGGCGAGCCCGCGCCGATGGCAGGCTGGCAAGGGTGGCGATCGCCGACGGCGCTCTGGTTGCCGTTCGGGTTCCCGCGGGCACGCGGACGGTGACGCTCCGGTACCTGCCGACCTCCTGGATCGCGGGGGTGGCGCTGTCCCTGGCCACTTGGATTGGATCGGGTCTGCTCTTACTCAAGGCACGGAGCCACAGAAGAGCTGGACCATAGTAGAATGAAGCACATGGAGCTGATTCGCGATCCCAAGATCCTGGCCCGGGCCGAAGCGGCGTTCGACCTCTGCCAGACAGCCGAGGACATCATGCGCCAGAACCTCCGCCGTCGGCATCCGCAGGCGAGCGAGCAGGAGATCCGCCAGCGCTTCATCGCCTGGGTGGAGAAGCGTCCCTATGTCGAGCCTTCCTCTGCTCCTGAGCAGTAGCGGAGGCTAGCTCCGAATTGCTGACCCGTCTCAAGGAAGCTCTGATCCGTCTGGACGCTGACCTCCGGGCCGTAGGAGCCCGGTGGGCTCTTGTCGGAGGCTTCGCCGTCATCCTGCGGGCTGAGTCGAGGTCCACCCGGGACCTGGACGTGGCGCTCGCCGTTTCGGGAGAGCGTGAAGCAGAAAGCGTCGTTCTGTCCCTCAGGCTGCGTGGGTACCGGGACCATCCGAAGGGTGGAATGATTGAGGGGAAAGATGGCCGTCTGGCAACCGTGCGCCTCGTCTCGCCTCCCTTGGATGAGGACAACACAGGGTCCGAGATCGACCTCCTGATCGCTTGCGCTGGTGTCGAGGCGGAGGTTGTCGCCGCCGCCACTCCCATGGAAGTCTTGCCGGGTGTCGTAATTCCCGTTGCTCGCGCCGGGCACCTCGTAGCTCTCAAGGTTCTCGCGGGAAGAATGAAGGACATGGAGCATATTCAAGTCCTGATCCGTGCAATGGGGGACGACGATCTGCGGATCGCCCGGGAGACCGTGGATCTGATCGAGCGACGCGGATTCAATGACAAACCCGAACGGGACCTCCTCTTGGAACTGGGTAGGCTCCTTGAGGAATCGAGATCGAGCCAGGATTTCTGATGTCGCAGGACGCTTTTTACGAACAGATTCTCGCTGGCTTGAGCGGCACCCTCAATCCTCAAGACTTCGAGGATTGCATGGCGGATCTCCTTCGGGATGCATTTCCCACCCTCGTCCCAGTTCGTGGCGGCAAGGATTCGGGTATGGACGGCGCCATCGCTGATGGTGAGGGCGAGCCTTTTCCTCTGGTGACGACTACGGCGGAGGACGTGGAGAGGAATCTCCGGAATAGCCTTGATTCTTTTGTGGAGCGGCAACAGCCACGCCGGAAAGTGGTCTTCGCCACGTCTCAGGCCCTGACACCCCAGGGCCGGCTAAAGCTGATGGACTTGGCGAGGGAGCGAGGTTTCACGCTGGTACAGGTAGTCGAGCAGCGCGGTGTTGCGAACCTCCTGCAAAAGAGTCCTAGCTGGTATAAGAAACTCCTCGGCCTGTCGGGCCAGCCGTCCGCCCTCTCCGTGGTTCCTCGTTCCCGGCGGCCACTTCTGGACCTCGAGCCCATCGGGAGGGATCGGGACCTGGAATGGCTTCGGCAGGCGACCGGGGATCGCATCCTCTCAGGCGAGCCCGGCTCTGGAAAGACCTTCCTCCTCTACTACCTGGCCCGGCAAGGTTGGGGCCTCTTTCTCGTCGATTCTGAAGGAGATGTCGCCGGCGCCCTCCGGGAACAGCGGCCCGGCATCGTTATTGTCGATGACGCCCACGCTCAACCCGACACTCTGGTGAAGCTGAGGCACCTTCGTCAGGAAACTGGGATGAATTTCTCTATCGTTGCCTTAACCTGGGAGGGGGCTCGGGAAGAGGTGGTCGAGGCGATGGGCGGCATACCGGCAGACAAAGTTCGAAAGCTGGAGTTGCTGACCCGCTCCGAAATCCTGGAGGTCTTTCATAGCGCTGGGGTCGAGGAAGACCCTGGCACCATGCGGTATTTGATTGATCAGGCCGCCAACAAGCCGGGCCTCGCCGTCACAATTGCAACTCTCTGGCTGGCAGGCTCTTGGCGGGAAGTTCTTGAGGGAAAAGTCCTCGGCCGGACCCTGTTGGCCTTTTTCCAGGAGTTCGTCGGCCCTGAAGCGACCGACGTTCTTGCGGCTTTCAGTCTCGGTGGAGACCGAGGCATGGGTATTAACGCCGTTCGCGACTTCCTTGGTCTCAGCCGCCTGGAAATCCGGCAAATCGCGGCGGGGCTTTCCGCGGGAGGCGTTCTTGCTGAGGTCGATAGAGATGTCCTAGCCGTCTGGCCGCGACCGCTCCGATCTGCACTGATCCGGACTGTCTTCTTTCCGCCGCCAGGCCAGCCTCGGCATCCCTATAAGGAGCTTATTGAAAAAGCCCCAAGCCCCGGCAGGGCTGTCGAGACCCTGATCGCAGCCAAGTCCGTAGGAGCCGAGATCCCTGCGGAGGAGTTGAGGCATCTCGTGGCAGGTGTAGGGTCGCTTCGCGTTTGGAACGGTCTCGCGCGGTTAAGCGAGCAGGATGCGCGATGGGTGCTTGAGAACTACCCTGGAGACGTCGTAGACGTTGGAGGAAGTATCCTTCTGCAGGCTCCAGAGCCTGTGGTTCGGGCTCTTCTGGAGCGTGCATTTTCTGCCGCTGGACCGATTCATTCGAACCCTGGCCACCCCATGAGGATTTTGAGCGACTGGGTGCGAGAGCTTGATATCCCTCTCATTCACATGATTCAGCGGCGAAGGGTACTTGCCAAAGCCTCGAAAAGGTACATCCTTGAGGGAGGAAAGCTCTCGGTAGGTGTTCACGGCATATGCCTGGCTTTGACGCCTTCCCTGGAGGGCGGCAGCTTGGACCCGGCGGCTGGCCGCACCTACACCATCTCCTCGGGGCTCCTACCGATCGAGCAACTGCGAGAGATCGAACTAGTATGGAAGGACATACGAGATTCCATAAGCGCGATCGACACCCCTTCCTGGGAACATGTCAAGGCTATGCTCTGGGAGTGGATCTATCCGGAATATTCTGCCCGGGTCGCCGAGATTCCCAGTGAGGTGGAAGCGGCCATGCACACCTTCGCGGCCCAGGTTCTTGAAGATCTTGCTCCGCTCGCGCAAGGGAGCCCAGGCTTGGCGGCGGGCTTTCGGGATCTCGCCACGAGGATTGACCTTGAATTGCCGCTCGGGGCGGATCCTGATTTCGAAAAGCTCTACCCATCAGAGGAATTCAAGGATTCCCAGGAGTGGCAAGCCTGGGAGGCACGTCAGCATGCAACAGTCAGAGAGTTAGCTGAGAGTTGGAGGGAGGAATCTCCCACTGAGATCGCACGTAAAGTGGTTGGATATGAGCATGAGGCGAAGAGGATCGGGCGAAACTGGCCGAGAAACACGCCGGGCCTTTGCAGAGCTCTAGCCGCAGTGGTCGCTGAGCCGGAAGTCTGGCTGAACGTGTTCGTTCAAGAGGGAGCTCCTGCGGATTTGTTGGAGCCGTTCTTGAGAGCGACTCGTGATCGGCAGGGAAAGAGTACGGATGAGATCCTGTTTCGCTGTCTGCAGTCTGACCAGTACCTATGGCTCGCTGCAGAGTTCATTCTGGAGCTTACTGAGACGCCGCCTTATCTCCTTCAGCAGGTGCTCGAAAAGGCTGGCTCTTTTCCCCATCTCATCGAGACGCTCTGTCTAAGGGGCCAAGTCCCCTTGGAGAATCTGAGAGCGCTCCTGGATCATCCGAGTTGGGAGGTGGCTCTTTCCGCGGCTGTCGGCGAATGGCTGGCCAATCCTAAGGGAACCGTCAGGGAGGACGTGGCGGAATCTTGGAGGAATGCCATTCTCCGGTCGAAGCTGGGTGAACACTCGGGGATGAGGTATTGGTTCGGGGAAATCTTTGGAGGCGACAAGGATCTGGCTTTCGACTGGTTGCGCATTCGCCTTCAGGAGGGTACGGATCGTATCTTCCTTGCAGAGGAAGGGCCGTTCTCTAAAGCGGTCTCTGTTTTGGATGAGGATCAGAGGATCCTACTTCTGAAGGATCTTGAAGGTCGAAAGATCCCTAGCCCTCTGGTCTCAATGTTGGTCAACAAGAATCCTCGCGTCTACAGAGAGCTCCTGCAATCCAAAGAACTGCGTCGCTTTCATGAGGAGCCCCTCCATGATACCCCCGATAACGGATGGGCTGAATTGGCAATACTGGCTCTTGAATCTGGTCATGATGCACGATCGATTGCTCAGGCTGCCTTTTCCATGGCCGGGCTCAAAGTGTCCAGGGGATCGCTTTCAAGTCTCTGGAGTCAGCGGGACGAAGAATTTGCCCGGCTGGAGGGAGATCCGAGGGCTGTAATCCAGGAAATCGCTGGTCACGGCCGCCAGATTGCACAAGAGCTGATCGAGAAGGCGAAAACCAAGGAACGGTTGGAGGAGATCCATGGCACGTAGGCACCCGGGTTGACCCCCCTCCCGCCTCCTCCATATACTGGCCCGGCCGATTTTTTTCCGTTCCAAGCTCCCTGAAACACACGAGATTGCCTAGAACGAGGCCCAAGCATGAGCACGATCTACTTCGACACGCACCTCGGCGATGAAGAGCGCCGCCGCCGCCTCTATTCCGGGGATGTTTTCGTCTATTCGCCGCGCCCGAGCACCAAGGCGCTCACCGAGCTGGCCCGCGAGCTGATCGAGGAGGCGTTCCATCCCCTCGATCCCCAGCGTGCCCAGGACAGCCTGCCGGTCGAGAAGTTCGTCGAGATCGTCGGGCCCCTGAAGCCCCGGTTCATCCACCATCCGCGCACCAAGGAGCTGCTTCTCGAGCTGCTGCGCGACCTCGGGGCGGACATGGACAAGACCTACTTCGACGTGCCCCGCATGCGGGTGGCGACCAGCGGCGGATATCTGACGGCGGGGGTCGCCTACGTGCTCCATCCCCATCGGGACATCTGGTACTCGTCGCCGCCGTCCCAGCTCAACTGGTGGCTGCCGGTCTATCCCTTCGAGTCGGAGAGCTCGTTCGCCTTTCATCCCAAGTATTGGAACGAGCCGGTCCCCAACAGCTCCAACGAGTACAACCACTACGAGTGGAACAAGGTCGGCCGCGCCAACGCCTCGAAGGAGGTCAAGACGGACACCCGCAAGCAGCCGAAGCCGCTGGGACCGCTGGAGCTGGAGCCGGAGCTCCGCGTCGTCTGCCCGCCGGGCGGCCTGATCCTGTTCTCGGGCGCCCATCTGCACTCGTCCGTGCCGAACTCCTCGGGCCGGTCGCGCTTCAGCATCGACTTCCGCACGGCCCATCTCGACGAGCTGGCGGCGCTGGGCGGCGCGCCGAGCATCGACCGCGAGTGCACCGGCACCACCCTCTTCGAGCTGCGGCGGGCTTCGGACCTGTCGCCCGTCCCCGAGGAGATCATCCGCCTGTATGACCCGAACCCGCCCGAGGACCGGGAGGGGCTGGTCTACAAGCCGCCGGCCGCCGCCGTTCCTACGGCGGGGATGTAGCCCCGAGGGCCGGGGGCGGCGGGACCTCGGCCTTCATCCCTTCCCGGATCCCTTTGACCTTGGCGACCACGGCCGCCTGATTCCCCTTGCGCAGCTCGCGCAGCCAGGCGACGGGGAAGGCGGCAGCGTTGAAGGCGAGATAGGTGAGCCACTGCCAGGGCCCGGCGTAGCGGCGGACGTAGATCGCGCCGCTCCTGCCGAACTGGAAGTTGCGGCCCGGGCTGTAGCCGCCGGTGGTGAAGGCCACCATGTGGTAGAGCACGGCCCGGTGCGCGTAGACGCAGCGGAAGCCGTGGCGCTTGACGCGGGTGCAGAAGTCGGCGTCGTCGACGCAGATGTAGAAGACGGCGTCCCACATCCCCGCGGCCTGGGCGGCGGCGCGCCGGATCAGGATGGCGCAGCCGTTGACGTAGTCCACCTCCGCGTCCCGGTCGTACTGGCCGCGGTCGATCTCGCCGTAGCCGCGCTCGCGGGTGATCGACTCCCGGAAGCGGAGGATTCCTCCCGCCGACCATAACCGCCGGCGGTCGCCATGGAAGTAGCACTTGGGGCCCACGCAGCCGATCGCGGGGTCCGACTCCGCCACCTTGACCAGCTCGTCCAGCATGGCCGGCTCGACCTCGATGTCGTTGTTGAGCAGCAGCACGTAGTCGTAGCCGTTCTCGAAGGCCCAGCGGAAGCCCTGGGCATAGCCGGAGGAGCTGCCGCGGTTGACCTCCACCCGGACCTGCCGGAGGTCCGGATAGGCCCGGGCGAGCGCCTCGGGAGAGCCGTCGGTCGAGGCGTTGTCGAGCACCACCAGGTCGAAGTTGGGATAGGTCATCCGCCGCAGGCTCTCGACGGCCTGGAGGGTGATCTCCCTGCCGTTGTAGTTGACGACGACGGCGGCGACGCGGGGGAAGGATTCCGGCATGGGCCCGATGATTGGACCACAAGCCCGGCGGGCCCCGCACCGGAGCGGGCCCGCCGAACATGGTTCCGATCGTAGCGGCGGGGTCTAGGGGAAGAACTCCACCTTCAGGTTGGAGTATCTCCAGCCGATCGACGCCGGCTCGATCGTGGGGTTGGTGCCCGGGTTGCTGAGGCCGAGGTTGATCTTGTCCGTTGCCAGGATGCTGATCTGGTTGATGTTGGGCGTGCCCACCAGATCGACGACCAGCACGCCGTCGCGCGTCGCCTTCAGGGTGATAACCCTGCGTGCCGTGTCGTAGACGTAATCGATCACGTAGGTTTCACCCGCCTGCGCCGCCAGGCTCTGATCGATCCTCGCCTTGTCGACGTGGGCCTGATTGAAGCCGTGCCGCAAGGTCAACTGGTTGGTGACCGGCCCCCTCAGGAAGAGGTTGCCGAACATGTCCCGGTTCCGGTTCTTCACGAAGTACAGGATGCCATGAGCCCCCGTGACGGCCACCGGGTTCCATGGGCCGACCGTGACCTCGAGGTGGACCTTCACGGCGCTGTACGTGGCGGCCGGCGGCGCCAGGGTGATGGCGCGGTCCGGAGTCGCGACGGTCGAGGCGTGCACCAGGCCGGGGAAGACGTAGCAGGCGGTGCCGGCGCTGCATTCCAGCCCCGTCGGCGTCCCGCCGGGCAGCGTCAGAAGCGAGGCGCTCGACTCGGACGGCGTGGCGACGGCGAATTCACCGGTCGCGGTGTCGGTCATGTGGGCGTAGACGTAGAAATCGGTGTTGCAGGTGACTTCCGCGCGCGCGTCGGCGATGCCGGCCGGGACCCCGCTGAAGATGTTGGCGAAGAGACGGTGCGACAGGGGCAGGAGCGTGAGCGGCGCTTCGGGAAAGGCCAGGGTGCCGTCGGCGCGCAGGACCCGGGCCAGGCAGCTCGCCTGGGTCTTGCCGAGGTTGACGACCACCAGGTCGGCGGTCCGGGTGCCCAGGCTCTTCAAGCCCTGAACGACCAGGCGCTCGTTGGCGCGGCCCATGGTTTCCGAAGAGATCACCGGCAGCTCGACGCCAAGACTGGCCGTGGCGCCGGTGCCGACCAGCCGGGCGCTGTAGTGGACGCCGACGAGAGAGCTCAGCTCCAGCAGACCGCGGGCGGTGGCCGGCGGCTTGAGCACCGTCGTCCGGCCGGCCGCGACCGGCAGAGCCGTCGGGGTGAGGCCTGTACGGATCGTGCCGTTCACCCCGGTCGCGAGCTGCAGGGAATTGACCGTGCGCTGCTGCGCCAGGGTGTTGGTGACGGTGATCTGGGTCTCGTAGGGAACCGGGCCTACCGCGCTGACTCCAGGCAGGGGCACATAGACGGTGCCCGCGTGAACGGCTGTAGCCATTGCGAGTCCGAGCGGCAGGAGGACTCCGGCCAGAGCTTTAGACGAAAATTTCATTACAGTTTCTACTCCTTGGTTGGTGGACAGAGCACACCTGCGGCCACTATGGTAATTTCCACTATAGGGGTTTTCACGGGAGCGGGCAAGCGCTCGCGCGCCTTGCGGCCACCCTTCGAGCCCGATACCATCCGGCCCGGCCATGCCCCTGCCTCCCCTCCGGCGAGTCGCCGCGCGCCTCCTCCTGCTGGGAATCAGCGCGTTCCTCGGCCTGCTCGCCGCGGAGCTTGCCGTCCGCCTGGTCCGTCCCCAGCCGGTGATGGTCGTCTCGCGGGGCCTCTACGAGCCGGACCCGCCCCGCCGGTACCGCCTCCAGCCCGGCTTCACGGGCAGTCTCACCAACCGCGTCGAGTTCGATACCAAGGTCTCGATCAACCAGGCCGGCCTGCGGGGGCCGGAGGTCGGGGCCAAGGCGCCAGGGACCCTGCGCCTCCTGGCCCTGGGGGATTCCTTCACCTTCGGCGTGGGGGCCCAGGCACGGGAGACCTATCCGGCGCGGCTGGAGGAGATCTTGCGGTCCCGGGGCGTGCGTGCCGAGGTTCTGAATGCGGGGGCGCCCGGTTTCAGCGTGCCCGACGAGACCGCCTGGTTCCAGCGCTGGGGGCGGCCGCTGGAGCCGGACATGATCCTGCTGGCCGTCTTCGTCGGCAACGACCTCCAGGACGCGGCGCCGGGCGGTCCCAAGGTCGTGGTGGCCGACGGCGCCCTGCTGGTCGAGGGGGAGAAGGGCCGCAGCCTCTCGCGTTGGCTCTATTACCACTCCCATCTCTACGTCCTGTTGAAGAGCTCGGCGCTGGGCGGGCCCCTCCGCCGGCTCCTCGGCCTCCCCGAGCCGCTGGAGACGCGGCAGCTCCGCTCGGAGATGGAGCTGTACGCGAAAGGCAGGCCCTCGAAGATCGCCGTCGAAGGCGGCGCGGCGACGGAGAAGGCCGTGGCCGGGCTGGTCGAAAGCGCCGGGGGAGCCCGGATCCTGGCCGTGATCATCCCGTCCCTGGTCCAGGTCGACGCCACCCGCTGGCAGGCCAGCCTGAAGCGGTTCGGCCTGGAGCCCCGGAGCTACGACTCCGACCAGCCTACCCGGCTCTTCCGCGAGATCTTCGCCCGTCACGGAGTGCCGGCCCTGGATCTGACGAGGCCCTTTACCCAGGCGATCCGGAGAGGGGAGGAGATCTACTACCCGATCGACCAGCACCTGACGCCGGCGGGGTACCGGCTGATGGCGCAGGCGGTCGCCGACTCGCTAGGGCGCCCGCTCTAGCAGCACCACCGCTTCCTTGCCCCAGGGGGACGCGATCCGCCGCGTCCGGCCCCCCTCGATCCGTCCTCCGTCCGCCACCATCCCGGTCGCGGGGTCGAACCACTCCATTCTCAGCTCTCCCGGGACGGACGACAGGTGGAGACGGCCTCGTCCCCGCGGCAGGTAGGCCAGGATCTCCTCGAGTCCCGGCGTGCGGTTCACCAGGGCGTAGCCGGCCGAGGAGATCTCGGAGTCCGGCGCGCACGCGGCGAGATCGATCCGCCTGGAGAAGCGCAGGGTGTCCCCCATGGCCCGGCGGGCCGCCTCCCGCACGGGATCGCCGTCGAGGGGGTCCATGTAGATGGGATGATGCCCCCGCAGGAACGTCTTCCATACCCAGTCCCGGCCGCCGCCGATCCCCCAGAGATGGTCCGTGTCGACCAGCACCACCTTCGAGCCATCCGCCGGGGGCGGGGATTTCCTCCAGCCCCCCTTGTTGCCCGGGGAGACCCAGTCCGCCGGGCTCTCGAAGAGGTCGCGGTTCCGGTTGCCGGGAAAGCAGGCCGTCATGCCGATCGGCTGCCGGACGCCGAGGCCCCGCAGATGGCGGATCAGGTGGTATTGCCAGTCCCGCGAGGTGCCGGGGCTCTCGTTGGAGATCTCCCAGAGGATGAAGTCCAGATCGCCCACCGTTTCCACGACCTTCTCCATATAGGCCTCCTGGAGACGGGTGATCGCGGGAGTTCGGAGGGTGTGGACGTCCGAGCCCTCGCCCCGGGCGTCGGGGTCGCCGTCGATTTCATCGACGTTGTTGCGCCGGTTGAAGGGGTGGTGGTCCCAGGGGTTGCCCTCGCCCTTGTCGTGGATCGACCAGCCGTTGAACAGCATCACGGAGACGTAAAAGCCCCGCTCGCCGGCCCGGACGACCCGCTGGCGGAGCCGCTCGAAGTACTCGGGATTGAAACGGGTCAGGTCGAACCGCGGGCCGGTGCGAAGCCAGGGCCGGGGATGGAGGTCGTGCGTCCAGGCTTCGTGAGCCCAGAGGCGGATGAAGTTGTGGCCCCAGGAGGCGAGGCGGTCCAGATAGCCCTCGAAGTCGAAGCCGCCGGGGCGCTCGCCGTTGTCCATCAGGCTGTCCCAATGATGGGAGCCCACGAGATAGACGGCGCGGCCGTGGCCGTCCTGGCCGTCCTGGCCGTCCTGGCCGTCCTGGCCGTCCTGAAAGTAGCGGGGGTTCTCGGGATGGACGCGCAGAGGGGGCATTGGAGGCTGCCGGAGGTTAGCACGGGGCCGGAACGCGCTATCCTTCCGCTCCCATGAGCCCTCCTGAATACGGCTGTCAATCCATGGTCGCTCCCCTGCGCCGCGTCCTCGTCCGCCGGCCGGACGAGGCTTTCGGCGACGCCGATCCCGTGCGCTGGCACTACACCTCCCGGGTCGATCTGGAAGCTGCCCGGCGCGAGCACGACGCCCTCGTGGACCTGCTGCGCGGCGCCGGCGCCGAGGTGATCGAGCACTCCGCGCCCCAGCCGGACCGCGCGGATTCGATCTACGTCTTCGACCCCGTCCTGATCACCGAGCGAGGCACGGTGCTGCTGCGGATGGGCAAGGCCCTGCGCCGTGGCGAGGAGGAAGCCCTGGGCCGCCGTCTCGAGGAGTCCGGAGTCCCCATCCTTGGGCGTCTCCAGGGAGAGGCTACGGCCGAGGGGGGAGACCTCCTCTGGCTCGACCGCCACACGCTGGCCGCCGGCCAGGGGTTCCGCACCAACGCCGAGGGGCTCCGCCAGCTCCGGGAGATCCTCGGTCCCCTGGGCGTCGAGGTCCTCCCCGTCGAGCTGCCCTACTTCGGCGGCCCCGAAGCCTGCCTCCACCTTCTCTCCATGATCAGCATGGTGGACCACGACCTCGCGGTGGTCTACGCGCCCCTCCTCGCCGTCCCTTTCTGGCGTTGGCTGCAAGACCGGGGCATCCGTCTGATCGAGGTGCCGGAAGAGGAGTTTCCCACCCAGGGCCCCAACGTCCTGGCCCTTGCGCCTCGCAAGCTCCTGATGCTGGAGGGCAACCCCGTGACCCGGCGGCGCCTGGAGGAGGCCGGCTGCGAGGTGCAGACCTACCGCGGCCGGGAGATCTCGCTCAAGGCCGAGGGCGGACCGACATGTCTGACCCGGCCGGTGTGGCGGGAGGGGTAGGGCGCGAAGATACCGTCAGTGATAGTCCTTCCCCAAAGGACAAAGCTCTGTTAATTTGTCCTTCATGGAAGGACAAGAGGGACGCACCACCGTCATCGAGGCTCTGATCGCGGACTTCCATGAAAGGGAGATCCCGCGGGTGACTCCTCGAAGCCTCTCGCTCCCGTCGCTCCCGGGCAAGGCGGATGTAGTCATCGGGATGCGCCGGTCGGGAAAGACCTTTTTTCTCTATCAGAAGATCGGGGAGTTGCTGGCCCAGGGGGTCGAGCGCAGCCGGCTCCTCTACCTGAACTTCGAGGACGAGCGGCTCCTTCCTCTCGCGACCCCTGACCTGTCCAGGATCGCCGAGGCGTTCTATCGCCGGTTTCCTTCCAGCCGCGAGCAGCCGTGCTGGTTCTTTTTCGACGAGATCCAGAACGTTCCGGGCTGGGAGAGCTTCGTCCGCCGGCTTCTTGACACGGAGAAGCTGTCCCTGGTCCTGACCGGCTCCTCGGCCCGGCTCCTCAGCCGCGAGATTGCCACCAGCCTGCGGGGGCGGAGCCTGGCCACCGAGATCCTGCCGTTCAGCTTTGCGGAATCGCTGCGCCACGAGGGTCTGGAGCCACCCGCGAGTTGGCCGCCCGGAGCGAAGGCGCGCTCCCTGCTGGAGAACCGGTTCGAGCACTACCTGGAGGCCGGGGGGTTTCCAGAGGTCCAGGGGATTCCGCAGGATCTCCGGGTCCGCGTGCTCCAGGAGTACGTGGACGTGGTGATCTTCCGCGACGTCATCGAGCGTCATGGCGTAGAGAACCTCCAGGCTTTGCGCTATCTGGAGCGCAGCCTGTTGGCGAGCCCGGCCGGCCGGTTCAGTGTCAGCAAGCTGTTCAACGACCTCAAGTCGCAAGGTGTCAAAGTGGGCAAGGATACGTTGTACGAGTACCTTGCCCATCTGGAGGACAGCTTCCTTCTGTTCACGGTTCCCATCGCAGCCCCTTCGGTCCGGGTCCGCCAGGTCAATCCCCGCAAGTGCTATCCGGTCGATCCCGCGCTCGCGGCAGCCGTCTCCTTCCGGGCCTCCGAAGATCTTGGCCACCTCCTGGAGACCGCGGTCTACTTGGAGCTCCGGCGGCGCGGGTGGTCTCTGGGCTATCTCACGACCCGCTCCGGCTACGAAGTCGATTTCCTGGCCGAAGACTCCAGCGGCTCCCGTGAGCTGATCCAGGTCTGCGCCGGCCTGGAATCCCCTTCGACGCGCCAGCGCGAGCTCCGCGCACTGGAAGAAGGCATGAAAGAGGCCTCCTGCGAGAAAGCCACCGTGATCACGTTGAGGGAAGAAGGCTCCGCCGATATTGGTGGACGGACGGCCCGCATCGTGCCCGCGTGGCGCTGGCTGCTGGAGACCTGAAGCAGCCCTTGGGTGCTACGCCCTTGCCTCCTGTCCGTCCCTGCAGGTCTGGGCGTGGATCTCCCGCGTCAGTTCCTCGACGTGCTGGGTGAGCTCGCGGGTGATCCGCGTCAATTCAGTGTTCTGCTCCAGCAACTGGAGGATCTGCTCCTGCTGGCGGGTGGCGATCTCCTGCCGCTCGAGGCTGGCGGCGGCCAAGGCCTCCCGGTGCCGGGCGTCCGCTTCGGACATGGCCTTGTCGCGGTCCGCCTGCCGGGTCTGGGCGAGGAGGATCAGCGGCGCCGCATAAGCCGCCTGGAGGCTGAAGGCCAGGTTCAGGAGGATGAACGGGTAGGGATCGAAATGCCGGACGCTCCAAACGTTGTAGGCGATCCAGGCCGCGACGAGAAAGGTCTGGGTGATGAGAAAGGCCGGCGTGCCGAAGAAGCGGGCGAATTTCTCCGCCTTCTGGCCGAACCAGTCGCTGCCGAAAGCCGAGGAGAGGTGGAGATGGGGAGTATGGAACCGGAGGTGGTGGGGAAAATTGCCGGCCAGCTTGGACGGATCCGAAGGCATGAATCACTCCCTCCCGGGTCTCGGAGCGCGGGGCTCGCGTCCTGAGCGATGCTAGCACCCTGCGCCGAGCCCCTCTGTAGTAGCATCTCCCGTCCGCCGAGATGCCGCCGATGCCGTCCAAGCTCCTGAAATCCCTCTGGATCGTCTCCCTGCTCATCCTGGCCGCCGGCTGCCGCGGCAAGGAGGGGATAGGGGAGGTGGCGTCCGCTGATCCCGGCCTCCACACTCCCCGCCGGGTCTTCCTGATCACGGTGGACACCCTGCGGGCGGACCACATGAGCCTGTACGGCTCCCCCCGGGCCACGTCGCCGAACCTGGAGAAGATGGCAGCCACCGGCGTCGCGTTCGACCGGGCGATCTGCCAGTGGCCGAAGACGGGCAGCTCGTTCGCCGCCATGTTCACCGGCCTCTACCCTCACACCACGGGCCTTACCCACAAGGCGGCCCTGCGGATTCCGGCCGAGTACCTGACGCTGCCCGAATTCTTCCAGGAGAACGGTTTCAAGACGTTCGGCGTGGTCTCGAACGCCGTCCTCGCGGCCCAGTTCGGCTGGAACACCGGCTTCGACGAGTTTCAGGAGACCTGGGGCGGCGGCGAGTTCCCGGACGATCCCAAGGCGTTCCGTCCCCTGGCGAGCGCCATCAAGGTGAACGGCCTCGCCCTGCCGCTGCTCAGGAAGTACGCCGGGGCCGACAAGCTGTTCGCCTGGATCCACTACTCGGACCCTCACGCACCGTACATCCTGCCCGAGGGCGCCACGAATCCCTTCCTCGGAGACGGTCTCTCGAAGACCGGCCGGACCCTGCCGGCCCGGGTCACCAAGGGCTACACCCTCGAAGGGCACGCGGACCTCGATTACTACGTCTCGCAGTACGACGCCAACGTCCGGGTGGCGGACGGCTACATCCAGAAGCTGCTGGAGGAGATGCGCTCCCTCGGGCTGCTCGAGGACAGCCTGGTGATCTTCACCGCCGACCATGGCGAGAGCCTGGGCGAGCACAACTCGTGGTTCGAGCACGGGCCGCTGCCCTACAACACCACGGCTCACGTGCCGCTCTTCTTCGTGATGGACGGCCTGGCGGCGGGCCGCCGGGTGGACCGGCCGGTGGAGCTGGTGGACCTCTACCCGACGCTGCGCGAGCTGATCGCGCCGGACCGCGAAGTCCCCGGCCTCGAGGGGAAGAGCCTCTGGCCGCTCTTACGGGACGGCAACCCGAGCGGTGCGGACGCTTTCCGCCAGGCGTTCTCCGCGGCCGGCCGGCATCCGAACCTCTACCACAGCGTCCAGGAGGGGACCTGGAAGCTGGTCTTCAACTCGGGCGGCAAGCGCTCGCGCGCCGCGTCCTCCGCCACGGGCGGCTTCGAGCTCTACAACCTCGCCGAGGATCCGCTGGAGACCAGGAACCTCGCCGCCACTCATCCCGAGGAGGTCCGCCGCCTGAGGCGGGACCTCGTCAACTGGATGAAGAAGGCGCGCTCGCTCGGCGACGAGGAGGAGGGGGACGCGGAGACCGAGCGGGCCCTGCGGGCTCTGGGGTATTTGAACTAGGGGCGCCTACGACGGGGCCGTCGCCGTGCGGCCGAAGTTCGCCGCCAGCACGGCCAGGTCCTGGCCGTCGACCCTGTTGTCGGCGTTGAAGTCCGCGTTCGTGTTGTAGCCCGCCTCGCCGCGTTGCGCGCCGAAGCTGCGGCCGAACAGCACGAGATCCGTGCCATCCACCCGGTTGTCCTTGTTCAGATCGCCCTGGAGGCTGCCGGAGCCGGACCCTAGAATGGTGAAGCGGCCGATGACGCGGTCGATCGTGTTGGGCGGGGTGGCGAGGTCGCGGGAGCGCAGGCCGAGGGTGACGGTGCCCGAGAGCGGCGCCAGCGACTGGTAGCTGAGGTGCGCCCGGCGCGAGTTGCCAATGGGCGCCGCCGTGACGACCTGGCCGTTGACCAGAAGGAACGTGCTAGCGAGGTCGATCCCGGCGCCGAAATCCCAGATGTCCACTTCGATCGGGATGTCCGACCGGACGTTGCGGGCACCGGGGGAGGGGGTGATGACGCCGGGCACGGGCGACACGGTGTCGATCCCCTGGATGACGTTGAAGAACACCTGGGCGAGGAGCAGGAAGCCCGCGGCATTGGGGTGTCCGACGGGATCCGGCTCCAGGGGGCTGTAGTAGACGGCGTACAGGTCAGGCGTGTTGCGGTAGACCTCGTTGGGATCGGCCAGGCCCCGCTGTTCGGTGCCGGCGAGGTCGCGGATGCGCCCGTTGAGGTCGTCGGTGAGCGAGTTGTCCGCGTCGACCCGAGCGCTCGGATCACGAGGAATGACGGTCGCGTGGATCACTCGCATGTTGCGGTTCTCGGCCTTGCGGGCCATGGCCTGGAGGTCGAAGATGGTGGTCTCGATGCCGATGTTTCTCGAGATGTCGTTCGTCCCCTCCATGAGGATGAGCACGTCTCCGGGGCCGCCCTGGGGCAGGACCGAGTCGATCCGGGTGACGCCCACCGTGGTGTTCTCGCCGGGAACGCCGAGGTTCAGCACCGTGGCGCTCACGCCGGCGGTCTGAAGCATGGTCTCCAGGCGGGGGGGGTAGCCGAGCCGGGCCCGGTCGGGGTTGTCCCCGACTCCGAAGGTGATGCTGTCGCCAAAGGCGAGGTACTTCCTCGGCGCCGTCTGCGCGGCGACGGGGGAGGGCAGCGTCCCCAGGACCAGGAGCGAGGCGGCGAGAGCTCGTAGTCTCAAGGCTGCTTGTCCTTGTGGACGGCGTCCATGTGCGCGTCGGCCTGCCGCTTCTGGGCAGGCCAGCGCATCTTGACGGCGCCGCTGCCGTCGAAGGAAACCACCGGCCGGTCGAGAGCCGATGGGACCGTCGCCTTGGCCAGGATCCGGCCCTCGCCGTCGAGATCGAGGACCGACCAGGCCCGGGGCACGGCATTCATGTACAGCAGGCGGACGCTGACGCGGTCACCGCCGTCGACGAAGGCTGGGAAGAGCGAGCCGGACGGCGCGGCGGCGCGCTCGCCGCGCCACTCGCCGGCCGCGAAGCGGGCCGTTCTCAACTGATAGCCGTTGCCGTCATAGCGGCTCCAGGCGATCAGCGCGCCGCCGCCGGGCGTGGCGGCGAGCGCGGGCGTGATGTCGGGCACGGAGTTGCGGCTCGAGAGGCGGCTCACGGGTAGCCAGGAGCCCCCTACGCGGCGGCTCCAGACGATCTCGTCCGCGGTGCCGTCGAAGGCGCTCCAGGCCAGCAGCCACGAGCCGTCGGCCAGCACGGCGCCGGCCAGCGCGAGCTGGCTGCCGGGACCCGGATGGGAGACCCGCTGCGGCGCCTGCCAGCGGCTGCCCGTCCAGGCGGCGGCGCGCACGGAGAACGACCGGGGGCCGTCCCCCTCGAGCCAGGCGAGGCCGGCCAGCCGGCCGCCGTCCACCAGCAGCACGGGCCCCGACCGCATGGCACCTACCTGGCCGGCGGGCTCGGCCAGCGGAGCCGAGGCCTTGTCGTCGCCGCGCAGGAGGAAGAGGCGCCGGCCGCCCTGGGCGTCCGGGAAGCTGCCGGCCGCCGCCCAGCCGCCGTCGAGCACGGCCAGAGACGAGAGCACGGCCCGATCCGGCAGGGTCAGCCGCAGCGACCGGCCGCCGGGCAGCTCCAGCCGTGCCGAGCTTCCGGCCGGGACGAGCGCCACCACCTCGCCGTTGCGGGAAGCCTGCAGGGGCTCCTCCTGGGCAGAGAGGATGGCGCCTCCGTATAGGAGGAATAGGCATAGAGCTGCCCTGAGCGGGCACACGAACGATCCGCGCATGTGGGGTATCCTACCGCATTCCGGAATCCGCCCGGCCTGGAGAAGACCCGTCTTGCATCGAGGAACCTGGAACCGTCCACTCATCGCGGCCACGCTCGCCCTCTGTCTGGTCGGCGTCAGCGCCATGGGCTGCCGCCGCGAGCCCGCCGTGCCGGTCCACCGCGGCCCCATCGTGCTGATCACCATCGATGCCCTGCGGGCCGACACCGTCGAAGCCCTGGGCGGGGCTCCCAAGGTCATGCCGGTGTTGAGCGGCCTGGCGAGGGAGGCGGCCTGGGCCGGCCGCGCCATCACGCCGTCGAGCTGGACCGTGCCCTCCATGGCCGCGATCTTCACCGGCTATCAACCCTGGCGGTCGGGGAACTGGGGCAGCGACCGCGCGGTGCTCGACGAACGGCTGGTCACGCTTCCCGAAGCCTTGAAGAAGGCGGGCTTCCGCACGGCGGGCTTCCGCTCCAACCACTGGCTGCAGGCGGAGTTCGGCTACTCCCAGGGGTTCGACACCTTCCGCTACCTGCGCGAGGGGAAGCGGGCCGAGCGGTACCTGGAGGCCCTCAAGGGTGGCCAGGAGTTCGTCTGGGTCCACATCCTGCCGCCCCACGCCCCCTACGTCCGCCGCGAGCCGTTCCTCGACCGGCTCGACGAGATCCCGCCCGACCTGCCGAAGCATGTCCGCCCCCTCGACCTGGAGCCGTACTACGACCCGGCGATGAAGCTGCCGCCCGCCAAGGAGCGGGTCTTCCGGGCGATGTACAATCTGAACGCCGCCTCGGCCGACCAGTTGCTCGGCCGCCTGATCGACTCCATCAAGAAGAGCGGCCAGTGGGAGGAGACCCTCCTCGTCATCACCTCGGACCATGGCGAGGAGTTCGGCGAGAGCGGCCAGATCGCCCATGGCGGCAATCTCGGCAGCGTGCTCGTCGAGGTGCCCCTGGTCATCAAGTTGCCCGCCAGCTTCCCGCGCAAGCTCGACCTTCAGCCCGGCGGCCGGCCGGCCAACGTGAGGGTCGGCGCGACGCTGATCGAAGCGGCGGGCGGCACGCCCGAGCCGGGAGCGGCGCCCAGCCTGTTCCAGCCCTTCGACAAGGGCGCCCTCTCCGAGCTGTACCTGGGCAACGGCGTCAACCGCTTCTCCCTGGTCAACGGCGACCTCCAGCTCCTCTGGGAGAGCCGCTTCGCGCCCCCGGAGCCAGACTATTACCGGGCTCGTCTCGCGGGGCTGGGCGGCAAGCCCGAGCCGCCGCTGACCCAGCCGGCCAAGGCCATCTTCGGCCGTCTGGAGCGGGAGTTCGCCAGCGTGCTCCCCCTGACCGGCCTGCGGAGCGAGCCGCCGCGGCTGAGCCTCTGGCGCTGGGGCCCCCAGGGCAGCGAACGGGTGAACGATCCCGCCGTCCTCGACCGCATGGCCCGGCAGCTCAAGAACGCCTGGCTGGCCGCCAACGGCTCGGAGATGCCGCCCGGCAGAGCCAAGGGGGGCAAGCAGCCCCACCTCACGCCGAAGCAGGAGGAAGAGCTGCGGTCGTTGGGGTACGTGGCGGGCGGGAGCTGAGACCCGCGGCCACCACCAGGAACAGCCCGTTCATCGCCGCCACCGTCCACGCGAACTCGCTCGGCGAGCCGTGGAAGACGGCCAGCGCTCCCGCTTCCAGGAGGATCAGGACGGGCAGCAGCGCGTAGAAGCGCAGCCGGCCCGTGGACAGCCGGTAGAGCAGCAGGGCGTTGCTGAACGACATCAGGGCCATGGCGATCCCCAGGGGGAGGACCAGGCCGGCCGCCTGCCGGTAGCTCTCACCGCCCACGGCCCTCACCAGCAGGTCCGGGAAGAAGGCGAAGGCCGCCAGCACTGGGGTGACGCAGACGGCCAGGATGCCCAGCGTGCCGGCGAGCACGCGGCCCGCTCCGCCCCGTCCCTCGGCGGCGGCCTCGGTCGAGATGGGGAACATGGCCTTGGTCACGGGTGCCGTGCCGAGGAGGATCGACTTGCCGAGGAACGAGGCCACCGCGTAGCCCCCCGCCACCACGTCCGGAAAGAAGGCCCGGGCGAGCAGGACGTCGAGGCTGTAGAACCCCATCACCGTCGCCGTCGCCACGAACACCGGCAGGCTGTAGCGGTAGATGTCCGGCAGCTCGGCGGGCTCCGCGGGCGCGCCGTAGACGTCCTTCAGGGGGAAGTAGGAAACGGCGAAGGCGAAGCAGAGCCCGAGGCTCACCCCCGCCACCGAGCCGTACTCCCGGGCGCCGGCCCACACGAGCCCGACGCCGATGCCGAGCTTCGCCAGGACCTCCCAGATCATGTTGAGCCCGAGATCGCGGAAGCGCTTCCGCCCCTGGAGGGCGCCGCGGTGGATGGGCAGCAGGCCCACGCCCACAAGGGACAGCGCGAAGAGGGCCATCAACGGATAAGGAATGCGCAGCCACCGCCCGAGCGGCACCGCTGCCGCGAGGTAGAGCGCCAGCATCGCGAGCGTCGCCTGCCCGCCCTTGCGCAGGGCCCGGCGGAGGAGGTCGTGCAGCCGTCCGGGGTCGCCCTCGCGCGAGGCATAGCGGGCGACCACCGTCTGCGCCGACTCCGCGAAGACGTTCAGGACGTAGAGGATGGCGAGCAGCGCCGCCAGAGCGCCGTAGCCGGCGGGCCCGAGCATCCGTGCCATCGCGATGTGGAAGACGAAGTGGAGCGCGTTGGCGAGGTTGAGGGTGACCAGGAGCACGGCGCTCCCCCCGAGCAGGCCGGTCGCGGAGGGGCGGATCTTCAAGGCGCCGGTGCCGCTGCCGGTGGCACTGCCAGGGGGCGGGGCTGCCGCCACCGATAGATCTCCAGCCCGAAGGCCCGGGGCCGGGCGTCGGGGTTGGACGGGATGCGCACCCGGATCTCCTGGCCGGTGAGCTGGAAGCGCGGGCTCATGCGGAAGAAGCGGCTCAGCCGCCGGCCCGTGTCCGTCACCGTCACCGGCCGCCCTCCGGGATCGAGCTGCAGCTCGTCGACCTTCCGCGCCGCCGCCTCTCGAGGCACCCAGAGCAGGAGCGACACCGTTTCTCCCGGCTTGGCGAGGCCCTCCGGGAGGCGGCCGACCAGGAAAGGCGCCTGGTCCGGCCGCCGGACCCGGATCTGCCCGGGACCGCCGTCGAGCTCCCAGGGGTGGCGCACCACCACCACCGGCTCGCCGCGGCTCGCGAAGGCTCTGCCGTCGACGACCTCGATCTGCGCTTTCGCCACGCGCGCCACGCGGTGCCGGTAGAACCCGGCGTCCGGTCCGTCGAGGCGGCTCTGAGGGAAGATCTCGACGTCCGCGCGGTCCAGGAAGACGGGATCGAGGGCCGCCAGGCGGTCCACCCGGGTCAACAGCGGCCGGCGCGGCTTGCCGCTCACCTGGAAGACGCCGAGTCCCTTCTCATAGGCCAGGTGGCGAAGGCCGAACGGCTCCAAGCCGCCGAGCAGGGCAGCGTTCGCCGTCTCGAAGTTCGTGGGCACCACCCGTCGATAGACGATTCCCCACTGCTGGGCGAGGAGCGCCGAGCCGATCCCCAGCCAGGCCACGGCCGCCACCGCCGGCCACGCCAGCCAGCGGGCCCGGGCTTCGAGGAGACGCCAGAGCTCCACCAGGGCCCAGGCGGCGGCGAGCGAGGAGAAGGGCACGACCGGCAGATAGTTCTGGCCGCGGAACAGCGTCATCCCCAGCCCGTGGAGAGCCGAGTAGCCCAACAGCAGGCTCAGCAGCAGGATCGAGCCGAGCCGCTGCTCGGAGGCGTCCTCCAGGGCTGGCCGCCGGATCCGCCAGATTCGCCAGATCATTCCGACGACGCCCAGCGCCACGAACGCCGCCAGCACGGGCCCGTGGTGCTCGACCAGGAACTCCACCTGCCGCGCGAACACCACCCCGTGGCCGCTCTTCTCCTCGACCCCCTTGACGGCGTAGCCGTGGACCAGCTTGGGGATGAACTCGAAGACGACGCCGAGGTACGGATTGAGGACGATGAAGGTGAGGATCGAGGTGAATCCTGCCTGCATCAGCCAGTTCCACTGCCGCGGGTCGCGCCGGCCGTTGACCAGGACGGCGGCCAGTACCGAGGCAATAATCGGGATCGCCGCGGCGATCCCCGTGTACTTCGTCGACACGGCGAGCCCGACGCCGAACCCCACCAGAAGGAAGCGGGGCAGGCTGGGCCGGAAGGCGGCGCCGAGCGTCCAGAGGAACGTCAGCGTCACCAGCAGGATGACCAGGATGTCGGGCTTGAACTCCACCGAGCTCAGCACGTGCCGGGGGAACGCCGCCAGGATGGCCGCCGCCAGCAGCCCCGCCTCCGGCGAGTAGAGCCGCCGGCCGATCAGGAAGATCAGCCACAGGCTCAGCACGCCATAGACCACGTTGACCATTCGGGCGAGCCAGTAGGCGGTGGGGGAGTAGCCGTCGCTGGTCTTCTTGTAGATCGAGAACGGCGGGTACCGCGTCACCCGGTAGAGCGACTGGCTGGCGCCCAGCACCGCCGCCTGCGGCAGGTACGACAGGCTGAGATAGAAGGCGTGCCGGGGCTGGAAGTCGCCGTGCTTCAAGAGGGCCGAGACGTTCCTGAAGGTGAACCGCTCGTCGAAGAAGCGGTTCGAGTTCAGGCCCTGGCTGGCGTCCCACGTCCGCAGGGCGAAGCTCACCAGCAGCAGGGCCGCCAGGGCGATGCCGATCCAGCGCTTGGGCGCGGCTTCGGAGTCGGATGGAACCATTGGGATTTGGCGGATGGTACTTTGGAGGATAGTACTTTGGATGCTGATACTTGGCGCGGAACGAGGCAACGCGGTTGCCTGCGATTTGGCGCGAATGGTAGCATGCGCCATCCTCCCCGACGGGCCGGCGAGCGTTCTCCCGTGCAGCAATCCCTCATCCTACAGAGCGCACCATGCAGAGCGATCGAGACGGCGGCAGGCTGAAGATCCTGATCTGCCTGCTGTATTACCTGCCGCACCGCACCGGCCTGACGCTCTACGTCCAGCAACTGGCCGAGCGGCTGGCCGCCCGCGGGCACCAGGTGACCGTCCTCTGCGCCCGGCACTCGCCGGAGACCCCGCTGGGCGAGTCGGTGCACAACGGCGTGCGGGTCATCCGCCTCTGGCCCCTGCCGCTCGCCATCAGCCGCGGCATGGTGATGCCGGGCTATCCCCGGGCGCTCCTCCGCCTGGTCAAGGAGCACGACGTGGTGAGCCTCCACACGCCGATGCTCGAGACGGCCCTCGTCAGCCTGGCCGCCCGGCTGCGGGGCAAGCGGATCGTCGTCACCCACCACGGCGACCTGGTGCTGCCCGCGGGGGCGCTCAACCGGCTGATCACCGGAGTCATGTTCGGCTTCTACCGGTTCATGGCGAGCGCGGCCCCGGCCCTCGTCTGCCACACGATGGACTACGCCCGCCACTCCTATTACTTGAAGCCCTACCTGGAGAAGGTGACGGTGATTCCCCCCTTCGTCGACGTGCCGAAGCCGGATCCGGAGCGGGTGCGCGAGCTGCGCCGGGCCTGGTCGCCGGACGGCGGGCCCATCATCGGCTTCGCCGGCCGCTTCGTGGAAGAGAAGAGGCCGGATCTCCTCATCCAGTCCCTGGAAGTGGTCAACCGCGCCTTTCCCAACGCGCGCGTCGTCTTCGCCGGCCAGCACCAGATCCCGTACGAGTCCTACTGGCCCCGGCACAAGCCGCTGGTGGACCGCTACCAGGACCAGCTCGTCTTTCTGGGGATCGTCCCCTCGCCCCAGGACATGGCCGACTTCTATGCCGCCTGCGACCTGCTCGCCCTGCCGAGCGACACCGAGTGCTTCGCCCTGGTCCAGGTCGAGGCCATGCTCTGCGGCACCCCCGTGGTGATGACGGACACTCCCGGAGGCCGGGTCCCCGTGCAGCTCACCGGCATGGGCAAGATCGTCCCGAGGAACGATTGGCGGGCCCTGGGAGAAGGAATCGTCGAGGTGCTCTCGGACCGCGGCCGCTTCGTCCGGACCGCCGAGGAGATCGAGGAGCACTTTTCGGGGGAGGTGACGGTCAGGCGTTATGAGGAGGTCTTCGCGATGCACGCGGTGCGGACCGCCGAAGACGCTTCCCTGCCGGCGCTCACCCCTTCCGCGCCTTCAAACAGAGATTGACCGTCGACCTTCCCGGCGGCTCGTTCATCCCGTTCTTCCGGTCGATCCAGCCCAGCAGCTTCAGGCCCATGTTGATGGGATGGAAAGGGCTGCCGCCATCCCGGTCGAAGCCGCCGCGGTCGGCCACGTCGGCGAGGCCGCGGCCGAAGAGCCCCGATTCGAGGAGGGGTTTGCCCAGACCGTAGAGGAGATTGTGGACGAAGGGGAAGGAGTGGTGGGTCTGCGAGCGCTCCTCTTCGACCTGGAACCCGGCCGCCAGCGCTGCCTCACGCAACTGCTCCGGCGTATAGAGCCGGACGTGGAAGGCCCAGATCCCCGCCAGCGGTCCCCGGCCGATGTGAGTCCCGAACAGCGTCTCCAGGGTCTTGTTGATCGGGTCCCACCAGAAGGGGTAGTCGGTGTGAGGCACGGTGATGAGGGCCAGCCCCCCGGGTTTGAGCACCCGGCGGATCTCGCGGAGGGCGTCGACGTCCCGGTCCACATGCTCCAGGATCTCGGAGAGCAGGACGGCGTCAAAGGTTTCGTCCGGGAAGGGCAGGTCGTAGATCGAAGCGTTGCCCACCAGCACGGCGGGCAAATCGGCCGTGTTCCGCCGCGCCTTCCGCAGATAAGGAAGCTCCAGGTCGATCCCGAACAGCCGTGCCGTCCCAAGATACCTGAGCATCTTGAGGTAGAACCCACGGCCGCATCCGCAGTCGAGGATGGTCCGGCCATCCGTCGGCCCGAGCCACTCGAAGATCGTCCACGCCCGCCGCTTGAAGGCCATGTCGGCCTCCTTGCGGGTGAGGTACTGGTAGGACTGGGTGGGGGCGATGGGGTCGGTCATTGGGGCGCGATCTTACAACTGGCTGGACATGTTAGTCTTTCTCCATGCAAGACGCTTCCGTCAAGAAAGAGGCCTACAGGCTGGTCGAAGACCTTCCGGAGGACGCGACCTGGGATGATCTGATGTACAGGATCTACGTCCGCCAAGCCATAGAGGCTGGGATCCGAGATGCCGATGAGGGACGCGTCGTAGAAGTTGAAGAAGTCCGTGCCAGGTTCGGATTGCCGAGGTGAAGGTCCTCTGGACCGAAAACGCGATTTCGCACCTGATCGCGATCTACGAGTACATCGCTCGGGATTCCTCGTTTTACGCTCAACGGATGGTCGATCGGCTGACGAAGCGGTCCCGGCAACTGTCCGACTTCCCGAATTCCGGCCGTATGGTGCCGGAGTACTCGGTGGCGGATATCCGAGAAGTTGTCGAGAAACCCTACCGCCTGATCTATCGCGTCTATCCTGACCGGATCGAAATCCTGGCCGCCATTCACGGCGCTCAGCGCTTGCCTCCGGAGTTTTGACCCTCCTCGGCCTCATCCCCGCCGCCGGCCGTGCCGAGCGCCTCGGTCCCCTGCCGTGCAGCAAGGAGCTGCTCCCCATCGGCTTCCGGGAGACGCCGCGCGGGCCGGCTCCGAAGGTGGCGGGGCACTACCTGCTGGAGCGGCTCCGGGCCGGGGGCGTCCGCAAGGTCTTCATGGTGCTCCACGAGTCCAAGACCGACGTGCCCCGCTACTTCGGCACGGGGGAGATCGCGGACGTGGCGCTCGCCTATCTCTCCATTCCTGGCTCGCGGAGCGTTCCGGAGACGCTCGACCGGGCGTTTCCGTTCGTCGAGGATGCGATCGTCGCCCTCGGCTTCCCCGACGTGATCTTCCAGCCGGTGGACGCCTTTGCCCGGCTCGTCGAGCGGCAGGCGGCGACCGGGGCCGACCTCGTGCTCGGGCTCTTCCCGACCGACCGGCACCAGTCCACGGACATGGTCGAGGTGGGTCCGGACGGCCGGGTGGTGCGCGTCGAGGTGCGGCCGGAGAGCACGGCGTTGCGCTACAACTGGCTGATCGCCGTCTGGGGGCCCGCGTTCACCCGCTTTCTTCACGAGGCGGTGCGCGGCGCCCCGGGGGGAGAGCGGGAGTTTCAGATCGGCGCCGTGGTGCAGGCCGCGGTCGCCCAGGGGTTCCACGTCGAGGGGGTGGAGCTCCCCGACGGCTCCTACCGGGATGTCGGGACGCCCGGCGAGCTCGCGGCGGCGATGCGCGAGCACGCCCAGATCGACCCCGGCCCTCCTTGACGGGGCTCTGGTAACATACGCCGCCGCTCCGGCGTACCTTGATCCCGAGCCCGTCCTGATGACGAAACCGAACCCTTCCACGCTCCGCGTCGCCGTCGTCGGCTGCGGCGCCGTCGCGCAGATCCACCACCTGCCCGCCCTCGCCGTCTCCCGGCGGGCGGAGGCGACCGTGCTGGTGGACGCGGACGCCGGGCGCGCCCGGAGCCTCGCGGAGCGCTTCGGCGTGGCCGACACCGCCACCGACTACCGCGAGCTGCCGGGACGCGTCGACGCCGCCGTCATCGCCCTGCCCAACAGCCTGCACGCTCCCGTCGCGGTCGAGCTCCTGCGGCGCGGCGTCCACGTGCTGGTCGAGAAGCCGATGGCCATGAACGTCCGCGAGTGCGACGAGATGATCGCCGCCGCCGAGGCGGGCCGCACCGTGCTGGCGGTGGGGCTCGACTTCCGCTTCTTCGACTCCTCCCTGCTCGTGCGCAACCTCCTCCGCGACGGCCTGCTCGGCGACATCCGCCGCTTCGAGATGCACCAGGGGGTGATCCCCCGCTGGCCCTTCGCCACCGACTTCCTGCTCAAGAAGGAGATGGCGGGCGGCGGCGTGCTGGCGGACTTCGGCGTCCACGTGCTCGACCTGCTGCTCTGGTGGCTGGGCGACTGGGCGACGGTCGACTACTGGGACGACGCCATGGGCGGCATCGAGTCCGACTGCGAGCTGCGCCTCGCGATGCGCTCGGGCGTCGAGGGGAGCGTCGAGATCAGCCGCACGCGGAACCTCGCGAACACCTGCGTCTTCGAGGGCACCCGGGCGTCGCTCGAGGTCGGCGTCTGGGATCCGGACCCCGAGATCCGGCTGCTGATCGCCGACCGCGAGGTCTCCCTGGCCGGCCGGGCCCGCCGGGAAGGGGGCTCGGGCCTCAACTTCACGGACGTCTTCGTCCGCCAGCTCGACGACTTCGCGGAGGCCATCCGGAAGCGGCGCGAGCCGTTCGTCTCCGGCCGCGAGGGCCGCCGGTCGCTCGAGCTGATCGAGGCCTGCTATGCCCGGCGCCAGCGCCTGGAGCTCCCCTGGTCGGTCGTCCCCGTGCCCAGGGAGCAGGTGTCGTGAGCCTGGCCTCGATCGACGGGGCGTTCGCCGGCAAGCGGGTGCTGGTGACCGGCGCCACCGGCTTCATCGGCGGCCGGCTGGTGGAGCGCCTGGTGCTGGAGCACGGGGCGGAGGTGCGGGCCCTGGTGCGCAACCTCGCCGGCGCCGCCCGCCTCGCCCGCTTTCCCGTCACCGTCCTGCGCGGCGACGTCACCAAGCCTGAGGACATGACGGCCGCGACCCAGGGCTGCGATCTGGTGTTCCACTGCGCCTATGGCACCTCCGGCAGCCAGAAGCACCGGGCCTGGGTCAACACGGAGGGGACGCGCCAGGTGCTGGCCGCGGCCCAGTCGGCGGGGGCGCGGCGGATCGTCCACCTCAGCACCCTGATGGTCTACGGCAAGACCTCGGACGGCGATCTCGACGAGGCCGCTCCCCGGCAGCGTTTCGGCAACCCCTACTCGGACAGCAAGCTGGAAGCCGAGCGGATCGTCCTCTCCTCCGGCCTGCCCGTGGCGGTGCTCCAGCCCACGGCCGTCTACGGACCCTATGGGGGGGTGTGGACCGAGACCATCCTCAAGACCCTCAAGACGGGCCGGCAGATCCTGATCAACGGCGGCGACGGCCTGGGCAACGCCGTCTACGTGGACGACCTGGTGAGCGCGATGCTCCTGGCGGCGGTCAAGGAGGAGGCGGTGGGGGAGGCGTTCCTGGTCTCGGGCGAGGAGCCGGTGACCTGGCGGGAGATGTACGCCCGCTTCGAGCGGATGCTGGGCGGCGGCGACCGGACGGTGGACATGACCGAGGCCGAGGCGCTCGCCTACTGGAAGAGGTGGCAGCGGGCGCAGCCGCGCCTGATCGGCGAGGGCCTGCGCATCGTCAAGGGCGAGCAGGCCATCCGCGAGCGGCTCGAGCGCACCCGCGAGGGCGTCTGGCTGCGCGAGATGGCGAGCTCCGTGCTGCCGGAGAGCTGGCAGCAGGGGATCAAGCGGAAGCTCGCCGGCGGCGGCCGTCCCGCCAGCCCGGGCGGGGAGACGCCCATCCACCCGCTGCCGCCGAGCATGATCGGCTTCTTTCGCGCCCGCACCCGGGTCCGGATCGACAAGGCGAAGCGGCTTCTGGGCTACCGGCCGGCTTTCGATTTCGAGACCGGCATGGACCTGACGGAGCGGTGGGCGCGATGGGCGAACCTTCTCTAACCCATACCACGGAGCAGCGCGTCCTGCGCTCGACGGCCGCGTCCTACGCGATCCAGGTCGCCCGGCTGGGGGTCAACTTCGGGGCGAAGCTCGCCCTGGCCCGCCTGATCCTGCCCGAGGGGCACGGCGTCTACGAGCTGGCGCTGCGGATCGTCACGATAGCCTCGGCCATCCGCGACCTCGGCCTTCCCTACCACTTGATCCGCGACCAGCGCCGCCCCTACGGCACGGTCCTCGCCATCACGACGGCCCTCGGGACTCTCGTGACCCTCCTGCTGATCGGGATCGCGCCCGTCTTCGGCCGCTTCAATCCCGACGTGCCGCTGGTGCTCCGGGTTTTCGCCGTCTGGGTGCTGCTGGACGGGCTGTCGGTGGTGCCCAGGGCGTTCTTCGAGCGGGAGCTGACGATCGGCAACCTGTTGGCCCCCGAGATCTGGCGCAGCGTCGTCGTCGCCGCCGTTTCCCTGAGCCTCGCGTGGCTGGGCTGGGGATACTGGAGCCTGGTGGCCGGCGACCTGGCCGGCGCTGCGCTCCTCGCCGCCTACACCTGGGCCAAGGCTTGGGGGAAGATCCCCTTGAAGGTGGAGCGGGAGCTGGTGACCGACCTCGTCCGGCGCAGCTTCTTCCTGTTCCTGATCTGGATCACCCTGCAGCTCGTCACCTACATCGACGTCTACGTCATCGGGTGGTTTCGCGATACCGCCACCGTCGGGCTCTACGCCAGGACCTACCTCCTCGTCTTCCTGGTCGCGACAATCGTCTACCCGCGGGCGTTCTTTCCCACTCTCGTGGAGTACCTCAAGGACCGCGTCCGCTTCGTCGAGTTCTTCCGGCTCAGCACGATCCAGCTCCTGGGCTGCCAGATCGTGGCCAGCTACTTCCTGTTCTTCAACTCCGAGAAGACGATCTTCATCCTGTTCGGCCGGAACTGGCTGGCCGCGGCGCCGATCCTGCGGACCCTGGCGTTCATCCCGTTCTTCTATCAGTTCACCATGCTGGGAGGAGAAATGCTCAAGGCCGAGCACCGGGACCGCTCGTGGTTCGTCATCGAGCTGCTCAACCTGATCTCGCTGGTGGGTTTCGGGATCTGGTTCACCCAGCGTTGGGGCGCGGTGGGGATGGGGGCCGCGAACTACCTGCTGGCCGGCAATCTGGTCATGGGATGGCATGTCGCCCGGGTCTTCGGGCCGCGCTTCCGGGAGCTCCTGGCCGACCTGGCGCAGCTCTACCTGATCCCGCTGCCCTTCTTCGCGCTCGCCGCCTGGCTGGCTCCCGCCGATTCCTGGCAGCGCTTTGGCGCCTCCATCGCCGCCGCCGCCCTGGCCGCGGGCCTGCTGGCGGCCCGGTATTGGCGGCCGTTCCGGACCTTCTTCTCCCGCTAGAATGTGCCCCCTATGATCCGATCTCCTCTCTTCACCGCCAGATTGAAACGGGTTTTCTACTGGGCCGCCATGGGGCTCATCTACTTCGTCGTGGCCTCGGCGGTCGTGGATTCGTTCCAGGACCACTGGGCGATGGGCGACAAGTGGCGCAAGTCCCGCTTCAACAAGGCCATCCACTACAAGGCGCCGCCGCCCTTCGCGTACCGCGTGCTGGTGCCCTGGGTGGTCAACACCACGGCGGAGCATCTGCCGCCCGCGGCGCAGGCTGATCTGGCGGCCCGCGCGCAGCGCATGCGCGGGCGCTACGGCTTGCGGGAAGGCAACGACGTCCTGTACGCGCTCGCCTACTACCTGATCTTCCTGGCCCTCTTCGGCACGCAGCTCGTCTGGCGCGCCAACTTCGCCGCCCTGGGATTGGGCAACCGTCTGTTCCGGGATTTCGCGCCGCCGCTGGCGATGATCCTGCTGCCCATGACGTTCATGCAGGGCGGGTTCATCTATGACGCCACCGAATTGTTCCTCACCGGCCTGGCGCTGTGCTTCTTCCTGAAGCGCCGCTGGATCGGCTTCTATCTGACCTTCGTGGTGGCGGTGCTGAACAAGGAATCGAACATCCTGCTGCCCATCTGGTTTCTCGCGCCCTTCCTCCTGCGGCGCGATTGGCGCTCTCTGCTGCGCCATGGCGCGATCTCGGTCGCCGTCGGATCGCCGCCCTTCCTCTTCGTGCGGTATCTCTTCCGCCACTCGCCCGTGGATCCGTTCCAGTTGCTGTTCTGGAAGAACCTCCGGTATCTCGCGACCCCTTCCTCGTACTTCAGCGGCTTCGACGTGTACGCGGAAGCCGTCCCGGCGCCCGAGGGCTTCCACGTCTTCAACCTCTTCCTGCTCGGCGTCCTGCTGGCGTGGGCCTGGCGGAGGCCGGAGCTGCGCGAGGTCTGGCTGATCTTCGCCTGCACGGTGATCGTCTTCCTGCCCTTCTTCCTGCTCTATGGGTATCGCGACGAGATCCGGGTTTTCGGCCCCTCGTTCGGCGCTTTGGTGCTGCTGGCGGGCAACTGCCTGCGGAGCGTCGGCGTGGATCTTGAGAGCGAGCGGGCTCCCAGCCCATGAAAGCGAAAGGCCCCGCGTCGCCGCGGGGCCTTGGGACTCGAGCTCGGACGTTACGGGCTCAGCTCAGGGGATCAGCTCCACGTGGAGGTTCCTGTACACCCAGCCGAGCGAGGCGGGCTCCGCTGAGTCGTGCCCCGGATTGCTCAGACCGATGATGATCTTCTGCCCCGGCTCGATGTGCACGCGGTTGACGTTCGGCCGGTCGGTGATCCGGACGACTTCCTGCCCGCTGAGCGACATCGTCGCGACGATCGTCTTGGCCACCGGATCGTAGAGGTAATCGACGACGTAGGTCTGGCCGACCACGGGGGCGAAGCCCTTCGAGATCTTCGGCTTTTCGCCCGCGGTCTGGTTGAAGCCGTGGCGCAGCACTATTTGATTGGAGCTCGGCCCCTTGAGGAAGAGGTTCCCGAACATGTCCTTGTTGTTGTTGCGGACCATGTACAGGAGTCCATGCGCCGAGCTGGAGGGCGGAGCCCAGCCGTTGATCTGCACCTCGAAGCGGGCCCTCAGCTTGCTGTACGCCGCGGTCGGCGGGCTGAGGGTGATCGAGCGGTCGGGATTCGACTTCGTCGAGATGTGGACCGTGCCGGGGAAGTCGAAGCAGACCGCGCCCGTGGTGCAGCCCGCGGGAGGCGCCGTGGTGCCCGGCCGCGCCAGGGTCGAGGCGCCGGAGAGCGCCGGGGTGACGAAGTAATCCACCTGGTTGTCAGCGCCGTGAACCGTGGCGTAGGTGTAGAAATCGGTGCTGCAGGTGACCGACGCCCGGGCGTCGGTCAGGTTCGGCTGATCGCTGAGGATGTTGGGGAAGTGGCGCATCGACAGCGGCAGCAGCGTGATCGACGCGGTGCCGCCGACCTGGGAGCCGTCCGGGCGGAACAGCATGACCTCGCACTTCGAGGAGGTCTGTCCGAGGTTCATGATGCCGATGTCCGTCCGGATCGAGTTGTCGACGTGCATGATGCCGACCAGATCGGCGACCCGCGAAGCGGGGACCATGTTGTTCGAGGACACGACGGGGACGATGGTGCGGCCCTCGTTGATGTCCAGGATGTTGCGGGCCAGCCGCACGGCCTGCAGGACGCTGGTGTCGAAGAAATCGACTTCCAGCATGCCGATGCGCCCATTGGCTCCAGGATCGCCGATGCGAAGGTTCCCTTTCGCCGGTGCCGCCAGGCTCACTCCGGGATTGTTGGTGCGAACGTTGCCGTCGGTGTTCTCCGGCAGGAATGTAATGCGCGCCTGGCGCTGCACGGCGGCGGTGTTGGTGATCCAGAGCTGGGTCGCCAGGCCGGTGCCGTTACCGTCCACCGAGTCGACCACCGGAACGTAGAGGGTTCCGGACCAGGAAGGGGCCGACAGGGTAAGCGCACCGAGGGCCATGATCGCGGTTGCAGTTTTTCTCATCGCTCTCGTTTTCTCCCGAAAGTTGAGCATTGATGCCGAGTACGGCGGGAACCTTATTGTGATTGTGACATGGCTTGTATTGTAGGGTCAAGCCATTTATTCCCAGTATTTCCCCGTATTTCATGGGTTCGAGCGGGTTCGAGCGGGTTCGAGCGGTAGGATTGGCCGTGATAGCCTACCGGCTCCCGGTCGGGAACCGCCGAGCGCCATGACTCCAGAAATTTCCGAGCCTCAGCTCCCGTACGAGGCGCAGCTCGCTTCCGGCGTGCCGCGCGCCAAGGAACTGGTCAAGGGCCTGATCGCCTGGGGCTCGATGCCCTTAGGGAGCGTGATCCGGGTCGCCACCGGCGAGCCGGCGATCGCCCTCACCTTCGACGACGGCCCCGATCCCGAGGAGACGCCGCGCGTCCTCGAGGTGCTGGAGCGCCACGGCGCGCGCGGCACCTTCTTCATGGTGGGCAAGAGCGCGCGCCGCCATCCGGAGATCGTGGCCCGTGCTGTCGCCGCCGGCCATGCGGTGGCCAATCACTCCTGGGACCACCCTTCCTTCCGCCGCATTCAGGGGCGTTTCCGGCGCGCCCAGATGCGCTGGTGCGGCGAGGCCCTGGCCCCGCACGGCGCCCGGCTCTTCCGCCCGCCGTTCGGCGAGCAAAGCTTGGCGTCGCGGCTGGACGCCCTGCGCTGCGGCTACCGGGTGGTGTGCTGGGATGTGGTCGCCGAGGACTGGCGGGACGACCCGCCGGATCTCCTGGTGCAGCGGGTGATGCGCCGCCTGCGGCGAGGCAGCATCGTGCTTTTCCACGACACCCTCTACGTCACCGAGGACGAGCGCTACCGCGACCGGGAGCCCATGCGGCAGGCCCTGGAGATCCTGCTGAGCCGGCTGGGCAAACACTACCGCTTCGTCACGGTGCCCGAGCTGCTGCGCCTGGGCCGGCCGGTGCGCTGGCCTTCCTACCACCGGCTGCCGCTCGACTTCCATCGCGAGCTCGTATAAGGCCATGCTACGCAAGCTATACGGCGGTGCGCATCGCGCCCTGATCGGCGCGATCAACCGCATGGGCTGGACCGTCGCCCGCACGTCCGACTACTACTCCCCCCTGCGGCCGGTCGCGGAGCTGGAGCGCCACGTGGCGCGCTGGCACAAGCCCAGCCGCATGCTGGGAGTGGCCTTCGATCTGCCGGCCATGACGGCGGCCCTGGAGGAGCTGGTCGCCGGCCGGATCCAGGAGTATTCGGAGCTGCCCTCCTACGACGAGATCCGCAAGAAGAGACACGGTCCGGGGTTCACCACGGTGGACGCCATGGTGCTCTACATGATGCTGCGCCATCATAAGCCGCCGCGTTACCTCGAGGTGGGCTCCGGGCTGTCCACCTATTACGCCTGGCTGGCCGCCCAGAGGAACGGCGCCGAGGGCCGGCCGATGAAGATCACGGTCGTGGATCCCTTCGTCTCCGAGGCGACCCAGGGCCTGCCGGGCGTCGAGGCCCTCGCCCGCGAGGCACAGGACCTGCCGGCCGACTGGTATGCGGAGCAGGTCGCGGCCGGCGACGTCCTGTTCATCGACTCCACCCACATCGTGCGCGTGGACGGCGAGGTGCCGTACCTGGTGCTGGAGGTGCTGCCCGCCCTGAAGCCGGGAGTGCTGGTGCACATCCACGACATCCACTTCCCCTACCATGTGCCGGCCGATCCGGCCGCCTACGTCACTCGCCGCCGGTGGCCCATGCTGTTCACCGAGCCGATGCTGGTGCAGGCCTATCTCTGCAACAACCCGCGGGTCGAGATCGTGATGTCCACGCCGCTGCTGCGGCACCACCAGGAAGATTTCCTCCGGCGGGTCGTGCCGGGCTACAAGCCGCTGGACCCGGAGGATTTCGACACCCACCACGGCTCGCTCTGGCTGCGCTGCCTGGACGCACCGCGGGCATGAGGCTCTTCAAGCCAGTTTACGTTCTTTACTACAAGCTGCTCTTCGGCCGACGCTTTCCATTCTCCCGCTGGCTGGCCGGGCGCGTTCATGCCTGGGAGCTGGCGACCGGGCGGGGCGACGCGCCCGTCGCCAAGGAGGTCTGGGAGGAGCAGTACCGGCACGGCGGCTGGGAGTTCATGCGCCGCTTCGACGAGCTGGCCCGCTACAGCGTGATCGCCGGCTACCTCCACCATCTCCGTCCCGGCGGCTCGGTGCTGGACGTCGGCAGCGGCGAGGGCCTGCTGGCCGACCATCTCCGCCCCTTCGGATACTCGCGCTACCTGGGAGTGGACCTCTCCGAGGCCGCCATCCGGCAGGCGGCCGGCCGGACGGACGCCACGACCTCCTTCGCCGCCGCGGACGCGGAGTCGTACGTTCCGCCGGAGCGCTGGGACGCCATCGTCTTCAACGAGTGCGTCTACTACTTCAACGATCCCGTGGCTACCGTCCGCCGCTACGAGGCCTTCCTGGCGGAGGGCGGAGCCTTCATCGTGTCGACGTTCCGTTCCCGCCGGGCCGACGTCATCGTCCGGCGTCTGATCGAGACCTGCTCGTTGATCGAAGAGACCGCGATCACCAACCGAAAGGGGACGTGGGTGGTGCGGGTGCTCAGGCCCACCGCAGGGCTGAATCCAGCCGGCCCTCGCCCTGGAGCTGCTGGATCCTCTTGAGCCGGATGTAGCGGGCGCCGAGGAACTCCTCGGCCGTCAGGCCGGCCGCGCGGTAAGCCTCATGCAGCTCGCGGGCGCCGCCGCGGGCATCCCACCGCGGCTGATAGGCGGGGAGGACCCGCTCGATCTTGTCGCAATCCACCCGGTAGCAGCGCAGGTCCGGCCCGGCGTCGTCGGCGTAGGTGATGGCGCAGCCGGGCACCGTCTCGGCCACGATCTCCGCCAGCTCGCGGATGCGGTAGTTCTCCGCTGTGCGGCCGACGTTGAACGCCTGGTCGTGAACGGCCTCGCGGGGGGCGTCGAGCGCGGCCAGGAAGGCGCGGCTGATGTCCTCGATGTGGACGATCGGCCGCCAGGGGGTGCCGTCGCTCAGGAGGTGGATGCGCCCCGTGGTCACCGCGTAACCCACGAGGTTGTTCAGCACCAGATCCACCCTCAGACGGGGGGAAACCCCGTAGGCCGTGGCATTGCGCAGATAGGTGGGGCTGAAGCGGTCGTCCGCCAGCCCGGCGAGCTGCTGCTCCAGCTTCACCTTGGAGACGCCGTAAGGGGTGACGGGATTGAGCGCGGCCGTCTCGTCCAGGAAATCATCCCCCGCCGCGCCGTAGGTGCTGCACGAGGAGGAGAAGAGGAACCTCTCGACGCCGGCTTCCTTGGCCAGGCGGGCGAAGCGGGCCGAGGCGGCGTCGTTGATCTCGAAGGTCAGCGAGGAGTCGAGGTTCCCCAGCGGGTCGTTCGACAGGCCGGCCAGGTGGATCACGGCCTCGAACCCCTCCAGGTCCTCCCGCTCGACCTCGCGCAGGTCCTTGTGGATCGACGGCACCGGCTCCGCGGGACGCCCCTCCAGCAGGCAGGGCTCGAACCAGTCGGAGTCCAGCCCCACCACCTCGTGCCCCGCCGCCAGGAGCAGAGGCACCATGACGCTGCCGATGTAGCCGTTGTGGCCGGTAATCAGGAGTCGCATAGGAGTCGCATTTCGGTGGGGGAGGGTAGCACGAACCTACGGCGCCACCACCCGGTACCGGAAGCACCCCTCGATCCGCCCCACTCGCCACCCGAGCTGCCAGGCCCAGCGGGCGCGGCCCTCGCGCGTGCCGATCATCAAAGGCGTCTTCAAGATCAGCTTCGCCCAGCGCAGCAGGCCGGGGGACCAGCCGAGGCGGGGCATCCGGGATTGATACCTTTTGTAGATCAGCACGTTGTGCTTGCCGTAGCTCACGCCCTGCCGGTAGATGCTGCCGAGGTCGGGGCGGTGGCGGATGTTGACCACGGCGTCCGGCACGAAATCGAAAGAGTGGCCGGCGAGCTGAATGCGCCAGCAGTAGTCCGTGTCCTCCAGGGCGGGCAGGGTCTCGTCGAAGCCGCCCACGGCCTGGTGGACCTGCCGCCGCACTCCCAGGCCGCCGCCGCCGGCGTGGGGGAGGAAGGGCGGGTAGTCGTACCGCGTGAGCCCGTCTTTCTGGGGATTGAGATGCGTGCGCCGCACCCAGGCGGGGTTGAGCTTCTCGTTGTCGTAGCGGCAGGCGACGAACTCGTGGATGGCGAGGGCCCGGCCCATGGCCGCCAGCCAGCCGGGAGCCACCTCGTCGTCGGCGTCCACGAAGAGGAAGGCGTCGCCCATGGCCGCCGCCGCGCCGAGATTGCGGGCATGGGCCTGCCCCCGGCGGTCCGAGGCGTCGATCAGCCGCAGGCCCGGAATCCGTCCGCGGTAGCTCTCCACGATCTCCCGCGAGCGGTCCGTCGAGCCGTTGTCGGCGACGAGGACCTCCCACTCCCCCGGCCAGCTCTGGCGGGCGAGCGCTTCGAGCTGCTCGCCGATCGTGGCCGCCGCGTTCAGGCAGGGCACGATGACGCTCAGCTTCAGGGGTTGGGACGGGTCGGCCATGGGCTGCCTGATACTATCTTCAAGTGTCCCCTCCCCCCGCCAGCCTGTCGCTGGACCTGGACAATCTATGGTCCTATCTGAAGATCCATGGCGATCCCGGCTGGGAGTCGTTCCCCTCCTACCTGGACGTGGTCGTGCCCCGGGTGCTGGCCTTTCTGGCCCAGCGGGGGTTGCGGATCACGTTCTTCGTGGTCGGGCAGGACGCGGCGCGGCAGGAGAACGGGCAAGCCCTCGCGGCCCTGGCGGCGGCGGGCCACGAGATCGGCAACCATTCGTTCCGCCACGAGTCGTGGCTCCACCTCTACTCCGAGGCGGAGCTCGAGGAGGAGCTGGCGCGGGCGGAGGAGGCCATCGAGCAGGCCACGGGGCGGCGGCCGGCGGGGTTCCGCGGGCCGGGGTTCAGCCTGTCCGCGGCGACGCTCGCCGTCCTGGCGCGGCGGGGATACCGTTACGACGCGAGCACGCTGCCGACCTTCCTGGGACCGCTCGCGCGGGCCTACTACTTCCGCACCGCCGGGCTCACCGAGGAGCAGCGGCGGCAGCGGAGCGCCCTGTTCGGCAAGCTCGGCGAAGGGTTCCGGCCGATCCGGCCGTACCGCTGGCGGGTGGGGGAGGGCGGGCTGGTGGAGATCCCCGTCACCACCATGCCGCTCTTCCGGACGCCCATCCATCTCAGCTACGTGCTCTATCTGGACCTCCTCTCGCCCGCCCTGGGCCGGCTGTACTTCGACCTGGCCCTCAGGCTCTGCCGCCTGATGGGAGTCCAGCCGTCGATCCTGCTCCATCCCCTGGACTTCCTGGGCGGCGACGACACGGACGCCCTCTCCTTCTTCCCCGGCATGCGCCGCTCGGGCGCCTGGAAGATGGCGCGGGTGAGCGAGCACCTGGAGGTGCTGGCCAGGTGGTTCGAGGTGGTGCCGATGGGAGAGCACGCCGAGCGGCTGGTGCGGAGCGGGCGTCTGCGGGAGCGGGAGCCGGTCTTTTCTCTGTAGAGGCGGATTCGTGAAGAGCGATAAAGGGATGGGATCGCGCTGGCCCGTCCCCGCCCTCGTCATCCTGCACCTCGCCATAGCCTTGCTCCTTGCAGCACGGCTGGACATCTGGGTCGACGAGGCCTACACGCTGGACACGACCGGAAAGGGGCTGGGCTACGCCCTCCACCAGTCGCTCTTCTTCGAGGGCCAGCCCCCCCTCTACTTCCTCCTCCTCACCCTCTGGCGGACGCTCGACGGCTCGATCTTCTTCGCCCGGCTCTTTTCCGTCCTCTGCGGCGCGGCCACGCTCCTGGCCGTGGCCGGCCTGTCGCGCCGGTGGTTCCCCGAGGCGCATCCGGGGTGGCTTACCGCCCTGGCGGGGCTGCATCCCTTCTTCTTCTATGCCGCCCTGGAGATCCGGGTCTACGCCCTGGCCCTCCTCCTATCAGCCGTGCTCCTGCTGCTGCTTCACGACGGCTACCTGGCGCCGGAGCCTTCGCGCGCCGCTCGCTGGGGGTTCGGCGTCGCCGCCGTGGCGGCCCTCTACACGCAGTACTACCTGGGTTTCCTCCTCGTCGGGGGAGCCGCGGCGCTGATGGTCCTCCGGCGGTGGCGACCTCTGCGGGACTATCTCCTGGCCATGGCTGGCGTCGCCCTCTGCTTCGCGCCGATGTTGTGGATCGTCCCCCGGCAGGTGACCTCCCAGACGGCGGCCCTGGAGCGCGCCTCGGTCCTCGAAGGCGTGCAGTCCCTCGCCGGACGGGTCCAGGAGTACGCGTGGCCCACGCCGGGGCTCCCGGACGCTTGGCGTCCCGGCGCGCGCATCGGTTTCGCCTTGGCGCTGGTCCTGATCGTTCTGGTCCATCGCCGCCGGATACGTGGGGAGTGGGCGGTCTGGACGCTCACCGCCACGGCGGCCCTGCTCTTCCTGGCCGTGCGCGTCGGGGTCACCGGCCCCCATCTCATGCAGCCCCGGCACACGGCCGCGCTTTTCCTTCCCGCCTTGATGACGGTGCTCTCGGTCCTCCTGCTGGCGGGGCGGCGCTGGCTCCTCGGGGTCTGGACGGGCGCCCTGATCCTCCTGACCGCCGCGGCGATGGCCCAGACCTACGGCACCCTGGCCAAGGAGGGGGACTGGGCGCGGGTGGGCAGCTTCCTCGAGCAAAACGCGCGGCTGGGCGAGCCCATCCTGGTCCTCACGGCGGAGGCCGCGCTGCCGCTGAAGCACTACTATCAGGGCGCGCTCGCGCCCCTGCCGGCGGCGGAAGATTTCAAGACCTACGATTCGCGGGAGCTCGAGCTGCGAAGCGAGGAGGAGATCGACGCCGCCCTGGGACGCGGAGAGCCCCCGGCGGTCTGGGTGGTCACCCACCCCCTCAACCCGGGCTGGCTCGGGATCGACTTCGGGTTCGACGTCCTGGAGAGGTATCTCGCGAGCCGGTACCGGCTGGACCGGGAGATCCTGTTCTCGGGCACGCGGGTGCGGCGCTTCACTTCCCGGCCATGAAGGCTTCGGCCGCCCGGTTGGCGAGCTGGATCGTCTCGTTGACGTTCAGGGTGCTGTTGACGATGTGCGTCGCGTTGACGAGGTGGAGCCCGGGAACGGAGGTGGTCATCGGCGGCAGCCGGCTGGAGTAGTGGAGCGTGGGGAGGGCGAAGACGCTCCTCACGCGCGAGACGCGGAAGGCGAGGAGGTCGCCCCGGTCGAAAGCCGGCATCATCCGCTCCAGGGCGGCGAGGAAGGTCGTCTCGATCTCGCCGTCGGAGAGGGCGAAGGCCGGGTCCTCGGGGTCCACGTACTTCGGCAGGTAGACCAGGCAGTTGCCGCCGAGCTCCGAGCGGTCCACCAGGGCGGACATCTCGACCACGGCGGTGAAAGGGATTCCGGGGTCCGTGATGTTGGTGACGTAGAACCCGGCGAGCGGCTTCTTCAGGAGCAGCGAGGCGCAGACGATGCCCAGGTACTGGATGCCCTGGAGCCTCGCGGCCTCCTCTTCCCCCAGTCCCTGGCAGATCCGCGCGGCCACCGGCGCGGGCACGGTGGCCACCACCTGGCCGAAGGTCTCCTGGCGGCCGTTCCGGAAGGTGACGCGCACCCCGCCCCCCGGCTCGGGCGCGATCCGCTCGGCGGCGTGGCCCGTCCGGATGGCGACCCCTTCGCCGGCGAGCACCTCGGCGAAGCGGTCCAGGATGCGGCCGTAACCCCCCGGCATGTAGCCGAACATTTCCTTCTTGAGGCCTGTCCGGCGGGCGGCGTACATGCGGGCGATGGTGGCCCAGAGGAAGGCCGCGGAGGTCCGCCGGTAGTGCTCGCCGAGCTTGGCTTGGAGGAGCGGCAGCCAGATCGTCTCGAAGGTCCGGTCGCCCGACCAGCGTCGGAGCCAGTCGCTCACCAGCACCGCTTCGAGCGGGCGCGGGTCCTTCACGCGCGAGGCGTGGAAGATGGTGGCGGCCAGGCGCAGCTTGTCGATCAGGCGCAACGGCGGGAAGCGCAGGAACTCCAGGCTGTTCGACATCGAGTGGAGCCGGCCGCCGGAGTAGAAGCCGGTCCGCGTCTCGGCCCAGCGCAGCTCCCCTTCGAGCCCGAGCTCGGCCCAGAGCGCCCGCAGGTGGGTGTCCGAGAGGAGAGTGACGTGGTAGTGGCGGTCCCACACCACGCCGTCGAGGTTCCAGGCCGAAGCGAGGCCGCCCAGCCCTTCCGCGGCCTCGAAGAGGGTGACGCCGCATCCTGCCTGGGCCAGGCGGTGGGCGATCGTCATCCCCAGCACGCCGCCGCCGATGATGCCCCAGCGTTCTCCCTTGGAAAGAGGAGAGCTCAAGCGGGCGGCCATCCCTCCCGAACCTCCCCCCGCTTCGCCGCGTAGACCCTCCCGCAGGCCTGGCAGGCCACCCTCTGAAAGCGGTCCGCGTCGCGGGCGTTGAAGCGCTGGACGAGCTGGCCGCAGCGGCAGACGCAGCCGACGGGGCGGGCCGGGTGGCCGAGGGCAAGGTGGAAATCAGGGATGGACCTGGTCACCACGGAGCCCATGCCGACCATGGCAAAGCGGCCGATGACCAGGCCGCTGCCGATCCTGCAGCCGGCGCCGATCGTGGCCCCTTCGCGCACCAGGGTGGGCAGGGTGTGCTCGTCCGGCTCCGAGGGGCGCAGGCGCTGGAGGTCCGGCGTCGTGGCCCGCGGGAAGCGGTCGTTGGTGAAGATCGTGCCGGCGCTCACCATCACCCCGTCCTCGATCGTCACGGCGGCGCAGATGTAGACCATGGCGTTGATCTTCACCCGGTGGCCGATCCGCACGCCGTAGGCGATGTAGGTCTTCTCGCCGACGATGCACTCCTCGCCGAGCCGGGCGCCGCGCCGGATGTGGACGCTGTCCCACACGGCGCTGCGGGGACCGATCTCGACCTCCTCCTCGATCAGGGCCGTCGGGTGCACGAAGGCCGTGGGATCGACGAGCGCCGGGGAGGGATCCGGGAACGTCATGCCCCTTCACCCGCCACCAGCGCCAGCCGCCGGGGCCGCCGCAGCCGATCCGAGACGGCGCCGACCGCCGTCCACCGGCTGCCGTGGAGGGCCCGGTAGGCGGCCTCGACGACCTCGACCGAAGCGAGGGCGTCCTCCATCGTGATCGCGAGATCCTCCTCGCCCCGGATGGCGCGGACGAAGTTGCCGATCTGCGCCTGGAAGGCCTGCACCTTGTCGTACCCGGCGCCGAAAACGACCCAGCCGCCCTCGGCGAGCCGCCGGTAGCGCGACTCCCGCCAGCCGACCTGCAGGGTGCCCTCCGTGCCGTGGAGGGTGAGGTAGCTCTCCGCCTCCTTGCCGACGCTCCACGACAGGTCGATGCTCCCCAGGGCACCGCCCTCATTGCGGACGAAGAGATGGACGGCCTCCTCGACGGCGAGCCCCTGGCCGCGCGCCCCCTCGACCACCTGCACGTCCACGAGCGGCCCCAGGAAGAAGCGCATCAGGTCCACCGAGTGGGTGCCGTTGTCGATCAGCACGCCGCCGCCGCTCAGGGCCGGGTCCGAGTTCCAGCGGGCCGCCATGCTGACGCGCGAGGTGAAGGAGTTCTCCACCTCCAGCACCTCGCCGATCACCCCCGACTCGGCCAGGCGGCGGGCGCGGACGACGTCGCCGGCGTAGCGGAACTTGGACGCCATGGTCAGGAGGGCGCCCGACCGGCGGGCCCCCTGCGCCATCAGACGGGCGCTGCGGACGTCGATGCTGAGCGGCTTCTCGCACAGCACGTGGACCCGGCGCCGCAGGAAGTGGAGCGAGATGTCCGGATGGGTGACCGGCGGCGTACAGACGATCACGGCGTCGAGCGGGCAGGCGATGGACATCTCCCGGTGGGACTCGAAAGCCGGGCAGCCCAGCCGTCCGGCCAGGGCGCGGGCGGCCTTGGAGTCCACGTCCGCCACCCCGGCAATGGTGGCTAAAGGGGCGAAGGGCGCCACCTCGAGCCCCTCGAACGCCTGGGCGTAGGTGCCGGCGATACGCCCGGCCCCCACCAGCCCGAACCGCAAGGGCGCGCTCAAGCCGCCTCCCGCGCCAGCCGGCCCACGGCCTCGTGGATGGACTCCGCCAGGAAATCCACGTGCTCCCGCTCGAAGCGCTCGTTCCAGGGGAGGACCAGGACGCTGTCCAGGGCCTCGTAGACCCCCGGGAACCGGCCGCGCCGGAAGTCGAGCGCCTCGGGCCGGGCCAGCGTGAACGGCCAGCGGCTCTCGCCGAAGGTCCGCTGGTGCTGGAAGACCTCGCACTCGAAGGCCGGCTTCTGGATGTAGCGCGGCGCCGCGGCGATGCCCCGCCGCTTGAGCAGGGCGCCCAGGGCCACGGCGCCGCCCGGCACGGCGACGGGGTCGACCCGCAGGCCGTAGCGCCAGTAGGCGTGGACGCTGCGGGGCCGCACCACGGGCCCGGCGATCCCCGGCAGGTGCCCTATCGCCGCCGTGAGCCGGGCGGCGTTGGCGATCCGCCGCTCCACGAGCTCGCCGAGCCGCGGGAGCTGCGCATAGGCGACCGCGCCCTGGAGCTCGCTCAGGCGGTAGTTGAGGGCGAGGAAGGTGTGGTCCGGGCAGGGATCGCCGTAGCCCCAGGCCTTGTTGATGAAAAGGAACATGCGGCGCGCCAGGGCCTCGTCCCGGGTGACGACGAGGCCGCCCTCGCCGCACGTCACGTGCTTGCCCTGCTGAAGGCTGAAGACCCCGATCGTGCCCATCGTCCCCACCGACCGGCCGCGGTCGCGGGCCAGGAAAGCCTGGGCGCAGTCCTCGATCAGAGGGATCCCCCGGCTGCGGGCGAGGGCGAGGATGGGCGCCATGTCGCACGGATTCCCGAACAGGTGGGTGACGACGATGGCGCGCGTCCGCTCGCTCAGGGAGCGCTCGATCGTCGCCGCCGTGACGTTGCAGGTCGCCGGGTCGACGTCGGCGAATACCGGGATGGCCCCCTGGTAGAGGATCGGCGTCAGGGCGCCCATGTCGGTGATGGGCGAGGTGACGATCTCGTCGCCCGGCTCGGGATCGATCGCCGCCACGGCGGTATGGAAGGCCGCCGTTCCGGAGGAGCACGCCCAGGCGTAGGGGACGCCCAGGGTGTCCGCGAAGCCTTCCTCGAGAGCGCGGACGACGGTCCCCTTGGTGCTCGTCAGGATTCCGCTGCGCAGGACTGCCGCGAGCATCTCCATCTCTTCCTCGCCGAAGCTCCGCCCGGAAGCGTCCTGATCCGAGGGGAGGGACAGACACTCAATCATGGTGCGCTCCCGGAGTCGAAGGCTGGAGATCGGCCGCCTCGGCGCCGCTCGGCAGCCGCGGCCCGAAGAGCCGCAGGGCGGCCAGGCGGCCGAGGAGCCGGAGGTGCCCCGCGACGGAGCGCAGGACCTTCATCTTGGAATGGCCGAGCAGACGCACCTCCAGGGTCGCCGGGTGCTCCACGACGGCCGAGCCCTGGAGGTCCAGACGGGCGAGGATCTCCGCGATTCCCAGGAACCCGTCCTCGCGCAGGGGCAGGTCGGCCACCGCCCGCCGCCGGTAGACGCGGAAGCAGCTCGTGTACGTGTGGAGCTTCTGCCGCAGCACCCGCCGGTAGAGGAACGAGGCGCCGCGGGACAGCGACAGCCGCCAGGAGGGCACGTTCAAAACCTGGCCGGCCGGGTGATAGGGCGAGGCCGTGACCAGGTCCACGCCCTCCGCGAGCTTGGGGATCATCTCCACGAGGCCGTGGGGATCGTAGGTGCAGTCGCAGTCGATCGAGCAGACGACCTCCGTCTTCGCGGCGCGCAGGCCGGTCAGGATCGCCGCCGCCACGCCGCGGTTGCGCTCGTGTCGGAGGAGCGCGCAGTTGGGCCGGGACCCGAAGAGCCGGTTCAGGAGGTCCCACGTGGCGTCCCCGCTGCCGTCGTCGACGAAGAGGTAGAAGACGTCGTAATGCCTCTTCAGCCACACCGAAACGCTGCGCAGGGTGTTGGCCAGATACTCAAGCGACCGCTCCTCGTTGAAGCAGGGGACGACGACCGTGACGGGGACGCGGCCGGTGGCCTCGGCTGCCTCTTCGATCGCGGCAGCCAGCGGCTCCGTCTTGGCCTCCGCGGGGCCCTGCTCGAGCCCCAGGTACTCCGCGATCCCGGTGACGTGGAAAGTCCGGAAGTAGTCCTCCAGGACCCACTCCATCTTGTCCAGGTTCCGGTAGTGGCGGATGCGCGTGAGCAGGGAGCCCGTGTTGAGCATCGGCTGCTCGGGATCGAGCTCCCAGACGTGGCAGTACATGACGAAGGGGGCGTCGTGCCGGCGGTGCCAGCGCCGCACCAGCGGTTTGACCAGGGTATGGGGAAGCTGCCGGAAGTAGTTGCCGCCCGCGAGCGGCAGCGCGAGGCCGCCCAGCGTCCAGGCCGAGGGCGGGATCTCCCAGAGCACCCGGCCGCTCGCGGCGTGCCGGTGAACGGCGTGCCGCCAGGGCTGCCCCGCGAAGTGGTGGAGCATGGGGCGGACGCTCGAGTCATAGGCATAGCCCTCCTCGGCCACGACGTCGAGGGCCCAGAGGTCGGCGGGGCGCAGGAAGTGGGGCACCCGAT
>Ga0126305_10000058_pt1 | contig 44343 bp, 37 predicted proteins | sample Plot26_FD_92536 | JGI IMG/M metagenome (GOLD analysis project Ga0126305, IMG submission 92536) | Serpentine soil microbial communities from UC McLaughlin Reserve, CA, USA - Plot26 | ecosystem: Environmental > Terrestrial > Soil > Grasslands | place: USA: UC McLaughlin Reserve, Lake County... | reverse complement strand
TCCGGCCGGGGCTCGGGATGACGATCCTGGGTCCAGAGTCGATCCGGGGGCTGGAGGAGGGGCGCCTGTGGACCGAGACGCTGGTCACCACGGTGCCGCCGAGCGTCTCGTCGTCCGGCATCGCCACCAACAACATCACGGTGGCGCTGACGGCCTGGGCCGGCGGCGTGCTGGCCGGCGCCCTGCCCCTCTATATCGTCCTGTTCAACGGGCTGCTGCTGGGCGCCCTGGTCGGGGTCACCCTGCACTACTCGATGGCGGGCGCGCTGCTGGAGTTCATCGCGGCCCACGGTCCGCTCGAGCTCACCCTGATCCTGGTCTCGGCGGCGGCGGGCCTCTCGATCGGGCGTGCCCTGGTGGCCGCCGGCGACCGGCCGCGCGTCCTGGCCGTGCGCGAGGCGAGCCGGGACGCCCTCGCCGTCCTGCTCGGCTGCGTGCCCTGGTTCGTGGTGCTGGCCCTGGTGGAGGTCCTGGTGTCGCCGGAGCCGGACCTGCCCCTGTTCTTCAAGATCATCGTCGGGCTCGCTCTCGAGAGCCTGTTCCTCGCCATGGGTTGCCGTCCGGTGCGTGCCGAAACGAACGAAACCAGGGAGCCGAATCCATGAACGACCTCGTTTTCCAACGCCCCGGGCCGATGCCCTTCCGCATCCTGCTGGACGAGGCGCTGCGCCTGGCGCGCCGGCACTTCCGCGCCATCTATCCCCAGGTGGCGATCCCGGCCGCCGTGCTGGCCACCCTGCTGGCCGTGGCCCAGGCCCTGTGGTTTTCCCAGTTGACGTCGGGAGCCTCCGTGTTCGGCGTGACCCCGGGGATCTATCTGCTGACCCTGGCCTACATCGGCCTCCTGGTGGTCGCGTACATGGCCATGCAGGTGGCCGTGATCGACGTCCTGTCGGGGCGGCCGGCGGACATGAGGCGGGCCTGGCGGTTCGCGGTCCAGGGGCGGGTGCTGGGCACCTTGTTCCTGTGGTACGTGGCCACCATCGCTTCGGTGGTGTGCTGCTGCCTGCCGGCGCTGGTCGTGGTGCCCCTGCTCTCCTTCGTCTCGCCGCTCATGGTGGAGGAGGGCCGGTTCTGGGCTGATTCCTTCTCCCGCAGCACGGAGCTGGCCCGCTACGACCCGGGCCAGGGGCTCTGGGAGCGTCCGGCCGTGAAGGTGCTCCTGTTCCTGGGCGTCGGCCTGCTCATCTCCTATCTCCTGGGCCTGCTGGTGGCGCTGCCGTTCCAGATCCCGATGTACATCGACATGTTCCGCAAGGTCGCCTCCGGCGAGGACACGCTGCAGGCGATGCCGCGCTGGCTCTGGCTGCAAGTGCCCGCCCAGTTCCTCAACGCCCTGGTCAGCACCGCCGTCTACCTCTACATCTGCTTCGGCATCACGCTGCTCTTCTTCGATACCCGCGGGCGCAAGGAGGGCACCGATCTGCGCTCGGAGATCGACGACGTGTTCGGCGACCCGCCTCCGGAGCTGCCGTTCTCTTGAACGCCGCCGCGGACCGGGCGCTGGTGGAGCGCATCCTGGCGGAGACGGGCGTCGACCGCGTCCCGGTGCCGCCGCAGGCCTCCTACCTGGGTGAGCTCTTCCGGGCCGCGCAGCAGGCTCTTCTGGACGCCATCCTCCGCGGCGGCAGGATGCTGAGCCTGCCGCCGCGGGTGCTCGAGGGCATCGCCTGGGGACTGGCGGCCCTCGCGGTCCTCCTGATCGTCCGGGCCGTCGTCTCCCGTCTGCGCCGCCGCGGCAGGGCCGGGACGGTGGAGGGCGACGGCGCCGTCGCCGCGCTGGGGATCCCCGCCGCCGCCCGGGACGCCGCCGCCTGGCGGGCCGAGCTGGAGCGCCGCCTGGCCGAGGGGCGGATCGCCGAGGCCCTGGAGGCGCTCTGGTGGTGGCTGGCCCGCTCGCTGGCCGGCGACCGCGTCGAGCCCGACTGGACCAGCCGCGACCTGGTGGCGCGCGCCCGGCGGCAAGACCTGCGCGATCTCGTCCGCCGGCTCGACGCCTTCACCTATGGCCCCCGGCAGCCCGGCATCGACGACCTGCGGAGCCTGGTGGGGCGGCTGGAGCAGGCCCTCGCATGAACGGCCTCACCCGCAACCGCGTGGTGATTGGCATGGCCCTGTTCATCGTGGTCTGCATCGCCCTCACGCTGTTCCTCTCGCGTCCGGGCGAGGCGCGGGGCAGCGTCCTCTCCCGCGGGCCGAACGGCTGGCTCGCGGCCCGGAAGTACCTCGAAGCCCGGGGCGCTCGCGTGGCGCTGCTCGATGGGCCGCTGGACCGCGTCAAGGAGCGCGGCGTGCTGGTCTCCTCCTTCCCCTGGCAGGGCGGGTTCTCGGCCGAAGCCGGCGAGCAGATCGAGGAGCACCTGCGGCGCGGCGGCGACGTCGTCCTGGCCTACTCGGGCGAACAGGGCAACGCCGGCGAGATGGTGGCGCTCGAAGGGCTGGGGCTGCCGCTCGAGAAGATTCGCAAGGTGGTGCTCAATCCGTTGAAATGGCGGCGGTTCGCCCGCGAAGAGTGGGACCTCCGCCCGGCGGGGGAGCTCGCGGGGGTGGAGCGGGTGCGCATCTGGGCGCCGCGCTTCGCTCCCGAGGTCCCGAAGGACGCGCGGGTGATCCTCCGCTCCCCTCAGGGCCGTCCCGCCGGCGCCATCCTCAAGCGCCACCGGGGCCGGCTCTGGCTCCTGCCGGCGGACGCCTTCGCCAACTCCCGCCTGGAGAACCCCGGCAACGCCGATCTCCTGGAGGCCCTGCGCCGCCGGCTGGGAGAAGATTGGACGTTCGACGAGTACCATCACGGTCTGGCCGGCCGGCAGCCGGTAGAATCGGCGGCGCTCGGCACGACCCTCGACCTGATCCTCCTGCACCTCGCCGTGCTGTACGTGGTGGCGCTGCTGACGCTCTCCCGCCGGTTCGGGCCGGCGTGGAGCGAGCCGCCGGTGGTGACCGGCTCGGCGGGCTCGTTCCTGCTCGGCCTCGGGGCGCTCCACGATCGCCTCGGGCACCACACGGAAGCGGCGCGCCGGCTGCTCGAGCGGGCGCGCGAGCTCGACCGCAACCTCGTCCTGCCCGCGGACCTCGACGGCCGCGCCGCGAGCGCCGGCCCCCGCGAGCTGGTCGAGCTGGCGCGGCAGGTGGCGCGTTTGCGGAGCGGCGGGCGGCCGGGGGGAGAGAGGAATTTCAAGGAGACCGACGCATGAGCCAGACCGAGCCGTCCGACTTCACCAACGAGCGCCTGATCGAAGCGGCCCAGGGGCTCGCCTCGGCCCTGGACGGCGCCGTCCTCGGCCAGCGCGCCGCCATCGAGACCCTGATCGTGGCCTTCATGGCCGGCGGCCACGCCCTGCTCGAAGGCGTGCCGGGGCTCGGCAAGACGCTGCTCGCCCGCGCCTTCGCCTCCTGCCTCGGGGTGCGCTTCAGCCGCGTGCAGTTCACCCCCGACCTGATGCCGGCCGACGTCATCGGCACCAACGTCTACGACGGCTCCACCGGCACCTTCCGGCTGATGCGCGGGCCCGTCTTCACCGAGATCCTGATGGCCGACGAGATCAACCGCACACCGCCCAAGACCCAGTCGGCGCTGCTCGAGGCCATGCAGGAGCGCCAGGTGACGATCGACGGCGCGCCGCTCGCCCTGGAGCCGGGCTTCTTCGTCATCGCCACCCAGAACCCCATCGAGTTCGAGGGCGTCTATCCCCTGCCGGAGGCGCAGCTCGACCGTTTCCTGGTGCGGATCGAGATGGGGCTGCCGGCGCCCGAGGCGGAGCTCGACCTCTACCGCAAGGCGGTGGCCGGCGAGCTGGTCGACTTCGGCGGCTCGCTGCCGGCTCCCGTGCTGCGCCCCGGGGAGGCTTTGGCCCTGCGCCGGGCCGCCCGGCGCGTCCACGTGGCCGACGAGCTGCTCGGCTACCTCGGCCAGCTCGCCGACGGCGTGCGCCGCTCGCCCCAGGTGGACCTGCCGGTCTCCCCCCGCGCCGCCCTGGCCCTGCTCGAGGCCGGCCGCGCCAGCGCCCTGCTCGAAGGGCGGGACTTCCTGATCCCCGACGACCTGAAGCGCCTGCTCGTGCCCTGCTGGGCCCACCGCGTCCTCCTCACCCCCGAGGCCGAGTTGGAGGGGTTCAACGCCCGGCGAATCCTGGAGGCGGTTGCCGCGGCCGTGCCCGTGCCGCACTGAGCCGCTCGTCTCGCACTCGGACACCTCGCACCCGGACACCATGCCTGCCGCCCGCTGCTTCCAGCTCCTCGGCCTGATCACGCTCCTGCTGGTCGTGTCCTTCCTCGCCCCGCGGCTGGCCTGGGCCGCCATCGGCCTGGACGCGGCCCTGGCCCTGGCGGTGCTGGTGGACTTCCGGCGCGCTGCGGGCACCCCTCTGGAAGCCTCGCGGCGCTGGCCGCCCCTGATGGTGCAGGAAGCCCCGGCCGAGGTGGCGGTGACGGTCGCGACGGCGGCCCCGCGCACCGTCACCGTTCTCCTGCGGGAAGGGCTGCATCCGGCCCTGGCCGAGGGGCCGTTGCGCCGGCGGCTGGAGATCCGGGGCCCGCGGGAGGTCGCCTGGACGTGGACCCTGGCGCCGCGCCGCCGCGGCGAGCACCGGACGGCGCCGCTCTCCGCCCGCGTCCTGGGCCCGTGGCAGCTCGCCTGGGCCCAGCGCGACCTGCTGCCGGGCGAGACGGTGCGCGTCTATCCCCAGGTGCGCTGGGATGGGAAGGTCGGCCAGCTCCTCGCCCTCGCCCAGCGCCGCCGCATGGGGCAGATCCCCCTGAAGATGCACGGCGTGGGCACCGAGCCCTACGCCCTGCGCGAGTACCTGCCGGGCGATCCGATCGGCAAGATCCACTGGAAGGCCACGGCCCGGCACGGCCGGCCGGTGAGCCGGGAGGACACCTGGGAGAGGAGCGCCCGTCTGGTCATCCTCCTCGACTGCGCCCGCGCCATGGCCTCCATGGACGGCCGCCGCAGCAAGCTCGACTATGCCCTGGCGGCGACCCTCGCCCTCACCCGGGTGGCGGCGGCGCGGGGCGACCAGGTGACGATCCTCGCCTTCGCCGACCGCGTGCTGCGCACCGTCCGCGTGCGCTCCGGCGGCCGCGGGGCGGCGCACGCCTACGCTGCGCTCTAGGATGTCGAGGCCCAGCTCGCCGAGCCGGCCTACGACCTCGCGGCCGAGGCCGTCTTCGCCGTCGAAGCGCGCAGCGCCACGGCCGTGCTCTTCACCTCGGTGGTCGACCTCGCCGCGGCGGAGCTGCTGCGCGAGTCCCTGCTGCGTCTCGGCCGGCGGCACCGGGCGCTGCTGCTGAACCTCGAAGACCCCGAGCTGAGGGCGCTCGCCGCCGCCGGGCCGGCGACCCCGGCGCAGGCCTTCGCCCAGGTGGCGAGCCTGGAGATCCAGTTGGCCAACCGCCGGCTCGCCCGCCACCTGCGCCGCGGCGGCATCCGGGTCGTCAACACCCCCGCCGACCGCCTGGCCCTCGAAGCCCTGGAAGCCTACCTGGCGATCTTCTCCAGGGGCGCCGCCGTTTCTTCCGCCAAGATGTAACGTTTCATCGCCTCCCATCGCCAGAAGAGACGCTAGTAACGAGATTCCAGGCGAGCTTCGCCTGCGTCTTCATCGAGAACGTCTGTTTCAACGACGAAAATCAAAGGAGGAAGGCATGAAATCGGGACGTTTCATTGGACTGCTTCTGCTGGGGCTCACTCTGGCCGTGCTCGTTTCTCCCGCGGCGCAGGCGCAGCCGTTCGGGGGCTGGCTCATCCTGACCGGCGAGCCCTCGGATGGCTGGATCGAGGTGCCCGCCAACGCGACTCTCAATCCGACCGGCGCCTTCACGTTCGAAGCCTGGGTCTCGGTCTCGAACAACACCACGGGCGAGGACTGCCGCAGCATCGCGGGCAAGAGCTTCGTCGCTGCCTGGTGGATCGGGGTCTGCAACGTCAGCGGCAGCCCCCAGCTTCGCTCGTACCTCCGGGGCGGCGGCTCGTCAAAGACCGGCGGCGTCATCCCGCGAGGGATCTGGACGCACATTGCCGTCACCTCGGACGGCGTCACGCGCCGGCACTACATCAACGGCGTGGAGGCGCCCCTCGCCAACCCGGTCGAGGGCGGACCCTTGACCACCAGCACCGCCGCCGTGCGCATCGGCAGCGACGTGTCGTGGCTCCTCACCCCGGCGGGCGCCATCGACGAGGTGAACTTGTGGAACGTGGTCCGCACCCAGGCGCAGATCCAGGCGGACCTGGCGGGGCCGATCACCGGGCCGGTGCAGGGCCTGCTGGCCGTCTGGTCGTTCAACGGCAGCGGCCGGGACAGCGTCGCCGTTTACAACGGCAGCGCCTCGGGCGCCGCCTCCTTCGGCGCTCCCGCCCCGCCGCCCGGCGCCTGGCTGACCACCGGCCAGCTCCCCGGTTTCCGCTTCAAGGTCCGCATCAATGGCACGACCACCGGCATCCAGGAGCCGGACTGCGTGTCGGAGACGCTCTGCGTGAGCGGCGCGGTGCCGGGCCGCTCGGAGGTCTTCGTGCGCGTCGTCGGCCCGCGGCCCAACGGCTACCTGTGGCCCCACGTCGCGAAGTTCACCACCTCACCGGTCGAGGTCTGGATCGAGCAGCTCAGCACCGGCAGCGTCAAGTACTACGTGTCGGCGGGTCCCTGGCCGGGTCTCGACGACCTGCCGGGCCTGTACGACCGCACAGGTTTCCTGCCGTAAGGCGAACCGCGTCAGGCTGGGCTTCGAGGGCCCCGGGGATTCCCGGGGCCCTTTCCTTTGCGGCATGCTTCTTGATGATGAAAACCGGGATGCTCGAGCTCGACGGATCCATGGGCGAAGGCGGCGGGCAGATCCTCCGCTCTTCGCTCGCGCTCTCGATGATGACCGGCACGCCGGTGCGGATTCACGACATCCGCGCCCGGCGGGCCCGGCCCGGGCTGATGCGCCAGCACCTGACGGCCGTGCAGGCCGCGGCCCGCGTCAGCGGCGCCCGGGTCGCGGGCGCGGAGGTCGGCTCGCGCGAGATCACGTTCGCGCCGGACGAGGTCCGCTCCGGGGAGTACCGGTTCGACATCGGCACGGCGGGCAGCACGACGCTGATCCTCCAGACCCTTCTCCCTGCTCTCCTCCATGCCTCCGGCCCCTCGACCCTGGTCCTCGAAGGCGGAACCCACAATCCCCAAGCGCCGCCGTTCGACTTCCTCGACCGGTCGTTCCTGCCGCTGGTCCGGCGGATGGGAGCGCGGGTCGAGGCGGCACTGGAGCGTCCGGGGTTCTACCCGGCGGGCGGCGGCAGGATGCGGGTGCGGATCGATCCGGCGGCGGGTCTGACCGGCCTGGAGCTGCTAGAGCGTGGGGAGATCCGCGGCCGGCGGGCGACGGCGGTGCTCTCCAGGCTGCCCGGCCACATCGCCGAGCGCGAGCTGCGTCACGTGGCCCGGGAGACCGGCTGGCACCCCTCCGCCCTGGAAGTCCGGGAGGTCGACTCCCCGGGGCCGGGCAACATCCTTCTACTGGAAGTGGAGAGCGAGGCCGTGACCGAGGTCTTCGCCGGCTTCGGCGAGAAGGGCGTCCCCGCCGAGGAGGTGGCCGACCGCGCCCTCCGCGAGCTCCGCCGCTACCTCGACGCCGGCGTTCCCGTGGGCGAGCACCTCGCGGACCAGCTCCTCCTGCCCTTGGCCCTGGCTGGCTCCGGCACCTTTGCGACCCTGCCCCTCTCTCTCCACGCCACTACGCAGGTGGAGCTCATCCCACGCTTCCTCGACGTCCGCATCGAGGTAGAGCCGGGGGAAGGGGAGCGGCACGTGGTGCGGGTGAGCCGCCCGGGGGGCGGGCCCGCCATCATTCCTCGCTGAGATCGAAGTGGGCGTCGGGATCGATCTGCAGGCGCCGGAGGTAATCTACGGCACTCTCCAGGAGACCGGTCGTCGCCGTTCCCCTCTCGAAGGCATCCCTGAGGACCATCATCGCCCCGAGAGCCTCCCGGCGGATGCGGAGCGCCACGAACACCTCCACCGTATGGAAGACCATGTCAGTGCTCGCGAGGTACTCGCCCTGATGCATCCAGACCAGGGCCAGCTCGAGGGACGAGAGGGCGGCATGGAACCCCATTCCCGCCGTTTCGAAACCGGTCCTCACTTCGTTCAGTGCCCTTTCGGCGCTCTCCCACTCCTTCAATCCCGCGGCGATCTGGCCTTCCAGCCAGCGCAGCTTGAGGGCGTTCACCTTGCCGGCCGTCTCCCGCAAGGACGGCCGATGCAGGACGAGAGCTCTCTCGGCCTCGGCGAACCGGCCGCAGGCGACAAGGAACAGAAGGTGGTTGTGGGCCGCGAAGAAAGCCAGGTCCGGATCGCGGCCGCTGTCGATCAGCTCCAGCCCTTGATGGTTCAGGCGGATCGCTGCCTCGGGCTTGCCGCTGTAGTGGGTGTAGATCGCCTTGACCAGGAGGGCCCGGCCCGCGAGATGGCCATCGTTCAACTCCAGGTGGATCGAGTGGACGATGTCGAGGGCCGCGAAGGCCAGGTGGAACTGCCGCCGGGTGCCCAGATAGGAGGCGTGGAGGTCGTAGAGCCGGGCCTTGAGCAGCGGGTCTCCCGTGCCCAGGGGGAGCAGGTTGAGGGCCATGCCGAAGGCGCGCTCCGCCTCGTCCAGGTCGTCCGCGGCCCGCAGCGCGTTGCCGAGATCGCCCCAGGCCTTGGCCTCGAAGTCGGCCAGCATCTCAGGCCCGTAAACGCGGACTTGGAGGTTTTGAGCGACGTCGACCGCAAACCTGGAGAGCGTCACCATCTCCTTGGGGTCCTCGTGCCGGACGGCCCAGCTTTGCTCCAGCAGAGCGTTGAACAACCCCAGCCCTCGGAGCGGAACCTCCTTGAGAAGCTCCCGCACGCCTTCGGCCGCGAGCACGGGAGCGTACCTCTTCCGGGCTCGGGCATTTTGCAGGCGGAGGTGGCGTTCGTGGATGCGAGCGGTCCTGAAGGCGCGGTCGATGGCTGCGTCGTACTCCTTGTCGTTCGCCAGCGGCTCTTCAGGGGGGGTGGGATCCATCATGTCCAGGTAGATGGGGAACAGGACGGCGCGGCACTCTTCGCAGTGCTGGCGAAGGTGCTCGACGATCTCCCGGAACCGATTCGAAGGGAGAGCCTCCTCGAGGAAAGCTTGCAACTCGGCCGGGGTGGGATGCTCGGTCAACCGCGCCTCCTTTCGGGAACCCGCGCATTCTCTCATAAATCCGCATCGGATTCTCTCATGAGAGAACTCGCGCAACCCTGGATCAGGGTACGACTGATGAGCCTCTTGGCGCTCCACCTTGGCAGGAGGATCATCCCAGCACGAACTAGCTCTTTGCCCACAGTATATCTCAGGCTGGAGCTGGGAGGGGAGACGGCGGCGAAACCGCCTCCCTCCGATGGCCTGGGTCAACCGTTGGGATCGATGCAGGCTCCCGCGTCATTCCACTTCGTGCACGCGACTGCATGATGATCCGTGCAGCCATTTGGATCGATGCAGGCGCCGGCCTTGTCCTGTAGCTCTATGGGGTGCTCTGTCTTGCCGGTCGTGTCCCACAGAGCCGTGATCCTGCCCAGCCATCCCCAAAAATCCTCGAATCCGCTCCAAGGGGCCGCTTCGGCCCGAGCCGGGAGCGCCAGCATGAGAGCGGCAATGAGGGCCACCGCGGCGAAAGCGCGTCGAAGAGCTCGAGGAACCATTGCAATCCTCCCCCTGTCCGCGGAGCGGCGCTGAGCCACCATGGCCCGAGCGTCCGCGGGCACTAGACGTGCGGTCTCAGTCTCTCAGTTTCGCAGATTGTCGGCTCTGACGCTCCGCGGCCAGCCTCCGTATACCTCAGGAAGCTGTTACACACGGGAGACCTGCCGATGGAGACACGCGCCGCGGCCACGGGCTGGCAGTTGCTGCAAGGGGCGGACGCCTTCCTGGCCGAGATCGCGGCCGGCCGCAACCTCCTGCGCCACTGGGCCCGCCTGTGCCTGGGGATGACCGTCTGCGCCTCGGCTTACGGCGCCGTGCTGGGGCTCTGGCACGGCCCCGAACTCGCCTTCTATTGCGCCGTGAAGCTGCCGCTCGTGCTCCTGCTCACCTCGGCCCTCACCGTGGCTTTCGCCTGGATGGCGTCGGCGGTGCTCGGGCTGCCGTTGCGCTTCGGCCAGGTGGCGGTGCTGACGTTCCTCGCCCTGGCCGTGGGGAGCCTGCTGCTCGCCTCGCTGGCACCGGTCGCCGGGCTGTTCACGCTCTCCGCGCCGCCGCCGTCGGACCAGCAGCGCACGGCCCACAACCTGCTCTACCTGCTGCACACGGCCTTCGTGGGCGCCTGCGGCCTGGCCGGCACGGTGGCGCTCTGGAAGGCCATGCGGCGGCTCGAGGCGCCGGAGCGCACCCTGCGGGCGGTCTACGCCGTCTGGGTGGCGGCCTTCGCCCTGGTGGGCGGCGAGGTGGCCTGGGTGCTGCGCCCGTTCGTGGGGAGCGTCTACATGCCCGTCGTGTTCCTGCGGCCGGACGCGCTCCGCGGCAACGTCTACGAGTTCATCTTCACCGACATCATTCCCCACCTGTTACGGGATCTCTGATCTATTTTGGAGGATTTTTCGTCATGGACATGGTTGACATGGAAGTGCGGCGGCGACCTTCGAGCCTTCTCGAGACTTTCAACGAGCTCCTGACGCGCCCGCTCGCCGGGCTCGACCGGGCGCGGGGCGGCGGGGATGCCTCGCCCCTGCGCCTGCTCGCCGGCTCCGTGGTGTGCTACGCCTTCTACGGCGCGGCGGCCGGCTTCTTCCAGGGCGGCGATCAGATCCTCGTGGCGGCCCTGAAGACGCCGCTCATCATCCTCTTCTCGCTGCTGCTGTGCGTGCCCAGCCTCTATGTCTTCTCCGCGGTGTCGGGAGCCAACTGGACGCCCAAGGCCTTCTTCGCCGTGCTGGCGGGCTTCGCCGGGACGCTGGCCCTCATCCTCCTGGCGCTCCTGCCCATCAACTGGCTCTTCTCGGCCAGCAGCCGTTACGTCAGCTCCGCCGTCCTGCTCCATTTCGCGCTCTGGCTGCTGGCCCTGGGCCTCGCCTGGAGATTCCTTCGCCAGGCGCTCGGCGCCGTCGGCTCCCGCAGCGCCATGTTCCTCTGGCTGGCCGTCTTCTGCCTCGTCTCGCTCCAGGCCACGACCCTTCTGCGCCCCGTCCTCGAGAGGAAGCCGGGAACGCCGCTGTTCGTCAGCGGGAAGAAGTCGTTCATGGAGCACTTCGGGGATGTGCTCGATTAGGTTCACGAAACAGCCGTCATGGTATAAAACACCCAAATGCAGCGCGTCCGCTTCTCCCTCGCCCTGATCGCCCTGGTGCTGCTGCTGCCCCTGGCCTCTGGCTTGGAGACGTGCGGCACCTGTTTCACGGGCGATGCGGACGATTCAGGTTGCTGCCCGCCGGCCTGCTCGCTGTGCCTCTGCTGCGGCCCGGCGTCCACGGAGCTGTCCACCCCGCCCCGGGTGGACCGCGGCCCCTCGCTGGTCCTGCTCGCCGGCGAGCCTGTAGAAAGCCGCCGCGCCTCCTTCGATCCCCACGACGTGTTCCACGTCCCGAAACCCGCCTGAGCCCCGCTTCACCGTAGATCCTGGTCACCACCAGGGCGGCCAGATGGGGCCCGCCCTAAAGAAGACGTGAGGTATGAGGCATGAGAAACGCTGTTGCGGCGTTGCTCGGCGCCGTGCTGCTGTTGCCGAGCGCAGCGGTCGCCCAGGAGCGTGCCCTGACGCTGCCGGAGGCGCTGGATATTGCCCGGGCGCGGGCGGCGGGTGTGATCGCGGCGTCCGGCCGGGTGGAGGAGGCGCGGGCCCGGCTCTTGCCGGCGGGCCGGCGGCTGCGCGAGAACCCGGTCGTCGAGCTGGGAGGCGGCCGGCGACAGGCTGAAGAGACGTTCACCGACTATGAGATCGCCCTGAGCCAGGGCTTCGAGCCCGCCGCCCGCCGAGGCGCCCGCGCCGCCGGCGCCCGGGCGGCCGTGGAGGCTGCCGAGGCCGGGCTCGAAGACGTGCGGAGGGTGTACCTGGGCGAGGTCGCCGCGGGGTACTTCCGGGCCGTGGCGGCGCGGGAACGCGTGCGCCTCGCCTCGGCAGCCGTGGGGCTCACGGGCGATCTGCTGAAGACGATCGAGCGCCGTCACGAGATGGGCGAGATCAAGGCGATCGACCTCAACCGGTCGCGGATCGCGGCGGCGCGGGCGCGGTCCGAGCAGGGCGCCGCGGAAGGGGAACGTCTGGGCGCGGACGGGGAGCTGCGGGCCCTCCTCGGCCTGGACCCCGGCGAGGCCTTCAATTTCACCGGCACCCTGCGGGAGCTGCCGGCCTGGGAGCTGTCCGCGCTCCTGGCCCGCACGGCCGAGCGGGCGGACCTCCGGGCGCTCGCCGCCGAGGCGCGCGAGGCGGAGGCCCAGGTCCTCCTGGGCGAGGCCCTGGCGCGGCCGGACTTCGCGCTGCGCACGGGGTATCAGCGGGAGGAGGGCGCCGACGTGGTGTCCGCCGGCGTCGCCATCGCGCTGCCCCTGTTCCAGAAGGGGCAGGAGGAGCGCGCCGTCGGGCAGGCGCGGGCCGCCAGCCTGACGGCCCAGGCGGCGGCCCTCCGGCGCGCGGCGGAAGCCGGGGTGCGCGGGGCGTTCGAGGCCTACCGGCAGCGGGCCCGGGCGGTCGAGGAGCTGGAGCGCACGGCCCTGCCGGCGATCGAGGACAACGAGGCGCTGGCCCAGCGCAGCTTCGAGGTGGGGGAGATCGGCCTCGGCGATCTGCTGCTGATCCGCCGGGAGATCCTGGAGACCCGCCTGGCCCATCTGGACCTGATGCTCGAAGCGCGCCTGGCGGCGGTCGAGCTGGAAACGAGAGCAGGAGTGACCCCATGAGTGATCTCATAAAGATGAGAAAGAGTCTGCCCCTCTTGCTGGCCGTCCTGCTCGGGCTCCCTCTGGCCGCCTGCCGGAACGGTGAGAAGAGCGAGATGAAGCCCGCCGAAGAGAACGGCCCTGCCGCGGAGGAACCCCACGGGCACGCCGAGGAGGCGGGGCATGAGGAGGGAGAAGCGGAGGGGGAGGACAACCTCGTCCGCATCGCCCCGGAGATGCTCCGCGACCTCAAGCTGACGACCGCGCGGGCCGAGGCCCGGGAGGCGAAGCAGCGCGTTGCCGCCCTCGGCGAGCTGAAGGTGAACGAGAACGCCTACGCGGCGGTGTCGCCGCCGATTCCGGCGCGCGTCGTCGTCCTGCGGGCCGAGCCGGGCCAGGGTGTGCGAGCGGGACAGGTGCTCGCCGAGCTGCAGAGCATGGAGCTCGGCAGGGCGCGGGCGGACCATGAGTCGGCCGCCGCCCGCGCCGAGCTGGCCGAGCAGACCCTGGAGCGCAAGCGCGGCCTGGCGGCCGAGAGGATCGTCTCGCTCGGCGAGCTCCAGGAGGCGCAGGCCGCCGCCGCGGGGGCCCAGGCCGAGCTCCGGGCCGCCCGGGCATCCCTGGCCGCGTTCGGCGTCCAGGGCTCGCGGGCCGGCGGCGGCGATCCTTCGAGGTTCGCCCTCCACTCTCCAATCGGCGGCACGGTGATCGAGCGCACCGCCCTGCGCGGCGAAACGGCCGATCCCGCGCGGCCGCTGTTCCGCGTCGCCGACCTCTCCCGCCTCTGGCTCGTCGTCCAGGCCTCCGAACGCGACGCGGTGCGCCTCACGGAAGGCTCGGCGGTCGAGGTTACCTTCGCCGCGCTCCCCGGCCGTACGCTGCGCGGCACCGTCGCCCGGGTGGGAGGGGAGGTGGCGCCGGAGTCGCGGACGGTGCCGGTGCGGATCGACCTCGTCAACGAGGGCCGGCTGCTGCGGCCGGGCATGTCGGCCACGGCCTGGCTGCCGCTGTCGGACTCGGCCGGCACCGTCGTCGCCGTGCCCGCCGCCGCCCTCCAGCGGATCGAGGAGGGATGGAGCGTCTTCCTCCCCCGCGGCGAAGGAGTCTTCGAGGTGCGGCCGGTCGGCCGCGGCCGCGACCTCGGCGGGGAGATCGAGATCCTCTCGGGCCTCGAAGCCGGCACGACCGTCGTCGTCGACGGCGCCTTCCTGCTCAAGGCCGAGGCCGACAAGGCCCACGGCGGCGGCGAGCATCATCATCATTAGGACGGGAGACCGTGTTGGGTGGGGTCATTGGTCGCGACGCTTCCGCCCGGGCATGAATGCCCGGGCTAGGTAAAACAGCCGGCTGAAGCCGACTGAGTCCCCTTTAGGGGGCTCTTTTCAATAGCCCGGGCATTGATGCCCGGGCGGGGGCCACGGCTCGAAATGGGGCCCTCTCGGAAGGAGACCTTGATGGTTGAACGCATCATCCAAAGCTCTTTCGCCCGCCCCGTGCTCGGGCTGATCCTGGTGCTGGCGGGGGTCGGCCTGGGCGCCGTCTGGCTCCAGGATCTGCCGCGGGACGTTTTTCCGGACCTCTCGACGCCGGTCTTCAGCGTCATCGTTCAGAACCCCGCCATGGGGGCCGAGGAGCTCGAGACGGGGATCACCGTACCCATCGAGGTGGCGCTCTCGGGTTTGCCCGAGGTGCGGCGGGTGCGCTCCACCTCCCAGCTCGGCGTGGCGCAGGTACGGGTCGAGTTCGAGCCGGACGCGGACTACTACCGCGCCCGCCAATTGGTGGGCGAGCGGATCAACCAGGTGTCGCGGGACCTGCCGCCGGGGACGGACGCCCCCCTGGTCTCCAGCCTCACCGGCCGGCTCAACGAGATCCTGGAGTTCACGCTGGAGGCCGATCCCGGCGCCGCCGATCCCATGACGCTGCGCGATCTGGCGGAGTTCGAGGTGCGCAACCGTCTTCTCGCGGTGCCCGGGGTGGCGGCGGTGGAGGTGCTCGGAGGCTACCTGCGCCAGTTCCAGGTGCAGCTCGACCCCGAGCGGATGGTGGCGCGGTCCGTCAGCCTCGGCGAGGTGCTCCATGCCGTCGAGGAGTCCAACCTCTCGGCGGCGGGCGGCCTCGTCACCCAGGGAGCGATCGAGTGGACGGTGCGCGCCGTCGGCCGCGCGGAAACGATCGCCGACCTCCAGTCGACCGTCGTCGCGGTCCGCGGCGGCACTCCCGTCCTGCTCGGCGACGTGGCCGAGGTGCGCGAAGCGCCCGCCGTGCGCCGGGGGCTCGCCCACCGCCTGGCGGGAGAGGTGGTGAGCTGCCGGGTCGCCAAGCAGTTCGGAGCCGACACCATGGAGGTCGCCGGCCGCGTGCGGCAGGTCATCCAGGACCTTCAGCCGACCTTTCCGAAAGGCGTCCACCTCCGCCTCGTCTACGACCAGTCCGACCTGGTGACCCTCGCCCTCGGCGGCGTCGGCCGCGCCGTCCTGCTGGGCGCCGTGCTGGTCGTCGGCGTGCTGTTCGCCCTCCTGGGGAACCTGCGCGCCGCGCTCGTCGTGACGCTCACCCTGCCGCTGTCGATCGCCCTCTCGGGATTGATCCTCAAGCCCCTCGGCGTGGGCATCAACACCATGACCCTCGGCGGGCTGGCGATCGCGGTCGGCCTCCTGGTGGACGCCGCGATCATCATGACCGAGAACATTTTCCACCGCATCACCTCGGCCGTTCCCGCGGAGCGGCGGCGGCAGGCGCTCGGCGCGGCCTTGGAGGTGGGCCGGCCCATCGCTTTCGCGACGCTGATCGTCATCGCCGTCTTCATGCCCCTGTTCGCCATGTCGGGCATCGAGGGGCGCATGTACCACCCCCTGGCCGCCGCCGTGGTCGCCGCCGTGGCCGCCGCCCTGGTGCTGGCGCTCACCATCGTCCCCGTGCTCGCCGGCATGTTCCTGCGGCCGGCCCGGGCCGGAGCCCACGAGGACGTCTGGATCATCCGGCGGATCAAGGCCGTCTACGCCCCTGTGCTGGACGCCTGCATGCGCCGGGCGGGGCTGGTGCGGGTGGTCTCGCTGGCCGTCACGATCCCCGCGCTGGTCCTCGCCTTCTACGTCGGCTCCGATTTCATGCCCCAGCTCGACGAGGGGGCCTTCCTGCTCCAGACCGTGCTGCCGTCGGAAGCCTCCCTCGACGAGGTGGACCGTTTGAACCACCGCGCCGAGGAGATCCTCCGCCAGGTCCCCGAAGTGGAGGACGTCGTCCGCCGCACCGGCCGGGCGGAGCGCACGGAGGACCCGATGCCTCACACCGTCTCCGATGTGCTGGTGGTCTTGAAGCCGGGCCGCTCGCGCTCCCTGGCAGAGATCGAAGAGGACATGCGCGAGCGGCTGGAGCTCGTTCCCGGGGTGGCGATCCTGTTCACCACGCCGCTCGGCATGCGGATCGACGAGGGGCTGGGCGGCACGCCGGCCGACCTCCAGGTGCGGATCTTCGGCCCCGACCTCGACCGGCTGGCCAGGATCGCCGGGGAGGCCCGGGAGATCATGGAGCCCATCGAAGGCATCACGGACCTGCGGGCGGAGCAGCTCACCGGCCTGCCCCAGATCCGCGTCACCGTGGACCGCGAGAGCACCGCCCGGGCGGGCCTCCGGCCCGGAGAGGTGATCGAGGCCATGCGGGTCGGGCTGGCCGGCGAGGAGATCTCGCAGATCTGGGTCGGCCAGCGGCGTTTCGACCTCGTCGTCCGCCTGCAGGATGACCAGCGCCGCGACGTCAACGCCCTCCGCTCGCTCCTCGTAGATGGGCCCGGCGGCACCCGCATCCCGCTCGGCCAACTCGCCCGCATTGCGGAGACCTCGGGGCCGGCCGCCATCCAGCGGGAAGCCGGCAGCCGCCGGATCGCCGTCGAGGCGGGAGTCGCGGGGCGCGATCTGGGGGGCGCCGCCAAGGAGGTCCATGAGCGCCTGACCAAAGAGCTGGACCTGCCCACGGGCTACTTCTTCGACGTCGGCGGCCGGGTGGAGAGCCAGGCGCGCGCCGCCCGCTCGCTCACCCTGGCGATCGCCGTGGCCCTCCTAGCGGTCTTCGTGCTGCTCTACCTGGCCCTGGGATCGATGGCCGAGACGCTGGTCATCCTGGCCACCCTGCCGGACGCTTTCGTGGGCGGCATCCTGGCGCTCCTGATCGCCGGCGAGACCTGGAACGTCTCGTCCCTGGTGGGCCTGATCGGCCTGTTCGGCATCGCCGTCCAGAACGGCCTCGTGCTGGTGGCCCAGACCCGCTCGCTGATCGCGGAGGGGAAGCCCTTCGAGGAGGCCCTGCGGGAGGCGAGCCTGGGCCGGGTGCGCCCCAAGCTGATGACGGCGAGCTGCGCCATCCTCGGCCTCCTGCCGCTGCTCGTCCTCAACCTCCACGGCACGGAGATCGAGCGCCCCCTGGCGGTGGTGATGATCGGCGGGCTGGTCACCTCGACGCTGTTCACTCTGCTGGCCCTGCCGACTTTCTACGAGCTGGTGCACCGGTGGCAGGAGCGGCTGCGGTCGCCAAAACTCGCCTTGGAGTCCCGCTGACGGCCAGGCACGGCACTAGCATTTATAGCGGCCTCTCGATAAGGAGAGGCAACCTGGAGGGTGACCGTGAACCGGCTACCCGTTCTGTTTCGAAAAGGAGATCGCCCTATGAAGAATCGTACCCTCCGCGCCCTCGGTTTCACGGCCGCCATGGCCCTGTCCGGCTTCGCCTTGCAGGCTCTCCCGCCCGGTTGGTATCTCGAAGGATGCTGGTCTCCCTATCCCAACTGCGTCGGCGCCAAGGACGTCTATCGGGACGCCTCGGGAGCCTTCTGGCAGTGCGGCCGCTGCGGCACGACCACGAATCCCAGCCCGTCGACCTGCTACAAGTCCGGCAATCTTTACAGCATCGGCTACTGGTGCTCCTGACCGCGGCCGTTGAAGGGAGATCCTGGGGTGGTCCCGTTCGGGGCCATCCTCTCTGGGATTGGCGCAGAGAGATCAGGAGCCCCGGTTTTTCCCGTGGAGTGGCGTCCCAACCTATGAGGTCGGCGGACTTTTCACTGGATCTCGACCGCGACCCAATGGATCCGGGATTTTTCCGATGGGTTGCGGCCTTTTTCCAATGGGTCGGCGTTTTTTTCTGATGGGTTGCGGCCTTTTTCCAATGGGTCGGCAGTTTTTTCTGATGGGTTGCGGTTTTTTCCCAGTGGGTTGAAGGTTTTTTCTGATGGGTTGCGGTTTTTTTTCAATGGGTTGACGGTTTTTCTGATGGGTCGCGGCTTTTACCCAATGGGTTGACGGTTTTTTCTAATGGGTACAGGTTTTTTTCTACCAGGAAGGAAGCGAGATCCAATGGGTCCGAAGTTTTTCTACCGGGTCGGGAGCCGGATCCAATAGATCCAAGGTTTTTCTGGCGGACCATGGCCACGATCCGAGCCGTCAGAACGCGTAGCGAACCTGGAACAGCGTGTTCCAGCGGCTGCGGAGCTCGCTCCGGCCTACCTCCTCCCAGACCGGGAGCTGGAGCGACAGATCCAGGAAGAGCCGCTCCGTGGCGAAGTACTGGAGCCCGGGCGCGAGCAGGAGCGCCGTGCGGTCCGTGCCCGGGAGGGCCGCTCCGCGGAGGCGGTCCGCGCCGGCGTCCGTGACGGTCGCTTCCATGACGGCGAACACTTCGTGCCCCGGCTGGGTGTAGACCCGGGGGAAGAGGATGTACTGCGCGCTCAGGTTGAGCCGCGCCTCGTCGCCGCGGCGGAAGCGGCCTTCCCCTTCCGAGTTGAAACGGTAGCCGGCGTCCGCCGCGAGCACCCAGCGCCGCCGGGCCTGTTGGTAGACGAAGTCGATCAACCCGTCCGTCGAGCCCGTTCCCGGCTGGAGCCGGTGCCGGAGCGTCACCGGCAGCCGCGGATCGACCGGCCGGTCCGTGGCTCCCGTCGGCAGCTTGAGCCCCACCTCCACCGCCGCGTGGCGGTCCGCCCACGGCCCCACCCAGCGGTAGAAGCGGTGCTTGACCGAAACCAGGACGTCTCCTGGGCCGGAAGCCGTCTGGGCGGCCATCCCCGGCAGCTCCAGACGGCTCTCGACCTGATAGGGCACCCGCAGGCCGAGCACCCAGTGCGTGGCCGGCGTGTAGCGCAACTCCGCGAACGAGGACAGCTCCAGGAGCTCCGTGCCGCCGCGGGATTTATCGTCCACGACGACTCCGGCCAGCACGCCGCTGCGCTGGAACACTCCCGTGCCCGGGGTGTTGGCCCGGATCGGGTTGGCTCCGGCGCTGCGGACGGCCAGCGCGATCATCGCGATCATCGCGGCCATCGCCGAGCAGACCGCGACCGGCCGCTTCATGGTTTACCGTCCTCCAGCCGTATGGCCTCCTCGCCGTCCTTGGCCGACCAGGCTCCCGCCACGGTCACCTTGCCGTCCGCAGCGGCCTGGGGTTTCTTCTCTCCTTCGAGGCGGAAGACCTGGCCGGTCTCCGTCACCCGCAGCCGTCCATCCTCGGTGAGCGAACCGGACACCTCGATCCGGGTGCCCTCGATCTCATAGCCGGCGTCGACGACCGACTTCCGCAGCGCCGCCAGCGACACCGCCTTGCCCGGGCGCGGCCGGAAGACGAAGCGGCCGGTGGCGATGTCCGTCACCTCCATCTCCTTGTTCTCGGGGGCGAACTCGAGACGGCGCACGGCCGTCTTGATTCCATACACTCAGGCCCCGCACAGGTAGCCCGCGATGTCGATCTCGATGCGCTGCACCTCGGCCGTGGCGGGCGTGGCGAGCAGGGCCAAACCCGCGAGGGCGAGGGCACGGTAGAGCAGATTCTTCATGACCTGACCTCCATATCCTGGGATAGATTAACCGCTCTCATGCCATCCCTCTCCGATCTCGGGCTGGCCGCGCGAGAACGAGGGTAGACTTCGCGTTTTGAGGAGCTCCGAATGCGAATCCTGGTAGCCCTGGGCGGCAATGCCCTGCTGCGGCGAGGCGAGGCGATGACGGCCGAGAACCAGCGCAAGAACGTGCGCATCGCGGCCGAGGCGCTGGCGCCGCTCGGGCGCGAGCACCAGCTCATCATCTCGCACGGCAACGGCCCCCAGGTGGGCCTGCTGGCCCTGCAGAGCGCGGCCTACGACCCGGTGGAGGCCTATCCCCTGGACGTGCTGGGAGCCCAGACGGAGGGGATGATCGGCTACATGATCGAGCAGGAGCTGGGGAACCTCCTGCCCTTCGAGCAGCCGCTCGCCACCATCCTCTCCATGGTCGAGGTCGACCCCGACGATCCGGCGTTCGAGAACCCCACGAAACCGATCGGGCCCGTCTACTCCGAAGAGGAAGCCCGCCGTCTCGCCGAAGAGAAGGGTTGGCAGATCGCCCCCGACGGCAAGGGCTTCCGCCGGGTCGTCGCCTCGCCCCTGCCGAAGCGGATCTTCCAGATCCGGCCCGTCAAGTGGCTGCTGGAGAAGGGGTGCATCGTCATCTGCGCCGGCGGCGGCGGCATCCCGACCATGTACAAGCCGGGGCGGCAGCTCCATGGCATCGAGGCCGTGGTGGACAAGGACCGGGCGAGCTGCCTGCTGGCCCGCGAGCTGGAGGCCGACCTCTTCATCATGGCGACGGACGCCAGCGCCGTCTATCTCGACTGGGGCAAGCCGGAGCAGAGGGCGATCCGCCGGGCCTCGCCGCGGGCGCTCGCCGCCCACGATTTCGCCGACGGATCGATGGGGCCCAAGGTCGAGGCGGCCGTCGACTTCGCCGAGCGGACGGGCAAGATGGCCGCCATCGGCGCGCTGGCCGACCTCGGCCGCATCTCGCGGGGCGAGGCCGGCACGCTGATCACCCCCGACGCCGAGGGCGTCGAGCTCTATCCCGCCGGCTAGAAAGTGAGCTTCAGGGCGAGCTGCACGATGCGGTTGTCCGCCGCGCCGGTGTCCTGCCCGAAGTTCGTCTGCGGCACGAGCACGCCACCCGTGAAGTTGTAGAAGACGTTGCGCTGGAGGTTGATGTTGTCGCGGTCGAAGAGGTTGAACGCCTCGCCGATCAGCTCGAGGTTGGCGCCGCCGGTCAGGGGGATGCGCTTGGCGACGCGCAGGTCGAGGTTGTAGGTGTCGGGCAGGCGTTGCGAGTTGCGGCTCCCGGGCACGATGTCGTTGCGCGTGTTGCCGTCGCGGTTGAGGTCGTTGGTGACCGTCCGCGAGTAGGGCTGGCCGGTCTGCCAGGTGGCGATCCAGCTCAGGGACCAGCCGCCGAGCAGGGCGCGCTGAAGGCCCGAGGCCTCCCGCCGGTAGTCGAGGTCCCACAGGCCGCTGACCACCAGGCGGTGGCGCTGGTCGTTGTTGCCCGGCGCGCGGTCGGCGTCGAAGTCGAAGGGGTTGGAGGGGAACTTGGCGTCGTCGGAGCCGTTGGGCACGACGGCGGTGGCGTCGGGCACCGTGTCCTCGACCTTGCCCAGGGTGTAGGCGACGTTGTAGAGCAGCCGGCCGTCGAAGCGCTTGCGCAGCTCGAAGGTCAGGCCGTTGTACTCCGACTCCGCCGTGCTCTCGAACTGGATGATGCGGTCGAAGTTGGTGAACGGACGGGCGGTGGGGAACTGCTGCACGGTGACCGTGCCGCCGCCCTGGACGGCGACCTGCGTGGGCACCGGCGCGAACAGGTTGATGTCCGTCGAGCGCTGCAGATTGCGGCCGCGCACGTAGAGGTAGCCCGCGCCGATCGCGATGTCGTCGGTGAGCTGGTAGTCGGCGCCCAAGCTCGCCTGGTGCACCTCGGGGTTCTCGAACTCGCTATCGAAGACGAAGATCGTCGGCTTCGGCAGCGCGGCGCCGGTGGGCAGGGTCGGGAAGACGAAGGGGTACCGCGGCGCCTGGCTGCCGGTGAAGGTCACGGTCTGGACGTTGATGCCGTTGTTCGAGTGGGCGGTGCCCACCATGATCGAGGGCGTGCGGCCGTAGAACAGGCCGTAGCCGCCGCGCACGACCAGGCGGGGGTTGGGCGTCCAGGCGAGGCCCAGGCGGGGGGCGACGTTGTCGTCGTCGATGTTGAGGAAGCTGGTGTCGATGCCCGCGGCGGCGAGCTGCGGGTCGGGGTTGCGCACCTGCGGCTGCTCGAAGTCCTGGCGGTCGTAGCGCAGGCCGGCCGTGAGCTTGAGGTTGGTGCGGACGTCCCACTCGTCCTGAAGGAAGACGGCGGTCTCGAAGATGTCCGGGTTGGTGGTCGCGCCGGTGGTCCCCGGTCCGGCGAAGGCCTGCACGTAGCGCTCGCCCGGGGCGTCGGGGATGCCCCGGTTGTAGCTGGCGATCGAGTTGAAGGTGTAGGCGCCGGAGAAGTTGCCGGGGAAGAAGTTGAGGATCTCGTCGCGGTTGACGTCGAAGCCCGTCTTCCAGGTGTGGTCGCCCTTCACCCAGGTGAGCGTGTCGGCGCCCTGCAGGCGGTCGATGGTGGTCTCGCGCGGGCTGAAGAAGTTGCGGCCGACGGTGAGGATGGTGCGGCCGCTCTGGCGGATGGTGGCCTCCGGCAGGGCGCTGTTGGCCTCGCCGGGCTCCTCGTCCTTGGCGTACTGGGCGCGCGCCTCGTTGAACAGGGCGGAGCCGAAGATCGAGGAGAGGGAGGCGTTCAGGGTCTTGGTCTTCACCAGGCTGTTGCCGGTGTGCTCGGCGGCGTTGGTGGGGCCGCCGTTCTCGAAGTTGACGCCGGTGAACTCCTGCTGGTTGTAGCGCGCCGTGACGAGCTGGGCCTCGCTCAGGTGCCAGTCGACCTTGGCCAGCAGGACGTCCTGGTCCTGGCCGCGGGTGTAGCTGTTGCCCAGGGCCCGCAGGCGGGCGAGCCCGGCCGCCGTGTCGGCGTCGTTGGGCAGGGTGAGGCCGGCGAGGTTCTGGTCGATGTTGACGTCGTTGGGCACCTCGTTGCGCTGGCCGTCGTAGTTGACGAAGAAGAAGGCCTTGTCGCGCTTGATGGGGCCGCCCAGCGAGCCGCCGAACTGGTCGAAGTGGTAGGGCGACTTGGGCCGCTCCGGCACGGCGGTCTTGTTGACGAAGCTGTTGGCGTTCAAGCTCTTGTCCCGGTAGAACTCGAACAGCGAGCCGTGGAATTCGTTGGTGCCCGACTTGGTGACGACGTTGATGACGGCGCCGCCGGCGCGGCCGTACTCGGCCGAGTAGGCGTTGCGGTTGACCTGGAACTCCTGCACGGCGTCCTGGCTGAACTGGTAGGGGGCGCGGCCCGAACCGGTGCGTCCCAGGGTCTGGCCGAAGAAGGTGTTGTTGGTGTCGGCGCCGTCCACCACCAGGCTGTTGAGCGTGCCGCGCTGGCCGGCGAAGCTGATGTCGCCCTGCCGCACGTCGCGGGTGACGCCCGGCGTGGTGAGCACGAAGTCGATGAAGTTGCGGCCGTTGACCGGCAGGTTGGCGACCGCCCGCTCGCTCACGGTGGAGGCCTGCTGGGTGCGGCCGACCTCGATCACGGGCGCCTCGGCGGTGACCAGGAGATGGTCCGAGGCGGCCAACTGGAGGGGGATGGTCACCGTCAGGGTCTGGCCGATGTTGAGGACGAAGTTCGGGCTCAGGTTGGTGGCGAAGCCGTCGGCTTCGGCTTTCACTTCGTAGGTCCCCACGGGCAGGAGCGGGGCGCGGAACCGGCCCGACTCGTCGGTGGTGGTCGCGCGGGTGAGCCCCGTCCCCAGGTTGATGATGAGGACGACCGCCCCGGGCAGCACGCCGCCGGCCTCGTCGGTGACGGTGCCCTCGATCTCGCCGCCCGTCGCCTGCGACTGGGCGAGCGCGGGCGTCGGCGGCAGGATGAGGAGGACGAGGAGGGCGCAGAGCAGCCCCACGGCAAGGGGATATCTCGGCATGATTGGACTCCTTCGGTTCGGAAGAGCTGAGGAACGAACGCTGCGGAAGATGATAGCAGGCGGGCGGGGGGAAGGCCTGTAGGGGCGGCCACATAGGGGTCGCCCCTACAGCGATTGCTTACCGGGCCAGCCTACTCCTCGTAGATCTCCAGGCTCACCAGCCGCTGACCCTTGGCGACCAGGTCGCGCCAGCGCTTCGCGAAGGTGGCCGCGTCGCCCATCACCACCTCGCCGGGGGGGCCGCCGTTGCGGGAGACGCCTGCGAAGTAGCGCTCCTTGCCCTCCTTGTAGGTCTCGGCGTCGATGAGGTGCCACTCCTTGCCGCGCAGCCCCTTCACCTTCGCGTCGAAGGCGGCCCGGTTGAGGCCTGTCCAGAGCTGGGCCTCGATGTCGTCCTGGCGGAACGGGCCGGCGTAGAGCACGCCGTCGGCCGTCGAGTAGACCTCGACGTCGAGCAGCTTCTGACCCTTGAAGGAGGAGAGCTCGCCGACCTTCTGCTCGAAGTCCTTCCTGGCCTGGCCCACCCAGAGCGAGTGGGACTCCCCAAGGTCGCGGAAGATGCCGGCGAAGTTGTTCTTGCCGCCGCTGGCGTAGACCTCCATGTCGGTAAGCCGCATCTTGCCGCCGGTGAGCTTCTTCCAGCTGCCGCTGAATTTGTCCCAGTCCTGGTCGGCGATGAGCTGGACCTGGTCCTGGCTGTTGCGGAAGATGCCGCTCCACAGCCGCTTGCCGCCCTGCTCGAAGGTCTCGATGTCGTCGATCTGGACACCCTCGTTGGCGAGTTGGTTCACCCGCTCCTTGAAGGCTGCCCATTCCAGGCCGACCACCACCGCGTGACCCTGCGTCTGGGGGTTGAAGACGGCGAGCACCTGCTGGGGGGCTTTCGGCTTCGCCGGGGCCGCGCCCTTCTTCGCCGGCGCCGCCGCGGTGGCCGGGGGCGTCCCGATCTCCAGGCTGTCGACGGCCATCCGGACCCGCACGGTGCCCTGCTCTTTGCTGGAGATGTCGAGCTTGTAGTCGCCGCCCGCCGGCACTTCCAGGGAAGCGCTGCCCACCTTCTCCCAGGTGGTGCCGAACCAGCCGTCGTCTTCCCAGGCCGTGCAGTGGACGGTGGCGGGGAACCGCTGGACCGGCAGGGTGTGGTTGATGTCCAGCTTGTACTTGGTCTTCGCCCGGCCGCCCGCGATGAGCTCGGTCTCCTGCGGGCCGCCGACGCCGCAGGAGAGCTTCCAGATGCACTCCCCCGAGTCGGTGCAGCGCTCGGCGCTCATCTGGAGGAAGGTGACGCTGCCGTCGGCCCGGGCCTGAGACGGCGCCGCCAGGAGCACCGCCGCCAGGAGGAGGAAGACCATCAGGAAGGTTTTCGAAGCTGACGGGCGTGCCAGCGCCCTTACCGCCGCCTCTTGCGCTCTCATGTGCCGACTCCTTTCAAAGGATCGAAATCAAGCGATCGAGTCCTGCAATCTTACGGCCATCCTAAACCACAGGCGGCCGATGCGATACCCGGCGGGAGAAATTTTCGGCGGCTGTAACTTCCCGGGCCGGCCTTTCGTAGTCTCGAGGAGGAGCAACCCGCGTCCCGTACCGAGGAGGCAGCCCATGACGTCCATCCTATCGCCGGTCCGCTCGCTGATGCGGGAGCTGGGCCGGAACCCGGTCTTCCTGCTGATCGCCGTGTTCACGCTCGCCGTGGGCATCGGCGCCAACGCGGCGATCTTCAGCGTCGTCAACGCCGTGCTGATCCGGCCCCTGCCCTACCATCAGCCGGACCGGCTGGTGGGAGTGTGGCACAGCGCGCCCGGGCTCGACATGGACCAGTTCGAGCACTCGGACGCCTCCTACGTGCTCTACCGCAAGGGCAACCGGGTGCTCGAGGACCTCGGGATCTACTGGGACAGCGGCGTGACCCTGACCGGCGGCGAGACCCCCGAGCGGGTCGACGCCGCCGGCGCCACCGCCTCCATCTTCTCCGTGCTCGGCGTGCCGCCGCTGATCGGGCGGACGATCCAGGGGCAGGACGAGGAGCCGGGGGCCGAAAAGGTGGCCGTCCTCTCCCACGGGCTGTGGCGGCGGCGCTTCGGCGGCGATGCGAAGGCGGTGGGCTCCACGCTGCGGGTCGACGGCGTGGCGAGGCGCGTCGTGGGCGTCATGCCGGAGGGGTTCGGCTTCCCCTCGGACGAGGTCGAGCTGTGGCTGCCGATGACGATCGACCCCGCCAAGCTCGAGGCGGGGAACTTCAACTATGGGGCGATCGGCCGGCTGCGCCCCGGCATCACCCCGAAGGCCGCCGCCCGCGACCTCTCGGCCCTGGTCTGGCGCATCCCCGAGGAATTCCCCGGCTCGCAGATCAGCCGCGGCATGATCGAGAGCTCCAAGCTCTCGGTGCTCGTCCGTCCCCTGCGGGACGACATCGTGGGCGACGTCGAGCGGATCCTCTGGCTGCTCCTCGGCAGCGTCGGCTGCATCCTGCTGATCGCCTGCGCCAACGTCGCCAACCTCTTCCTGGTGCGGGCCGAGGGCCGCCAGCGGGAGGTGGCGGTGCGCACGGCGCTGGGCGCCACGCGCGGCGCCGTGGCCCGCCTGTTCCTGGGCGAGAGCCTGGTGCTCTCCCTGGTGGGCGGCATCGTGGGGCTGGCCCTGGCGGCGGCGGGCGTGCGGCTGCTGGTGAGCCTGCGGCCCGAGGGGATCCCGCGGCTCGCGGAGATCGGGGTGGACGGCGCGGTGCTCGCCTTCACCTTCCTGCTGGCCGTCCTGGCGGGGCTGCTCTGCGGCGGCCTCGCGACTCTCCGCTACGGCGCTCCGGATCTGGTGCCGGCCCTCAAGGAAGGCGGGCGCGGCGGCACGGCGGGCAAGGGGCGTCACCGCGCCCGCAACGTGCTGGTGGTGGTGCAGATGGCCCTCGCCCTGGTGCTGCTGGTGGGGTCGGGCCTGATGGTGAAGAGCTTCTGGAAGCTGCGGTCCGTGGACCCCGGGCTCGATCCGGAGGGCGTCCTCACCATGGGCCTGAGCCTCCCCGAGACGGAGTACCAGGACGTGTTCGCCACGGCCCGCTTCGTCCGCGCGCTGCTCGAGCGGGTGCGCGCGGTGCCCGGGGTGGTGAGCGCCGGCACCACCACGGTCCTGCCGCTCTCGGGCGGCAACTCCAACAGCGGCTACTCCTTCGAGGACTTCCCCCTCGGGCCGGACGTGGTGCCGCCCATCCTCGGCACCCGCTTCGCCAGCCCGGGGTACTTCGAGGCGATGGGCATCCCTGTGATCGAGGGGCGGGTCTTCGAGGGGATCGATCCCGCCCGCCGGTCGGACGAGGTGGTGGTGAGCGAGGCCCTGGCCCGGCGCTTCTGGCCCGGCAAGAGCGCCCTCGGCAAGCGGCTGGCCCAGGGCCTCTCCGAGGGCAACCGGTGGTACACGATCGTCGGCGTGGTGGGGAGCACCCGCGACCTCGGGCTGCACGAGAAGCCTCACGAGGCGGTCTACTTCCCGGTGCTGCGGGCCCGCCAGGGCCCGGCGGATAACGAGGACGGTGAGAACGGTGAGAACGGTGCGGATGATGAGGACGAGTGGGTGCCGCGGGGCTTCGCCCTGGTGGTGAAGGGCCGGGTCGATCCCGCGTCCCTGGCGCCGCAGATCCGCCAGGCGGTCTGGTCGATCGATCCCAACCTGCCGCTCTCCCGGGTGCGTCCCATGGAGGAGGTGGTGGCCCACTCCATGGCCCGCACCTCCTTCACGATGACGCTCCTGGTCATCGCCGCGGCGGTGGCCCTGCTGCTCGGCGCGGTGGGGATCTACGGCGTCATCTCCTATGTCGTCAGCCAGCGGACGCGGGAGATCGGGGTGCGCATGGCCCTCGGCGCCGCGCGGGTGGACATCTCCCGCATGGTGCTGCGGGAAGGGGCCGCCATCACCCTGCTGGGGATCGGCATCGGCCTCGCCTTCGCCCTGGCCCTGACGCGCCTGATGCTGGCGCTGCTCTACGACGTCAGCCCCACCGATCCCACGACCTTCGTGGCCGTGCCCGTGCTGCTGACGGCGGTGGCGCTGATGGCGAGCTGGCTGCCGGCGCGGCGGGCGGCGGCGGTGGAGCCGCTGGAGGCGATCCGGTATGAGTGAGGAAAAGCAGGAAAGGACTGCAAGGACTGCAGGGACATCAAGGACATCAAGGACAGCAAGAACAGCAAGAGAGGCTGTCTCTGCAGTCTTTGAAGTCCTTGCAGTCCTTAGATCTCCAGCCGCATCTCGAGCTGGCTGAGCCCCTGGCGCTCCCAGCCCAGCCGGGCGAAGAACCCGGGGGCCAGGTCCTCCGGCACGATCGGCGAGACGAACAGGGGGCGTCCGGGGAAAGCGGCGCCCAGCGCCTGAAGCAGGCGCGACCCCCAGCCCTGACGGCGGCAGGACCGGGGGACGACGAGGGCGGCGAGGGCGATCCGCTCGCTGCCGGGATCGCTGATCAGGGCGAAGGCGCGGTCTTCCAGGCTGTAGGCGCGGGCGGGGGGAGCGGCGGCCGAGAGCGTCTCGGCGGTGAGCATCCAGGGCAGGTCCGGCTCGCCTTCCCGGGCCGCGATGCGGGCGAATTCCAGTGGATCGATCTCTTGGAGACGAGCCGGCGAATCCGATCCCGGGCCGGGCTCGCACCGGTATCCGATCAGCCGGCGGCGGGGGAGGAAACCGACCTTGGTGTAGAGGGCCACGGCCGGCGTGTTCTGCTCGATGACTTCCAGCACCACGGCCCGCTCGCCCCGCGCCCGCGCTTCCGCGATCACCTCGCCGAGGGCCCACCGGCCCAGTCCCTGGCCGCGGGCCGCCGGCACGAAGCCCATGGCCGAGACGCGGCGGGTCCAGCCGCGGCGCGCGATCAGCATCACACCCACCAGATCCCCCTCCCGGAAGTAGAGGCGGCTGGCGTAGGGATCGAGGTCTTCGCCCCGGAACCGGCGCTCGTAGGCCTCGGGGGTGAAACGGAGGGGGACGAGATAGCCCTCGAACGACCTCGTCGCGGCGTCCGCCACTTCGGCGGCCGTGAATTCGGCGACCGGCCTGGCCTGGATCGCGCTCGTGTCCATGGTGAGTATCATCTTGTCACGGGGTAGACTCGGACGGCATGAAGATCCAAACGGAGCGGCTGGTGCTGCGTCCGTGGCAGCCGGGCGACGAAGAGGCCCTGGTCCGCCACGCCAACAACCGCAAGGTCTGGCTCAACCTGCGGGACCGCTTTCCCCATCCCTACACGATTCAGGACGCCCGGGACTGGATCGCTCGCCGGGCGGAGGATTCCGATCCGAAGTCCAACTTGGCCATCGAGCACGAGGGCGAGGCCATCGGCGGCATCGGGCTGATGGCGATGACGGACGTCGCCCGCTTCAACGCCGAGGTCGGCTACTGGCTGGGGGAGGCCTTCTGGGGCCGCGGCTTCGCGGCGGAGGCCTTGCGAAGCTTCACCGATTACGTCTTCGAGAGCTTTCCCGTGGAGCGTCTGGAGGCCTGGGTCTTCGCCACCAATCCCGCCTCGGGACGGGTGCTAGAGAAGGCGGGCTACGAGTACGAGGCGACGCTGCGGCGCAGCGCGTTCAAGGACGGGCACTTCCTCGACTGCCATCTCTACGTGCGGTTCCGGCTGTTATCCTAGGCTCCGAGGAGAACCTTGAAACCGATGCCTGAGCTAGTTCTGATCGTCGACGACGAGCCTGGAATCCTCTCGGCCCTGGGAGGGATCCTGGCCGACGAGGGATACGCGACCCTCACCACCACCAGCGGCGAGGACGCCCTCGCCCTCTATGAGGAGAAGCGGCCCGCCGTGGTCTTCCTGGACATCTGGCTGGCGGACCGGGACGGCCTCGAGACCCTGGAGGCCCTGCGCGCGGTGGACCCCACGGCGGCCGTGGTCATGATGTCGGGGCACGGCACCGCCTCGACCGCCGTCAAGGCCATCAAGATGGGGGCTTACGACTATCTGGAGAAGCCCCTTTCCTACAAGCGAGCCGTCGACGCCGCGGCCGGCGCCCTCGCCTACAAGCGCACCCTTCAGGAGGGGGGCGTGGAGGCCGTCCCGGGTCTGCCGCGGGACCGCGCCGAGGCCGAGCGCCGGTTCGAGGCGCCGCCCGCCCTGGCGCTGCTCGCCGACACCGGCCGGCGGCAGCGCACCATCCGCCAGTCGACGGTGGTCTATGGCCTGGGGCTCCACTCGGGGCAGCGCACCGGCATGGTGCTCCAGCCCCTGCCCGAGAACAGCGGCATCCACTTCGTGACCCTGCCCACGGGGGTCGAGATCCCGGCCCACGTGCGCGCCGTGGCGGAGACGGACTACGCCACCACGCTGTCGGGCGAGGGGGAGAACATCCGCACCGTCGAGCACCTCCTCTCGGCGCTCCACGCCTACGGGGTGGGGAACCTCCTGATCAAGGTGCACGGCGAGATCCCCGTGCTCGACGGCTCGGCCCTGGAGTTCTGCAAGATCCTCGAGGACATCGGGCTGGCCGAGCAGGAGGAGCCGCAGCGGGAGATCGTCATCGACCGCCCTTACAAGGTGAACGGCAACGGCGAGAAAGTCCTCTCCATCGAGCCGGCGGACGGGTTCTCAGTCTCCTATCTCCTGCGCTATCCGCCGCCGGTAGGAGAGCAGGCCTACGAGTTCACCCTGACTTCCGCCGGCGACTACAAGCGCGACATCGCCCCGGCCCGCACCTTCGGCTTCATGAAAGACATCAAGATGCTGAACGAGCTGGGCCTGGGCTCCGGCGGCCGGCTCGACAACTTCATCCTGGTAGGGGAGGACGAGGTGGTCAACACCGAGCTCCGCTTCCCCGACGAGTTCGTCCGCCACAAGATCCTCGACATCATCGGCGACCTCTACCTCGCGGGTTATCCCATCCGCGGCAAGGTCACGGCGCGGCTGACGGGGCACCGGGACAACATCGCGTTGCTCAGGCAGATCGTGGGCGGGTAGGCGGCTTCAAAATCATCCCCTCCCCCTTCCGCCCGTTCATCTTCACCAGCAGGGGCTCGGCGAGCCGCAGGTGGCGCACGTGGGCGGCGGCGGTCTCGGTGGACTGGGCGTCCAGCCAGTCCCAGTCCAGCAGGCCCTGGCCGTCTTCGGGGTTGACGGTGAAGTAGCCGACGTTGAAGGAGGTCAGGTTCTGGAAGAAGTGGCTGCCCTGGGAGGGAGCCACTTTGTGGTCCCGCAGCCCCGCCTCGACGATCACCTTGGCGCCCGCCACCTGGTCCCAGGTCACGGGGATGCCCAGCCACGGGTCCCGCGAGCCCCAGCGGCCGACGCCGATCAGCACGTAGGGAGCGCCGTCAGCCAGCAGGCGGCCGTTCAGACGGCCGATCTCCATCGCCGCCTCGCGGCTTCGGGCCCTTTCGAAGCGCCGGAAATCGACCACCACGAGGTCGCGGATCCCCTCGATGCGGCCGTTGCCCAGCACCCGCCCGCTCGAGCAGAGGACGGCGGCGGGATCGACCGGTCCGATCTCGATGGCCTCCGACTCGCGGGCCAGGGCCAAGGGGCGCACCTGGAGGAAGCCGAAGTCCCGCGGCCTTCCCCGCGGCACGTCGAGGTTCGCCGCGAACTCGATCTCCACCGGCCCACCCACCCCCTGCTCGCCGGCCGCCATGAGGGTCCGCAGGATCTCCGCCAGGGGGAACAGGCCCTGCTTGAGGATGGGCGAGAAGGTCACCACCCGCGGCCCCTGCCGGGAGAGCCCGTCGTGGATGGCGTGGTTCTCCGGCGAGTAGGTGGAGCCCACCCGGCCCAGGGTGCCGTCCGCCTCGGCCGCGTCGAGGCCGAAGAGCTCCTCGCGCATGGCGAGGCCGTCCTCCCCCTCCAGGCGCAACGCCCAGAAATCCCGCTGGGTGCTCGCCAGCGCCTCCTCGACCGACGAGAGCTGAGGCACGTGCCGCGGGTAGCGCGGGCAGAAGCGCAGGCAGGCGCCCCCCTCGACGATGGCGCGGCCGAGCCCCAGGGCCACGGCGGCGATGCCGTCGCCGGCCGTCATGGGCGGCGCGGGATAGAAGTTGTGCGATCGGGCGACCCCCGAGACGTCGGGATAGAAGCGGGGGCCGTGGACCGCTCCCACGATCGACTGGAGCATCACGGCCATCTTCTCCTCCTCCAGGCGGAACGAGGTGGCCTGGAGGTAGGCCTTGGCGTGCTGCGAGAAGGCGGAGGCCCAAACGCGCTTGACCGCCGCCACCGCCTGCTCCACCCGCTCCTCCAGACTGGCGGCGTTGTTGCGCACCATCAGCGTGTCGTACACCCCGGTGAAGGGCTGGTTGAGCGAATCTTCCAGCAGGCTCGAGGAGCGCACGGCCAGGGGCTGGCGGACTTTCTCCAGGAAGGCCGCGAGGTCCCGTTTGGCATCCTCTGGGAAGGGGGCGTCCCGGAACCGCCGCCAGAGCTCGCCGTCGTCCTGGCAGTCGATCGCGAAGGAGCGCAGGCCCTGGGCGCCGAGGAAGGCGTCGAAGACGTCCGTGCCGAGCACCGCCGTGGTGGGAATGCAGATGCGCACGCCGGGAAAGCGCGACCGCAGGCCGTGGGTGGAGATCAGCCGGCGCACGAAGGCGAGGCCCCGGGCCTTGCCGCCCAGGGAGCCGCCGCCGATGCGGTAGAAGTCGCTGCCGAGGTCGAAGGTGGCGCGGTCGAAGTCCGCCACCACCTTCTGGCCGCGCTCGAAGCGGTAGTCGGCGATGGCCTGGGTGAGGTCCTTCCGCAGCGCCTCCGCGTCGGCGTAGTCCTCCAGCTTGCGCGGCCGCAGGGCGTGGGCGAGGGCGAACTCCGTGCGCGCCTTGAGCCAGCGGGAGAAGTGGTTCCGCCGGCCGTGGTAAAAAAGGGATTCCGGCGGGATCGTCCGCAGCTTCTCCTCCAGGCTCCGCAGGTTCTCCGCCCGGTCCACCTCGGTCTCGTCCTCGCGGCGGAAGACGAACGGACCGAAGCCGAAGTCCTGGGTCAGGATCTTCCGGAGGTCTTCCAGCAGATGGGGCGACCCCTTGAGGAGGAACCGCGCCCGGGTCTGCCCGGCCAGCTTCTCGTTCTCGGGCTTCGAGGAGTGGAGGACGATGGGGATGTCCTCGTAGGCGGCGCGCACCCGTTCGGCCAGCCGGACCCCCGCCGTGAGGGATGGAGTGCCGCCGGGCTCCAGGGGAAACTCGATGTCCGAGATGATGCCCAGCACGTCGCCGCCGAAGGTCTCGAAGGCTCCTTCAGCCTGCTCGAAGTCGGTGCAGAGAAGGACCTTGGGCCGGGCCCGCATGCGCAGGATCTTCTGCGACAGGTTGAGCCCCTCGGCGATCACCCGCTGCGAGTGCTCCAGGAGCTCCGAGTACATCAGGGGCAGGAAGGAGGAGTAGTGGCGGACGTTGTCCTCGATCAGGAGGATCACCTGCACGCCTCCGGCCCGGGTGTCATGCTCGGCGTTGCGCCAGTCTTCCACCGACTTGACGATGGCCTGGAGGATGCGGGCGTCGCCCTGCCAGAGGAACGCCCGCTCGAGCGGCGAGCCCCGGCGGGCCCCGAAGCCGTTGAGATCGGCAGGATCCCAGGCCAGCAGGACGACCGGCACGTCCCGCACCTGCCGGACCTCCGCGGCCAGACGGTCCGGGTCCATGTCCGCCACGTGGGGGGTGGTGATGAGGAGGTTGATGCCCTCCTCGCGGCGGACCAGCTCCAGGGCCTCGGCCGCCGTCGAGACGCCCGTCAGGCCCGGAGCGTAATGGAGGTCCAGGTTGCGGAACTCCCCCAGCATCCGCTCGCTGAGCTCGCCCGCCTCCTCCAGGAGGAAGCGGTCGTAGGGGGTCGCGACCAGCAGGACGTGCATGATGCGGTAGCGCATCAGGTCCTGGTAGTCGCTGAAGCGGACGGGCATCGGGGCTCTCCTTCCCCTTATAGGCTCTCCTTACATGTCCCTTCTTACACCAGCCCTTGATCGATCATCGCGTCCGCGACCTTCAGGAAGCCGCCGATGTTGGCGCCGTTGACGTAATTGCCGGGAGTGCCGAAGCGCTCCGCCCGCTCGACGCAGCAGGCGTGAATGCTCTTCATGATCATTTGGAGGCGGTTGTCCACCTCCTCGCGGGTCCAGCCGTAGCGCATGCTGTTCTGGGCCATCTCGAGCCCCGAGGTGGCGACGCCGCCGGCGTTGGCGGCCTTGCCGGGGCCGAACAGGATGCCCGCGTCCACGAACTGGTTCACGCCCTCGACGCTGGTGGGCATGTTGGCTCCCTCGCCGACCACGTAGACCCCGTTGCGCAGCAGGTTGGCGGCGTCCTTGCCGCTGATCTCGTTCTGGGTGGCGCTGGGGAAGGCGCAGTCGGCCTTGTGATCCCAGAGGGGATTGTGGTCCGCCTTGGGATCGAGAGGGGTGTAGACGGCGGTGGAGAACCGCTCCGCGTACTCCGTGATCCGCGCCCGGCGGACGTTCTTCAGGTCGAGGACGAAGTCCAGGCGCTCGCGGTCGATGCCGTGCTCGTCGTAGATGTAGCCGTCGGAATCCGACAGGGTGACCGGCTTGGCGCCGAAGTGGAGGAGCTTCTCCACGGTGTACTGGGCGACGTTGCCGCTGCCCGAGACCAGGCAGGTCTTGCCCTCCAGGGTCTCGCCCCGGGTGGCGAGCATCTCCTGGCAGAAGTAGACGCAGCCGTAGCCCGTGGCCTCGGGGCGGATCAGCGAGCCGCCCCAGTTCAGGCCCTTGCCCGTGAGGACGCCCGTGAACTCGTTGCGCAGCCGCTTGTACTGGCCGAAGAGGTAGCCGATCTCCCGGCCGCCGACGCCGATGTCGCCCGCCGGCACGTCGGTGTCGCAGCCGATGTGGCGGAAGAGCTCGCTCATGAAGCTCTGGCAGAAGCGCATCACCTCGTTGTCGCTCTTGCCCTTGGGATCGAAGTCGGAGCCGCCCTTGCCGCCGCCCATGGGCAGGGTGGTGAGGGAGTTCTTGAAGACCTGCTCGAAAGCGAGGAACTTGAGCACGCCGAGGGTGACCGAGGGGTGGAAGCGCAGGCCGCCCTTGTAGGGGCCGATGGCGCTGTTCATCTCGATGCGGTACCCGCGGTTGATGTGGATCTCGCCCTGATCGTCCTGCCAGGGGACTCGGAACATCACGACCCGCTCGGGCTCCAGGATCCGCTCCAGGATCTTGTTGTGCCGGTACTCCGGATGCCGGTCGAGGACGAGGGCCAGCGACTCGGCCACTTCCTCGACCGCCTGGTGAAACTCGGGCTCCGCTGGATTCTTCGCCTTCACCTCCGCCATCAACGACGCGACGTACTCGCTCATGGTTCTCCCCCGCGGGGTCGTCTAGGGACCCGGGACGGCCAGGCTGGACCCCGCGATTCGGGCTCTATTGTGCGCCGGAATGGAAGAAATTTCTTCTTGAACGGACTGAGAGCCCGGACGCTGGAGGCGCCCGGGCTCTCTATGTAAAACGACGAGGGGTCCTTCCGGAGACTACCGGCCGTCGCGGTCGGAGTCGCCGGGAAGGGCGCGCTCGACGCGGTGCCAGGCATCGCGCGCGGCGTGCTTGGCGTCGCTCCAGGCGAGTTGCGACTTGCCCTTGGCCTGCTCCCACCCGTGCTCGAGGTCGTTCTCGGCCTGATCCCAGGTGCGTCCCTGGTGGCGATGGGCGGAATCCCACCCGTAGTTGTAAGCCGGACGGTACTCGTCATAGCTGCGGCCGCCCGCGTACGGACGGGACGAGTGGTTCTGGCTCCAGTAGCTGTCGTTCTCGGTGCGGTTGGTGACCCGGTCCCAGGCGTCGCGGGTGGCGTGCTTGGCGTCGCTCCAGGCGAGCTGGGACTTGCCCTTGGCCTGCTCCCAGCCGTGCTCGAGGTCGTTCTCGACTTCGTTCCAGCCGCGGTCCGCGTTCTGGGTCCGGGACTGCCAGCCGTACTGGTAGGCGGGGGCAAGGTCGTCGTAGGAGCGGTTCGCCGCGTAGGGGCGGTTGGCGTAGGAGGAGCGCCAGTAGGCGTCTTCTTCGGTCGGGTTCACCGCCTCGGCGACGCCCTTGCCGGCCAGACCGCCGGCGATGCCGCCCACGGCGGCGCCGATCATGGCGCCCACGGGGCCGCCCACGGCTCCGCCGATGGCCGCGCCCGTCGTGGCGCCGCCGACGGCGCCGACGCCGGTGCCGACCGGATGCGCGCCGGGCTCGCCGGTGATGGGATCGCGGTTGGCGTCGATCTTCGCTTCGTGCTCGAGCTCCGCGGTGGTGGTCTTGCCGGTGGTCGAATACTTGTCGTCGTTCATATCGTGTATCTCCTGGTTGTAGTTGTGCTGCAACTCGGATTTACGGCAGGAAAGATGTACTGCAAGGCAGAGGCCAACGGCGGATCCAACCCCGCCTTGCCTTCCCCCCTCCCCCCGGGGTACCCTCCCGAGACGATCATGCGGCTCCATACAGCCTCTTTGTTTCTCGGCTTTTGTCTTGCCCTTGCCCTCGTGGCGTCGGGGTGCCGGGATCTCAGCTACGCGGCCGGCGATCCCAAGAAGATCCACGTCGGCATCGTCTTCGACAGCGGCGGCAAGGACGACCGCTCGTTCAACGCCGCGGCCTTCCGAGGCGTGACGCGGGCGGCCAAAGACTTCCCCATCGTGCTGCGCGACGCCGAGCCGGGCGATCCGGCTTCGCTCGAGCCCGCCATGCGCGCCTTTGCCGAGGTGGGATACGACCTCGTCATCGGCATCGGCTTCGCCCAGACCCCCATCGTCGAAGCGGTCGCCAAGGACTATCCCGGCATCAACTTCGCCATCGTCGACGGCGTCAGCAACCTGCCCAACGTCGCTTCCCTGGTGTTCAAGGAGCATGAGGGGAGCTACCTGGTGGGGATGATCGCCGCCAGGAAGTCCAGGACGGGCGTCCTGGGTTTCGTCGGCGGCATGGACATCCCCCTGATCCACCGGTTCGCGACCGGCTACGCGGAGGGAGCGCGGGCCGTCAATCCCAAGGTCCAGGTGATCCAGAACTTCGTCGGCGTCACCGAGGCGGCCTGGAACAACCCCGGCAAGGGCAAGGAGCTGTCGGTGGCCCAGATCGGCAAGGGCGCGGACGTGATCTTCGCCGCCGCCGGCAACTCGGGGCTCGGCGTCTTCGACGCCGCCGAGCAATACAAGAAATTCGTGATTGGAGTCGACTCCAACCAGAACTGGGTCAAGCCCGGCTTCGTGCTCACCAGCATGGTCAAGCGGGTCGACAACGCCGTCTACCAGATCATCTCCGACATGGTGAGCCGCCGGTTCCAGGGCGGCATCCACGTCTACGGCCTGCAGGACGGCGGCATCGGCTACGCCATGGACCAGTACAACGAGAAGCTCGTGCCGCCGGACGTGATCCGCGAGGTCGAGGCCGCCAAGGCCAGGATCATCGCCGGCCAGATCAAGGTCACCGACGCCATGGCTCAATAGCCAATGGTCGACTTCATCTCATGCTAGGGCTCCGGGACATCACCAAGCGCTTCGGCGACGTGCTGGCGAACGACCGCGTCAGCCTTACAGTGGCGCGGGGCACCATCCACGCCCTCGTGGGCGAGAACGGCGCCGGCAAGTCGACGGCCATGCGCATCGCCTACGGCTTCTACGGCCCCGATTCCGGGGACATCGTGGTGGACGGCGAGGTCCGCCGGCTGGAGAGCCCCCACGATGCCATCGCTTTGGGAGTCGGCATGGTCCACCAGCACTTCATGCTGGTGGAGACCATGACGGTGGCCGAGAACATCGTCCTGGGGATCGAGCCCGGCTCTTCCCTGGCGCTGGACCTCAAGGCCGCCGAGTCGCGTATCCGCGCCCTCTCCGAGGAGTTCGGGCTGGCCATCGATCCCACCGCCCTCGTCGAGGACCTCTCGGTAGGGCAGCGGCAGCGGGTGGAGCTGCTCAAGGCCCTCTACCGCGAGGCGCGGCTGCTGATCCTGGACGAGCCCACGGCCGTCCTCTCCCCCCAGGCCGTGGCGGACCTGTTCGCCATCCTGCGCGGCATGCGCGAGCAGGGGAAGACCATCGTCATCGTCACCCACAAGCTCTCCGAGGTGCTGGACATCTCCGACGAGGTGACGGTCATGCGCGACGGCCGGGTGGTCGGGAACCGGCCGACGGCCGGGACCAGCGCCGCCGAGCTGGCCCGCCTGATGGTGGGACGCGACGTGCTGCTGCGGGTGGTCAAGCCTGAGTCCAAGCCGGGTCAGCCCGTGCTCGCCGTGCGCGGCCTCACCCTGGCCGGGGGTGACGGCGAGCGTCGGCTGGACGGCGTCTCCCTGGAGGTGCGGTCCGGGGAGATCGTGGGCATCGCCGGCATCGAGGGCAACGGCCAGACGGAGCTGATCGAGGCCCTGGCCGGATTGGTGGACGGCAAGGCCGTGTCCGGCTCGATCGAGCTGGAAGGCAAGAGCATCGCGCCCCTCTCCGCCCGCGAGCGCCGGGCGCGGGGGATCGCCCACGTGCCGGAGGACCGGCACCGCCGCGGCCTGCTCCTGGACTTCGACCTCGCCGAGAACTCCATCCTGGGCGCCGACGACCGGCCGCCGGTGGCCGTTGGCCCGGGCCATTTCTGGCTGAAGCTGGAGGCCATCCGGCGGAAGACGGAGAAGATCCTCACCGCCTTCGACGTCCGGCCGCCGGACCCCGACCTGCCGGCGCGCTCCCTCTCGGGGGGCAACCAGCAGAAGCTGATCCTCGGCCGGGAGGTCGACCAGGAGCCCCGGCTGCTGCTGGTGGCCCAGCCGACGCGGGGTGTGGACATCGGCGGTATCGAGTTCATCCATCGCCGGCTGGTCGAGATGCGCGACGCCGGCTGCGCCCTGCTCCTGGTCTCCTCCGAGCTCGAGGAGGTGACGGCCCTCTCCGACCGGCTGCTGGTGATGCGCCAGGGGAAGATCGTGGGCGAGGTGGACCCTGCGCGGGCGTCGATGGAAGAGATCGGACTGCTGATGACCGGCGGCGACGCCGCGGCCGGTTGAGCCCATAAAAGCCTGTTTATGAAAAGCCTCCGCGAGCTCCTCTTCCCCTTGGCCGCCGTGGCGGCGGCTTTCGCCGTGGGCGCCCTGCTGGTGCTGGCGGTGGGCGACAGCCCGCTCAGCACCTACACGCTGCTGATCGGCAGCGCCCTCACCTGGCCGGACGGCATCGGCTACACGCTGTTCTACGCGACGCCGCTGATCTTCACCGGCCTCGCGGTGGCGGTGGCCTTCCGCTGTGGTCTGCTCAACATCGGGGCGGAGGGGCAGCTCTACATCGCCTCCTTCGCCACCGCCTGGGTGGGCATCACCTTCGCGGGGCTGCCGGCCTTGGTGCTGGTGCCGCTCTGCTTTCTGGCGGCGCTCGTCGCCGGCGGTTTCTGGGGGGCGGTGCCCGGCGTGCTCAAGGCCCGCTTCGGCGCCCACGAGGTCATCACCACCATCATGCTGAACTTCATCGCCATCGCCCTGGCGAGCTACTTCACCCAGTACCACTACAAGCCGCCGGGCGACGCCCTCCTGGAGACGGTGCCGATCGGCGAGAACGCTCACATCGCCCGGCTGGGGAGGTTCATCCCCGGGTTCCCGGAGCGTATCCCGCTGAGCCTGGCCTTCCCGCTGGCGCTCGTCACCTGCCTGCTGGTCTACCTCTTCCTCTGGCGCACGCGCTGGGGCTACGAGATACGGGCGACGGGAGCCAACCCCGAGGCGGCGCGGTACGGCGGCATCGCCACGGGGCGGCAGATCGTGCTCGCCATGGCCCTTTCGGGAGCCCTGGCCGGGATGGTGGGGATCAACGAGGTGCTGGGCTACCGCTACCGGTACTATGACAGCTTCTCCTCCGGCTACGGCTTCACGGGCATCGCCGTGGCCCTCCTGGGGCGGAACCACCCCGTGGGCGTGATCCTGGCGTCGCTCCTGTTCGGGGCGCTGCTGCGCGGCGGTCTGTTCGTGGATATTTTCACCGAGCACGTATCGAAGGATCTGGTGCTCGTGCTCCAGGGAGTCATCATCCTGTTTGTGGCGGCGGAGGCCGCGTTCCGGGGGCCTTTCGGCAGGAGGATCAAGGGCGTATGAGCGACATTCTGATCGTGGCCCTCCTGTTCTCGGCGGTGCGCCTGGCGACGCCGCTGCTTCTGGCCGCCCTCGGGGGTCTCTTCTCGGAGCGCTCGGGTATCATCAACATCGCCCTCGAAGGGCTGCTGCTGGCAGGCGCCTTCACGGCGGCCACGGTGACCCACTACACGGGCAGCCCATGGGTGGGGCTGGCGGCGGCCATCCTGGCGGGCGCCCTGGTGGCCCTGCTGCACGGTATCGCCTGCATCCAGTTCAAGGCGGACCAGGTGGTGAGCGGCACGGCCATCAACATCCTCTTCCTCGGCGTGCCGGCCCTCCTCTCGGGCGCCCTGTTCGCCTCGACCGGGGCGACTCCGCAGGTTCCCCAGAGCCAGCTCATCCCCAACCTGCCCATCGCGATCGCCTTCCTGCTGGTGCCGGTCACCTGGTACGTTCTGAACCGCACGCCGTTCGGCCTGCGCCTGCGGGCGGTGGGGGAGAACCCCGAGGCGGCGGACACGGCGGGCGTGAGCGTCTCGCGGGTGCGCTACGCCGCGGTGATGCTCTCGGGCGCCTTGGCGGCGATCGGCGGCGCCTACCTGTCGATCGGCCAGTCGTCGCTATTCGCCCGCAACATGTCGGCCGGCCGCGGGTTCATCGCCCTCGCGGCCCTGATCTTCGGCAAGTGGCGCCCGGTGCAGACCATGCTCGCCTGCCTCCTCTTCGGTTTCGCCGAGGCGCTGTCGATCCAGATGCAGGGCGTCTCGCAGATCCCCGTCCAGTTCATCCAGATCATCCCCTACGTACTGACCATCGTCGTCCTCGCCGGCTTCATCGGCCACTCCCGGGCGCCGAAGGCGCTGGGGGTGCCGTACCAGGAGAAGAGATAGAGATCGCCTTCCTGTCGCTGGACCATGGTAGCCTATCGTGCATCGACGCTACCGGTAAGGAGGGTTTGAGAGTGGACCAGGAACTGATCGCCTATTTGGACCAGCGCTTCAATGAGGTGTCACGGCAACTCGAGAATTTTCGCGTCCGTTTCGGGCAGCAGGACATCCGCCTTGGTCAAGTTGATAGCCGCTTCGGTTTTGTCGAGAGCCGGTTAGAGCGATTCGAGAGTCGCCTGAGGCAGGCCGAAGAGGTAGTTCATCAGACTCGGATGACGATGATAGGCCTGCGAGATGATGTCGAAAGGCAGGGCCGAGATCCTCTCGAGCTCATCCGCGAGAAATACGGCAGGAAACCCGACCCGACGGTCTGAATCCCGGCACGACTCCTGCAGTCCTCCCATGGCGAGGGTGTAAAACCCACCCATGGGAGGTACTGAAAATGAGAATCACCCCAACGAACAGCTTCCTGGCAGCGCTCCTCGCGACTGCCGTCCTCACCGGCTGCGGCTCGTCCGGTATTGGTGACGTCCTCGGCGGTCCGCGGACCTCCGGCGGCTCTAACGACCGTTACGATCCCTACGACCAGAGCGCCGGTGACCTGCAGGGCACCGTCAACCGTGTGGACAGCCGGAACCGGCTCATCTACGTGGACTCCGAAGGCACGGACAGCCGCTACAACCTGCGCAACGGCAACGGCGGCGAGATCGCCCTCTACTATGACGACCAGACGCGGGTGGAGCACCAGGGCCGTACCTACCGGCCGGAGGACCTCGAGCGCGGCGACCGCATCCGGGCCGATGTCGAAGGGACGGGCGATCGCCTGGTCGCCCAGCAGATCGAGGTGCTCTATGACGTGACGAGCGGCGGGTCGGGCAGCGCCCAGGACCAGGACGACTACCGCGACGACCGCGACGACCGCGATTACCGCGATCTGCGCGGCACCGTCCGCTCCGTCGACACCCGCGACCGCACCCTGGAGCTGGAGACCTCGCGATACGGTTCCGGCTTTGCCCCCGAAGGGTCGTCCTCCAACGATCGCTACAACTCCAACGACGTGGTCCTGGTGCAGTACGACGCCCAGACGATCGTCGAGTTCGAGGGGCAACGTTACAAGCCCGAGAACCTCGAGCGGGGCGACGTGGTGGAGGTCCAGGTCCGCGACCTCGGCGGGCGCAGGCTTGCCGAGAGGATCACGGTGGTCGGCGAGAACCAGCCGGTCGGCCGCTGAGCAGGTCCCTCGTAGGGGCGGCCCGCCTTTCATGGCCGCCCTGGCGGTGCTCCGCCGGAGTACACTAGCCGGCCATGCGCAACCGCCTCGTTCCGTTCCTCCTCCTCGCCGCAATGCCCGCTTTCGGCTCCGACAACGACCTCACGGCCGCCGTGGAGCGGATGGCCCGGGTCACTTCCAGCAGCTCGCCGGCGCTGTCTCCGGATGGCTTGAAGGTGGCGTTCCTCTCCAACCGGAGCGGCGTGCCCCAGGCCTGGATCGCCAGCACGGACGGCACGGGGGGCGAGAAGCCGGTAGGCTCCTTCGAGGACCCGGTGACCGGCCTCGACTGGTCGCCCGACGGGCAGTGGCTGGCCCTGTCGGTGGCGCCCGGCGGCGGCCTCAACGAGCAGATCTATCTCGTCCATCCGGACGGCAGCGGGCTCAAGCGCATCACCGCCGGCGGCAAGGAGAACAACCGCCTCGCCGGCTGGAGCGGCAAGCTCGTCCGTTTCAGCTCGAGCCTCAAGGACCCCGCCTCGCTCGACGCCTACCTCTATGACAGCGCAACGGAGAAGACCCGCTTCGTGGCGGCCAATCCCGGCGTGGGCACGCTCACCGACGTCAGCGCCGACGGCAAGCGGGCCGTCGTCTCCCGGGTCCGCAGCCGGGGCGACAACAACCTCTTCCTGATCGACCTCGCGACGGGCCGTGAGGAGCTGCTGACGCCCCACGATCCCCCAGGTTCCTTCGGCGGCGGCAAATTCACGCCCGACGGCGCGACCGTCTACCTGACCTCCAACAAGGACTCGGACAACGCGTATCTCGCCAGGATGCGTATCGGGTCCGACGGCAAGCCCCAGGCCATGGAAAAGATCGCCCATCGCGACGGCGCCGAGGTGGATGACTTCGAGATCGACTCCGGGGCGACCCGTGCCGCCGTGCTCTTCAACGTCGCCGGCCGGTCGGAGCTGGCAGTCCTCCGCCTCCCGGGCCTCGAGCTCACCTCGGTCCCTGCGCCGCCTGGAGAGATCCTCGAAAACCTCGACTTCTCGGCCGACGGCAAGCGGCTGGCCTTCACGGCCGGCGGCGCGCAGCGGCCGACCGACGTCTGGGTCCTCCGCCTCGAGAACAGCTCCCAGATCCAGGTCACCCGCAGCCCGCACGAAGGGGTGGACCTGGCGAAGCTGGCCGCGCCCGAGCTGGTGCGCTTCCCGGCTCACGACGGCCTGGAGCTCTCCGGCTGGCTCTACCGGCCGCCGGGCGGCGGGGCCGGCCCCGTGGTCATCAGCTTCCACGGCGGCCCGGAGGGGCAGGAGCGGCCCCGCTTCAATCCGACCTACCAGGCGCTCCTGGCCCGGGGCATCGGCGTCCTCGCCCCCAACGTGCGGGGCTCGTCCGGCTTCGGCAAGAAGTTCGTCAACCTGGACAACGGTCCGCTGCGGGTCGACGCGGTCAAGGACATCAAGGCCTGCGTCGACTTCCTCGTCAGCCGGCGGATCGCCGACCCGAAGCGGATCGGCATCATGGGCGGCTCCTACGGCGGCTACATGACGGTCGCCGGTCTCGTCGAGTACCCGGACCTCTTCGCCGCCGGGGCGGACCTCTTCGGCATCGTCAACTTCGAGACGTTCTTCGCCCACACGGAGCCCTGGATGGCGGCCATCTCCACCAAGGAGTACGGCGACCCGGTCACCCAGAAGGACCTGCTGCGGCAGCTCTCGCCGCTGTTCAAGCTCGACCGCGTGAAGGCGCCGCTGCTGGTGCTCCACGGCGCCAACGACACCAACGTCCCCCTGGTCGAGGCGAAGCAGGTGGCGGACGAGCTGAAGAAGCGGGGCGTTCCCGTCGAGTCGGTGATCTTCCCCGATGAAGGGCATGGGTTTCGCAAAATCCCCAACCGGGTCCGGTCGACCGTCGAGACGGTTCGCTGGTTCGAGAAGTACCTCAACCCCGCCACTTCATAGCTGAAAATCTATATACTTCTCCAAAATGACTTTGAGAATTCGCCTCTCGGTCCTGCTCCTCCTCTTTGTCCATGTCGCTTTCACGCCGGGCCTCGCTTGGGCGGAGACGTCGGCCCTGGAGCAGGCCGTCACCGTCGAGGTCGCCCGGGCTCTCAAGAACACGGGGGCGTTGGGGGTCCACATCGTCGAGCTGGACACCGGCGAGACGGTCTATGCCTACAACCCGGACCAGCCGCTGGTGATCGCCTCGAACACCAAGCTGTTCACCACGGCGGCGGCTCTGGACTCCCTGGGCCCCGGCTTTCTTTTTGAGACCCGCCTGCTGGAGCGCGGCACCCTGGTGGCGGGCGTGCTCCAGGGGGATCTGGGGGTGGTGGGCGCGGGCGATCCGCAGATCTCGGGCCGCGAGTTCGGCGGTGACCCCTTCGGCGCCTTCCGTCCCTGGGCGGCGGCCCTGCGGGAGCGGGGCATCCGGCGGATCACGGGCGACCTCTACCTCGCCCATGGCCTGTTCGAGACGCTGCGCGTCCATCCCGACTGGCCTCGGGACCAGCTCACCGAGTGGTACGAGGCGCCCGTGGACGCCCTGTCGTTCAGCGACAACTGC
>Ga0126305_10000057_pt1 | contig 44466 bp, 43 predicted proteins | sample Plot26_FD_92536 | JGI IMG/M metagenome (GOLD analysis project Ga0126305, IMG submission 92536) | Serpentine soil microbial communities from UC McLaughlin Reserve, CA, USA - Plot26 | ecosystem: Environmental > Terrestrial > Soil > Grasslands | place: USA: UC McLaughlin Reserve, Lake County... | reverse complement strand
TCGACCCGCGATCCGGCGCCGCCCGGGCATGAATGCCCGGGCTAGGTAAAACAGCCGGCTGAAGCCGACTGAGTCCCCTTCAGGGGGCTCTTTCGAGTAGCCCGGGCATTGATGCCCGGGCGGCGCTCGGCTCGAAAGCGGATCGATGGGTTTCTATACGCCGGAAGGAAGGGGAAGTTGCGACGGCCCGGCCCAAGGAAGCAAAAAAGGGGGGCGTGCAACCCGCACGCCCCCGAACGGTTTACTTGGTTTCAGGATTCGACGGCGGCACCGGAACCGGAGCCGTTTCCGGCGGCTGCGGCGTCGTCGTCTTCTTCTTGGTCTTGTAGCGGGAACGCCCTCGAAGCGGGCTCGCTCCGTACTCGACCAGCCGCTCGTTGTCCAACCCGTAGTGGGCCTTGAGCGCGGCTCGAATTCTTGAGGCCAGAGCGTTTCCCTGCTTCAGGAGGAGACGCCTTTCCTGCGACTCCTGCTGCTTGATGCCCTTGCGCGTCTCCAGCCGGATCGAAAGATCCCGCGCCTGGGCCAGCACCAGCTCCAGCGGCCCCGCGTGGATCGACAGATGGGGAACCTCGGAGAGGCTCCCCCGGACGTTGGCCACCAGCTTCTCCCAATTGATGATGAGCTCGGCAATGGATGTTCTAGCCATTGATCTTTCCTTTCGTTCGTGGTTTCTGATCGTGTTTCAAGTCGTGGTTCGTGGTTCGTCAGCCGAGCTGACGGGCGAATTCGAGAACGGACGTCGTAAGGACGCCGTACCCTCTCCGGCACTGAAGGGTGAGAGCCACCCGGTTGCCGTCGATCCTCAACTGCACCCTCTGGCGGTCCGCCGCGGCCATGTCGGCCACGTACGAGGCGAACCTCGCGGCCCCAGTGGGCTGGCCGAACTGCCGGAACCGGGTGAGCGCCTTGCCTCCGGGCGCCAGCTTCCATCCCGGCATGGCCTTCAGCTCCTCCTGAACGCGCTCGGCCTTCAGCTTCTCCTCGCGCCGCGGCCGGCGCCTCAACTCCGCAACTGCCTGCGTCTTGTTCGTGCTCATCTGAATAGAACCTCCTTGGGTTCGTTAAACCTCCGATCGCCTTCATGGCGCCGGAAGACCTCATTTCTCTTTCGCCGGACCGTAGAGGTGGCTGGCCCGCCAGAGCAGGGCGAGCGCCTCGTCCAGCCGCTCCTGCCTCATCCGCAAGCGGGCCAGCATCTGGCAGAAGACGGCCCGCTCGAGCGAGCGCAGCGGTCCCGTGAGATGGAACGCCGAGCCCCGGAACGCCTCGTCCGCCATGGTGAGCCTGCCCTGCGAGCAGAGCGCGTTCCCCAGCAGGCAGCAGGCCCGGGCCGTCAAGCTCTGCGCGCTCTCCGCGGACATGCCCGGCGCGGCCTTCACGGCCACCAGGAGAGCCAGCCGCGCCAGCTCCTCCGACCTCCGGGCGTCGGCCTCGAGCTGCCCCTTCTCCAGCATCAGCTCGGCCAGGTGGGGCTGATGGAACCGCGCCTCCCTCCTCACCGCTCCCGCCCTCTCCCTCACCGGCCGGATCCGCAGCTTCCTCAGCAGCTCCGAGGCCTCGTCCCGTCGCTCCCGAAACTCCTTGCCTTGATGATTGCCCTGATAAATCGTGTCGTCTCTCATTCATTTTCTCCGGGCGCCGCCCGTCTTCGGGCTTGGGCGCTCCATCCAAGGTTTCAGCAGCCGGGCCATGGCGCTCAGATGCCCGAACAGCTCCTGCAACTCGGCCGTGGAGATCGACTCCTGGAGAGCCTGGGGAGAACGGCCCAGCCCCAGCTCTTCGAACCCCACGTCCAGCACCTCGCTCAGCGCCACCAGGTCCTCCAGGGACGGAGCGTTCAGCCCCAGCTCCCACTTGCCGAGCCGCCCTCGAGACACGCCCATTCGCCGGGCCAGCTCCGCCTGCGTCCACCCCTTCCGCTTGCGCTTCAGGACCAGCCGCCGGCCCAGCTCCTGGCGCAACACCCCTTTGGGCGTCCGCCCCTTGGATTCACTGTTTGCGCTCACTGGATGCGTATAGTCGATCTATGGACTCTATTTGTCAATGTTATCTCCATAAAGATTCCTCCGTTCTCCAAGAGGTCCCATGTTGACAAATACGGTCCGGTGGGAGTAAGTTCCGTCTGTCAGAAACATTTGTCGCGCGCTTCGGCGTCGTTGCCATCGCTTTCCGGTATCGACGGCCACGATGGGAAGGGGGAGAATTACGATCCTGAAGGGGAGAATTCCGACCCTTTTCGAGGCACTGGCGGCACTCTTCGAGAAGGATCATTTGCACTCGCGGGCGAACGGGCCATGGCGGCTTCCGGGCCGTTCCGCGAGTAGAGGAGGTCGAGATGTCTCAGCGGAATCGAATCGTCTGCGCCGCGATCGGCTTGGTGGCGGTCCTCTTGATGGCCACGCCGGCAACCTCCCACGCCGCCGTGCTTTGGGAGGGCAGAATCCCCGGGGTCAGCGCCCTGGAGCGGGTCTGGGATTGGATGACGGGGCTCCGGCCGAGCGGCTCTCCCCGGAAGCCGGCGGCCCGGTGGGAGAAGGAGGGCGGCGCAGTGAATCCTGATGGCCGACCGACAGCCGTGCCTATAGCTCCGACGACACCGCCAGCTAATTTGGAGGAAGGCGGCGCAATCAATCCGGATGGCGTCAGGTAGCTCCCGCCGGGGGAACTACGCCTCCGGCACTAGTGCCCGGAACTCGTAACGGAGAACTGGTAACAGGAACCACCTTGTGAAAGAATGTAGAGACAAGGGAGGAAACCTGTGGACCACCATCCGACTCCGGCGGAGATGGAATTGCTCTTGCTCGGCGGCACCTCCGCCGCGCGCAGTCGTGCCATCGTCGCGCACCTCCTGCGTGGTTGCGCGGTATGCAGCGCCAGACTGGCACGCTATCTTCCAGGGCTGTTGCGACTGGCGAGCCGCTTTGAAGCCCCGCCACCACCCCGGATGGATAACTACGACGAGGTTCTCGACCGGGCATTTGCTGCAGTTGGAATGCTGCTTCCCCCTTCCAAGACCCTGGAACAGAAGAAACAGGAAGCCCTGGATTTACTCGCGTCCCGTCGGCTGGAGGGAGCCGAAGACGTACCGTCGGACCTACACGGTCTTCCTATGTATGAGGCTCTCCTGGAGCGGAGTTGGGCGCTCCGCCACCACGATCCTGACCAGATGGTGCAGTTTGCTCACTCCGCGGTGCTCCTCGCCGAACGACTGAATGAAGGAGAGTTCGGAGCGCGTCAGCTTGTGGATCTCCGGTGCCGTGCCTGGGCTGAGTTGGGGAATGCCTACCGCGTGGCTGATGAGTTGGACTCGGCTGAGGTGGCGCTGGGTCGGGCAACCGATCTCTATTTGGAAAATGGGGACAACCTTTTCACAGGCCGTTTCTTTACCATTCAAGCTTCTTACTATACAGCTCGCCGCCTTTTCGAATTGGCGGGTGCATCTTTCGATTTCGCGATCAATTTTTACCAACAACATAGGGACAAGCACTTGGCATCCCGCACGTTGATCATGAAAGGCATCTTCTTGGGATATCGGGGAAACACAGAAGAGGCAGTCCTCCTCATCCAGGACGGACTGGCTTCTGTAGACGAGTCACGTGATCCCCGGCTCGTGTTCTCCGCTCTGCAATCCAAAGCTTGGTTCCTCGTGGACTGCGGGCGCTATCGTGAAGCCCGGAGAACACTCTTTGATCTGCGGCGTCGAGGGCTTGATCCCGGTGGCCGTGTCAACGAGCTGAAACTCCGCTGGCTTGAGGGACACATCCAAGTCGGTATGGAAGAGCTCGGCCGTGCCGAGCTGACTCTCCAGGAGGTGAGGCAGGGATTCGAAGAGGCCGGCTTGGGCTACAAGGCAGCCCTTGCAGGCCTAGAACTTGGAGCGGTCTGGCTCCGGCAGAGGCGGCTCGATGAAGCCGAGAAGTTGGTGTTGGAATGCGCCGACGTCTTCATCTTCCTCAGGATCCAGCGGGAAGCCCTGGCGTCGGTCCTGGTGGCTCGGAAGGCGGCCGAGACGCGCTGCCTGACCCTGGGTCTGCTTCAGCAGGTCATCGACCTTCTGCACAGGACGGAGCGGGACCCGAGTGCCCGGCTTGAGCCGGAGCCGTAGGACTCTGGTGGAAGAAGTTGGCTCGCTGTTGGGATCGGCTGTCAGCCCTCGTCTCCATGCCAGCCAACTTCGGAAGTTCACCTCACGGCAGCCGCGTGCGGTCAAGGATGGATGGCTAGCCTGGCAAACATGGTCCCGGTCCCTTTGAACAAGATGAACCCTTTCAAATAAATCGTTTACTGACACAGGCGGCGCGACTTTTATATCAATCTTGGGATCTCAAAGAGCGTGAAGAGGCTGGGTTCATCAGAGGGCCGAAGCCACTGACCCTTAGAGAGGGCGGGACTCTACCCGTACGGCAACAACCTGCTCTGGGTGCATACACCATTAGGCGGCAAAGAGGGTAATTGAGGTGTTAGCAGAGGCTGACAAGCGGTTCCGGCACTTTGTAGCAGTCTATCGATGTGACGTGGTTACGTCAGGTCCGATGAAGATCGTCTGCGGAGACACAAAAGTCGAACTCTTCCGAGATGAGCGCACGTTCTTTCCTGCCGAGTATCGCAGCGCGGTCATTGCCGTCGTCCAAGACGCTGAATTCTGTTTTCCGGTACATCCACCTCTGCCACTGGATGGAAAGTGTCAGCACCTCGTGCTGTCGGTGCGAACTAAAATAGGCCGCACTGAAGCGCAAGCGAATTGTGAGGCTGAGATCGACCGGGCCATCACCCTCCTTTCAGCTGTCGTGTCGCCGGATCTATTCCGGACGCTTCTGTTTCGCGGTTGGCTTCAGGGGGGACCTCCGAGCCGGGACCTTGGATTGGTCGTCAAAGCGATTGATCCTATCACGATAGACTCAAAGTATCTTTCCGCGAAGCTAGCGAAAGCAGAGTATGCAGTGTCGCGACTACACGCACTGCGTGGAAGGTTCGAATTGATGTCCCGTTTTGTAGCTAAGGGTCTAGCAGAACCGCTAGGTGAAGAAGGCTACATTTGGCTATGGACGGCGCTAGAAGTGTTTCCCATGGTTGGTACCTCGAATATCAAGACTATCTCAGAGTTCCTCGCCGGGTATTTGGGAGAGTCACCTTCCTTAGTGAAGGAGAAGCTGAGGATCGGATGGCTGTTTGGGATGAGATCAAAATTGGTTCACGACGGCCGCTTGCCGGTCCAGCAAGACGGCAAATTCGCAGCCCTGACGGAGTTGGAACACGTGGTCGTCGCTGTAGTGCGCCATGCAGCCGCCCTGCTGTACGATGGCGCTCTTGATCGTGCCTTGGGACGCACTGAGTAGCCGCCTAACTTTGGACAGCTTTGACGCGCGCTCTCAGCCCTTCAACGGCGAGACTTCGGTGGTCTACCGGGTCACATTTTCCTTGTTATGGTAAGATTCAACTAATCAGGAAGCGGGTAGAATCGAATAATTGCGAGCGGACCATTTGAATTAGAGTCACCAAAGCGATCTCCGCCAATTCGTCTACCAGAATTTCTTGATGATCAAGCGTCCAAGTGTAACTGTTCTGCCCAGCAAAACGGAGCTTCCACTTCTGGTCCTTGCTCATACCTGAGACGTGAATTGTTATGTAGCCGACCTCTCCTGTCCCCACGGTTAGATACAGGTAACGCCTATCATTACCTGGCAGGTAGAAAGATATCGCTCCGCCTTCCGATCTAAGTTCAAATTTTCCGTTAAACCTCCCATTAACTTCCTGCAAAAGACCATTCATTGCAAACCAAAGTTGCTCAACTTCATCTGCATAAACTTGTGCTTTCCTATGGGTATCGTTTTCAAACTCGGCTCTTTGGCGCTCGGTAAGGAGCATGATCGTTATAGCCGCAAGATCATCGTTCATTTTCGATCCTCTCTCTTGACCTCTTTGTGGGAAGGAATAGCCGAAAGAAGTACAGTATAGCAACTCCTATAGTCAGCCCTAATGGACCAGCACCCCCAGCAGGCGCCAGCCGTCTCCGACTGACAATAGCGCACTCCGCCAAGCAGTGGCCAGCCGGCCCGGACCGACCTGACTCCGTCGGCCACCTGAGGACATTCTGTCAAAAGATTTGGCACTGCGCCAAATCTTTTGACAAGCTCAGGGAGAACACCTAAACCACAGGCCGAGAGAGAGTTAGGTTCGACAGGGCCGCGGCGCAGGCTCCAGGCGGCCAAATCTTTTGCGCCTCCCGACTCGGGAGGCTACCTACCCCAGGACCGCAACTTTCCTCTCTGGAGCGAGTTACGGAAACATTCCCCCTGGCAGGATCTTGACAGTCGATGGCTCCATGCCACGTCCCCTGGGTTGGATCCCAGACAATGGCGCCCTCGGCGAGGTCATCTGCCGTACCGTTCACGGACGGTACCTCCTGCGTCCGAGCCGGGACCTGAACGAGATTGCCGTAGGCATCCTGGCCCGGGCTAAGCGAATGTTCGAGATGAAGATTTGCGCCCTGATCTTTACCTCCAGCCACTATCACATGCTGATTTGGGTCAAGGATGCCGAGCAACTCGCCAGCTTTATGGGGTACGTGAACTCGAACCTGGTGCGGGAAGCGGGCCGGCTGGTCCAGTGGAGCGAGAAATTCTGGTCCCGACGGTATCGAGCCATCGTGATCAGCGATGAGGAAGGTGGCAAGGAGCCTCTCGGCCCGGAGGCGATCCTGGCCCAGGATCCTCACAGCCATCCCAAGCAGCCGAAGAAATCGCCGGCGCCTCGCTTCCATGCTTTCGGCAAAGAGGCTCGCCGCGCGCTCTAAAATGCCTACTCCGAATTCCTGGGAGCTTTCCGCGACGCCGTCCAGAAGCTGCGATCCGGCAATTTCGGCCCCCCCTTCCCAGTAGGTTGCTTCCCCCCTGGCTTACCGTTCGTGCGCTCGGGTTAGGATCGAGCTTCTCCCACATCTTCTCCGTTGAGAACTGCTCCTTCGTCAGCCTGCGCCTGACGGTCGCAAAAGGTGCATTCCCCTCCACGTATGGGCTGCAAATCTAGATCCGATCAAGCTGAAAGCTGACCTCAAGAGTTTCAAGGCGACCCGCCGACATTTCCTCTGCAATTTAGGCTTCGACCTGACCCTCTGCGTGAGCAGACCAGAGACAGAGGCACCAGATTTAGCTGGCACCTGTGGCCAGCCGCTGGATGAGCCCCGAAGGGGTGAAGGGTATAGAGCCTGGCGCTTCAGCGCCAGGTTCGGAGCGCCCCTCCTCCCAAAGTCCCGAAGGGACGTAGGCAGTTCATCTTGGCCGTTGCCTGCGCCCCAAGTCGGTATGGAAGAGCTCGGCCGTGCCGAGTTGACTCTCCAAGAGGTGAGGCAGGGATTTGAAGAGGCCGACCTGGGCTACAAGGCAGCCCTCGCCGGGCTGGAGCTCGGAGCGGTCTGGCTCCGGCAGAGGCGGCTCGACGAAGCCGAGAAGCTGGTGCTGGAATGCGCCGACGTCTTCATCTTCCTGAGAATCCAGCGGGAAGCCCTGGCTTCGGTCCTGGTGGCTCGGAAGGCGGCTGAGACGCGCTGCCTGACCCTCGGCCTGCTCCAGCAGGTCATCGACCTTCTGCACAGGACGGAGCGGGACCCGAACGCCCGGCTCTAGCCGGAGCCGTAGGAAGCGGCTGGGCCGAGCTCCCCAGGTGGGGCGCTCGCCCGGAGATGAAACCGTCGGATTAGCGGCCTCGCAATAATTTATAATCTTCGTGCTACAATGAACCACTGTACCCGCGGTGGCTGAACGACCTTTTACCCAGTACCCTTGGGAGGACCCGATGGACCGAAGCGCAGGGACTAGACGCCCGCTGAGCCGGCTCGTTATCGCATGTCTGCTTGCGATGCTCGTAGGCTCTTTGAGGGGCGGCGCCGAGCCGCCTTCACGATCCTTGGTCCTCCTACGGCAACTCCCGGTGCCGGAGGCCCGATCGGTCCCGACGGACATCCGCTGGGCGAGCGACGATTCCGTCTTCGTGTCCTGGGACCGCGATGGAGTCGCCGAATTGGGCTTCGACGGCACGAAGCGCCGCGCCCTGGTGCCCAACCTCAAGACCCTGGGCGGAATCCAGCACTATGGCCAACTGGCCGTTTCTCCCCGGGCCCTGATCGTCGCATCGCCAAATTGGACGGTCGCCTGGCGGCCGTTGAAAGTGAATCCCCGCCGGGAGTTCCTTTTCCAGAAGAAGGAGGTCCCCCACACGAACGACCTCGACATTGCCGGCGACAGGGTCCTCTTGATGGGCATCCACAAGCGTGAGGAGACCTTCATGCCCAGGGGCGAAGTCGCCTGGCTGGGTACCCTCTCCGCGAGGCTGGAGGACTTCAAGCCGGTCCTCCGTGACGCGGGAGGGCCGGGCGCTCCCAGCTTTTCCAAGTGCCGCGTCCACAGTCTCGGAGCCGTCCGCTTCCTCGGCGACGGCTCTTTCGTGGTCGCGCCCGGCTCCCTGGACGGCATCCATCTCTACAATGTCCGCGGGCAGAAGGTCCGCTCCTGGACGAACGCGCAGGCCGGCCTCGATACCCACCCGGACTGCCCCAAGATCCGCGACGAGCACAAGGAGTACATCAGCCTGGCCGGCTGGACGCGTTTCCTCAACGGCCACCATGTCCTCGACGACATCCTGCCTCTGCCCCAGGGGCCGGGCCTCCTCGTGCGGTCCTGGGGGACGGATGGCCAGGCTCGCTGGACCTTGAAGGTCTTGCGGCCCGAGGGCATCGAGGAATACGCGGTGCCGGCCGTGGGCCGCCGTTCGATGGACCGTCTCCGCGGCGACGTCCGCAACGGCAGGATCGTCCTGCTGCTCTCCGCCTCCGGGGCAAGTTGGAGCGACGACCGGGCGCACTATGGGGCCCAAATCTTGTTGATGGAGTTGCCGAACGCCTGAGAGGAGGGCCTGTGAACGTAAAGACGGGAACCAAGGTTCGAATCCTTCTCTGCCTGCTGCTTCTGGCCGCTACGGCCTTGGGCGGCCTGACCGGCCGCGCCGCCACGAAGAACGCGGCCGGGTGTTCTTTTCTGGGGGGATTCGCATCAATCGGGGGCTGCGAATATGGCAGCGGTTCGTGCTACGACTGCCTTTACTCCGACTCTCAAGGATATATCAGGTGCTGGGAGTCGCCGGATGGATGGGGAGGGTGGCTTGTGTATTGCGGCGGCTGGTCACCCGAGAATCAGATTCCCTGATTCCACTTGCGGCCTGGCTCGAAGGCCACTGAATAGCGTCCACCTGCTCCTTCAAGTACCAGAGCCCTGCCACCGTCCAAAGTACCTTTTACGTCTCTTCATGCAGCGGCCGGTCTCTGATAGAGGTATTTCTGGAAGCCGCTGAAACACCTTCCCGATCTCTTCGCTGCCTGACTCTGAGCCTGCTCCAGCAAGTCATCGACCTTCTGCACAGGGCGGAGCGGGACCCAAACGCCCGGCTCGAGCCGGAGCTCTTTAACGAGATCAACACGGCCGTTCCCGTTTACGAAACCGCACAGTCTTCCCCAATCATCAGCCGCGATGAATCGATCTTCGCTCTCCACCTTCAGGCCGATTGGATCCCTAATGAAGGAAGGTGGTAGCCACTCTCGACTGGATCCACCTTCGAACGTGACGCGGGCACGGCCAGCGAGGGACAGCGAATATGGGTCGCCAAAATCAGGAACGACGAGCCAATATTGCCCTTTCTTTATACGGGCAAAATCAAGGCAACGACGCACCGCATTCATCACGGAGGCGAACTCCCTGCGGCCAAGTTCCTCGTAACCCGCTTCGAGCCTCTGATCTTCGCCGCTTGAAGGAATAGGAGGTGCGAGCATTTCCTCCGCCTCGGAGACGCCCCGACGTGGGAGGCCTCCGAGACGTCTTCGTGACTCGTCTGGGGTCGTCTCTACGGGCCCTTGGAGGCATGCCGGGCGACTGTGGTTGAGGGCACACCGTCGCCTTGACCCCGCCCTCCGCCAACGCATTATCGCCCCGTAGAGACGTCCCAGACGAGTCACCCCTGCGCTTCGGATTCGACAACGTCGGGGCGTCTCGCGGCGGGGAAAACGCTGGCGGCCACCACCAACTCCCGACGTCACATCCCGTCTGGACGATGGCTTCCACAGGGACGCAACCCGGATCGCCCTTGCGGAACGTGACCTTGCAGCCGACGTCTTCCATGACAGTGCCTTCCCTCGCGGCCTTGAGACCGGCCGAGCTGACCTTCCCTAAATCGCTGGCCCTCTTTCTTTTCGCAGCGCTGTTCGAGATCGCGGGCTGCTTCTCCTTCTGGGCCTGGCTGCGCCTTGGGCGCTCTCCCTGGCTGGTCCTGCCAGGAGTGCTCGACTTCATCACCAAGGAAAGGCTCTGCTGTCCTTTCTTCGGCTTTGCGCTCCAAGTCGAGCCCGAAGGAGGAGCGCTCTGGCTCAACTTGACGGGCCGCCAAGGGGTGAAGCCGTTCATCGTGGCGGAAATTGGGCATGCCCTCGACGAGGAGGTTGCAAGGAAGGCGGGGCCGGAGTGGTGAGGGGCTCGGGCGCGGCAGAAAAACCTGCCAGGGACTGCAAGGACCTCAAGGACGCCAAGGAGATCAAGGATCAGGAAATTCTAGTCTCGTTGACGTCCTTGCTGTCCTTTTCGTCCTTGAGGTCCTTGTTTTCTGCAGCGCAGCCCCCAGCCTAGCTCCCGCTCTTCCGGCCCAGCATCTTCTCCAGGGTCGCTGTCAGCATCTCCTGGATCTGCGGTCCGCTGAGGGCCTCCGGGTTGGGGGGCGGCGGAGGCGGCGGATCCATGCTCTGCAGCAGCTCCCGGAGCTTGGCCGCCGCGGCCGTGCCGCCCATCGGCCGCCGGGGATAGGCCAGGCTGAAGAACTCCGAGGGCTCGAGGCCGGCCGCCCGGCAAATGCGGATCACGTGGTCGAGCCGGAGCTCGCTCGAACCGGAGAAGAGCTTGCTGATGTAGCTCGGGCTCATCTCCATCCGACGGGCGACCTCCCGGTTAGTGACCCCCAGGATCTTGAGGCTCACCTTGAGAAGGTTGATGAGACGTTGCGTCTCGGCGTCCATATGGAGACCCATGATACACCAGTTTCTGGCTATCTCAATAGATGCCTTCGTGGTAGCCTCAGTTGACAGATAGGAATCTTTGTTCTATGAATTGGTCCAGCCGGAGCGGTTCTCCGCGATTTCTTCCGGCGGGCCGGCGACGTCTATCGCGCCGCTCGGCAACTCCAACAGAGGAAGGGAGATCATGAGCACCCAACCAGCCGAGCCGTTCAACGCATTCAGCGAGGAGTACCTGGGCGCCGTCCGGGGGCATGACGAGCCCTCGGCGGCGCATGAAGCCGAAACCTCAGGCCCCTTCTCTCTCGTCGAGCAGGAGGGGACGCTCGCCCTGTTCCGCGCCTGGGAGAGCTACGCCGGCGGCGACCTGCCGCAGGCGGTCTTCCGGCACCGCGAGACCGCCCTCCTCTTCCAGGCGCTCTGGCCGGCGGTCGGGCGAAGCCGCATCTTCCGGCTGAGAGCGGCGCCGGCGGCGGCGGGCTACGAGCTCGAGCAGGAAGGGGAGATCGCGGGCAGCTTCCTCAACTTCAACGCCGACGCGGTCCTGGGGGGCCACTTCGCCTCCTATCTGACGCGGACTCCTCTGAGCATGGCGCTCCTCCTGGAAGCGAGCGGCCCGGCCGCGCAGAGGCACATCGGCCGGATCCTCGGGGCCCGGACGCTTCCGCAACGGTAATTGGCGAATTTTCTCCGTGCCCTCGCCAATTCGCAACGCGCCCTCGCGAATTTTCAGTGCGCCCCCGCGAATTTTCATTGCGCACTCGCGAATTTTCATTGCGCCCCCGCGAATTCGCGTTGCGCCCTCGCGAATTTTCATTGCGCCCTCGCGAATTTGCGTTGCGCCCTCGCGAATTCTCATGGCGCCCTCGCGAATTCGCGTTGCGCCCCCGCGAGTTTTCGTTGCGCCCTCGCCAGGGCGGAACGGGAATTCGCGGGGACCGGACCGCCAGGGCCCTCTACCAGAGCGTCCTCACCTCTCAGAGCTTCGCCCGTTTTGGATTAAGGACGCCGAGGAGCTTCCCCTGCTTTTTCAGCGTCACAACGCTGCTGATGATGGAAGCCCCCCCGGGCAGGATGGCAAGGCCGTTATCTCGGCTCCGCTGATCCCTCAAGACCTGGGTTGCGTCCTGACTGCTGGACGTCACCACCAGGATGTCGAAAGTTTTTTCCTTGGAGCTCTTCAGCTTGATGGACCATTCGCCGTCGGCATTCGGGAAAAACTCCCCCCGAGGATAGATCGAGCCGTTTTTCTGCCGGATACCCAGAAAGACCTGCTGGTCGGCGAGCCCGAAGACGAGGCCTTGCACCATCACGTCCGAGCCGACCGTTTCTCCATCCCGCGGCGACAGAATCGTGGCGCGCGCCGGCTTCGTGACCGCAGGCTGTAGATCGACCGCCGCGACGGGTGCGGGGGCTTCATTCTCCGCGGGAATCGTGACCGCTTCGGTCTTTGGAATAGGGACGGAGGCAGTGGGTACCCTGACCGGAGGCCTGGGGGGCTCCTCGGCGGCGTGGTGTGCGACGGGAGGACGGTTGCCGGCTAGTGGTGCACCGGTTACGGCAGGGAGCACACTGTTTCCGCTGTTGACGTCGCCGGCGGGATCAGGAGTGGGCTCGCCGCTCGCGGGAGTCTCGGTGGTCACGCCATTCGGAGGGGCCATGACAGCTCCCAGGGTGGCCATCTGGGCATTTCCGCCCGGGGTCCCGCCCGGGGTCCTCCCTATCCATGTCCAAGACACCAGCACGACCACTGCAACCAGCACGAGAGCGGCAAGATAGAGCAGCCAGACCCGCGACCCCGTGGGCTTTGCCGCCACCGCCGGCGCGACCGGCGCTGGAGGTGGCGCAGCCTTCTCCACCGGAGCCGGCAGAGCCGCCGCAGCCGGCCCGGAGGCCGGGTTTTCCTTCAGGATGTCGTTGATCGTGTGGGCCAGCCGGCCGACGTCGTAGGCCCAGCGGGCGTCGCTGAGCTCGATGGCGTTGCGTCGCGCCAGCCGGGAGAGCGAGGGCGGCAGTTCCTCGGCACGAGGCATCGACGTGTCCTGAACCAGGACCGGGATGACCCGGATCCTCCTCTCCAGGGCGGATTCGACCTCCAGACGGACGAAGTCCGCGGGATCGTCGAGGCGCCGGAGCCCGGACTTGTCTTTGATCGTCAGCCACTCCTGGCCGATAACGACGAGCAGCACCTCGCACGCGCCCACCGCGTTATTGATCGCGTCGACGAAATCGACCCCGGGCTCCAAGGTGTCGACATCCATGAACAGCCGGCCGGAGAAGCCACTGCTCAGGGCATCGAACAGCCGTCCCGCGTGGCCCGCGCTGTCCTCGCGGCGGTAGTTGATGAAGATGTTCGCGGAGCGCTCCCGCGGTTTGGCGTGTAGCGAGCTCATCTTTGCCTCCCGGATTTACGGGCCTTCGTCGAGAACGCCCAGGCTTCCCTCACCTTTGATGTTCGCCGACCGCTCCCGCAATCTGACAAATTGAGAATGCATGGCTTCCTTTCGCGACCCAGCTCTCCGGAGGTGTTCAGACACCCCCTTTAGCCTCAGGCGCGGCGGACCTCCCAAGCGTTACATCCTCTGCGGAGAGGCTAAAGCTTTGCCATATCTAGTGATAGCAATCAGGACGCGGACACCGCCCGGGCATCAAGGCCATGCCGAGCAGCTCACTAGGAGCCTGCGCGCCAGAACGCCGGATCGCAGCGAGACCTCCCATCTTGCGGCACCCTTCCCGTAGAGACGCCCCACCCCCGTTACGACACCGTTTCGGCGACCATGGGGACGACGGGGCGTCTCTCTCGAAGGGTATGCCGCCGCCCTGCCACGATCGTCGAGAAGGCAGTAAGCCGTGAGAAGGCACCGCCGGGATTTTATCGTGACGTTTTGGCTTGGACCTGACCGGATAAGGCCTGGGATCTGGGAACGGCGTTGCCCTCCGAAGAGACGGCCCGACGTCCCCATGGGCTGCGGAAGGTGTCGTAACGGGGATGGGCCGTCTCTACCGGTACCGTGTCTTGAGACGGGAAATCTCACGGTGAACCAACGTTCTGCCGCGCAGACTCCTAGAAGGTCATCCCCCCCGCGGTCGCGTTCTTGGCCTTCATCGGGCTCCAGGGCGAGGTCGCTTGCGCCCCGTTGACCGCGCGGACCCGCCAGCGCACGGAGCGGGCGTTCGTGAGAGCGCCCCAGAGATCGGCGCGGGCGGGAGTCAGGAACTCACCAAATGGAAGGCTGAACACCGCTCGGCTCGAATCGAGCGGAGTGATGTCTTCGCCGCCGCGGAAGAGGACGGTGATGTAGCGCACCAGGGGATCCGGTCCCAGGTGGAGGAGATCGATCCGAAACTCCATCTCGTAGAAGAGGTCGCAGCCCGGCGGGGTGCTCGCCACCTTATCGATCACAAAAAAGAAGGTATTGCGGGTGTCCCCGGTCCCGTGCCCCCAGGCGAGGGGGTTCGAGGCCCGAGGGGCCGGCGTACCGTCGCAGGCGGGGCTCAAGAGGAACGTCGCCTGGTCGAGGAGGTCGCGCGCCCTCTGGTCGTCGTCCGGGCCCGGTCCCGGTCCTGGACGGTTGGGCGGCGGGCAGCCCTCCTCATTGGTCGGCGTGGAGCGCGGCGAGTCGCAGCGATCCAACGGATCCGGCACCCGGTCCTCGTCCCGATCGCCCTGCTTCGCGGCGTCCCGCCAGCTCGAATCGTCGCGATAGCGCCGTGCCTTGGCGGCCCGATCGGAGGCGAGGTCCAGGTATTGGCGGCCGGTCAACTTGCCGTCGACGAAGCCGCGCGCCGCTTCTCCCAGGTCGGACTCGACGGCCTGAAGATAGGACGGATAGGGATCCGCACCCGGTGGCTTCGGGCCCGTCCGCCCCGCGCAGACGCAGCCGGCGAGCGCGAGCAGCGCTCCCGCTCCGCCGAGCCATCCGGCGCGGCCGCTCATGGCGCCACCTCGGCGGCCGAGACCAGAAAGGCCAGCTCCGCCGCGATCCCCTCCTCGAGGAGGTCGAGGTTGACCGCGTCGGAGCCCGCCTTCTCGTAGAAGAGGATCGCGGCCTCGCGCGTGGGCCCCGGGACGACATAGGCCGAGGACCAGACGGGGTTGAAGGGCCAGATGGACTGGCCCGGCCCCTCGACCTTCCCCAGGGTTCGCTGGGCGAGCTGGGTGATCAGGTCGCGGATCGGGATGTCGTTGCCGCGCTCGGGGTGGCCCCTCCGCCAGTCGAGGATGATCCGCCGCCAGGCGACCGCTCGCTTGGCGATGGCCAGGGCCTGGGCCTGGGCGCCCTCCCGGTCGTCGGTGTTCAAAAAGTCGCCGAGCCGGTTGGCGAAGGCGTCCTCGTAAGGGCGGTGCCCATAGCCGAAGGTGCCAACCACGTGCATGGGCACGATGGCGTCGCCGAAGGCGTGCAGCGGCCAGCCGAGGGCGGGCACGTTGTCCCTGGGCGCGTCGCGGAACTCCTTCCAGCCGTGAAAGGCCAGGTTGTCGAGCGGAGTGAAGGGGGTGTGGACGAAGGACAGCCACTCCCAGTCCTCCTCGTCGCGATGCTTGGAGTCGGGGTGGAAGTCGTTCTCCCCCGCGACCTCGTAGCGCTTCGGGCCGTGGCTCGGGTCGTAGTGGACCGTGAGGCCCAGCTCGTCGGCGACCAGCATCACCGCCCTCTCGAGCGGATCGGGGGTTCCGGTCGGGCCGGCGTTCTCGATCAGCAGCCCCGGCCGATCGTCGTAGCTCGCGCCCGCGAGCTTCCAGGGCTCGAAGCTGCCGGCGCCGGCGACGTTGAGGTGGTGGCCCATCCCGGTGTACATGTCCAGAGAGGTGTGGTCGCCAAAGCCCGGAATCAGGCCGTCGATCGTCGTCAGCCCCTCGTGCACCGCGTCCTTGGCGTCCTCGATAGCCTCGTCGACACAGGCCTTGCAGTCGCCGACCAGGCCGGCGGTGACGACGCTGGCGGCGCAGTCCAGGGCGCAGCGCACCGTCACCCAGACGGTCCCGCCGGCGACTCCGAGGGCCGTCTCGATATAGCTCTTGACCACGGACAGGCCGCCCAGGTTCGTGGGACGGATGAAGACGTGCCAGTCGTCCTCCTCGTCGTCCGGCTGATGAGCCCAGAACCCGAGCACCGCACCGGTTCGGTCGACCCTTCCCGAGAACTGGGGATTGCCGTTGATCGTATCGAAGAAGGCCCCCGGCCTCCAGGTCTCATCGACGCCGCAGTCGTTGCCCGTGATGTAGGTCAGCGAGATGGCGTGGGGGACCGCGCCCAAAGTCATTTGCTTGAAGTCGGCGGGAGCGCTCCAGTTCGGAGTGTTGGTGCCAATTTTCTGGATGGTGTCGGGGTCGATGCACCGGCTCTCTTTCGGCGGCGGCAGGCCCGCCGGCAGGGCGCCGAAGCGCCGGATGGCGATCCGTGACGCCGTGGCCAGCTCGGCGAGCCCGGGGTCTGCCGCCAGGTCGAGATGGTTGCCGGCAAGGGCGAGCATGATCTCGTAGGCACGGTCGGTCATGTCCCGGTGGACGACCGGGTTGTGGGCGTGGACCGGATTGGGGCCGAGGAGAAAGGCGAGAGAGGCGCTGAGCGCGAGGAGCACGAGGCCGGGACTGTTTGGGGAGAGACGGGATGGAGCTCCTGGATTCGCCATGGTGCCTCGTAGAGCCGGATCGGCCAGAGCGGCCGATCGACGTAACCATCAGGCGCCAGGCATAGGCCCATCGTTACATTTCTCACCCTCGAAGACAGCGACTGCCCGCACGGGCGAGCCCGTTCCGCCACGAATCCTGAGCGGCAGGCCGATAAACCGGAAACGCCCCCGGCCGATCAGCCGGTACAGATTGATCATGTTTTCGTAGTGCGTAAATCCCAGCTCTCCACAAATACGATGCACTTCCTTGTTGGAAACGTGGACCACGCCCGGCGACATCGTTTCCACGCCAAAGGCCGCGATCCCCTGCCCGCCCAGCCAGCGCGCGGCGTCGGCGCTGATCCCTGGCCCCTTGTACCAATCGTCCGTCCCGAAGGCCCGCCGATAGTGATCCGTAGACAGCAGGACCGTATCCCCCGGCTTGATCTCGAGGCCCGCCACGGAGAGGGCGCGCTCCAGGTCGGCCGGCTCGATCAGCTCCAGCAGGCCTTTATGAGAAAGGTCCAGACAGATCCCCTCGGTATAGAACATCGCCAGAGGCATCGTGTCGATCGATTGTCCCCGGTACTGGCGTGCCATATGGTTGATGGCATCGACGTGCGTGCCGGTATGCTCCCCCATCTCCAACCGGTTCACGGCAGGCGAAACGACGTCGCTATCGATAATGCCGTCCCACTGTTCATGCGAGGCGTGCAGGGTGATCTTCACTTCCGGAAGGCCGGGAAACACCGGCATGCCGGGGAAGATTTCCTGACTCAGATCGATGACTTCGAACAGGGGACGCTACTCGCCGGGGCGGTTGAAGGTGGAGGGGATGAACTCCGGATCTTCCTGGGCGCGGCGCTCGAAGGAGAGGAAGTCGTAGTAGCCGCAGCGCGCGGTGCCGGGGTAGGTGCGGCAGATCGACGGGCGTCCCTCGTAGACGGTGCAGCGGCGGGTCTCGGGGTCGAGGAACTTGCAGACGGTGCCGTAGATCTCGTCCGGCTTGTGGCGCAGGATGACTTCCCCGGGCTCATCGCCTTTCTTGGTAAACTTCCGCGCGACCGTTTGGGGAGGAAGGCCCAGGTGGACCGCGAGCCGCATCACGTCGGCGGGCTCGATGGGAATCCGGGGATAGGAGCAGCAATAAGAGGGGCAGCGGTCGCAGTTGTAGAAGCTCGGCATTCGCTTTTGTCCCCGCGCAGTTTAACCCGTTCGCGCGGATTGTCTACTGGAGAATTGAAATGAACCGAAAGACCGTCTTATCCCTGCTCGCCGCCCTGCTTCCCGCCCTGGCCGGCGCGCCCGCGTCCCAGGCCGCGGAGCCGGCCGCGGCGGTGGTGCCGGTGCCCGAGAGCATCGCCGCCGAGAACGTTCCGGCCATTCCGCGCGAGCGCGTCGAGGCGCTGCTGCCCTACGAGAACATCCGCAACGCCGGCCTGTCGGACTGGCATCCGAAGGAGCGCCGAATGCTCATCGGCACCCGGTTCGCGGAGAGCAGCCAGCTCCACGAGGTGGCGATGCCGATGGGCGCGCGCTCCCAGGTGACCTTCTACCGCGATCCGGTCTCTTCCGGCCGGTACCGGCCGGGCAATCCCGGCCAGTTGGTCTATTCGCTCAACGAGGCTGGGGCCGAGAACTACCAGCTCTTCCTACTCGACCGCAAGACGGGCCGCGCCACGCGCTTTACGGACGGCACCCACCGTTACGAGGCGCCGCTCTGGTCCCACGACGGCAAGTGGCTGGCCTATTGCGCCAACGTCCGCAACGGCGTCGACATGGACCTCTACGTGATCGACCCGTCGGCGCCCGGCAGCGAGCGGCGCGTCGCCACGGTCAAAGGCGCCTGGCGCCCGCTCGATTGGAGCCGGGACGGCAGCCGGCTCCTGGTGCACGAGTTCGTTTCGGCCAACGAGGCGTACCTCCATTGGCTGGACGTCGCGACCGGCAAGCTGCACGAGATCACGCCGCGCAACGCCAGGAAAGAAGATCCGACCGTGGCCTACGGCAGCAGCAAGTGGTCGGCGGACGGCAAGTCGGTGTACACGGCGACGGACCGCGACAGCGAGTTCCTGCGGCTGGTCCGTATCGACCTCGACGGCGGACGCTCGACCGTGCTCTCGGGGAACATCCCGTGGGACGTCGAAGGGTTCGATCTCTCCTCCGACGGCGAGTTGCTGGCCTTCCTGGTGAACGAGGACGGCGTCAGCAAGCTGCACCTCCTGGACGTGAAGACGGGCAAGGAGCTCCCCTCTCCCGAGCTGCCGGCCGGCATCGCCTCGGACCCCCTCTTCCGGCCCGGATCGCACGAGGTCGCCTTCTCCCTCGACTGGGCCCGCTCGCCGGCCGACGTCTACAGCTACGACCCGAGCACCCGGCGCCTGGAGCGCTGGACGGCGAGCGAGGCGGGCGGCCTCGACGCCGAGAGCTTCGTGCTGCCGGAGCTGGTCCACTACCCCACTTTTGACACGGCCTCGCAGGGCGGACTGAAGAGGACGATCCCGGCGCTGGTCTACCGGCCGGCGGCGGACCGCTTCAAGGGGCGGCGCCCGGTGTTCATCAGCATTCACGGCGGACCGGAGGGACAGTCGCGGCCGGGCTTCCGGGGGAGCAACAACTATCTCCTGAACGAGCTGGGGGTGGCCTTGATCTTACCCAACGTGCGCGGCTCGAGCGGCTACGGCAAGAGCTGGCTGAAGCTGGACAACGGCCGCCTGCGCGAGGATTCGGTGAAGGACATCGGCGCCCTGCTCGACTGGATCGCCACCCAGCCGGACCTCGATCCCGAGCGCGTGATGGTGACCGGCGGCTCCTACGGCGGCTACATGTCGCTCGCCGTGATGACCTTCTACAGCGACCGGCTGTGCTGCGGCTGGGACTCGGTGGGGATCAGCAACTTCGTGACCTTCCTGGAGAACACCCAGGGCTACCGCCGCGACCTGCGCCGCGTCGAGTACGGCGACGAGCAGGACCCCGAGATGCGGGCCTTCCTGGAAGGGATCGCGCCGGCCAACCGGGCCAAGCAGATCACCAAGCCGCTCCTGGTCACCCAGGGGGCGAACGACCCGCGGGTGCCGCTCAAGGAGTCGGACCAGATCGTGGCCGCCGTCAAGAGCAACGGCGTGCCGGTCTGGTACCTCGTCGCCAAGGACGAAGGGCACGGCTTCGCCAAGAAGGGCAACTCGGACTACCAGCGGGCGGTGTTGTTCGAGTTCGTGCGGCAGTTTTTGTTGGGGGAGAAAAGTGTAGCCGAGTCCCGTTGACGCCAGGCTTCAGAGGCCTGCTTTCCGGGCCAACGGCCTGGGTTCCCTCAGCCCAGCCCATCGGGCTGGGTTGTGGGATCGGTCCACCCGACCCAGGGCGTTGCCCTGGGCTGAGGGATCACGGCCCGTTGGGCCTCCTGAGGTGGGCTTGGTGTAAGGGCGCCGCCGTCCCTACGAGTGCACGGCCACCCGGTTCCTGCCGCTCCGCTTCGAGAGCAGCAGGGCGTCGTCGGCGGCCTGGTAGAGGTCCTGCGGGGCCGTCATCTCCCGGGTCAGCTCGGCGACGCCGAAGGAGCAGCTCACGACGATCTTGATGTCGCCGTAGCGGTGCTCGAAGCCGACCACGCGCTCGCGGATCTTGGAGGCCAGGGACTGGGCTCCCTCGGCTTCGGTCTCGGGGGCCAGGATGACGAACTCGTCGCCGCCGACGCGGGCCAGCATCTGCTCGGGGCGGACGAGCTCGCGGGCCAGGGAGGCCACCTGCTTCAGGATGAAATCGCCGCAGAGGTGGCCGTAGGTGTCGTTGATCGTCTTGAACTCGTCGAGGTCGAAGATGATCAGCGACAGGGGACGCTGGTGGCGCATGGCGCGGGCGAACTCGCGCTGCATCTCCTCTTCGAACTTCCGCTTGTTGAAGATCTCGGTCAGGCCGTCCCTGGCCACGAGCTCGTAGATCGCCAGGTGATAGGCGCTCTCGACGTCCTGCTCATGGAGGAACTTGAAGTGGACGGCGGCCGTCTGGAAGCGGTCGCCGCTGCGCAGCACGGTCCGCCCGTGGATGGGCTGGCCGTTGACGTAGGTGCCGTTGGTGCTGCCGAGGTCCTCGATGGTGACCACCGAGCCGGTGTAGCGCAGCCGGGCATGCTTGCGGGAGATCGACATGACCTCCGGCAGGCTGATGCCCACGGCGGCCGAGCGGCCGATCTCCAGGGTGGTGCCCGGGGAGAGGCGGAACCGGGAGCCCAGGCGCTGGCTCTCGGGGTGCGCGATGAGGATGACGTCGGCCTCGGACTCGACGTGCAGGAGCCCGCTGCCACCGCGCTCGCGGGCGGCGTTCTCGAACGTCTGCGTCATCCCGCTCTCGTGGAGCGGCGTCAGATCGATGTTGTCGGTATCGGAGTCGCCCCGGGATTGCAGGACGTCGCGAGAGTCCGAGCGGTGCCGTTCGTCCATGGTTCGGTTCGGCGAATTCGGGCAGGGATCAGGTACAAGTCTATGAAAAGACTATCACTACCGGCCGGAAGCGTCAAACGGCACGGTTGACCGCCCCTACTTCCCGGAGAGCATGGCCTTGACGACATGGCCGGCCACTTCAGGATTCTCGCGCAGGCGCCTCATCGAGTACGGGTACCAGTCGCGGCCGTAGGGCACGTAGACGCGCAGCCTGTGCCCCTCCGCGATGAGGATGCGGCGCAGCTCCTCGTCGACCCCCAGCAGCATCTGGAACTCGTAGCGGTCGCGCTTCAGGCCGTGCTTGTCGACCAGGGCGGTGGCGGCGCAGGCCAGGTACTCGTCGTGGGTGGCGATGCCGACGTAGACGCCGCGCACGATCAGCTTCTCCAGGGCCTGAATGTAGTTGGCGCGGACCGTGTCGAAGCCCTTCCAGGCGATGCGGCGGGGCTCGACGTAGATCCCCTTGCAGATGCGGACGTTGGCGCCGGGGTCCGGCAGCCCGTCGATGTCGCTCAGGGTGCGGCGCATGTAGGCCTGGAGGACGCAGCCGACGTTGCCGAAGCGCGCCTGCAGGTCGCGGTAGATCCGCAGGGTGGCATCGGTGGTGGTGTTGTCCTCCATGTCGATGCGGACGAAGTTGCCGTAGCGCTTGGCGGTCTCGACGAGGCGGGCGATGTTCTCGTGGCAGAAGCCCTCGTCGATCTTGAGCCCCAGCATCGTCGGCTTGATCGAGACGTTGGAGTCGATCTTCTCGCGGTCGATCGCCTCGAGGACCCGCAGGTACTCCTCGACGGCGGCCATGGCCATGGCCCGCTCGCTGACCTCCTCGCCCAGGACGTCGAGGGTGGCCATGGCGCCTTGCCCGTTCAGGTCCTGGATGACGCGGACGGCCTCGGCGAGGGTCTCGCCCGCGACGTAGCGCGAGGAGACCCGCCGGACGATGGGTTTCGGCACCAGGGGCAAGCCTGTGACCAGCATGCGGTTGAACGCAGTCATCGCTCGCCCCTCTCAGGTGGCATATCGGGCAGGGTCTCTTCGCGCTCAGGCGGCGGGCTGGCCGACCGGCTCGGGAGCGGCGACGGCAGCCGGCTCGTCGACCATCCAGCGCACCGACTTTGAGCACGGGCAGGCGCCGGCGACGCGGCGCAGCGTCGGCATGCGTCCCGCGGCCTGCTCGGCCGTCATGGTGCCCTCGGCCACCTGGGTCAGCGCCACCACGTAATCCTTGTAGTCGCGGCTGGCGCGGTAGGCCTCGGGCAGGGTGCGGATCAGGTGCTGGAGGTAGTCCGGGACGGACGTGAAGGTCTCGCCCTGGGAGCCCGTCATGCGGAAGGCCGGCACGCCGCGGCGGCGGAAGAAGTCCGCGTGCGGCACGTGGATCAGGTCCTCGCGGCGCACGCCCTCGACGGTCTCGCCGGCCAGGATGCGGTCGATCACGGCCTCGGAGTCGCCGTGCGTCAGGTTCTCGATGCGGGCGCGCAGATAGCGGAGGTTGATGTCGCGCACCATCTTCTCCACCTCTTCGTAGTACTGGCGCTGCGCCTCGGCGTTCTTCATCGGCTTCAGGCCCATGCGCACGTTGGAGCCGCCGCCCCGCTCGTCGCCGAACATCTCGAGGCCGCGCGGCAGCCACTTGTTGATCGCCTTCTGGAGCACCTCCATGGTGACGAAGGTCTCGCCGCGGGCGGCGGCCGTGGCCCAGCGCCGCATCGGCACGACGCCGGCCGCGAGGTGGAAAGCCTCTTCGCGCAGCATCTGGGGCATGCTCTCGGCCATCGGCTGGTAGGCGGAGATCTTCTGCATGGCGAGTTGGTACTTGCCGACGCGATCGATCAGGGCGCAGAAGACGACGTTGTCGACGAACGAGTCGAAGTCGATGTTGAAGGCGCCCAGCAGGTGGGAGCCGGTGTTCATCGACAGGATGTCTTCGAAGATCTCCGAGGTCGACTCCTTGGACACGGAGCTCCAGTCGTCCTCGACCAGCAGGTGGAGCATCTGGTAGCCGTGGCGCAGCTCCTCGGCCATCATGCGGAGGATCCAGAACTGCTCTTCCTCCTCCTGGGCACGGGCGAGCGTCAGGCGGTGCTGCTGGATGGAGCCGAACTCGGTGGAGGCCTGGGCGCGGATGGCGCCGAAGAGGTGGTGCGCCTGCTCGGGCTGCATCTCCGAAGCCTTCAGGAACTTGGGCTTGCCCTTCAGGTCGCCGCACTCGATCTCGGTGCACATCCCCATCTCGCGGTAGGCGCAGAGCTCGAACTGGGGATCGGTGGGGAAATGCTTCTCCCAGTTGTCGATGAGGAAGCTGTAGTCCGGCAGGAACACGTCGCGCCAGCGCAGGACGGCCTGGTGATAGGACTTCGGCAGGGTACTGGTCCGCATGTTCATCCCTATGATCTCCCCCTACAGATTCTTTACGAAGGGCCTCAGGCTCGACGGCTCGAAACCCAGGGAGCTGAAGAAGCGCAGGATGTCCTCGCTCTCCTCGTTCACCAGGGTCCGGACGCTGTGGGCGCCCTCGGCCTTGAAGTGCCGGAGCACCGCCTCGGCCATCCGGCGGCCGATCTCCTTGCCCCGGTGGGCGGGATCGACTCCCAGCACCTCGATCCAGCCGGTCGGCTCCTCGAGCCCGAACTCCCCGGACCGCACCTCGCCGAGCATGAAGCCGGCGACCTTGCCGTCCACCTCGGCGACCACCGAGGTCTCGGGCGCCCGGCGTAGGTAATAACCGATCCGGCGTTCCCAAACTTCCGGCCGGTAGCGGCCGCTGATCTTCTCGTCGATGGTGACGATGTCGCTGATGTCGAGCTCGTCGAGCGTACGGATGCGAAGGCCGGGGATGGTTTCGATCATTGGCTTTTGGGTTTTGATTGGGGAAGGAGACGCACCTTGTGCGCTCCGTCACAAGCGGATTCTAGCCGTTCGGGCGGGCGGGCGCAAACGGCAGTTGGAGCGCCTCGGCTCGCCGGCGCAGGCGCGAAGCTTCTACGGAATCCCCCTGGGCCTCCCTCAGCCCGGCCTCGAGGCCGAGCAGGCGCGCCTTCTCGAGGCCGCCTCCCGTGCCCGCCGCCAGATGTCCCCTGGCGGCGCGCAGCGCCGCCTCGGCGCCGGCGAAATCGGCGAGCTGGCCGCGAGCGCGGGCGAGGGCGCCCCAGGCCGCGGCCCGGAGGTCTTCGATCACCGCCAGAGGACAGCAGTCGCCCGGCTCGAGCCCCGCGGCCACGGCGACCGCCGTCTCGGCCAGCGCAGCGGCCCGCCGGGGATCGGCGGCGTTCTCCCGGCTCCTGCGCAGCAGCAGATCGCAGAAGGCCCAGCTCCGGTAGCGCGGATCGCTGCCTGCCCGCGCCAGCCGCTCCGCCCTCTGCAGGCTCGCCAGCTCGGCGGCCAGGCGCTCGGACTCGCGCCGGCTGGCTTCCAGCTCGGCGCGGGCGCGCCGGGCCGCCGAGAACACCCGGTCCACGGCCGGCTGGTACTCCACGGAGCTGGCCACCGGGTGCTCCTCCGGGCTGGTGCCAATGGACCACAGCGAGGCCGTCACCGCGCGGCAGGGCTCGCACCCCTGGACCAGGTGCTGGAGCACCCGGTCGGTCTCGCCGGCCGGGAGATCGCCGAGGACGAAACGCTGGAGCTCGTCCCGCGAGGGGTGCTCGAGGTCCGAGGGCTCGAGCTCCGAGGGAGACCTGTCCGGCATGGAATCAGCCGGCGCCCTTCGCTCCCGGCACGTGCTCGTGGGCGTGATAGCTGCTGCGCACCAGGGGGCCGGACTCGCAGTGGGCGAAGCCGAGCGACAGGGCGAGCTCCTTGTAGCCGGCGAACTCGTCCGGGTGGACCCAGCGGTCGACCGGCAGGTGCTTCGGGGTCGGCTGGAGGTACTGGCCGAGGGTGAGGACCTCGACGCCGGCGCCGCGGATGTCGGCGATCGTCGAGCGGACCTCGTCCGGGGTCTCGCCGAGGCCGAGCATGATGCCGGTCTTGATCCGGCCGGCGTATTCCCCCTCGTCGCGGCGCCGGGCGGCCTCGGCGAGCAGGCCGAGGCTGCGGTCGTAGCGGCTGCCGGGCCGGGCCTGGCGGTAGAGCCGGGGCACCGTCTCCATGTTGTGGGAGAAGACCTCGGGGGCCGAGCCGAGCACGATGTCCAGGGCGTCGGGCACGCCGCGGAAGTCGGGAGTCAGCACCTCGACGGCGCACGCCGGGCTGCGCTCGTGGACCGCCGCCACCACCCGCGCCCAGTGCCGGGCGCCGCCGTCCGGCAGGTCGTCGCGGTCCACCGAGGTGAGGACGGCGTGGCGCAGGCCCATCACGGCCACGGCCTCGGCCACGTGCTCGGGCTCCTGGGCGTCGACGCCCGCCTGCGGACGGCCGGAGGTGACGGCGCAGAAGCCGCAGCGCCGGGTGCAGATGTCGCCCAGGATCATGAAGGTGGCGGTGCCGTGCTCGCCCCAGCACTCATAGATGTTGGGGCAGCGGGCTTCCTGGCAGACGGTATGGAGATTCAGGCGCTCGACGAGAGAGCGGACCTGATGGTAGGACGAAGGCGTCGCGAGCCGGATGCGGAGCCACTCCGGCCGCCCCTCGCGGCGGCGGGCGGACGGGGTTTCTCCTGAAGAAGATGGGCCGCGGCCGATCTGGATTAGAGTCTCGCTCATAGGTTCCTAGTGTAACCGCAGCCGGGTCGGGGAGGAGTGTGGCATGGAAGTCGCAGAGAGGTCCTTCTCGAAAGAGGAGCGGGCCGGCGGCAGGTACGGACGCCGATCGGTTCCCACCACTCCCTGGAGAGAACTACGATGTCCGTGAGACGTTCCTCGATCCTGGTGCTGATTCCTCTCTTGCTGCTCCCGGCCCTGCCCGCCGGAGCCGGCGTGCTGGACGGCAACTGCCGGGTGGCGAATCAACCCGCGGCAACTCTGCTCATCCCGTATTTCGAGGTGGACCTCGGGGACCCGAACGGCCAGACGACCCTCATCTCGGTCAACAACGCCTCGTCCCGGTCCACCCTGGCGAGGGTCGTGCTGTGGACCGACTGGGGAGTGCCGACGCTGGCCTTCGACGTCTTCCTGACCGGTTACGACGTGCAGACCCTCAACCTGCGCGATTTCTTCCGTGGACAGCTCCCGGTCACCGGCCCGGAAGCCAGCAACGTGGGGTCCCTCTCGAACGACGACACCCTCTTCGCCGAGTGCGGCAACACCGGAGCGGGGGGAATCTCGGCGCCGCTCGACGCCGTCCAGACCGCCTACCTGAGGGCCGCCCATACCGGCCAGCCGGTGGCGGCGGCGCCCACGGCCCAGTGCGCCGGCGGCCCCTCGCCGCGGCCGAACGCCGCCACGGGCTACATCACCATCGACACGGTGAACCGCTGCAGCCCGCGCACCGTGGGGACGACGGACAACACTCCCGCGCAGGCCAGCTACTTCGCCAAGGGCGGAACGGGGCTCGCCAGCGACGCCAACACGCTCTGGGGCGACTATTACTACGTCAATTCGACGCGCAACACGGCGGACAGCCAGACGGCCGTCGCGATCGTGGCGGACCCGGACTTCTTCGGCGGCGGGGCGTACACCTTCTACGGCCGCTACAACGGCTTCGACGGCCGGGACGACCGGGCCCCCCTCTCCAGCCTCTACTACGCGCGCTACGTCGACGGCGGCACGTTCTCCGGCGGCACGGACTTGGTCGTCTGGCGGGACAACCGCACGTCGAGAGCGGCCACCCTCGGCTGCGGCACTCAGCCAAGTTGGGCGCCTCTGGGCGAGATGCAGCTCGTCTTCTTCGACGAGGAAGAGAATCCCACCGAGATCCTGCAGGGCAACGCCTTCCCGCTGACCACCCAGAAAGTGCACATGGGCGGCGGCAGCCTGCCCGTGCCCCAGCCCTTCGGCTGGATCATGGTCGACCTCTGGCATCGGGACTCCACCCACGCGCAGGGCTGGGTCAGCGTGCTCATGACCGCCGAGGGGCGCTTCAGCACGGGCCACGAGGCGATGCGGGCGGACGATCTGTGCAACTTCGGCCCGTAAAGACGGTCCCGCCCCCCTCCTGTTGTCCCGCTTTTCAGAAACGTCTGCACTAAGAACGGGAGCCGCAAGGCTCCCCGCGAGGCGCACGTCGCGCTTCCCGGCAGAACGTGAAAAAATACGGGATGCCATGACCGAGCCCTTTCCGCTCGACATAGTTAGAGAAAAACTTGCGGATTTTTGCAAACGCAACCGTGTACAGGAGCTGGCGCTCTTCGGCTCGGCCGTGCGGGGCGAGCTCGGCGAGGAGAGCGACGTCGATTTCCTGGTCACGTTCGAGCCCGGCGCCCGAGTCGGGTTCCTGACGCTGGCGAGGATGCAGCGCGAGCTCGAAGAGCTGCTGGGGCGCCAGGTCGACCTCGTGCCCAAGGGCGGGCTGAAGCCGGTGATCCGGGATTCCGTTCTGGCGACCGCGCGGGTGCTCTATGCGGCCTGAGCGCCTCTACCTCAGCGACATCGTGGAGGCCGCGGCGGCGATCGCGAAGTTTCTCGACGGCGTGCAGGAACAGGAGTTCCTTGAGAACGATCTGCTCCGCAGCGCCGCGCTGCAGAAGCTGACCGTGATCGGCGAGGCCGCGGCTCGCCTCTCGGCGGAGTTCTGCGAGGGCCATCCCGGGATCCCCTGGCGCGACATCGTCGGCTTCCGCAACATCGCCATACACGCCTATTTCGCCGTCGAGTGGCCGATCGTCTGGGTGGCCGCCACGGAGGAGGCCCCGGCTTTGGGGATGCAGGTGGCTGAGATTCTGGCCAGGGAGTTTGGGGAGTAATTCCTACGCCACGTCCAGCGCCACGTCGAGCGACGGCGCGCTGTGGGTGAGCCAGCCCACGGAAAGCAGATCGACCCCCGTGGCCGCGATATCCGCGGCCGTCCTGGGAGTGATCCCCCCCGAGGCCTCCGTGATGGCCCGGCCCTTGGCCATTGCGACGGCCTGGCGGAGCGTCTCCAGAGGCATGTTGTCGAGCAGCACCACGTCCACTCCCAGATCGAGCGCCTCGCGGAGCTGATCCAGCGAGTCCACCTCGACCTCGATCTTCACCAGGTGGCCCACCGAGCGCCGGGCGCGCTCCACGGCCGTCTCGAGGCTCCCGGCCAAGGCGATGTGGTTGTCCTTGATGAGGACGGCGTCGTCCAGGCCGAAGCGATGGTTGTGGCCACCGCCGCAGCGGACGGCGAACTTCTCGAGGAAGCGCATCCCGGGCGTGGTCTTGCGGGTGCAGACGATGTGGGCGCCGTAGGGGGCGACCAGCGCCGCCATGTCGCGGGTGACGGTGGCGATCCCGCAGAGCCGGCCCAGCAGGTTGAGGGCCGTGCGCTCGGCGGAGAGGATCGACCGCGCGGAGCCGCGGACGATGGAGAGGACCGATCCCGCCTCCACGTCCTCGCCGTCGACGGCCAGGGTCTCGACCGCGATGGCGGGATCGAGCAGGGAAAACGCGGAAAGCGCCACCGGCAGGCCGGCCACACGGCCGGCGGCGCGGGCGACGACCTTCGCCTCACCCGGCAGGTTCGCGGGGAGGATGGCGTCGCTCGTCAGGTCGCCGGCCCGCCCCAGATCTTCCTCCAGAGCCCGCCGGACCAGCGGCTCGTAGAGAAGAGGATAGAGCGGCGCGGGGTAGGCGGAGGAGCCGCCGCTCACGAGGCGCGGCTCCCGGCGGCCGCCAGGGCCGGCGCGGCTTCCGGAGCTTCGAAGCGGGCCGAGCCGTCCGGCGCGGCGGTCAGGAACAGGCGCCGCTGCCAGGCGGGATCGGGAACCGGATAGTCGGACCGGTAGTGGCCGCCCCGGCTCTCCCGGCGCTCCAGGGCCGCCGCCGCCACCAGCCGGCCGATGCCCAGAAGGTTGCGGGCCTCCCCCGCCGGCCGGCGATGGCGGACGGCGAGCCGCTCCAGCTCCTCGACGGCCGAGGTCAGGCCGGCCTCGTCCCGCTCGACGCCGACCTTCTCCCACAGGATCCGCCGCACGGCAGCCGTCAGCTCCGCGTCGCCCGGTCCCTCGACGCTCGGAACGGCGGCGCCGGCCGTACGGCGCCCGCGCGGGACCCTCCCCACGGGGACGCCCGCCCGCAGGTCCTCGGCCACCCGGGCGCCGAAGACCAGCGCCTCCAGGAGCGAGTTGCTGGCCAGCCGGTTGGCGCCATGGGCGCCGGTCGCGGCCACCTCGCCGCAGGCCCAGAGCCCGGCGAGCGAGGTGCGGCCCTGCTCGTCCACCGCGATGCCGCCCATGTGGTAGTGGGCGGCCGGGGCGACCGGGATCGGCTCGGTCCGCGGGTCCAGGCCGTGCTCCTGGCAGAGCTTGAAGACGGTCGGGAAGTGTTCGGGGAACTCCTCCCCCACGGCCGCGCGGGAATCCAGGAAGACCTGGTGCCCCGCCATCAGCCGGCGCCAGATCGCCCGCGCCACCACGTCGCGGGGCGCGAGCTCGCGGTCGGGATGCTCGTCCGCCATGAAACGGCGGCCCTGGTCGTCGAGCAGGACGGCGCCCTCGCCGCGAAGCGCCTCGGTGAGCAGGGGCATGGGATCGGCGCCGGTCGCCAGGGCCGTGGGGTGGAACTGGACGAACTCCAGGTCCACCAGCCGGGCGCCCGCCCGAGCCGCCATGGCGAGGCCGTCGCCCGTGGCTTCCCGCGGATTCGTGGTGTGGAGGTAGAGCTGCCCCAGACCGCCGGTCGCCAGCACCACGGCCGGAGCGAGGTGCAGCACGCGGCGGCCGTCGGCGTGGATCGCCAGGGCGCCCACCGCCTCGTCGTCCTCCAGGACGAGATCGACGGCGAAAGCCTCGTCCACCACCCGCACCTCGGGGGCCCGGCGCACCGCCTCGACCAGGGTGCGCACGACCTCGGCGCCGGTGGCGTCGCGGGCGTGCAGGATGCGGCGGCGGCTGTGAGCGGCCTCGCGGCCGAGAGCCAGGGCGCCGGCCTCGTCGAGGTCGAAGTGGGCGCCCAGGGCGAGCAGGACCTTGACCCGCTCCGGGCCCTCGGCGGTCAGGATGTCCACCACGTGAGGATCGTTGAGGCCCGCGCCGGCGGCGAGCGTGTCCGCCGCGTGGAGGGCGGGCGCGTCGTCCTTACCCACCGCGGCGGCGATGCCGCCCTGGGCCCAGGGGCTCGCGCCGCCCAATCCCAGGCGGGCCTTGGTCAGCACGGTCGCGCGCAGAGGGGCGCAGCCGAGCGCGGCGGTGAGGCCGGCGGCGCCGGTGCCCACCACCAGGACCTCGGAGCGCGAGACGCCGTCCACTCCTTGCTGCGCTACCCCACGGAATCCGTTCATCGCCCTTCCTTCCGCCCGACGGCGAGCATCCGCTCCACGGCCAGCTTGGCGCGGCCGGCCACTTCAGGGTCCACCTCGACCCTGTGCTCCATGGTCTGGAGCGAGCGCAGGATCTTCGGCAGGGTGATCCGCTTCATGTGCGGGCAAAGATTACACGGCCGGATGAACTCGACGTCGGGATACTCGACGGCGACGTTGTCGCTCATCGAGCACTCGGTGATCAGCACGACCCGCCGCGGGCGCGCCTCGCCCACGTGGCGGATCATCGCCGCCGTGGAGCCCACGAAGTCGGCCTCCGCCAGGACCTCCGGCGGGCACTCCGGATGAGCCAGGATCTGGATGTCGCCGCCCTGGGCCTCGCGGTAGGCGCGCAGCTCCTGGCCGGTGAAGCGCTCGTGCACCTCGCAGTGCCCCTTCCAGAGGATGATCTGGACGTCCGTCTTCGAGGCCACGTACTTGCCCAGGAACTCGTCGGGCAGGAAGATCACCCGGTCGACGCCCAGCGACTCCACCACGCCCACGGCGTTCGCCGAGGTGCAGCAGATGTCCGACTCGGCTTTCACCGCCGCCGAGGTGTTGACGTAGGTGACCACCGGCACGCCGGGATAGCGCTGCCGCATCAGGCGGATGTCCTCGGCCGTGATCGACGCCGCGAGCGAGCACCCCGCCTCGAGGTCCGGGATCAGCACGGTCTTCTCCGGCGACAGGATCTTCGCCGTCTCGGCCATGAAGTGGACGCCGGCCAGCACGATGACCTCCGCCTCCGTCTTCGCCCCCTGCTGCGCCAGGGCCAGCGAGTCGCCGACGAAGTCCGCGACGCCGTGGAAGATCTCCGGCGTCTGGTAGTTGTGCGCCAGGACCACGGCGTTCCGCTGCCGCTTGAGGTCGTTGATGGCGGCGATGTAGGGAGCGTGGACCGGCCACTCCAGGTCCGGGATCACCGAGCGCACCTTGTCGTGAATGGCAGCGGTGGCCCGCGCCACTTCCGGCGTGTAGTCGAGTGAAGCGTACGGCCGGGGAGCTTCGAGGTTCATCCTTATCCCCTATGCTCATCATGAGCATATCAAGATCATAAAGAAGGGCCGGCGATGCCGGCCTGGGCTTATACTACGAATGAGTATATCGAGTTGTCAAGACCGGGACGGAGGTGGCGCCGGGATGTCTGCCGGCCGTCATTTCCGTCGCTCAGGAGGTATAACAAGAGAGGAAGGGGAAATCTGCCTGGGGGGCGGGCGATCTCTCTTCGCTGAAAGAAGGACTAGAGCTCCAAGGCGTCGAGCGACGGGGCGGTGGCCGTGCGGGCAATGAGCCTGGCAATCTCCTCGATGGAGCCGATGCCTGCGACTTTCCCCCGCACGCTCTCGGGAATCGCGCCGAAGCGATCCGCCATCTCCCGCAGCAGAACCCCGCGCAGCCGCTCCAAAGAATTCTCCTGGCCCTTTTCCAGCCCCTTTTCCAGCCCCTTCTCCAGCCCCTTCTCCAGACCTTCCTCGAAACCCTCCTGCTTCCACTGACGGGTCCATTCCGTGACGCGTTCGGCGAGCATCGACTTGACCTCCTGCAGATCGGCCAGTTGGGGGATCTCGACCCCGGGTAGCCGGTTGGACAGCACCTTTACGACCCAGACGGCGAACGCCTTTCTCAGAGAGCTCTGCTCTGGCGTATGCAGCCACTGGAGCAGGGCCGTCAGTACCCTGTCGACATCGACCGCGTCCCGGCTCTTCTCCAGCCGGAAGAGCGCCGCCGCCAGATTGCGCAGCGGCGTGAGCTCCTCGTCGGCGATCCGCGCCTCGTCCAATAGACAGTAACGGAACCGCGGCCGGTAGAGCTCCAAACCGCCCGGAACCTCCTCGATCAGCTCGGCGAGATCCAGAGCCGCGCCCCAGGGCCGATCTCCATTATAGAGAACCAACGGCAGAACCGGTGGCAGCCGGCCTGAAGCGGACAACTCTCCGTCCCGCGCGAGGCTCTGCCAGAGCAGGCCCGTGTAGACCAGCACCCTCAAGGCCATGAAGGGATCGACCGTGGATTGGAATTCCAGGAGCAGGTAGACGTAAAGCCAGCGTTCCCTACCCCAACGGGCTCGCCAGATGATGTCGCTCTCCCGCTCGCGCAGCTCCTGGGTGATGAAGCTGGCCTCGACCCTCTCCAGGGTGGAGAAATCGATCTCGCCGACCCAGTCCTCGTGGACGAAGCCGCGGATCAGATCCGTCACCAATTCGGCGTGTGAGAAGAGGAGCTTGTAGGTATGGTCATGGTCCGCCATCTCTCTCCCTTACGAGACCCGTCAAAAGAGAACGGCGGCATTTGTATAGGAAACTCCGGGCAGGAGGCAACTGATCCCAGGCTCAACCCCGCCGAACCCCCGGCAGCCCCACCCCCGGCGCCGGGCGTTCGCGGAGCACCTCGCGGCGGAAGACGAACAGCTCGGCGGGGCGGCCGCCGGTCTGGGCGTCCTGAAGGCCGGTGCCCTCGACCAGACCGGCGTTTTCGACCAGGCGGCGAAAGTTCTGCTTGTGGAGGCGCACGCCGGCCAGGGCCTCCACCACCCGCTGGATCTGGAGCAGGGTGAAGCTCGGGGGGAGGAGCTCGAAGACCACGGGCCGGTACTTGAGCTTGCCGCGCAGACGGCCGAGGGCGGTCGCCAGGATGCGGCGGTGGTCCAGCGCCATGACCCGGCCGGGCAGGAGCTCGGGACGCCGCGGAGGAACGGGACGGCGCTCGTCGGCGGCGCCGCCCGTTGCCTCGCGGTCCCGCCAGGCCTCGGGCACCAGGTAGGCCTCGTAGAGGAGCTCGTAGCGCTCGAGCACGCGCTCGCCGTCCCACGGCGCGCCGCTCAGGCCGAAGACGATCTCCACCCGCTCGCGCCGCTCCAGCCGGCCGGCCGTGTCGGGGGCCGCGGCGATCCAGGCGCGGAGCGCCGGGGCGATCATGCCCTCGATGATGGCCGGGCGGCCGGAGCGCCAGTCCTCCCAGGGGAAGAACTCGTAGCCATCGCGCCAGCTCGCGCCGCGTCCCACCGAGACCTCGCGCACCAGGGCCAGGTAGGCCACCGAGACCTCGCGGGGGCCGCCGCGGCTCTCGCCAGGGTAGCGGTTGCGGTCGCCGAAGGTGTAGAGCTGCTCCACGTAGCCCAGGTCGAGGCCGGTCTGCTCGCGCACCCAGCGGCGCAGGCCGCGGTCGAGCGTGCGGTCCGTTTCCGGCTCCAGGGGACCGAACGGCAAGGCCTCCTCGGCCGGCTCGCCGGCGGCACCCTCTCGCCACACGGTGAGGATGCGCGGCATCTCCTCCGTGACCGCCACGATCACGGCGTTGAGGCCGATGGCGACCTGGGTCGACATGGCCTTACCTAAGGGCTGGCCGCCTGAAGCTGCAGGGAGGACGCGGTCAGCTCGCGGCCGAAGACCGCCGCGAAGTGCCCGGCGCAGGCCTCGGCGATCTCGGCCAGGGCGGGAGCCCTGCCCGTGAGCCGCTCGATCGAGGTCATGCGGACCTGGTGGAGCCCGCAGGGGATGATTCCCGAGAAGTAGGAGAGGTCGGTCGAGACGTTCAAGGCAAAGCCGTGAGTGGTGATCCACCGCGACAGGTGGACGCCGATCGAGGCGATCTTCTCCTCCCCCGCCCAGACGCCGATGAACGCCTGATCCTCTCCCGGCCGGGCCGAAACGCCGTAGCCGGCGAGGATACGGATGAGCACCTCCTGGAGATCGCGCACGTAGCGGCGGATGTCCCGCCGGTCGGGGCTCAGGTTGACGATGGGATAGCCCACGAGCTGCCCCGGCCCATGATAGGTGACCTGCCCGCCCCGGTCGCACTCGGCGATCTCGACGCCGCGGGCGGCCAGCCACTCCGGATCCGCCAGCACGTCCCCCTGGCTGGCGTTGCGGCCCAGCGTGTAGACGTGCGGGTGCTCGAGAAGGAAGAAGCGCTCCGGACCCTCGCCGCTCTTCAACGCCGTCCGCGCCGCGAGCTGGAGCTCGAGGGCCTCGGCGTAGGGGATCCGCCCGAGGTAGTCCCAGTGGAGAGGGCGGCGGAGGGGAACGGGGTTCACGGGCATGCGTGGAATTGTAGCGGAGGCGGCATGGGTGCGCTTGGCGGGCTCTGCTGTAAGATCCCACTGCTTCGACGGGGAGGGTACGGCATGGCAATGGAAAAGGTCGTGACAGCCATTCTGGGCGGCGGCCAGGGGAGCCGGCTCTGGCCCCTGACTCGGGACCGGGCGAAACCGGCCGTGCCGATAGGCGGCAAGTTCCGCCTCATCGACATCCCCATCAGCAACAGCCTGCACGCCGGCATCGACCGGATCTTCGTCATCACCCAGTTCAACAGCGCGAGCCTGCACCGCCATATCGCGCAGACCTACCGTTTCTCCGCCTTCAGCAACGGCTTCGTCAACATCCTGGCGGCGGAGCTCACGGCGGAGCGCAAGGAGTGGTACCAGGGAACGGCCGACGCCGTGCGCCAGACCCTCCCCCGGCTCCTCGAGCAGAATCCGCCCGAAGTGCTGATCCTCTCCGGCGACCAGCTCTACCTGATGAACATCGGCGAGTTCGTGAGGACCCACCGCGAGCGCGACGCCGACATCACCATCGCCGTCAAGCCGGTCACCCGCGAGGAATCCTCGGCCTTCGGCATCCTGCGGCTCGACCCCTCCGGCCGCATCGTCGAGTTCGTCGAGAAGCCGAAGGAGGCCGCCCAGCTCGACGCCATCGCCCTGGACGAGCAGACCCAATCCGCCCTCGGGTTCCCCGCGCCGCCAGGCTCGTTCCTGGCGAGCATGGGCATCTATATCTTCAAGCCCGAGGTGCTGCGCGAGCTGCTGGTGGGTACCAATACCCTGGATTTCGGCCGTGAGGTGATCCCGCAGGCGCTGTCCAACTATCGCGTCCTGGCCTTCCCGTACAACGGCTATTGGACCGATATCGGCACCATCCCGAGCTTCCACCAGGCGAACCTCGACCTGACGCTGCCGCTGCCGCCGCTCAACATGTACGACCCCGAGCTGCGGATCTTCACCCATCCGCGGTTCCTGCCGGGCACCAAGGTCACGGAGTGCTTCGTCCAGTGCTCCATCCTCAGCGAGGGCAGCATCCTCTCGGGCAGCCGGGTCACAGACTCGATCGTCGGCGTCCGCGCCGTGGTGCGCGCCGGCTCGGTCATCGAGCGCTCGGTGGTGATGGGCGCCAGCACCTGGGAAAACCATTTTCCGGACAGCGACCAGCTCCCCATCGGCATCGGCCAGGACTGCCACATCCGCAACGCCATCATCGACTTCGACTCCCGGATCGGCGACGGCAGCAAGCTGATCAACGCCGCCGGCATCGAGAACGCCGACGCCGACAACTACAGCATCCGCGACAAGATCATCGTCATACCCAAGGGCGCCGTCCTTCCGCCGGGCACGGTGATCTGAACCATGCCTTTGAACATCCTCCAGGTAGCCGCCGAGGTCACGCCCTTCGCCAAGACCGGCGGCCTAGGCGACGTGGTGGCCGGCCTGTCGGGCTTCCTCGAGCGGGCGGGGCACGACGTCCGGATCTTCCTCCCCTTCTACGCCCAGCTCGCCCGCGAGCGGGAGAAGTACGCGCCGGTCGATTTCATCCAGGACGTGCCCGTCCAGCTCGGCCCCCACCGGTTCCACTACTCCGCCCGGACGGCCAAGCTGCCGGGCAGCGCCGTTGACGTCTACTTCATCGACTGTCCGGCTCTCTTCGGCAGCGGCGGCATCTACCATGGGGACCGGGACGACTCGCTGCGCTTCGCCCTGCTGGCCGTCGCCGCCCTGGAATGCGCGCAGCGGATGGGCTGGTCCCCCGACGTCGTCCACTGCCACGACTGGCACACCGCGCTGGCGCCGGTCTATCTGAAGGCCTTCTTCGGCTGGGACGGTCTCTTCCGGCGGACCCGGACGGTGTTGACCATCCACAACCTCGGGTTTCAGGGGATCGTCGAGTCCTCGCGCATCGCGGACCTCGGGCTGGAGCGCCACGCTCACCTGCTGGACCTCTCGCCGGGATACCTCAACTTCTTCCGCAACGGCATCCTCCACGCCTACGCCCTGACCGCCGTCAGCCGTACCTACGCGCGGGAAATCCAGACGCCCGAGAAGGGCTTCGGCCTCGACGGCCTGCTGCGGGCCCGGAACGATCGCTTTTTCGGCCTCGTCAACGGCGTCGATTACGGCGAGTGGAACCCCGAGACCGATCCGCGCATCCCCCATCACTACTCGGCCGCGGACCTCGCCGGCAAGGCGGCGATGAAGCGCGCTCTCCTGCGCGAGGTCGGGATGGACGAGAGCACCGGCGCGCCCGTGCTCGGCGTGGTGTCGCGGCTGACCGCGCAGAAAGGCTTCGACCTCGCCTTCGAGGTGCTGCCCGAGCTGCTCTCCCGGCGGGACCTGCGGCTGGTGGCGCTGGGCAGTGGCGAGCCTCACTACGAGGAGTTCTTCCAGTGGCTGCAGGCGAGGTTCCCCGGCAAAGCCTGGTTCTACCAGGGCTTCAACAACGAGCTGGCGCACTGGATCGAAGCCGGGGCCGACCTCTTCCTGATGCCCTCGAAGTTCGAGCCCTGCGGTCTGAACCAGATGTACAGCCTGAAGTACGGCACCCCCCCCGTGGTCCATAGGACCGGTGGCCTCGCCGACACCGTCGAGATCTTCGACTCCTCGACGGCTTCGGGTACCGGCTTCGTCTTCGACCACTTCGCGCCGCAGGGGCTCCGCTGGGCCCTCGACTACGCCCTCGACACCTTCCCGCACCGCGACACCTGGGAGCGGCTGATGCGCAACGGCATGGCGAAGGACTTCTCCTGGGATGTCCAGGGCAGGGATTACGTGGAGCTTTACGGGAGGATCGCATGAATCCGCTGTCGTCACGGGATGACGAATCGGTCGTCGAGTTCACCTTCCGCGCCGCCGCGGCCGGGATCGTCTTCGGCATCCTGTTCGGCGCCGCCAACGCCTACCTCGGGCTGCGGGTGGGGCTCACGGTCTCGACGTCGATCCCCATCGCCGTGCTGACGGTGGCCCTGTTCCGCCTGATGAGCCGACGGCCCGGCGGGATGATCCTCGAGGCCAACCTCTCGCAGACCATCGGCTCCGCCAGCTCGTCCCTCGTCAGCGGCACCATCTTCACCATCCCGGCCCTGTTCCTGTGGGGAATCATCCCGCCCTTCTGGCAGGTCGCGGGCCTGGCGCTCCTCGGCGCGATCCTCGGGATCACCGCCATGATCCCCCTTCGCCGGCTGCTCATCGTGCAGAGCGCCGACGAGCTTCCCTACCCCGAGGGCACCGCCTGCGCCGAGGTGCTGCGGGCGACGGCCGCGGAGTCGGGCGGCGGCCGCTGGATCTTCCTGGGGCTGGGCGTCGGCGTCCTCATCAAGCTCGCCCTCGGCGCCGCCGTCCTCATCCAGCCGGACCTGGCCGCCCACATCCCCGTGCTCCCCAAGGCCGAGATGGCGCTCGAGATCGCGCCCGCGCTCCTCGCCGTGGGCTACATCCTGGGCTACCGGCAGTCATCGATCATGGTTTCGGGCAGCCTGATCTCGGCCCTGGTGCTCACGCCGCTGATCGCCCTGGTCGGCGCCGGGCTGACCGCGCCCCTGTTCCCCGAGCTCACGACGCCGATCAGCGCGCTCTCGGCCGGACAGATCTGGTCGCGGTACGTGCGCTACATCGGCGCCGGGGCCGTGGCCGCGGCCGGCATCGTGACCGTGCTGCGAGCCCTGCCGGTGATGTCCCAGTCGCTCACCGCCGTCCTGCTCGGCCTCCGCCGCCAGGGGACCGGCCTGGATAGCGGCGGCGCCGTGCCTCGCACGGACCGCGACCTGCCCGGCTGGGTGGTCCTCGCCGGCCCCGCCGTCGTGATCCTGGCGCTGATCTTCGTGCCGGGGCTGATCGGCGGCAACATGGGTTTCCTGCCGCGGGTCGCCGCCGCGCTGGGCGTGGGGATCTTCGGCGTGGCCTTCGTCGTCGTCTCCTCGCGGATCGTGGGGTTGATCGGCGTCTCCTCGAACCCGACCTCCGGCATGACGCTGGTCACCCTGCTGGGCGTCGCCGTCATCTTCGTCCTCTGCGGCTGGACGGACCCCTCGGCTCGTGCCGCCATCCTGACCGTGGGCACCGTGGTCTGCATCGCCGCCTCGAAGGCGGGAGACATCTCGCAGGACCTGAAGACCGGCTACCTGGTCGGCGCCACTCCCGCGAAGCAGCAAGCCAGCCAGTTCCTCGGCGCGGCTTTCGCCTGCTGGGCGGTGGCGGGAACCGTGCTGCTCCTCGGCAAGGCGTTCACCTTCGGCTCCCCCGATCTGCCGGCGCCCCAGGCCACCCTGATGAAAACGGTGATCGACGGCGTGCTCTCCGGCTCGCTCCCCTGGGGTCTGGTGGGCACGGGCGCCGCCTTCTCGCTCAGCGCGCTGCTCGCGGGGCTGCCGGGCCTGGCCTTCGCGGTCGGCCTCTATCTGCCGCTCGGCAGCCTGACGCCGATCTTCCTCGGCGGAGTGGTCAGGCGCCTCGTCGACGCCCGGCGGCCCGAGGGCGCCCGGGAGGGGGATCCCGGAATCCTCGCCGCCTCGGGAATGATCGCGGGAGAGGGGCTCGCCGGAGTGGCGATCGCCGGCATCGTCGCGGCCAAGACGACCTGGCCGGAATCCGCCTTAAGCCAATGGCTCGGCACCTGGCATTTCGCGGAGAGGGACTTCACCTGGATCACCGGCCCCGCCGGAGTCGTGCTGGGAATCGCGCTCGTCCTGGGGGTTTCGGCGCTGCTCTACCGGGCGGGTCGGAGCGGTGAGACGGAGCTACAGGTCGAAGAGATCGGAGACCGGTAGGCGCAGGGAGCACACAGGAGGAGCCACTGCGGCGTTGCTTGACGGAATGGGGCGACTTGTACCGTAAGGAAGCGACGGGAATCTTGCCTGGGAGAGGAGCACGGGTTACACTGAAGCGGACAGGAGGTGCTCCGTGCCCATCCCGAAACCAAAAGACAGCGACCTGCATTCTGATATCGAGTTGCGGGCTCACGAGTTCTGGCAGCACACCCCGTTTGAAGAGCTCGCACGGCAGCAGGGTGTTCGTCCGGCAAAGCGTTATGAAGATTTTGCCGGAGGCTGGCCCGAGGACAAGCTCGATGACGGCTTCGAAGAGGCCTTGGAGCGCTGGCGCCGGACCTCATCCTGGGATGAAGAGTGAGCCAAGTCGTCGTCGATACCTCCGTTATCTCCTACATCCTCAAGAAACACTCCCTGGCCCCCTCTTATTGGGAAATCCTGAAAGGACATCTCCTCGGGATCTCCTTCATGACCGTCGCAGAGCTGTACTGCTGGCCTCTGCAGCGCGATTGGGGTGAACAGAGAATCGTCGGTCTCCGGCAGCACCTCCGGGGTTATACGGTTCTCCCATACTCGGATGAGATGAGCTGGGAGTGGGCGAGAATCAAGTGCCGACGAGGCCGTCCTATCTCAGATTCCGACGCTTGGATCGCAGCGACCGCCCTTCTTCACGAGGCTCCGCTCGTCACGCACAATCCTCGCCATTTCCTGCACATCGAGGGGCTCGAAGTCCTCACGGTCAGCGCCTAAAGAAAGAGCCCGGGTCGCCCCGGGCTCTTTCGGACTTCAAGGGAAAGCCGGACCTCTACACGTAGGCGTCGAGCTCGGACCAGGTTTCCTGCTCGATCACCTTCTTGACGTCGATCATGAAGCGGTCGGCGTCCGCGCCATCCACCAGACGGTGGTCGTAGGTGATGGCGAAGTAGGCCATCATCTTGATGGCGAGCGCGTCGTTGCCGTTCTCATCCTCGACCACGATCGGCCGCTTCTCGATGGCGCCGATGCCCAGGATCGCCACCTGCGGCTGGTTGATGACCGGGGTGCCCCAGAGGCTGCCGAAGACGCCCGGGTTGGTGACGGTGAAGGTGCCGCCCTGCACGTCCTCCGGCTTGAGCTTCTTGCTCCGCGCCCGGTCGGCCAGGTCGTTGGCCGTCTTGGCGAGGCCCACCAGGCTCAACTGGTCGGCGTGCTTGATCACCGGCACGATCAGGCCGCGCGCCCCCATGTCGACGGCCATGCCGATGTTGATGTCCTTCTTGTAGACGATGTTCGTGCCGTCGACCGAGGCGTTGACCGACCGGTGGGCCTTGAGCGCCGTCGCGACGGCCTTGAAGATGAAGGGCATGAAGGTGAGCTTGGTGCCCTCCTTCTTGAAGAAGCCGTCCTTGGCCCGCAGCCGCGCCTTGTTCACCCGCGAGAAGTCGATGTGGAAGGCGGTCGTCACGTGGGCCGAGGTGGCCTTCGAATACACCATGTGAGCCGCCGTGATCTGCCGCACCTTCGACATCGGCTCGATCTCGACGTTCTCGCCGGGAGTGTAGGCCGGCACGTGGAACCCGCCCGTGGGCCGGCTGGCCGGAGCCGCGGCGGCGGGAGGCGGAGCCGCGGGGGCGGGAGGCGGAGCCGCGGGGGCGGCCGCCGCCGGGGCTGGAGCGGGAGCCGCCGGAGCGGGCTGCGGCGCGGGGGCCGGGGCCGCCGCGGCCGGAGCCGCCGCCGGCGCCGCCTTGCGCTGCTCCAGGTGGGCCATGATGTCGTCCTTGGTCACGCGCCCCTGGGCGCCGGTGCCCTGGACCTCCTCGAGGTTCACGCCCTCCTTGGCGGCGATGCTGCGCACCAGCGGGCTCGAGAACTTGCGGAGCCGGTCCTCGGCGCTACCCTCGCCGGAATCGCCGCCTTCGATCTCCTTGGCCTGGGCCGTCTCGCCGGAATCGCGCTGAACCGACGAGTCGCGGCCGGCCAGGGCCGACTCCGGCGTCTGCACGGGAGGTTCCGGAGAAGCCACGCGGGGCTCGCCGCCGGCGCCGGTCGCCGCATCTCCCGCGTCTCCGCGGGCGGTCTCTTCACGCTTCAGCTCGGTGGTCGTGGGAGCGGGACCCGCACCCGGCGTCGCGGCCGGAACGGCCGGAGCCGGCTCTTCAGGCGCGGTATCCAGAGCCTCCGGAGCGGCCGGAGTGGCCTCGCCAGTGGCTCCGGCACCCCCGGCGCCAGGCTGCTCGCCCGCTTCGCCGATCACCGCCACCACCTGGTTGACGGGGACCGTCTCCCCCTCCTTGTTACGGATCTCGAGCAGCGTGCCCGCCGCCGGACTCGGAATTTCGGCGTCGACCTTGTCGGTCGAGATCTCGAACAGGGGCTGATCCCTGTCCACCTTGTCGCCGACCTTCACCAGCCAGCGGGTGATGGTGCCCTCGGCGATCGACTCCCCCATCTGGGGCATCACGACTTCAGTGGCCATAATCTCTCCCGTATCTCTCTTCCGTCCAAATCAGTAGGCGGCCAGCTCCCGCACCTTGGCGACGAGCTTGTCCACGTTCGGCAGATAGGCTTCTTCGAGCGTCGGGCTGTAGGGGACCGGGGTGTCCGGGCAGCAGAGCCGGTGGACCGGCCCGTCCAGCCATTCGAAGGCGTCTTGCGAGATCCGCGCCGCGACCTCCCCCGCCACCGAGCCCGTGATCTGCTCCTCGGTCAGGACGATCACCCGGCTGGTCTTGCGGACGGTCGCGAGGATGGCTTCCTGATCGAGAGGCTTGAGCGTCCGGAGATCGAGGACTTCGAGGTCGATCCCGTCCGCTTCGAGGCGCCCGGCGGCCTCCAGCGCCACGTGCAGCATAGCACCGTAGGTGATCACCGAAAGGTGGCGCCCCTCGCGGGCCAGCCGCGCCTTGCCGATCTCCACCAGGCCCTCGCCGTCGCCGCCTCCGGCGGGCAGCTCGTCCTTGAGCCGCCGGTAGAGATACTTGTGCTCGAAGTAGAGCACCGGGTTGGGATCGCGGATGGCCGCCCTGAGCAGCCCGTAGGCGTCGGCCACCGTGCCGGGCGCCAGGATCTTCAGCCCCGGCGTGTGCTGGAAGTACGACTCCGGGTTCTGGCTGTGGTAGGCCGAGCCGTGGACGTTGCCGCCCGCGGGCCCGCGGACCACCAGCGGCACCTGCTGCCCCCAGCGGTAGTGGTTGGGCGCGGCGAAGTTGATGATCTGGTTGAAGGCGCAGGAGATGAAGTCGATGAACTGCATCTCCACGATCGGCCGCATGCCCATCATGGCGGCGCCCACGGCGCACCCCACCATGGCCGACTCGCTGATCGGCGTGTCGATGATCCGCCCCGGGCCGAACCGGTCGAGGAAGCCGGCGGTGACCCGGAAGGCGCCGCCGTAGGTGCCGATGTCCTGGCCGAGCATGAACACCCGCTCGTCCTTCTCCATCTCGTCCCAGAGCGCCTGGCGGACGGCTTCGAGGTAGGTGACGATAGCCATCAGACAGTCACCTCGGCCGCGTACACGCCCTCGAACGCCCGCTCGGGCGGCGGCATGGGCGAAGCCAGGGCGAAGTCGACCTCCTCGTTGAGCTGGGCGTCGATCTTCGCCGTGATCGCCTTCAGGTCCTCTTCATTGGCCAGGCCGTTGCCGAGCAGGTGGCGCTCGAAGCGCTCGATCGGATCCTTCAGCTTCCACTCCTCGAACTGCTCCTTCGGCACGTAGCCGGCGTCGTCGTGCTCGGCGTGCCCCTTCATGCGGAAGGTCTTGGACTCGATCAGACTCGGGCCGCCGCCGGAGCGCGCCCGCTCGACGGCCCTGCGGGTGGCCTCGTAGACGGCCAGCACGTCGTTGCCGTCCACCATTTCGCCCGCGATGCCGTAGGCGGCGGCGCGGGCCGCGATGTTCTTGATCCGCATCTGCCGCGAGGTCGGGGTCGAGTAGGCCCAGCCGTTGTTCTCGGCGATCAGCACGAACGGCACGTTGAGCACGGCGGCGAGGTTCAGCCCCTCGTGGAAGTCGCCCGTCGAGGTGCCGCCGTCGCCGATGTAGGTGAGGGCGACCAGATCCTTGCCCTGCATCCGGCCCGCGAGGGCGATCCCGGTCATCACCGGGATGACGGCGCCGAGCATCGAGATGGGGGCCACCAGGCCGCGCTTCAGATCGCCGAAGTGGGTGTTGCCGTCCTTGCCGCCCGTGGGGCTGTCGCTCTTCGCCATGTACTGCATCATGACCTCGCGCGGCTTGACGCCCCGCACGAGCATCGTCCCCAGGTTGCGGATGAGCGGCCCCACCATGTCCTGGGCCTCCAGCGCGTAGGCGCTCCCCACGGAGGTCGCCTCCTGGCCGCGGCTGGAGTAGAGCCCGCCCACCACCTTGCCCTGCCGGTAGAGATTGCCCAGACGGTCTTCCACCATCCGGTTCAGCTTCATGAAGTGGTAGAGCTCGAGCTGCCGCTCCCGCGGCAGGCTGGTCTTCGCCAGTTGCTCGCCCTTCTCCGCCACCTGGGGGTGTAGAGGACCCCAGTCCTTGCCCAGTTTCGCCATGGATTCCCTTCTATGGATTCCCTTCTGATAGTCCTCTAGATGTGGATCGCCGCGCCGTGGGCCGCGTGAGCCGCCTCCATGACGGCCTCCGAGAGCGTCGGGTGCGCGTGCATGGTGTGCATCAGCTCCTCGTCCGTGCTCTCCAACTGCAGGGCCACGCAGGCCTCCGCGATCAGGTCGGTGGCCTGAACGCCGAGGATGTGGACGCCGAGGATCTCGTCGTATTTCTTGTCGCGCACGATCTTCACGAACCCCGCGGTCTTGCCGAGGATCCTCGCCTTGCCGAGAGCGGAGAACGGGAACTTGCCCACCTGCACGTCATAGCCCCGCTCGCGCGCCTTGGCCTCCGTCAGGCCGACGCTCCCCACCTCGGGCTCGCAGTAGGTGCAGGAGGGAACGCGGTCGTAGTTGATCGGCTTCACGGGCTGTCCGGCCATGTGCTCGGCCGCGAGGACGCCCTCGGCCGAGGCGACGTGGGCCAGCCAGGGCGTGTTGATCACGTCGCCGATGGCGTAGATGTGCGGCACCGCCGTCTGCATGTGGGCGTTGACCTTGACGTAGCCGCGCTCCAACTCGATCCCCAGCGCCTCGAGGCCAAGGTTCTCCGTAACCGGCTTGCGGCCGATGGCGACCAGCAGCATCTCGGCCTCCACCGTGTCCTTCTTGCCCCCTTCGAGGCGCAGCACGACGCCGCCGTCCGTCTTCTCGGCGCTCAGCAGCTTGGTGCCCGTCATCACCTCGATGCCG
>Ga0126305_10000056_pt1 | contig 45064 bp, 35 predicted proteins | sample Plot26_FD_92536 | JGI IMG/M metagenome (GOLD analysis project Ga0126305, IMG submission 92536) | Serpentine soil microbial communities from UC McLaughlin Reserve, CA, USA - Plot26 | ecosystem: Environmental > Terrestrial > Soil > Grasslands | place: USA: UC McLaughlin Reserve, Lake County... | reverse complement strand
CCCGGGCTAGGTAAAACAGCCGGCTGAAGCCGACTGAGTCCCCTTCAGGGGGCTCTTTCGAGTAGCCCGGGCATTGATGCCCGGGCGATGTCGGCGTCCTGTTCCTCGCCCCTATGTGCTCGCCCGCCGAGCTGACAGAGCTAAAGGAGAGGGATCTCATGGCATGACGTTTCGGGACTAGACCTCCCTCTCCTTTAGGAGAGGGACCGAGGGTGAGGTTTTCGGAGGGCAGAGCGCGCTGGCAGGGAAAGGACTTTCGAGACACCCTCTTACACGTGGTTCAACAACATCAGCTCGTGAGGATGGGGCTCCAGGTAGACCTGATCCCGGAGGTATTCGACGCCCTGCCGGCGGACGTGGTGGCGGATCAGGGTGAGGGGCACGACGAGGGGGAGGAGCCCCAGGCGGTAGCGCTCGATCGTCTCGGCGAGCTCGGCGCGGTCCTCGCGGTCGAGGGCGCCGGAGACGAAGCCCGCCAGGTGATGGAGGACGTTGGTGTGGCCGCGCCGCGTGGCCGGACGGCTCAGGGTCCCGGTGAGGCCCGCGCGATAGGCGGCGGCGAGGGCCTCGACCGGCTCCCCCCTGCCGGATTCGCCGAGGAGGCGGCCCAGCCGGCGCATGGCGGACTGGTTGCGCGCCATGAGGAGAAACTTGTGGCGCTCGTGGAAGCCCATGAGGGAGGCCCGCGTCCAGCCCTCCTTCTCGCCCTCGTGCCAGCGATGGTGGACGAAGACCCGGGTGACGAAGCTCTCCCGCAGGAGGGGATCGTTGAGCCGCCCCTCCTCCTCCACCGGCAGGTCCGGCAGCCGGGCGATCAGCGCCTCGGCGAAGAGCCCGCGGCCGTCCTTCGCCGCGGGGCCGGCGCCCTGGTAGACCTTGACCCGCTCCATGCCGCAGCTCGGGGAGTCCTTCTTGAGAACGTAGCCGTCGAGGTCCATCCCCGCCAGGGCTGCCACCCGGCGCTCGGCGAATTCGCGCATGGCGTCCGTGTAGTCGGCGCCCGTCGAGGGCATGATCAGGCTCACTCCGCCGCCGATGCGCTCCAGCCGGATGGGCGGCCGAGGCGTCCCCATCCCCAGCTCCACTTCGGGGCAGACCACCACCCACTCGACGTAGCGCCCGAACGTGTCGGCGAGGAAGTCGTCCCGCTTGTGCCCGCCGTTGTAGCGCACCTCCTGGCCGAGGAGGCAGGAGGAGATGCCGATGCGGACCTTGGGGAGGGCGGGCGGCTCGGGGACGGCGGGGGACATCCTTTATATATACCCCGGACGGAGCACGGGTACGTGGGCAGGATACAATCGGACGAAGTTGGAGAGGGAGACTCTCAGAGGAAGACCCGAGAGGAGAACCATCGATGCAACGGATCATCGCGGAGAGGCGGCAGGACCTGGCCGATCTCTGCCGGCGCTTCGGGGTACGCAGGCTGGAGCTGTTCGGCTCGGCCACCGGCAAGGGCTTCGATCCGGACGCCAGCGACGTGGATTTCCTCGTGGACTTCCATCCAGTTCCCCATGGAGTGCTGGCCGACAACTACCTGGGACTTCTGGAGGCGCTCGAAGCCCTGTTTGGGAAACCCGTCGATCTGGTGATGATTGCGGCCGTCCGGAATCCCTACTTCCTCCAAGGGATCGAACCTTCCCGCACCCTTCTCTATGCGGCTTGAGATCAAGAAGTACCTCTTCGACATCCAATAGGCGCGGGAACTGCTGGCCCAGGAGTAGCCAGCACCTACGGGCTGCCCCGGGGGGAATACCCCTCCCCCCGTCGCGTTTACACTCTCGGTCCTTCCGGGAGGGGCGCCTTGCCAGATTCAGCCGACCGTGAATTACGCATCCAACAGGCCCTGCGGCTCCTCGTCGACGAGGTCCGGGACCGGATCGACCGTCATCCTCTCGGCCACCTGATCGCCGGGCGCGGCGAGCGGATCGACCTGCGGCTGGCCCTGCCGACGGCTCTGCGCGACGGTCAGATCGAGAAGGTGGGGCACGACGCCTCGGAGTCGATCCAGGAAGCCGTCCAGTCGCTCCTCCATCACAGTGCAGTGTTCCAGCCCGGCCGCGTCCTCTGCCTGCGCTGCGAGACGGCCGAGTGCGAGCACGCGGCGCCCACCGACAGCCGTCAGGTCTTCGCCGGCTGGGGTCCGGCCGGTCTCCCCCGTTTCGTCGACTTCGGCCAGTGGCTGCTCCAGCGGCGGGATCCGCGGGTCGACCTGCTCTACCGCGAGCCGCCGCAGATCGTCACCGTGGTCATGCCCGAGGGGGAGCTCGCCGGCAACCTCATCCCCGCCTTCCGGCAGCGGGAGGACAGCTACCGCATCCACGCCCAGGTGGCGGCCGGTTGGTACCAGGCGCCAGCCGTCAATGGCCCCTACCGGCAGCCGATCGCCATCTCCCTGCAGGTGATCTCCACCCGTTCGCGGGGCCGCCATCGCCGGTTCGGCCTCAACGTCATCGGCATCGGCCCCGGAGGCCAGCCGCTCGAGCACGTCTACGACCGGCTGGGGGAGCTCCCCTGGGGCGAAGCCGTGCGCTGGGCCCAGGGCGTGCTCGTGGGGATCGAGGGGCAGCTCGAGAGCGCTCCGCGCACCCCGCGTGAGGCGATCGAGAAGCGCATCGAGGGGCTCGCCAACGCCGTCGCCCGTCGGCTGGAGAAAGACTGGCGGGGCAAGGAGCGCCGCACCCGCCACGGTCAGCAGCGCCACGCCGAGGGCGACCGGCCGACCCGCATGGCCCTGGCCGACCTCGCCCGCGCCACGCCGGAGAACCTTCTCTTCGACACCCGCCGCGAGACCCTCGTGGTGGTCGGAGACCGCGGACGGGCCCACGTCTTCAGCCTCGCGGGCAAGCTCGTGACCTCGGTGCGCTACAACCCCGCCGTCATCGAGAAGCGCCGGCAGAACGGCATGTGGCGGCCCGCCGCCGCCGAGGAGATCCGGAAGGTCCGGGAGCAGGTGGAGGCCGTGGCGGCGGGGGCGTAGCCAGGTTCCCCTCTCTCCCGGTGAGGGGGGGAGGAAGGGGTCGGGAGAGAGGGGCTAGGGGAGTGAGGGCTCCCTCAGCAGCGGATACGGATTCCGCGCCCCGCCCGACTCGTAGATCCCGTAGTGCAGGTGGGTCGGCGTGCCCTTGGCGTTGCCGGTGTCGCCCACGTAGCCGAGCACGGTCCCGGCCTCGACCCAGTCGCCGGTCGCCGGCGCATCCCATTCATCCAGATGAGCGTAGTAGTGATACCAGCCGCTCGGGCCGAGGACGGAGACCGTCTTGCCCCCCAGCAGGTTCCAGCCCTTGCGCGTCACCACGCCCCGGGTGGCGGAGAGGACCGGCGTGCCGCGGGGAGCGAAGATGTCGATTCCCTCGTGGGACCGCCCGCCGCTGCGCGAGGCTCCCCAGGTATTCGTGAGCTGCGAGGGCGTCACCCCCTCGACGGGCACGGGCAGGGCCGTGGGCGGCGGCTCGCGGAAGAGCTGGACGACCCGGAAGGCATTCCGCAGATAGGGGTAGCCCAGGACCAGCAGCACGAAGAGGAGCGCCAGGAACATCAGGCGGAGGAGGACCCGCCCCCAGGTCATGGCGAGGCTACCCGGTACGAGCGCGTCTCCTCCATCTCCCACCCCTCCGGCAACTCTGCGCGAAAACGGCGGTCCAGCTCGTCCATCCGCTCCTTCGGCATCCGCCGCCAGTCCTCCTCGCTGCGCCAGCGGATCACCAGGAAGACCTCCGAGTCCTCTCCCAGCCAGACCTCCTTGCCCAGGAAGCCGTCCTCACGGGCGAGACCGGCCGTCCAGATCTCCCGGTCCTTCTCCAGAAAGAGGTTCCGCAGGTCGGGCCGCATTCGGATCTTCTGCCACTCGATGACCTGCCACTCGATCGCCATCGCCGATCCCCCTCGGGAGAATAGAATCACAGGGATGCCCGCCCCGGCCCTGCTCGCCGTCCTGCTCCTTGCAGGCTCGGTTCCAGCCCCAGCCCTCCCCGGCGATCCCCAGCCCACGCCGACGGGAGACGTCTGGGTCGAGATGGTGCCCGCCGAGGCCGGCAAGCCGGCGGAAGGAGTGGGACGCGGGGTGATCGAGGCGCCGCCGGAGAGGGTCTTCCGGGCTCTCGCCGACTACGCCCACTGGGACGAGTTCATGCCCTTCCTCAAGACCTCCGACGCCCGGCCGCAGCCGGACGGCTCGGTGCTGAGCACCCATCGGATGGACCTGCCTTCCCCCCTGGGCGAGCGGCGCTACCGGGTGCGCCTCACCCAGAGCGCCGAGACGGGGCCGGAGGGGAAGGTGTGGCGAATCCGGTGGTCCTACGTCCCCGGCTCCGGCAACGTCGCGGGCCACCGGGGCTCCTGGACGCTGACCGCCTTGGGGCCGGGGCGCACGCTCGCCGTCTGCCGCCTCTACACCGACCCGGGCGGCCGCACGCCCCGCTGGATGATCGACCGCGGCACCGCCAAGATGCTCCCGTGGATCTTCCACGGCCTGCGCCAGCACGTCCGGCGCTCCCGGTATGACGGGCCGTGAGGTAGAATATCCCCGTCGTCCACCATGTTTCACAGCAAGCTCAGTATGAGCAATGCCGCGCCGCGGCCAGAGGCTTCACATGCAAAAACCAAGGACCGTCCTGAATCTGGAGGCGCACCTCGGAGCCGAGCTCCATCGCCGCTCGACCGAGCTGACCCGCGCCTGGCTGGACCGCCTTCTGGAGCGGCTGGACGTCCATCCGCGGCGCGTCTTCCCCACCGATGCGCTGCTCAACCACATCCCCGAAGTCCTGCGGGCGATCTCCGAGTACCTCATCTCCGATGGCGACCTGGCCCACGCGGAGATGGTGCGCACCGAGTTCACCAAGCTCGCCCGGCTGCGCCGCGAGCAGGGCTATGACATCGACGAGATCCTGGCCGAGTTCGAGATCCTGGGGGACATCCTTTTCGGTGCCCTGAAGGAAGAAGCCGAGAGCTTCGGCCGCAAGGTGCCGCCCGGCTACGCCATCGAGGTCTCCGAGCGCCTCTACCGGGCCTTGACGGCGATCACCGCCATCACGGCCACGACGTTCCGGGAAGAGGGTTTCCGGGACCGGCGGGAACGGGCCCGTCTGCTGGGCGGCTTCGGCCGCGACCTGGCGCACGAGCTGCGCAACCGCCTGGGCACGGCCGAGGCGGCCCTCTACGTGCTGGGGAACGACCAGGCGGACGAGGCCGCACGCGAAAGGGCGCTGCGCAACCTCCGGAACACGATGCAGCGCATCAAGGGCGTCGCGGACGACGTCCATTCCCTGGCCATCGCCCAGGGGAGCGAGGAGACGGCCCAGGGCCGGCGGCTCTCCTTGCGCTCCCTGATCGTGGAGACGGTCGAGGAGCTGCACGGCATGGCCGAGGAGCGGGACGTGCGGATCGAGATCCAGGAGCCGGTCCCCGACGTCCAGGTCGACGCCACGCGGGTCGAGCTGGCGCTGATCAACCTGATCGGCAACGCCATCAAGTACTCCGCCCCCGACGAGACGGACCGCTGGGTCCGCCTCAGCGTCCAGCGGGACGAGGAAGGTTACTGGCGCATCTCGGTCTCGGACAACGGCCTGGGCATCCCCGAGGAGATGCAGGACCTCGTCTTCGAGCAGTTCGTCCGCGCCCACCCCAGCGTGGCGGACGGCACCGGCCTGGGTCTAGCCATCGTCCGCACCGCCGTCGAGCAGATCGGCGGCCGCATCTGGCTCGAAAGCGAGCCGGGCACCGGCACCACCTTCCACCTGACGGTGATCGACCCGCCGACGACGCGGGAAGACTAGGGCGGAGCGTCTGCCCGAGGCGGAAGAGTTTTTGCATCTCTCTGCGCGGGGGTTGCTTTACCCCTGGTTATGCTTCATCTTGGAGGCAAATCTCCTTCAGGAGGATCACATGAGAGAAGAGCTGGAGCGCTTTCTCGAAAGCATCCGCCAAACGCCGCGTCAGTTGGAAGAGCTGCGGGCCTTGGTCCAAACCCCGGAAGAGGCGACCCGCTGGGCCAGCGACCGGGGCTTCCACCTGACGGCCGCGGACATCGCCGAGCTCCGCGAGAGCGAGGTCGAGCTCTCGGACGACGAGCTCGACCAGGCGGCAGGCGGCGAGGACGACTGGGGGAGCGGCGGTGCTCCACCGCCGCCCGGAGGAGGCTAGGTCTCCAGACAGACGTGCCGTCGACCTGCGCATTGTCCTGCGCCGACTGGCTGTCGGTCCTGGAGCCCCGGCTGATACCGCCCCTCTTCGGTCTCGAAGCCGTGGCGCGCCTCCGCTCGCTGGCAGCGGGTCTGCCGGGGGATTGCAAAGGAGTCCTCGAAGCCCGCCTCGCCCCCGGAGCGGGTCCGGTGGATCTTTCCCTGCGCCTCCTCACGGCAGCCCAGGCCCGTGACATGGCGGAGCGGCTCCCTCCTTCCGCCGTCAGAGACTTTCTAGTCAACTGGCTCGATCCCGTCCGATCCATCTGGCTCGAATTTGACCTGGATCGGGAGCCTCCTTCGGTCCGGAGCCCGATCGTCTGCGCGAAACTTCCCGTAGGGATGAGCCCCGCCTGGATTGCCGACACGCTCCTGCCTGCCCTCAACGGCCAGCCTCCTTCGGCGAAGCAGCGCGACCTGATCCTGGCGTGCCTGGAAGCCATGCCGGAGCCGGCCAGCCTTCTCTATGTCTTCAATCTGCAAGCCAGGGGCACCGACGCCGTGCGGCTGGAGATCTTCGGCATGACGCCGGACCAGATTCCCGGCTATCTCCGGAGCGTCGCCTCCGGATCTGTCCCTGGGGTCGCGGAGATCGTCCCCATCTTCGAGGAGGTCGAGAGGCTTCACCTCTCCCTCGACGTCGGCTCGGAGATCTCGCCGCGCATCGGCATCGAAGGCTCCTACCCCCGGCAGCCGGCGCGGGAGCCCCGCTGGGAAATTTTCTTCGCGCGCCTAGTCGCTCAGGGTCTCTGTACACCTGAAAAACGGGACGCCGCGTTAGCCTGGCCCGGATATGACTCGTTCTGGACGGCTCCAGAGCGCTGGCCGCTGGCGGAGTCAGGAGTCCAGGGTCACTGCGTCCGTGCCTTGAGTCACGTGAAGGTGGTGTGCCTCCCCGGCCGGGGGTCCGAGGCAAAGGTTTACCTGGCGTTCGGGCTCGCCTCGGGTTGATTTACTGCTGTACTTCGTGATTCTCTATCCTACCTGACTATATGGCCGATTCCGAGGCGGTGTTCCCCGATCCCGTGGTGACGGCGAACGTCTACTGCCACCATCGACAAGACGAGGTGATCCACGGCACCCTCGCCCCCCTGCGCCGGGAGATGGCCGAGACGGCTCCCCAGGGGCTCGGTCACCTCTGGTTCGTCCGGTATCCCAGGCGCGGCGAACATCTCAAGGTGAGGATCCACGGACCCGCGGAGGCCGCGCCGCGCCTGCGCGAGATGCTAGCCAGGAGCGTCGAGGACGCCTTCGCAAGGCTTGCGCCTTCCGAGACCGGGGAGCGCAAGGAAGCCCGCGAGCTTCCGCCTCTCGACGCCGAAGACGCGGCGGAGGGGCTCCAACCCGACCGCAGCCTGCTCTGGACTCGCTACCAGCGCAGCCACATCACCCTGGGTGGCAAGCCCCTTCTGGACGACGACCGCTACGCGGCCCTGTTCACCACCGCCTTGGCCTACGGTTGCGACGCCGTGCTCGCGGCCCTCCGGCCCAACGCCGAGGGGCGATTTCCTCAGGGCCAACGCCAGGCGGCCTTGTTCAAGCTGGCCCTTGGGGGACTGGCAGCCGCGGGTTACAGTCCCAGCCGGAGCGCCGCCTACCTGGCGTATCACCGGGACTGGCTGCTGCGCTTCGCCACGGGGCGGGCCAACGCCGGGGCGGAGAAGGTCCGGGAGCTTCTCGCCCAGTTCGATCAACGGGCGGAAACCATGGCGGCGGCTCTCGATCCGTTGCGGCTTGCGGCGGCCGCCACCCTCGGCGGCGAGATGACCGACGCACTCGACCCGTCAGACTCCCGCTGGCGCTCCGCCATGGGCGTCCTCACGGGCTACGTGAGCCGCTTCCGCGACGATCCGTCCTATCAGCTCGATCCGTTCACCGACGATGTCGTGTTCTCGCCATTGTTCAAAGTGTTCCATGGCGTCGCCAACCAACTCGGTCTAAACATGCTCAACGAGGCGCTGACCCACCACCTCCTGCTCCAGGCGGTCGCGGCCTGAGCAAACCGGTGCCAGAACAGGTCCATCTCGGCGCGGTCGTCTACGTCTGGGGGGCCGCCGCGCAGGACCGTCTCTTGAACCGTTGCCTGGGACCGGCGGCGGAGGAGCTGCGCCGGCGTGGCGTGGCCAGCCGCTTCTGGTTCGACCGCTACGACGCCCGAGGTCCCCACGTCTTCGCGGTCCTCACCGTCCGTCCGGAGAGGCAGGAGGAGATTTCTAAGGCCTTGGCCGGAGAGTTGAGGCGGTTTCTGGACGAACAACCGAGCTCCGAAGATCTTTCGCCGAACCGCCTTGCGCAGCTCCAGAGCCAGACCCGTGGACGGCTGCAGTGCAAGCTGGACGGCCGGCCGGGCATTGCGGCCAACAACTCGTTCGAGGTCTTCGAGCACCCCTGGCGGGGCTATCCCTTCCATCTGAGCGACGGTCTGCCGGGCGAGGAGGAGCTCTGGGAGCTGGTCTCCGGCCTCTCCCTCTGGACCATCAGCCGGCTCGGCCCACACGCTCGGACGGCAACGCGACTATGGACCGCCTCGGTCGACCGGGAGGTGCGCCTCGCGGACGCAAATACCGCCGACTACTGGCGCCATCACGCCACCACCCTCCTCACTCCTCTATCCGATGGAATGAGCTTGGAGGAACAGGCCGCTGCGCTGGACCATCTGGCGAAAGGGGTGGGAGCCCTCGATCCGTCTTTCGCCGAGGCTTGGGAGGAAACGAGTACGACAGGTCCCGTCTGGCCCGGACTGCCCCGTCTGGTCGGCCTGTCCCTCGGCGACTCTGAGCGACCCGCCCGCTGGTCACTGTTCCGCGAGATCGATCATGTTACCTTGAAGCAGCTCGGCCTGCCCGTCGCCCTCCACGTGCCTCTGGTGCTGTATGCCTGGCGGAACGGTCGGGCCGGTTGACCGCCTCTCAACCTTTCCTGTAGTCTCTCAAACAGTCGCCCCACAGTCCAACGGAAGATTTTGGCCGGTGTGGCTTTACGCACGGCTCATGCTGATTCGACGCTTGTCTTCCAACCCTTCTCCCATCCCCATCCCCATCCCCGTCCTCGCACGGATCTCCGGATTACCAGCCGCCGCAATCGATCAGCTTTCTAGCGATCTCTGCTCCGAGTGGCTGGAAGCCGCTCCCCTGCTGGAACGGGAGCTGGAGGCGACCCGTGCCGAGTTGGTCGATAGCATCCACAAGCTCGTCCCTCTGTCATCACCAGGTCTACGGCACTTTCTACTGGCGGTCAAGCGTGATGCGTTCAATGGCCGGACGCTCGGCCGGCATCGCGAGGACTCCCGCTGGAGCGAGCTGACACGGCTGACCGGTCCCGTGGCGGAGCGGGCGCGCGATCTGGAGGACCGGTTGGAGAGCTGGCGCGAGGGGTTCGCCACGGTGTACCGCCGGCAGCGGACCCGGGAGCACCAAGCGCTCCTGGCCGCCCTCAAGGCCCCCGGGTTCCTTCGGGGTCTCACCCTGGCGAGTCCGGTTTTGGCGGAGGCCGCAGGGCGGTTCGGGCGGACCAGGTCACAGGCCGACGCCACGCAAGGACGGCGGGAGTCCCGTCTCGACCTCGGCTTGGCGCGTTACGTCAGCCGTGCCGCGGTCAAGCTCTCGCCCTTCTCGACCCTGACCCGTATGGCCCTGGGCACGATAAGCAGGGAGGCGGCGGACCCCTTCGCCTGGACCGGCGGACCCTGGCGCGAGCGCTCGCTGCTGCGCCTGCGTCGCTACCTGATCGAGCAGGATCTGGCCCTCCTGTGCCGCCACCGCCCCTTCCGGGAGAGTCTCGAGCTTGTGCTGAACCCTACCCTCGAGGAGGTCTCGCCCGAGCGGTACCGCTTCCTGCGCCCGGAGCGTTGGAAGCCTGATGCCACGGCGGGGAGGCTCCGTCACCAATCGGCCTCGCTGGTGGAGATAAAGCTGGCGGGCATCCTGATTGCCCGAGTCCTCGGTGCCTGCGCGGAGCCCTGCGCCTATCGATATGGCGAGCTGGTCGCAATCCTGGAGGAGGAGCTCGGAGGCGTGGAGCCCGTGGAGAACGCCACGCTCGCGGCAAGCACCCTCGACGCGCTGATCGAGGCCGGCGTCCTGCTTCTCGCGCCCCCCTGGCCCAGCAACGAGCCTCATCTCGAAAAGAGACTCCTGACCTACCTGCGTGCTCTTCCGGACGACGGCCGCCTGAAGCCCGTCGTCGAGGCCCTGGACCGCTTGGTGGCACTGGAGGACGGCTTCCCCGAAACCGCGGAGCCGGTCCGGACGGTGGCCGAAATCGACCGCACCCTGGACAGCCTGTGGCAGGCCGCCGTCCCTCTCGCCGGTCTCGAACCCGGGATGGAGCGCTACCGGATCAGGGCCGGGGACGTCTCCGAGGATGTCCTCCTGACGTCCACGGAAGGAACGTTCCAGGTTTCCTCCGCGGCAATAAGGGAGATCGTGAGAAGCGCCGAGCCTTGGGCGCGGATCCTCGCCTTCCAGGGCTCCCGGCTCGACTTCCTTCACACCGTGGCGGCCTTGATGCGCAGGCGCTGGCCCGACCGCCGCGAGGTGAGCTTTCTGGAGCTGTTCGGGGAATCTCAGCCCATGTGGCGGGAGTACCGGCAGTACACTGCCGCGAGAGCCGAAGCCTGGGCATCGGCCTTCAACCCCCTCGACTTGGCGGAAGTCTCGGCGCTCGCCCGGCTCCGCGCAGAGATCTGGCAGGGGCTGACGGAAGCCCTTCGGGTCTGTCCTGCCGGCGGAATCCTGCCGTCCGGAGTCCTCGAAGGGCTCGCCGCCCGTATTCCGGAGCGCTACACCCTGCCTCTCGGAGCCTGTCTGTTCGTACAGCCGGCAGACCCAGAAGGCCGCCTCTGGGTGCTCAACCGGGTTTTCGAGGGGACCGGGCGCTACGGTAGCCGCTTCACCGCCGTCATGGACGAGGAGAGCCGGCGCTGCTATACGGACCCCTATGTGGTTGCCGCCACCCGCGAGGTGGACGGCGAGCCCGCCGATCTCCTGGATCTGATGTGGAGCCAAGGCGACACCCTGAACATTCACGCCGCGCAGACCGCCCGCGTGCTCGCCATCCCTGGCGAGACGCTGGACCGGGAAGGGGCGGAACCGGTAAGCCTGCGCGACCTGCGCGTCCACCTGGACGAAGCGGCCCGGCTACCCCGGCTCACCGATGCCGCCGGCCGGCGCGTCCTGCCTGCCCATCTCGGCGGCACGGCGAGCCATCGCATGCCGTTCCTGATCCAATTCCTCGCCCAGTGGGGACCGGGCGAGATCCGGCCTCCCCGCCCTCCCGTGCCCGCCCGCAGGGAAGGCGCCGTACAGATCCTGGAAAGGCTCACCGCCGGGTGTCTGGTCCTGGCACGCCGCCGGTGGGTGGTCTCCCTCGGCGAGGAGCTGCGGCGGCGGGTGGAGGCGGGCACGCGGGAAGACGCCTTTGCCCTGCTCAACCGTTGGCGCGGCGAGCAGGGCCTCCCCCACCGCCTCTTTTGGATCGAGAAGACGCACTACGAGGGTCTGGGAGAGCTGTACAAGCCGCAGTACCTGGACTTGACCTCTCCCCTGTTCGCCGAGGTCTTCCGCTCGGCTCTGCGCCTCAACGGCGATCCGTTGACCTTCGAGGAAACGCTGCCGGAGCTCGGCGGCCTGCCGCGGGGGCAGGGTGGAGAACGCTGGGCCGTCGAGCTTCAGCTCGACACCCTGCCTCTCGGACCGGGAGACCTTCCCGGGGAGCGCTCCGCAGAATCCGTCACCTCCCAAGTCTCATTCCCTTCCGCCGTCGGCGGGAGGTCCGTCCAACCGCGAGCCCAGGGGCTCAATCTCAAAGGAGAGAACACATGGAACTGAAAGACCGTGAGGAGAAGCTGGCGCAGGTCAAGGACCAGATCGCTAAGCTCGAGGAGATCAACGTCGACGCGCTGAGCGACGAGGATCTCGAGTCGGCCGCCGGTGGGTTCTGCTCGATCTGGTGTTGCTCCGGGCAGGCGAACGCCACCGCCGACGAGACTGGCGGCTAGGCACCGGCTTCACCGCAAGGCTCCCAACCCGCCGAGGGCGGGTTGGGAGGGTTTTCCTCTCCACGAGCGTAGCCGCCGAACGGAGGACAATTTTGAGCCAGGAATGGTACCGGTGGCACTCCTGTCACCTCTACTATCACGGTGACGGCAACCTCCTGCTCGGGCGCCTCGTCCATCCCCTGATGGTCTCCCTGCTGCGGAAAGGCGACGTCGATCGGTTCTTCTTCGTCCGCTACGAGCTTGGGGGGCCGCACGTGCGATTGCGGTGGCGAGTGGCGCCGGGAGCGACCGGCAGAGCGGACGAGGCGGTGGCGAAGGCTGCCGCGGACTTCTTCGCCCGCTGGCCTTCGGCGCAGTCTCTTGCGACCGACACCGTCGAGCGGCGGACCCAGCAGATCCTGGCCGCGGACGCGAGCGAGAGCGACGGCATCCTCTACTCCGACAACAGCCTCCGGTTCACCCCGTTCGTTCCCGAGGTCGACCGCTACGGCGGCCCGGGGCTGATTGGCGCCTCCCTGGATTTCTTCAACCTGTCGAGCCTCCGCGCCCTGGGCTTCGCCCGCGCCTTCACCGGCGAGCCGCGAACCCGGCAGATCCCCTGGATCCTCCGCACCCTGGCAGCTCAAGCCATGGGCTTCGCGCGGGACGAGCCCGAGTTGGCCAGCCTGCTCGACTACGCCGCCGTACCGGCCGGGCATCCTCTGGCGCCCTTCGCCGCGCGTGGCGACCAGGCCTTCAAGGAGCAGCCGGAGTCCTTCCAGCGTCTCCTCCGGGAAGCCCTATCCGAGCACGATCGACTGGCGGAAGCGCGCCACCTCGCCGCCGCCGTAGGCTCCGCCACGCCGGACGCGCGCCACCGCATCCTGAAAAGCCACATGCACATGACGGCCAATCGGCTGGGTTTGCGCAACCCGGAGGAGACCTGGCTTGGACAGATCCTCCGGCGGGCGGCTGCCACCCTCCCCGGCTCCTGCCGACCGGCTCCCGAGGAACCTCTTGACCCAGGCAGAGGATTGGAAGATCTTCTGTCCGCTGCCTTCACTACCATCATGGCTCCGGAAGCTCCGGTTGCCGCGGGATCGCATGCCTTCACCAGGAGATGAGCTTATGTCCGTGGTCCAGGAAACGAGCCCGGCCGGCCGCGGTCTTTGCTTCGAGGACGTCATCGCTCCTGTCAGCGCCGAGGAGTTCTTCGCCGGCTACTGGGAGCGCAGGCACCTCATCCTTCACCGGGACGATCCTGCCCACTACGGTCCGCTCTTCTCCTTCGCCGACGTCGACCGCTGGATCGCGGCCTCCCAGGGCAATCCGGCCGAGCTCCTGCTGGTCGTGCCGCCGCCCGGCAGTGGCCGGAAGACCGAGCGCAAACGGCTGCGCGACGTCAACCTCGGCCAGCTCTACGCCGCTTTCCACGCCGGCAACACCCTCGTCCTGGAGGACATCCAGAAGTCGTGGCCGCCCGTGGCGCAGCTCGCGGCCTCCCTAGCCGAGGCCTTCAGCGCCCGCGTCAACGTCAACCTGTACATGACTCCGGCCAACGCCCAGGGAGCGCCCCTCCATCCGGACGTGCAAGACGTCTTCGTGCTGCAGATGGACGGCGTCAAGGATTGGTACCTCTACGAGCAACGCGAGGAGATCTGCCTAGAGGGGCTCACCTACCTCAAGGAGCTGCGCACCGGCATCAAACCGCAGCGCGAGGAGCCGCCCTTGATCGACCGGACGACCTTGCGCCAGGGAGACTTCCTCTACATCCCCCGCGGCCTTCCTCATAAGGCCGTGGCACCGGTAGACAGCCCATCGCTCCACCTGACGGTCTGCATCACCCCCGTCTCCTGGGTAGATTTCCTCAAGGCTGCCGTAGAGGTGGCCTCGATCGACCAGCCGGAGCTGGCGCGCGCCGTGAGCCCGGGTTTCGTCAACCGCCCCGAGTCCCGCGAAGAACTGGCCGCGCAGTTCGCGGATATGCTGGGCCGGTTCGCTGAAGCGGCATCGTACGAACGTACCCTCCACACCATCGTGCGGTCACGCCTCCAGACACCTCACTACCCTGCCGACGGCCATTTCGCCCAGCTCGTGAGGCTGGGGGAAATCGGGCTCGATACGCTGGTACGCCGGCGCGCCGGCATGACCCCGATCGTCGAGTCCGGGGAGAGCGGAGCCGTCATCCGTTTCGCGGGTAGCGTCGTCGGCGGTCCGGCGGCCATGGGACCGGCACTTGGGCACATCCGCGACCACGAGCATTTCCGGGTGCGCGACCTGCCGGGACTGCTGGACGACGCCAGCAAGGCGGTGCTGGTGCGCCGGCTCGTCCGCGAGGGGCTGCTGCGAGCCGAGATCGACGATACCGGCGAAGACACCGCGAGCCAGGACTGAAGTTAAGGAGAGAGACAGGCCATGATCAACCTGATCCGCGACATCCGCTTCGGTTTCCGGATGCTGCTCAAGAATTTCGGGCTCACCGTCATCGCGGTGTTGACCCTGGGGCTGGGCATCGGCCTGACCGCCACCATGTTCAGCATCGTCAAAGGCGTCGTCCTGAGCGAGCTCCCCTTCGAGCAGCCGGACCGCCTCCTCTACCTGGGCAGCCGGAACCTGGAGCGCAACGAGAGCACCACCACTCTCTCTCTCCACGACTACCTGGACTGGAAGAGCCGCCAGGATTCCTTCGAGGATCTGGCCGCCTTCCGCCAGGCGCCTTTCAACCTGAGCGGCGACGGCCGGCCCGAGCGTGTCACCGGCGCCTACGTGACTCCCAACTCCTTCGGCCTGCTCCGCGTCAAGACCCTGAAAGGGCGCGCTCTCGTGCCCGGCGACGACTCGCCGTCCGCGCCGCCCGTGGTGGTGATCGGCGCCAAGCTATGGCGCTCACGCTACGGTGGCGATCCGCAACTGGTGGGCAAGACCCTGCGCGTCAACGGCCAGCCGGCCACGGTCGTGGGCATCCTGCCGCCGGACTTCCTTTTCCCCGTCCACGAAGAGATCTGGGCCCCGTTGCGCCTGGATCCCAACGCTGTCAAGCGCGGTGAGGGCGCACTCCTCGACGTCTTCGGCCGCTTGCGCGCCGATTCCTCGGCGGAAAAGGCGCAGGCCGAGCTCGCCACCATCGCCAAGGGCCTCGCCCAGGAGTATCCGGAGACCAACGCCCGGGTGGGAGCCGTCTCCGGCCCCTACACGCAGAAGTACGTCAACCAGGAAGCGGCGGGGCTGCTGTTCGCCATGCTCGGCGTCGTCGGCCTCGTCCTACTGCTGGCCTGCGCCAACGTGGCAAGCCTCATCATGACCCGGGCCTCCGTGCGCACCAAGGAGCTGGCCGTCCGCTCGGTGATGGGTGCCGGCCGCCGGGGCGTCATCGTCCAGATGCTGGTGGAAAGCCTGATCCTGGCCCTCGTGGGCGCGGCCCTCGGCCTACTGCTCACCAGCCTGGGAGTCCGCCTCTTCAACGCCTCCATCGCCGATGACAACCCGCCCTTTTGGTTCAACACCTCGATCGACCTGCGGTCGCTCGCCTTCGTGCTGGCCGTCAGCGCGCTCGCGGGTCTCGTGGCCGGTCTGCTGCCGGCCCTCCAGGCCTCCAAGGTGAACGTCAACGAAGTGCTCAAGGACGCGGGCCGTGGCTCGACCGGCCTGCGGATCGGCCGCTTCACCCGCAGCATTGTGATCTTCGAGGTCGCCCTCTCCTGCGCCCTGCTGGTGGGCGCCGGGTTGATGATCAAGAGCATCGTCAACATTCGCAATCTGAACCTGGGATTCGAGAAGCAGGGCCTCTTCACCGCCAGCCTGAGCCTCGACGAGTCACGCTATCCCCAATCCGCGGACCGCCTGCGCTTCTTCAACGAGTTGCAGACAGGACTGAGCGGGAAAGGCACAGTGGCATCCGTAGCCCTGGCGGACGCCCTACCCAGCGAGAGCTCCCGCACCGACCTTTACGCGGTCGAGGGCCGGAGCTACGCTTCGGAGAAAGACAGGCCGCGGGCGCACAGAGTCCATGCTTCTCCCAAGCTGTTCGCGACCCTGGGCAGCCGCCTGGAGGACGGCAGGGACTTCGGCCCCGCGGACCGCGCCGATACCCTGCCGGTGGCCATCGTCAACCGGAGCTTCGCCGAACGGGTGTGGCCGAACGAGAACGCGCTGGGACGCCGCATACGGCTCGGCAAGGGAGATACCGGCGTATGGCGAACGGTGGTCGGCGTCGTCCCGGACCTGCGGATGAACGGCTTCGACTCGGCCGACCGGCCCGATGGGATCTACCTGCCCATCTCACAAGACTGCCCGGCCACTCTCAAGATCCTGGCCCGAGCTCCAGGCGATCCTCTCTCTCTCAGCCAGACCGTGCGGGAGCAGGTCGCGGCCCTCGATCATGACCTGCCGCTGGACTCGGTTCAGAGCCTGGAAACGGTGGCGGCGAAGAGCTCTTATGCCTACAACCTGTTCGGTGCCCTGTTCGGCGTCTTCGGGATCGCCGCCCTGATCCTCGCCTCGATAGGAATCTACGGCGTAGTCGCCTTCTCCGTGCAGCAGCGCACCCGGGAGGTGGGCATCCGCATGGCCCTGGGAGCGGAGCGGGGCGACGTGCTGTCGTTGCTTCTCGGCCAAGGCGCCCGCCAGCTCGCCTTGGGCCTCGGCGTGGGGCTCCTGCTCGCCTGGGGCATTTCACGCCTCCTCGCGGGCACGCTGTTCCAGGTTAGCCCGGGGGATCCGAGTGTCTTCCTCGGCGTCGTCGTGGTGTTGGCGGCGGTCGCCATGGCGGCGTGCTACGTGCCAGCGCGGCGGGCCGCCCGGGTGGATCCCCAGGTGGCCATCCGCTATGAGTAGAGATTCCAGGCTCGCCTGTCTATCTCTGAGGGAGCGAGCCGTCCGCCCTCTTGCCCACGGTCGCCGGCTTGCCGGCGAGCCGTTCGACATTCTCCACGAAGCGTGGCAGCCGCAGCTCCGTGAAGATCCGGCGGGCCTCTGCGAGCTGCCGGCCGGCCTCCGCGGACCCAGCCCCCGCGGCGAGCGCCAACTCCAGCCGGGTGCGGGCCATCTCGAACGGCGCCTGGATCGAGCGGAAGCTCTCGAGAGCCTGGCCTAGCCAGGTCTCCGCCCCCTCGCGGTCGCCAGCCGCCCAGGCGATCCGTCCCAGGGCCCGTTGAGCCATGCCGCTGCCATAACGGAAACCAACTCCCTCGGTGATCGTCAGAGCCTCCTGGGCGAGGTCCCAGGCTTCGTCAGAGCGGTCCGCCAGGAGGTAGCCGTCGGCGAGGAAGGCGGAGAACCAACCGAGGAGCTGCTGCATGCCGGCTTGGCGCAGCCGCTCGACGGAATCCTCCAGGGCCTCGATAGCCCGATGGAGATCGCCCTTCTCCAGCCAAGCATAGCCGAGAAATCCCAGGGCCGCGGCGGTGTTCAGCGGGTCCTGGGCTCGCTCCAGCCCGCCCTGGCACTCCTCGATCCCCAGATCCCACTCGCCGAGGGACGCATGGAAGTAGCCCGTGCTCCAGGAAGGATCGAGACGCGGGTCCTGGAGGGCCCGCCAGATGGCCTCGGCCCACTTCATTCGGTCGAACGCCTGCTCGAACTGTCCCAGCACGTAATGATGAAACCCGGCGACCCAGTACGCCTGCCCCTGCCACCACGGGTCCGCCGTCTTCTCCAGCAGGTCGACGGCCTGCCGGCCATACTCGATCCCCTCGGAGAACCGGCCCGACCAGAAGGCATCGCGGCAGAGCACGTACCAGGCCCGCCCTTCCGTGAAGGTGTCCCCGGCCCGCCGCGCCTCCTCGATGGAGAGCCGGGCGTTGTTGGCGGCTTCCTCCTGGCGCCCGAGATAGCTGTAGGTGTGGGACAGCCAGAAGAAATACCGGCCGGCCACGACTGAATTCCCTACCCGCTCCACGGCCTGCCGGTGTTGGCCCAGGAGCTCCAGGGTCTCGGAGAAACGAGCCAGGGGGAGGAGGGAATGGGCCATCTGAAAGACGAGATCCAGAATGCGCCGGTCCCGTTCGGTCTCCGGCAGGTGCCCGGCGTGGACTAGGGCCTCCCTCAGGGCCTTGAGCGCCTCGGCGTGAGCGTTCGCGCCGGTGGATTTCTCCGCGGAGAGAGCCAGGTAGGTGACAGCCTTGGCCGGTTCGGCGGCTTCCGAGTAGTGGTAGGCCAGACGATCGTAGGCGTCCTCCAGGCGATCACGGTGAAACGCCTCGAACGCCCGGCCGGCCGCGGCGTGCAAGGCCCGCCTGCGGCTGGTGAGAAGCGTCTGATACACCGCTTCCTGGGAGAGAGCGTGCTTGAAGAAGTAGAGCGGCTCTTCGGCCACAGGCTCCTCATAGAAGAGCTCCCAGCGCTTGAGGTCGGAGAGCAGGGTCAGCAGACCCTCGGGACGGTCCCAGACCGCCGCCAGGAGTTGCGGCGAGAACTCCCGTCCCAGCACGGAAGCGGTCTGCAGGAGCCGCTTGTGATCCTCGGGAAGCCGGTCGACGCGGGCCATGAGAACCCCCTGGATCGTGTCAGGGACCGAGGTGCCCGGGCGCTCCAGGAGCGACCGCGCCAGCTCTTCGAGGAAGAAGGGATTCCCGTCCGCCTTGCCAAGCACCTCGCCCACCAGCGTCTCCGGCAGCTCGGCTTCATGCAGGACGGCCCGGACGACCGCTTCGCTCTCGCCATCCGTCAGACGGGAGAGGGAGATCTGCGTGGCGTACGACTTGTCGATCCAGCCAGGCCGGTACCCGGACCTGTAGGTAAGGACGAGGAGCACGCGGGCGGCCGCCATCCGTTCGACCAGCAGGGTGAGGAGCTCCTCCGAAGTCTCGTCGATCCAGTGCAGGTCTTCGATCTCCAGGGTCACCAGCCGTCCCTGGCCGACGCTGAGAATCCACTGACGGAGGAGGCCGAACGTGCGGATCTGGAGCGCCTGAGCGCTCAGCTCCTTCAGCTTGCCGGACCCGTTCTCCACCCCCAAGAGCCGGAGGAAGTAAGGCAGAGCCTCCTCGACGTTCATACCCGCGCGGCCCAGCCCCGATGAGACCTTGGCGGCCACAGCGACGGCATCCTCGGCCTCGTTGATTCCCCACTCGTTGCGTAGCATGTAGAGGATCGGCAGATAGGGGGTCCTGCCGCCGTAGGACAGACAGCGACCGGCAAGCCAAAGCACTGGACGGTCCCGCAGCCGCTGGCGAAACTCATACAGGAGCCGGGACTTGCCGGCCCCAGCCTCCGCCGCGATGCCCAGAACCTGCCCCTCCCCGCCCTCGGCCCGTTCCCGCAGCTCTTCCAGAAGCGCCATCTCCCGCCGCCGGCCGACGAAGGGCGTGCGCGACGTCGCGCCGAAGACCACCTCTTCCGAAGAGACAGCCTCCAAGCCCAGGAGCCGGAAAGCCCGGACCGGCTCCTCCTTCCCCTTCACCTGGACGGGCGCCAAGGCTTCCAGCGTCACGCCCTGGAGAACCCGGCTCGCCGCCTCGCTCACCAGGATCTCCCCGGGCTCCGCGATCTGCTGCAGGCGGGCGGCCAGGTTGGTCGTATCGCCAATGGCCGTGTAGTCCTTCCGCAGGTGGTCGCCAATTCCTCCCACCACCACCCACCCGGTATTCAGTCCTATTCGGACCCGCAGCTCGATACCCTGGAGATCCCCCGCCTCGGTCCGGCGCTCCTCCAAGGCCTTCCGCAGCCCCAAGGCAGCCAGCACCGCCCGCCCCGCATGGTCCTCGTGGGTGATAGGGGCCCCGAACAGAGCCATGAAGCCATCGCCCAGGAACTGGTTGATGGTGCCCTCGTACCGGTGGACCTCCCGGAGGGCCAGCTCGAAGAAGCTGTTGAGGAGGAGGTGCATGGTCTCGGGCCCCAGCCGCTCGGCCAGGGAGGTCGAGCCCACGAGGTCACAGAAGAGGACGGTGACCTGCTTGCGCTCGCCCTCGAGGGCGGAGCGGGACTGGAGAACCTGCTCGGCGAGGTGGGAGGGGGTATAGCTCTGGGGTGGACCTGGCCGGGGAACAGGAATTGGCTCCCGAACGGGCGAGGGGGGAGGGGCGGTTTCAACCGTCAGGGGAGAGCCGCACTCGCCGCAGAACTTGAAGCCCGGGGGGTTCTCGGCGCCGCACTGGGGACATGCAGAAGCCTGTTTTGCGCCGCACTGGCCGCAGAACTTCATGCCGGAGGGGTTATCGAAGTGGCATTGTGAACACCTCATGAGATGGCGGCACTCCTGGAACCATCTTACTACTGAAGCGACAGGGCTCAGATCAAGCGGGGAACTGGCTTGGGGCCTTAGCATCCATGATGGACCACTGGACCTCTGGACGGGTAGCTTTGGCCATCCCTAACCTATAGACAAGGCTATATGGAGCCCGACTCACGATCAGCGACGACCCGCGAGTCGGGCTCCCCTGTGCACTCTTGTAGGCGAGTCCCCGCCAGCCCCCATCCATTCATCTTGACTTCCCATCTAGACTATGTCTAAATACAGAGTTGCCGGAATTACTGTCACTTCCGTCGCGGTGCGAGAAGCGGTGATCTGGTGTCAGATCACCAGATCAGTTATTTCTTCTTTCAGGAGAACGAACATGGAAAGGAAAGTTGACATTGCACGCGCACTCAAGGACAAGGGCTACTACAACAGCCTAAATGATGCAGAGCGCGCCCTGGTTCCAGAGAATCCAGTCGGAAGTATCGAACTCAGTGACGCTGATCTGGAGAATGCTTCGGGTGGCTTAATTGACCAAACAGGCACTGGTGCACCTGAGTGCAGATGCGAAAAGACCCAAACCGCTGACTCCAATGGTGGTGCGTGCTATTGCACCTGCCCCAGCAACCCCAGCACGGTTATTGCCTAACAGCCTATTGATCGGGAACGTGCTCGGGCAAGGCTACTCGCCCGAGCACATCTGATGAACTCGCAACCATGACCCCAGAGTCATTTGATTATAGAGTGCTCAATCTCCACGAGCGCATATTAGGCCTCCTCCAGACCAGAACTGATCGTCCAGTCGAAGCGCCTCTTTTGGAGGAGTCAGAAACGGCTATTCGTCACATAGCCGAATGGAAATCTCAATCCCCCTTTCAGTCAGAGGAATGGTTTGCACGTCGCCTAGAGATTGCCGGTATTAGCGAGCATGAGTTCCTGCAAATCCTAAGTCCACAAGAGCCTCTCCCACATGCCGAAATATTGAAATATCTTAAAGCACGCAGCACATTTCTCCAATCCTGGGCTTCTGGCAACAAGCATGAAGCATTACCTGCGAGCGGGGTGCTTGAAAAATTTCTGCATGTTGCATATCCACCGATTCAACAAGCCGTTGAACATATCGTACAGCACAGCAAATCTGTACTTGCGACCAACCCGCAGGCCCCCTTCGATCCTGATACAATCGTATCTCTTTTTTATCCCTTACTGGCCACTCGTCTGACCTCAGTAATTAGCCGCGTTGCAGTTTTGGAGCTTCATGTAATGCGGGCTCAAGGACTCCTACGTGGAAAAACGCCAGAGGAGAGATTTGAAAACTTCATCGAACACTTGTCACACCCGTCAAAAGGATTAGCGCTATTCAAGGAATATCCAGTTCTCGCGCGCATTACTCAAGACGAGCTAGAACTTTGGGTTGAAACATCTTCAGAATTTATTGAGCGCCTAGCTACTGACTGGGACACGTTGCGCACCCGCTTTGACCCAGACTCAGAACCAAGCCACCTGGAGGAAATTATCGTCGCAGGAGATCGACATCGAAGAGGGAGAGCGGTAATCATTTCTCGATTTAGCTCTGGCTTCAAGCTTGTATACAAGCCTAAGTCCCTCGCCATTGATGTCCATTTCTGCAATCTCCTAGAATGGCTAAACAAACGAGGCGCCCCCGACCTACGATCTCCCAAGGTCCTTGATTGCGATGAATATGGCTGGTCGGAGTTTATTGCTTTTAAAGCCTGCACATCCCAAGAAGAATTGCAACTATTCTATAAGAGACAAGGAGCGTTCCTCGCGCTCCTATACTCTCTCGAGGCTACAGATTTTCACAATGAGAACCTAATCGCTGCTGGAGATCATCCAATCTTGATCGACCTGGAGTCCTTATTTCGAGCCGACTTCAGGATTGACCGTCTGGACCAGTCTAGCGTAATCGCTTACAAGACATTAACAAGCTCGGTTCTCCATGTGGGATTGCTTCCGGAGAGACGTTGGGGAGAGGAAGAAGATTTAGATGGAACCGAGCAAAGCGGCCTAGGGGGGAATGCTAATCAACTCTCGCTCCGCAAGGTACCAATCTGGGAGAACGCTGGGACAGACGAAATGAAGCTAGGCCGAAAGAGATTGACGCTAGCAGCCGCTTTGAATCAGCCGACATTAGGTGACAACACGGCAAATCCGATTGAATTCACAGAAGCCCTCCTAGAAGGCTTCTCCTCCATGTACAAACTTCTGCTCCGCCATCGCAACGATCTGCTCTCAGAAGAAGGCCCACTTACACAGTTTGCAAACGATGAAGTTCGAGTGATACTCAGACCAACTCGGCTTTACGCTATGCTGCTCAAGGAGAGCTTCCATCCCGACCTTCTGCGGGATGCGGCAGCTCGAGACCGTCTCTTCGACCGGCTCTGGCTCGGCCTTGAGAAGAGCGTATGCCCCGAGAAATTTACGGCAATTCTCCCCAGCGAGATCGAAGAGCTCTGGCGGGGAGACATTCCCTTTTTTTTCACAACCGTCAATTCTCGCGATCTTTGGATGAGTGGCAGTCGTAGGCTACCCTCTTACTTCGAGAAGTCTGGCTTCGAAAGCGTGCTCTTTCGTTTGAGCCAGATGGGAGAGAATGATTTTAATCGCCAATCTTGGCTGATTCGGGCTTCACTCACAACGCTTTCGGACATTGAAACATCTACGGCTGGATACACAATCTCGAAAGATCCCGACATCGCTGCCACTCGAAGTCAGATGCTCACGGCGGCCTGCGCGGTCGGCGACCACCTTGAGAGATTAGCAATCCAAACTGAAAGGGACGTTGCATGGATAGGTTTGCGGCTCATAAAGGGACGACACTGGGCGCTTGCCCCCTTGGGCGTTGACATATATAGCGGGCTAGCTGGGATCAGCTTATTCCTTGCTTATCTCGGCAAGGCCACGGACGAGAATAAATATACTCGACTCGCCAAGAAGGCGGTCGAATCGATTCGAAGGCAGATTAAACAAGACAGAGGGCATATTAAATCGATTGGAGGCTTCGATGGCTGGGGATCCCTAGTTTTTACGTGGACCCACTTGGCCATCTTATGGCAGGAAGAATCTTTCTTTTTGGAAGCGAAAGAAATGCTCCTAAAGATGGACCCACTCGTGCGCTTTGACAGAAATCTGGATATATTGAGTGGATCTGCTGGTGGCCTTCTGGCAGTGCTCGGGCTTTACCGAGCCACGGGCTGCGACTTTGCTCTGGAAGTAGCTAGACGCATGGGAGATCGGCTCGTAGCGAAAGCGCAGCCTACGGGAGAAGGCTGCGGCTGGGCTGTCCCGGTAAGCCCTGACCAACCCTTAACAGGATATTCTCATGGTGCAGCGGGAATAGCTTGTGCCTTACTTGATGTCTATTCGGCTTCTGGCGAGGAACGCTTCAAGAAATTATATCAGGATGCATTGGCTTTTGAAAATGGCACATTCTTGGAATCTCAGAGAAATTGGCCCGACCTCCGCAAACCTCTTAACGGAGAGGTAAGCCAGCCTAGATTCATGATTGCTTGGTGTCATGGCGCACCAGGTATCGGACTTAGCCGCCTAAGAATGATGAGGCTTGACGACGACCCCAAGCTCCAGCGGGATCTCGATACTGCAATCGCCACTACACTTCGATTCGGGTTTGGCAACAATCACTCTCTTTGCCACGGAGATCTCGGAAACTTGGAATTAATTAGCCTGGCTGCCAAAAAGCTTAATAGGCCAGAATTGATTCAAGAGCGGAAGCGCTTAGCTACTCGGATCCTAGCTAGTATTCAGGAACATGGTTGGTTATGTGGAGTTCCTCTAGGAGTGGAGACGCCTGGTCTACTCCCAGGCCTTGCAGGAATTGGGTATGGGCTTCTCCGACTTGCAGATCCGGACCAGGTTCCAGCAATCCTCCTTCTGGACCCTCCTTCGAGAAGAAGTTGTCCAAGTGGCGAGCAGTCTCAAAGAGACCCGCAGATGGGGAGTTGTAACCTCCAGGGCACTGGCGATCCTCTCTAGATCTAGACTACGACACCATTACCCGCTTCACCATCCGGTCGAACCGCTCCCCCGCCAGGTACACTCCATCCAGCACGTTGGGGTCGAGCTCGTCGACATCGTTCTCCTCATCCCCATCCGCTTCCAGGGCTGCCCCTGTCCCCCCCCCCAGCGCCCGGTGCCGCTCGCGGACGGTCGTCGAGAGGTAGATCGCCAGCGCGCGGTAGAAGCGGGCGGCGAAACCTGAGTCCGCGGCCAGTTTGGTATTGAGGGCGGGCTTGGAGATGGCGAAGACGGTGGAGTCCTCCAGAGCCTTGACGGTGGCGGAGGGCGGCCGGGCGTCCACGAAGGACATCTCGCCCACGATCTCGCCGGCGCTCAGGCGGGCGAGATCCCGTTCCGGGCGGCCTTTGCTCCTGAGCCAGACCGCGAGACTGCCTTCCAGGAGGATGAAGACGGCGTCGACGGGCACCCCCTGCTCGATCACGGTCGCGCCAGCCGGCACGAACCTGCGGGAGCCCGTCTTGAGCATCCATTCGACGTCGTCGTCGTTGAGCTGCCCGAAGAGGAAGAGGACTTTTCTCATGGTGGACTCCTTTCAGGCGATCTGACGCTCGGCCAGGCGGGCGAACGGGCCGCCCTTGCGGAGAAGCTCCCCGTAGGTGCCCTCCTCCACGACCCGGCCGCCGTCGACGACGTAGATCCGGTCGGCGTTCTGGATGGTGCTCAGGCGATGGGCGATGACGATCCGCGTGGCCTTCAGGCCTTCGAGGCTGCGACTGACGATCTCCTGGGTGCGGTTGTCGAGAGCGCTCGTGGCCTCGTCGAAGAGGATGAGGCGCGGCCGGTGGACCATGGCCCTGGAGATCAGGATGCGCTGCTTCTGTCCGCCGGAGAAGGTCTCCGCCCCCTCGGAGACGACGGTGTGCATGCCCATGGGCATGGCCTTGATGTCGTCCTCCAGCCCCGCCATGCGCGCCGCCTCCCATGCGGCTTCGATGCCGATGTTCGCGCTGCCCACGATGTTGGAGAAGATGCTCCCCGCCATGGGGCGGCCGGTCTGGAGGACGACGCCGATCTGCCGCCGCACGGACTGTACGGCGAGGCCGGAGAGATCCTGGCCGTCGAAGTAGATCGATCCCGCGGTAGCCTTCTCGAAGCCCAGGATCAGCCGCAGGCAGGTGGACTTGCCTGCTCCCGAAGGGCCTACCAGGGCGATGAACTCGCCAGGGCCGGCACGGAAGGAGACGTCGTCCAGGATCAGCGGCCCGTCCTTCTGGTATCGGAAGGAGACGTGGCTGAACTCGATCTCCCCCGAGAGTTCACCCGGCTCGGCCTTGGACTCGTCCACCTCGGGGATCGTTTCCAGGATGGGCTCCAGGCGCTCGTAGACGGGCACCATGGCGAGGACGCTCGAAAAGACGCCCACCAGCGTCAAGGTCGCAGCCAGAAACTGGCTGAACGCGGCGTTGAAGGCCAGGAACTCTCCAATGGGCATCGCCGCGTTGAGGGAACGGCCGACCATGGCGAAAACCGCCATCGACGTGAGCACCCCATAGGCGGCGTTGAAGGTGGCCTGGGCGTTGGCCACCCGTTGGGCCGCCAGCGTCCTGCGCCGCTGCTCGGCGAAACGCTCGGCCCACCGGGCGAAGGCCCTGGACTCGGCGCCGGCCACCCGGATCTTGGCGATACCGTGGATCAGCCCGAAAAGAAGGCTGGAAATCTTGCCCTGGAGATCGAGGAGCGCTCTTTGATGCCGGAGCTGGAACCAGGTCAGCGCCGCCGTTACGCCGGCCAGGACGGCTACCAGGGCCGTCGCCATGAGGGCCAGCCGCCAACTGTAGTAGAAGAGAAGCGCGAAGCTGAAGATCGAAAAGACGGCCGCCAGGACGGAGGTGAGAACGTTGCCAGTCAGCATCTCCCGGATGGCGTTGATCCCCAGCGAGCGGTTGGCCAGGTCGCCCACGGTGAAACGCCGGAAGAAGGAGACCGGGAGGGACAGCAGCCGATCCCATACCGCCGCCTGCACGGAGCCGTCCACCTTGCCTCCAAGCCGCAGCACGGCGATGCTCCGGGTTACCTGGAAGATGGTGGCGGCGAGCGCGCTGACGACCAAAGCCAGGGTGATCTGCCCGAGCTGACCGCGGTCGGCGCCGGGGATCACGTTGCCGAAAACCTGACCGGTCAGGATGGGCACCAGGAGGCCCAGCAGGCCGCCTGCGGCTCCCATCAGCAGAATGGTGGAGAGATCGCGCCGCCGTCCGCGCAGGAGCATGCGCAGCAGATCCCCACGGGTCACCGGACGCTCGGGCAGAGGCGGATAGAGCATATGGGCGTCGCCCGCGAGGCTCTCCGCCAGCGCGGCCCCCACGGGCTCCCGCGTCCGCTCGACGGGGTCGACCATCTCGTAGCCACGGGCCGAGGTGGGCAGCAGGGCCACCGGACGCTTGACCTTCTGCTCGGCGTCGAGGAAGCGGAAGCCCACGAGGGGGCCGTTGTCGCGGCGCCACCAGTCGTCGCGCAGGATGACGCCGCGGGAGCGGACCCGCGAGGCCGCGCAGATCTGCGTTAGCCGGTCGCCCTGCCGGGGACCGGCCTGCCAGTCGGGCAGGGCGCGGATGAGGATGCCCTGTGCCTTACCCACCAGGCTGGCGGCCAAGAGCATGGGATCCGGGGTCTCCTCCAGGGCCGTGTCACCGGCGAGCGGCTGGAGGACGGAAGCCAGCCGGGCATAGGCGCTCCGCAGGGTCGAGCGGTCGAGGTCTAGCTTGCGGTCCAGACGCTCGCGCTCCTGCTGGCCCGCCCGCTCGGCCTGGAGGCTGACGTAGCGCAGGCAGAGGTCGTGAAAGCGGGCGAGGCCCTGCCAGAGGCCGCCGTTCCGGATCACGTCGGCGGTGCCGAGGGAGGCGATCCGCGCCTCGCCGGCGCTGACGAGCCAAGCCGCCTCAGGGACGGGGACAAGATCGCCGCTCTCCAGGGCCAGCCCCGTCTCTCCCAGCAGATGGGAGCTCCCGTCGAGATGCCGCACCCAGACCACGCCTGCCCGCGGGCGGGCGGGGCGCCCCGCTTCCCCGAGGCGCGTCTCGGCTCCGGGCCGGAGCTCTTCGAAGGACTTGGGACCTGCCGCGCGGGCGATCTCGCCGAAGATACCCGAGAGCCAGGCGTCCAACCGGACGGAGAGATCCGCCGCCGCCGTGGGCTCGCGAGCCAGCTCCTGCAGCTCAGGTTTCCCCAGCCGCTTGAGGAGGGTCCCTGGGTGCCCCACGGCCAACAGTCCTAGGCCGTGGCCGTCCCGCGCGCCATCGAGCCCGCACAGGATCTGGCCGGCCGACGCCGTCCAGAGATGGGTGCGTGGCCCGGACTCACCGCGCGGGACGGCGAAGACCTCGACGGTCCCCGTCTCGATCATCCAGACATCCCGGCCGGAATCGAGCGGCAAGGGTGCGTTGCCGGTGAGCTCGAGCGCCTCGTTCATGGCTCACTCCGCGCTGATCAGGCGCGCGTAGGGTCCCTCGACCCCCTTGAGCTGTTCGTGAGTGCCGCGCTGGACGACCTTGCCCCGTTCGAGGACGATGATCTCGTCGGCGTCACGGATGGTGCTCAGCCGGTGGGCGACGATCAGACAGGTGCAGCCACGCCGCCTCAAGGCTTGGTCGATCCGGCTCTCTGTGGTCGGGTCGAGAGCGCTGGTGGCCTCGTCGAGAACCAGGAGGGTCGGCCGGCCCACCAGGGCGCGGGCTATCTCCAGACGTTGCCGCTGGCCGCCGCTCCAGTTGGCGCCCCCCTCCTCGACGGGGCTCTCATAGCCGCCGGGCCGGGCCGCGACATCCTCATGAATGCAGGCGTCCTTGGCCGCGGCCACCACCATAGGCAGGGGCAGAGTCGAGTCCCAGAGCGTCAGGTTCTCCCGCACGGTGCCCTCGAACAGAAACACGTTCTGGTCGACCGAAGCCAGTGAGTTGGTCATGACGCTCGACGGGATCTCGGCACGGCTCCGGCCGTCGAACAGGATCTCCCCCACCCACGGCTGGTAGAGGCCCGTGACCAGCCGAGCGAGGGTGGACTTGCCGCTGCCCGAGCCGCCCACCAGGGCGATCCTGGAGCCGGGCTTCAAAGAGAGGCTCAAGCCTTCAATCAAGGGCGGATCGAGCCGGCTGTAGCCAAAGGAGACGCCGCGCAGCTCCAGATGGCCGGCCAGCTTGACGGGCGCGTTCTCGACGGGACCGGCCAGCACGTCTGCCGGTCCGCTCCCCACCGCCGGATCGACGCGGTAGCGCAGCACGTCGTCGAGGCGGTTCATGTCCCCCTCGACCATCTGCAGCCGGCTGCCGAGGCTGACCAGCCGGTTGACGGGGGTGATAAACAGGGCCATGAGGAGCTGGAAGGCCACCAGTCCGCCCAGGGTCATGTCACCGTTCATCACCCGCAGGCCCCCGATCCCCAGGATCAGGGCGGTGTTGACGGCCGAGAGCATGGGCGGCACGGCGTCGAGGAGCTGGGTGTAGCGCTCGAGGTCCTGCCGGCCGTTGACCACCTTGGCCTGGTAGCCTGCCCAGCGGGTGAAGAGGTCGGACTCGCCTCCCGTCGCCTTGAGGGTCTCGATGGTCTGGAGACCGCCGATCGCCGTGCCCAGGAGCTTGCCCTGGTCCTGCGCCAGTCGGCGGTTGCCGTCCACCCGCTTGCGCGAGACCCAGCGCAGGGCGGCCACGTTGAGCGACACGATCGCGATGCCCACCAGAGTCAGCATGGCGTCGTACTGGAACAGGACGGCGGCGAAGAAAACGATCATCAAGGCGCCCAGGGCGTTGGTCGCCAGGTCGCGAGAGAGGAGCTGGGCCACGCGGTCGTTGATCGAGACGCGGGAGCTTAGATCGCCTGCGAAACGCTGGCTGAAGAACTCGCTCGGCAGCCGGAGCACGTGCCAGAAGAAACGGCTCGAGGCGCCCACGGCGATCCGGGTCTCGAGGCGCAGCAGATAGCTCTGCTGGATCCAGGTCAGAGCCCCCGTCATGAGGGCGGTGAGCCCCATTCCCCAGAGCAGGGGCGGCAGCCAGTCCCGCCGGTTCTCCAGCAGGACGCTGTCGATGAACACCTTGGAGAAGACGGGGGTGGCCAGCCCAGGGATTACCAGGGCCAGGCCGGCGAGCAGGACGAAGGCGAGCGCCGCCCGCGTGCCGGAGAGTCGGCGGCGCAAGGCCGGCATCAGTCGGGGCGGCTCGCCCTTCTTCTCGAAGCCGGGACCGGGCTGGAAAGTCAGGACGACCCCCGTGAAGGCCTGGTCCAGCTCCTCCTCGCTGACCTGCCGCGGCCCCCCGGCCGGATCGTTGAGGTGAACCCGCCTCGTCCTGCGGCTACCGCCGAAGCCCTCCAGCACCACGAAGTGGTTGAAGTTCCAGTGCAGGATCATGGGCGGGCGGGTCGTGCGCAAGCTCTGGGGTTCCTTCTTGAACCCCTTGGCCTCCAGTCCGTACTGGCGGGCGGCCTTGACGATGTTGCTCGCCTTGCTGCCATCACGGGAGACGCCGCAAGCGATACGCAGCTCTTCGAGCGGAACCCAGCGGCCGAAGTGGGCCAGCACGATGGCCAGGGCCGCCGCGCCGCACTCCACCGCTTCCATCTGGAGGACGGTGGGTGTGCGCACCCGCCGAAGCGCCCGCTCCCTGGAGAGCGCCTTCCTGCGCAGCCCGTCGAGCATCAGAAGCCCAGCTTCTCCCGTACCTTCGGGATCAGAAGGTTAATCGGCGCCTCCTGGCGCACGACGACGTCGCCCGTGGCCAGGGTGCCGCTGCTGATCTTGACGCTGGGACCGGTCGAGGACGACCACCGGAATCCGGACGGAGTCGCGGGGTTCCGTTCCAGGGTCACGTTCACCTGGATGGGCGGCCCCTCCGTCATCAGCTTCTGGACGAGCTCGTCGTTGCCAAGGAGACGGACCATGCCGCGGGAGGTCGAGGGGTACTCCGCGGCCCAGACGACCCGGCCGAGGATGGCGCCGAACTCCTCCCGCTTGACGGTCGAAGGCGAGACCCGGACGACCATGCCGCGCTCGACCCGCTTGCCGGCCGTGGCCGGCACGAAGAGCACCGCCATCAGATCCTCCGAGATCACCTCCAGGTTGAGGATCGCCGTGCCGGGGTTTACCACGTCTCCGCGGTCCACCAGCAGCTCCAGCACCCGGCCAGCGCGGTTGGCGACGACGCGGGCGGCCTCGCCCAGGCGCGCCTGACGCTCCCGCAGCTCGATCTCGAGGTCGCGGATCTGGGACTCCCGGGTTTCGATCTGCTGGTCCACCTGCTGCTCGGCCTCCACCTGCTTGAGCTCCAGGCCGTTGAGGGAGAGCCGGGCGCCCGCGAGCTGGTCCTGGGCCGTGTTCAGGCTCTGCTCGGACGCCAGGACGGTCTGCTTGGTGATGAGGCCGTCCTTCAGCAGGTCCCGCTCGGAGACCATCCGCTCCCGGGTCAGCTCGACCTGCCGCTCCAGAGTCCTGATGGTCTGCTCCAGGTTGGCCCGCTCCTGGGCGAGGTCGCGCACGCGGAGGCGGCGCTGCTGGCCGGCGTAGCGCACGAGATCCTGGTATTCGGAGCGGGCACCCGCCAGCTTGTCGCGAGTGTCCTGGATCTGCCGCAGCAGCTCCTCCTGCCGGATACGAGCCACGGCCTGGCCTTTCTGGATGACATCGCCCACGGCGACCAGGATCTCCTCCACCTGGCCGTTCTCCGCGGCCACCAGGCTCGACACGCCGCCCTGGCGAAGAAGGATGCCCTCGCCCCGGGCCTCGGTCGGAATGGAACCGAAGACTCCCCAGCCCACGGAGGTGAGGAGCAGAAGGCCAAGGGCTCCCAGCGCCAGCCAGCCCTTGGGGTCCGTCACCTGTAGGAGCTGGTCGAGCTGTTCGGGGGAGGACAGCCTTTCGAGGGCCACCTTACGAAAGATCACGGCTCGTCTCCTGCCTGGAAAGGGATGGTGGTGAGCTGGGCCGTATCGATGGCGCGGGCATCGCCGCCGGGGAGGAGCGTGCCGGTCTCGAAGCGCAGTTGGGCGAGGGACACGGCCAGGGCAAGATGAGCCGAGACCTGGGACTGTCGCGCGGCGGTCAGCCGGTCGCGCTGGGAGATCACGTCGATGAGCGTCGAGGTGCCGGCCCGCAGCTTCTTCTCCTCGTTCTCGACCACCCGCTCGAACAGCCGCACGGCCTCCGTAGCCCGTTCGAACTGCTGGGCGTTACGGGCCACCGCGTCGAGGGCGATCGGGACGTTCGCCCCGATCTGCCGGGAGAGAAGCTCCTCGAAGTGGGCGCTTTGCTCCAGGGCGGCCTCGAACTGGGCCAGGTCGCCCCGCGCCCGGCTGTTCAGCGTCGGCCACGACAGGGAGAGCGACAAGGCCGAGCCGGCGCCCGGGACGTTGCTGTAGAGAGGTGAGAAGAAGGTGCCGGCGCCCGACCCCTGCACCAGACCCGTGTAGCTCGGGGTGAACACCAGGTCGAGCTGGGGCTTGAGGGCGTTTTCCGCGGCCTTCCGCAGGAGCTCGGCCGCACTCCGGCGCTCCCGGGCGGCCATCAGGTCGGCCCGCCCCTCCAGGGCTCGTGCAACCCAGCGGGAATGGTCCGCAGTAGAGGGCACCGCCGAAGCCGAGACGATCGGAAAGCGATCCACCGGCACGGGCAGCGTGGCGATGCTCTCCGGCGGCAGGCCGATCTCCCGGCCCAGGGCTTGGCGGGCCTCGAAGAGATCCCGCTCGCCACCGATCCGGGCCGTCTCCTTGGCCACCACATTCGCCTCGACCTGGACCAGGTCGGCTGCCGGGGTGACGTCGGCCTCGATCAGCTTGCGCGTGGTCTCCAGGAGATCGCGGGCCCGCGCCTCGCTCTCCTCGAGGATCTCGAGGTTGAGGAGCCCGGCCCGGGCTTGCCAGTACTGGGCGATCACCGTCAGGGCGCGCTCGGAGGTGGTCTGCCGCAGGTCGAGCTCGCTCGCGGCCACCTGCCGTTCCGCCGAGAGCTCCGGGGCGGCGGTGGCTGCGCGGCCGCGACCCCGCAGCAGCGGCTGGCGGAGCGTCAAAGCCACGGTGCCCAGGTTGACGGCCCCGGGGTCGGAGCCCGCCGTACGGGTGAGCTGGAGGTCCGGCTCGATCGAGAACCCCGTGCGGTACCTCTTCGTCACTCCCAGGCGGTTGGTGAGGATGCTCTGCTGCCGGCTGGTGCTCTCCGAGAGCGGGTCTTCGACCTCCCTCTCGGAAAGGCTCGTGCTCACGACCGGATCGAAGGCGCCGCGGGTGCTCAGCAGAATCCCGCGGGACGAGCGCAGGCGGCTCTCCTCGATCGTCAGATTGGGATCCTGATCCAGCATCATACGGATCGCCTCGGCTACGCCGATGCCTGGAGAGGCCGCCGGCTCGGCCGCGTAAAGCCTCAGCGCCAGGATGGAGCCGAGAAGGAAAAACTGGGCCGCCGTTCTGTTCCGGTACATACTACGGCGTTCTTAACACCATGATCTCTCGTATACAAGCCGAGCGCCTCGCTGCCCTCGGAGCGACCCCCGCTGAAATCACGGAATTGCTGGTCTATAACGAGAACGTCTTCGACCTCGGCGCCCTCTTGCCGGAGACACGCTTCCCTCTCCCCGACGAGCCGTTCGTGGCCTTCTGGGAAGCCGTGGCGGAGGAAAGCCGGATGCGCGGCGCCTTCGCCGTGCTGCGCGATCGCCTGCCCCAGCTCGCGTTCCCCATCCGCGAGGGGATCAGCCGGACGGCGGGGTATCTGGCCGCTACCCGCCGGGGTGCGCCGGTCGAGTCGATCCCGGAAGCGACCGGGCTCGAGCTGGAGCATCCCGAGGCCGTCGAGCTGGAGATCCACCAAAGCCCCGCGGGACGCATCCCCCTGCTGATCGTCCGGCGCAGACCGGAGTTCGTGGCCCTGATCCAGGCCTTGACCAAACGAAACGAGCCCGTGACGGTTCCCGACACCCAGGGAGCCCTCATGGTGGCGGGCTACAACAACTGGAGCCGCGTTAGAGAGTTGCGGCGCCGGTGGGAGGCCCTGGAACCCGCCGCCCGCGAGACGGCGAGCTGGGCCGAGGAATTTCAGCGTCTTCAGCCGCGGCGGGAGCTCTACCAGGACCGCTTCATCCTGCTCTCCGACGGTCCCTACAGCGCCGTGCCGGCCGCCGACCTCGGGCTGGAATCCGAAGAGTGGCGGGAGATCTCCCTCGCGATCCGGCGGGATCACGAGTGCGCGCACTACTTCACCCGCCGGCTCTTCGGATCGATGCGGAACAACGCCTTGGACGAGCTGATCGCGGACTATGCTGGGATCACCGGTGCGATCGGCCGGTTCCGCTCCGACTGGTTCCTGCGCTTCGTGGGCCTGGAGGCCTTCCCACGGTACCGCGCCGGGGCCCGGCTGGACATCTACCGCGGCGATCCGCCCCTCTCCGACGGCGCCTTCCGCGTCCTCCACCGCCTCCTCCGCGAGGCTGCCGTGAACCTCGAGCGGCTCGACGGGCTGCAGGCGCCCGCGGTGACCATCGCGGCTCTCGCCTCGTTCCGGCTGGAGGAGCTCGCCGCGCCCGGGGCGGAGGGCCTCATCCGCCGAGCCGCCGAGAGCTTGCGGCAGCGCCTGTCCCAGTCCTCTTGACGAGTATTCGGGGCGGCACCCGGGAGGAGCCAGTCAGTCGCGCGGCGATCGCGTCCGCCGCCGCGGCGTGCCCGAGGGGGGACCAGTGACTGTCCTGGGGGAAGTACAACACCTCCCCCCTTGCCGCTCTCGCGAGGAAGGAGGGGGTCAGGTCCAGGAACTCGGCCCCAGGGTCTGCCTGCCGCACGATGCCGGCCAGCCGTCGCGGCAGGCCGTTCCGTCCCCAATGGAGGGGCTCGGACTCGGCGGCGAAGCGGGTGCGGCCAAGATAGATCCGGTCCTTGCTGGGCACGAAGACGACGAGAAAGCGGGCGCCATGGCTCCTGCAGAGGCCGCCGGCCTTGGTCAGGACGCTGCGGACTTCCCCCAGGGCGGCCTCCTCTTTGGCCGAGAGGCGGTGCGGCTTGTACTCGAAGTACATCCGCACGTCCCGCCCACCGCTGGCCCGGAACACGCCCGAGGGATAGGCCAGAGTGCCGGTCGCGTCCTTGCCCAGGAGCCGGCGAAGGGCGTAGAGGGCGTTGCGGGTGAAGGAGCGCAGGGCGAAGGAGTGGTTCCGCCGCGACAGCTCGGGCCAGACCGGCAGCGCCTTCTCATATCGCTCCACGTCCTGGAGGTCGTTGCCCTCGAAGAACGCCCAGACGCACGCTTTGGGATGAAGCGGCAGGCCGTAGCGCCGGAGCACCTCCAGCTCCTGCTGCGGCCCATACCAGGACTGCCCCAGATTCACCACCGGTCGTCCCAGGTCCGCCGCCAGCCGGGAGGTGGCCAGTTCCTCCGCCGTCACGCCCCAACCCTCGATGAAGGAATCGCCCACGACCACCACGTCGGCCGCTTTGGGATCGGGACGGTTGCGGAACCCGCTCTGGTCATATTGATAGCGCACACCATCCCAGACGAAATCGTCATGGGGCTGGTGAAGATGGAGCAGCGCCGGATCGACGAGGTTGCCGGGATGGCTCCAGGGTTGGGCGGCCGGCGTCCCGAAGAGGACCCGGAAATCGACGAGATGGAGCAGGACGAGCATCTCGAGAACGGCGACGAGGAGGACCGCCGCCGCGCTGGTCACGGCGAACCCCTTCACCAATTCGCCGCGCCTTCCCCGCCCCAGCCACAGGGCCGCCGCCCAGGCGAGCAGATACGAGGCGAGAAGACCCGCCAGGATATAGACGTTGGGTAGACGGCTCCGGCTCACGCCGAGAAACAGACCGAGCGCGCAGACTCCCCCAAGCAGTGTCAGCCGGAGCGTCGCCCGGCCCGGACCGGCCTCGAACATGCACTCTTCCTCCACGGAGACCGAATCCGAGCCCTGGAATCGGTACCGGCGGAGGAAAGCAAGAGGTAGGCCAGAAGTGGCACACTGAAGGAGTGGCGAACCGTGAGCCTGTCCTGCGTGCGATCTTCCTGGGGGCGAGCAACCTCAAGGCCTCCCTTCCCGACCTTGTCAGCGGTGTCCGGCAGAGAGCCGGCGGGCCCGTCGAGGCGTTCGCCGCCTGCGGGCACGGCCGGTCCTATGGGAGCTCGAGCCGCTTTCTCTTCGTCCGCAGGCTACCGGGTATCGCGGGCTGCGGCCTCTGGCGAGAGCTCGAAGGGGCCCCGCCCCGCCGTACCGTCGCCCTGGTCACGGACGTCGGCAATGACCTGGTCTACGGCGCCCGTGCCGAGGAGATCGCCGCCTGGGTCGAAGCCTGTCTCGACCGGCTCGCGCATCAACAGGCCGAAGTCATGCTGACGCTCCTGCCACTGCCCCGCCTGGTAAAATTGTCCCCTTGGCAGGTGAGGCTGGCCGTCGCCATCCTCTTTCCGGGCCGGCCCGCGCCGTGGCCGGGTCTGCTGGATCGGGCGCGCGAGCTCGACGAGAGGTTGCGGCGGATGGGGAGGGAGCGCGGCGTCCGGCTCGTCGAGCCCGAAGCGGCCTGGTATGGCATCGACCCGATCCATCTCCGCCGCAGGGTCCGGCGGCAGGTGTGGGACCGCGTCCTCTCCCTGGGGCTCCCGGAAGCGGACGCTACGCACCGGCAGACCGCCGTCCGGCCGCGTATTCCTCCATGGGGCGCGGCGGAGCTCCGGCTGTTTGGGGCCACTCTCCGCACTGCCCAACCTGCCGTGCGCTTCCCGGATGGGACGACTGTCGCGCTCTATTAGATCTTGAACGGAAGGAAAGGCAGCCCCGGGTCGTAGCGGAGCCGCTTGAAGTAGGCGGCCACCGAGGCCACCACCTCGAGGCTCGCCTGCTCGGCGGCTGCGGCCTGCCTCAGGTAGGAGAGGGCCGCCAGGGCTTCGCGGTGGACCTGTCCAGAAACGAAAATGGCGAGCACTTCCCCGGCGATCTCCTTGAGCTCGGCCGTTCTTCCTTGAGCGACATACAGCGCGGCGAGATCGAAAGACACCAGGGCGGTGTCGAAGGTGGCCTGCTCGCCGGTGAACCCCTCCCGCGCCGCCCTCAGATGCGCCTCCGCCTCGCGCGCCTGGCCGAGCCCGTGGGCGATCTTGCCGGCCACCCAGTGGCGCCGGTTCTGCGTCCAGGCATCGGAGAAGCGAGCGTAGAGAGGCCGCGCCTGGATGAAGAGGCCGTGGGCTTCCATGAAGCGGCCGGCCTCTGCCAGGTTGGTGATCAGGTTGTGCTGAGCGCTCAGCAGGAGCCGCGGCTCCCGGCACGCATCGATCAGCGTCAAAGCCTCCTGCAGGACCGGGATGGCGAGCTCAGGGGTTCCCGCGTGCTCGTGCAGGGTCGAGAGGTTGATGAGGACGCGCCCGGCACGGTGCGTCTCCCCGACGTCGCGATAGATGCGCAGAGCACGCAGCAACAGATGCTTCGCCGCATCGAGCCGGCGCTGGTCGCGCAGCAGCGAGGCCCGTAGATCGAGGAGGAGGGCGCGTTCGAGAGGATCACCCGTACCCGTCCGCAGAAAACCGGCCGCCGTGGCGAAGGCCTGCTCCGCCCCCGCGAGATCGGAGGCCACGCGGCGGGCGTTCCCGGTGAACCCCCAGATGCGGCCCCGCAGGTCGTCGATCCGCTCCGCGCCATAGTAGTCGGCATCCAGACAGCCGGCGAGCTCCAAAGCCAGACGAGCGAGGCTCATCGCCGCCGGCGGACTCTGGAAGGTCTGCTCCCGTACCCTTTCGACCAGATGCTCCAGCAGCCCCCAGGTCTGGAAGCGCGAGTGGTGGCGCATCAGCATCTCCCGCCGCTCCGGCGGGTGCTCCAGCAGCTCGGCCAGATGACCGGGGGCCGCGGTCCGCTCCACATCGAGGGCCCGTGCATGAGCCCTCAGACATCTCTCGGCGGCGTCGATGGCCGGGCCGTAGTCCACTTCCGGGGCGTCAGGCCATGGCAAGATCTCCGCGACCCGACTTGGCGACGGCTTGGGCGAGCGATCCACCAAGGCGAGGACCCGCTCCTGGCACCGCTGGCACTCCGCCAAGTGGTCCACGAGCGAGCCGTGGCCCTCCAGCAAGGTGCTGGCGAACTCCATCAGCAACTGGTCACTGGGATGGATTCTCACCCGTCAGCCCCCCAAGTCACTCCCTGATAATACTCCTTAAAGCAACATCTACGCGCTTTGGAGACCGCCGAGCTCAAAAAAAAGGAGGCCCGAGGACCAACCCCGAGCCCAGACATCCAGGAAGGACCGATCTTAGTTTTGGCAGGGAGCCGGCTTGCCGTTGGGGTCCATGCCGCACCCATACTTCCGCTGCTGGTTGGGTTTGGGCGCCGGCCGGATCACGAGAGCCAACCACTTCCAGGCGGCGTCCAGCAGCCCCCCGGCCTCCGGCGTGGCGATTGCGGGGCGGACCTGCGCGGCGGGCCAAGCCTGCGCCGTTCCGGCGGTCAGGCAGGCGAGGATCAAGGCGGTGGCGGTACAACGAACGATATAAGACATGACTTCATCTCCTCTCCGGTGGTCCAGCGGGGCCTCCATGGCCGCGCCAGGAACCCTCCATGCAGAAAGAGTGGCATGGTTTGGCGGCGTAAATACGACGTGAGCGCAAGGTCGGACACCTTTTCTCCGTCTTATATGGGTGAGGAGGAAGAAAAATGCCCACGGACGGGAGACAAGACGAAGGATACCGGCTTCTGTTTTCGCAACCGCGGATGGTCCGCGACCTCTGCCGCGGCTTTCTGCGCGAAGAGTGGATCGAGTGGCTCGACCTCGAAACGGCCGAACGGCGGGAGGGCCCCGCGGGGGAACCCCTGATCTGGCGAATGCGCTGGCAGGGCGGCTCCACCTGGGTCTACCTGCTGCTCGAGCCCCGGGCGGAGGAAGACCCCGCGATGGCACTGCGCATGGGGTACCACCGGGAGGTCCTCTACCAGAACCTGCTCCGCCATCGCGAGACGGCTCCCCCCGCGAGGCTGCCGGTCGCTCTTCCGGTCGTGCTCTACCACGGAGCGGCCCGCTGGACCGCGCCCCGCGAAGCCCTCGAGCTGCTCCTGCCGATCCCGGCCTCGCTCCAACGCCACGCGCCACGGACGCGCTATCTCCTGCTCGACGCGGCGCACGACCCGCTCCCCGGCACGTCCGGCAGGGACAGCGGGGCGGATAACCTGGTATCGCTCCTCTGCCGGCTGGAACGGAGCCGGACTCCGGAGGCGGTCGACGCTCTCCTGGAGCGGCTGGTGCCGCTCCTCGCCGGCCCTGGGGACGAGACCCTCCGGCAGGCCTGGAGCGCTTTCCTCGGCCGCTCGTTCCTCCCCCGCCGGTTTCCCCACCTCTTCTCCCCGGCGCTGCTGGAGGCCGGCGACGCGGGAGGTGTGCTAGCGTGAACGCGACCGAGAGGAATTCTCCATGCACAGAACCACGATCCGCCTCGACGACACGGTCTGCATACCGGCGGCGGCAACCCGCGGCCTTACGGGCTTCCGGGAGTGGGCCTGCTCGGACGATTTTCCCGAGCACGGCAGGATCGACTTCCTGGCCGGTGACCTCGAGGTGGACATGAGCCCCGAGGAATTGGACACCCATGGGCTAGTGAAGTCCGAGATCTCTACTGCGCTTCAGCTTCTCGTGGCTCGGCCGAACCTGGGCCACGTCTATATCGACCGCGGCCGGGTCTCGAGTCCCACGGCGAACCTCTCCGTCGAGCCCGACGTCGTCGTAGTCTTCTGGGATTCCCTCGACTCCGGCGGGGTCCGCAAGGTCCCGTCGAAGAAGCGGCCCGGCCGGTTCATCGAGCTCGAAGGCGCTCCCGACCTCGTCGTCGAGATCGTCAGCGACGGCTCGGTCCGCAAGGACCTCGTCCGCCTGCCTCCGCTCTACGCAGCGGCTGGCGTGCCGGAATTGTGGCTGGTGGACGCCCGCGGGGAGGAGATCCGGTTCGAGATCCTCACTCTGGTAGCTGGCCGGTACGCAAAGGCGCTGGATTCCGAAGGATGGACGGCATCGCCTCGGCTCGGGCTCCGTTTCCGTCTGAGCCGCCAGGAGGTGCGTCCCGGCCGCTGGAGCTACCGCCTCGAGCAGGAAGCATGAGCGAGCCGTTCCGGCTGACCGGTGGAAACAGCCTTTTCCGGATCGAGATCCCCGCCGGCAGCCCACTCTTCGCGGGGCATTTCCCGGGCCATCCGATCCTGCCCGGCATCGCCCACTTGGCGCTGGTCGAGAAAGCGCTGGGGGCCGCTGTCACCGCGGTACGGTCCCTGAAGCTGCGCCGCCCAGTCGCGCCAGGAGATGTCCTGGAGCTATCCCTGGCCCCTCCGAAGGAGGACGGCTGGGTTCGATTCGAGCTGAGCCGCGGCGGGGAGGCCGTCAGCACCGGTGCCGTCGCTATGGATGGCAACGGAGACGGCGATGCGGCAGGCTCTGGGGACATCGAGGGAGCGTTCCCGCCGGTCGGGGATCTCCTCCCTCACGCCCATCCCGCCCGCCTCGTCCAGGGCATCGTCGAAGCCTCATCGGAAACGATCGTCGCCGTGGCGGAGATCCCGGCCGAGCACCCTCTCGCGGCGGGCGGCCTCGCCCCCGCCTTTCTGGGGATCGAGGCGGCGGCGCAGGCGGCCGCGCTCCTGGAGGCGCTGAGCCGCCGGGACGAGGCGCCGGGTCCACGCATCGGCTACCTGGTCGGCGTCCGCGAGGCCCGCTTCGCGGCGGCGGCCCTGCCCACCGGCCGGCCTCTGCGCGCCGCCGCCCGGCTCCAGGGCGGCGCCTTTCCGCTGTCGATCTACGAGATCGCCCTGGGCGAGCCGGGACGCGAGATGGTGACCGGCACGATCAGCACGTTCCTCACTCGTGGCGGATGACCGCCATGGGATCGACCCGGGTGGCCGAGTAGGCAGGCAGGGAGCTGGCGGCGAGCCCCACCAGAGCCAGGAGAAGGGCGACGGAGAGGAAGACACCGGGATCGGTCGGCGTCACTCCGAAGAGGTATCCGGAGAACACGCTGGTGGCCCAGGAGGCCGCACCGAGCCCGAGGATCAGGCCGGTCGAGGTCAGCACGAGCCCCCGCCGGAGCACCAGGCCGACGATCTCGGAAGCCCGCGCGCCCAGCGCCATCCGGATCCCCAACTCCCGCGTGCGGCGGCTGACCGCGTAGGCCAGGGTGCCGTACAGCCCGATGGCGGTGATCGCCAGCGCCACCAGGCTGAAGCTGCCGAAGAGCCAGGAGAAGAGACGCGGCTGGGCCAGGGCCTCCTGGACCTCGTCGTCGAAGCGGTGCAGGGTGATCCCCAGGTTCGGATCGAGCTTGCGGAGGACGGAGCGCACGGGGTCCACGGCCTGCAGCGGGTCGCCCGCCGCTTTCACCTGGAGAGCGAGAGCGGGCTGGTAGCGCTGGGAAAGGGGCAGATAGAAGTAGGGCTTGGGGTCCGCCTGCAGATCCCGGAACCGGACGTTCCGGGCCACTCCCACCACTTCCCGGACCTCGTCGACACTCAAGGCCAGGCGCTCTCCCACGGGGTTCCTGCCGGGCCACAGGGCGGCCGCCACGGTTTCGTCGACGATCATGACGGGAGGAGCGTCCTGCCGGTCCTCCGCCGAGAAATCCCGGCCGCGCAGGAGCGGAATGCCGACGGTCCGGAAGTAGCCTGGAGTGACCACGTTGAACTCGCTCCAAAGCTGGTCGCCGCCGGCCGCCGGCCCCGCCTGGGGCTGCAAGCCGGCGAGGCCGCCCGCCTGGTCGATGCTCGAGAGCGGCACGCGGAAAGCCAGCGCGGCGGACTGGACGCCCGGCAGAACCCGCACCTGGGACAGGAGACGATCGTAGAAGACGAGGCCGGACGGCTCCGAATAGCCCTGGAGCGACAGATCGATCCGCAGGTCCAGAACGCCCGCGCTGTCGAACCCGGGATCGATCGACTGCAGGTTCCTGAGCGTCCGCACGAAGAGCCCCGTGATGATGAGGAGGATCAGCGAGACCGTCAACTGCCCGACGACGAACATCTCCTGCAGCCGGGTCCGGCCCCGGTCCTGGCCGCCCGTGCCGGCTCCCCGGTGCAGCAGCGGCACGAGATGCCGCCGCGTGGACCACCAGGCCGGGAGCAGGCCGAACACCACCCCGGCCGACAGGGAGAGCGCCAGGGTGAACGCCGCGACGCGCCAGTCGACGCCCAGGTTGCTCGTCCTGGGCAGGTACTGGCCCAGGGAAATGCCCTGGAGAGCGTCGATCGCCCAGAGCGCCATCATGAAGCCGGCAATCCCGCCCAGGAGGGAGAGCGCCACGCTCTCGCTGAGGAGCTGCCGGATCAGCCGGCCCCGGGTGACGCCGAGAGCCAGCCGGACCCCGATCTCCTCCTGCCGCGCCGCCGCCTTGACGAGCAGCAGTCCGCCCAGATTGGCGCAAACCACCAGCATCAGCAGCGCGACCACGGAGGCGAGCAGCGCCAGCGGGCTGGCCAGGGCGCCGCGCGTCCCGGGCCGGTGCCCAAGGCCCGGGTAGATCTGCAGCTCGGGAGGCCGCTGCCCCTCGAGCCCGCTCTCCGCGAGCCGGTCCGCCAGCAGATTCATCTCCGTCTGGGCGTGCTCGACGTCGACTCCGGGAGCCAGGCGGCCAAAGAACCAGAAGAGCCAGGCGTGCCCGGCATCCAGCAGCTTGCCGTCGCGCAGAGCGGGCAGCACCAGCGGCGCGGATTCCATCGGCACCCAGAGGTCCACCTCGTCGCCTTGCACCGTGCCGCGGAACCCCTCCGGGGCCACCCCGATCACCATGAAAAAATGGCCGTTCAGGTGGAGGGAGCTGCCGGTGATCGGGCGGCGGTCGCCGGAAAGGCGTTGCCAGAGAACGTGGCTGACGACCACCTCCGGCTGGGTCTCGCGCAGCCCCTCCCCGGGCGTGAAGACGCGGCCCTGATGTCCGGGCAGGCCGAGAGCGGTGAAGTAGTTGTCGGTCACCACCTGCCCCGTCACCCGGAGCGGCTCGCCGCCGGCCACCAGGTTCGCCGGGAACGGCCAGTAGGCGACGAGGTCGGAGAAGACGCGGTTGGCTTCCCGGTAGCGCAGGAATTGAGGGTACGACAGCGGCTGCGAGAACAGCTTGCCGCCCATGCCCTCCAGGGTGATCGGCTTCGACGCCAGGGTGACGATCCGGTCCTGGCCCGTCACCCCGGGGATGGGCCGCAGGATCAAGGCGTTGACGATGCTGAACACCGTCACGCTGGCGCAGATGCCGAGCGCCAGGCAGAATACGGCCACGGCCGTGAAGCCGGCATTGTTGTTCAGCTTGCGGAACCCGTACCGCACGTCGAGAGGAACACCCATCATGTTGATTCGGAGCCGCACCGCACGGGTGAGAGCTGATCTCCTCCTTGTCGCCTCTGCCGGTAAAGATTAGCATCTCCGCATGGCCATTAAAACTGGATCCTGGATGCTCGGCCTGCTCCTTCTCGCGCCGCTGGCGCTCGCCGGCCAGGGCTCGCCCCTGCAGTGGCCCATTCCCTCGGCGCCTACCCGCGAGCCCGTCTTCCCCCCCGTCCTGATCGGCGGCCGGGAGCTCGCCGGCCTCCTGAAGGAGGGACGCGCCGTGCCCCTGCACGCTCGGGCCCTCCGCGAGCCGGCCTCCTACGAGCGGGGGCACCTGCCGGGAGCGGTGGCGGACTGGAGCCCGGAGGAGGAGGGCTCCGGGGAAGCCGACCGCGTGCGCTCCTTGCTGGCCGGACGGGGGATTTCGGGTGAAGAGGCCGTGGTCCTCTACGGCCCGGATCCCGAGAGGATCGCCCGCCTGTTCTGGCTCCTGCGCCGGGCGGGCTGCGCCGAGGTGCGGATCCTCGACGGCGGCCTCGCCGCGTGGCGCGCCACGGGAGGCGCCGTCGAGACGGGACCCTCCCGCCGGCCCGCCGCCGAGCCGCGCCCGCCTCTCCGGGACACCGCCGCCGTGGATGCCGGCTGGCTCGGCGATGCCATCGGTCAGGCCGGGGTCGAGTTGCTGGACGTGCGCGACGCCCGGGGCTGGGAGCGCTGGGAGGTTCCCCCCACCTTCGCCGCCGGCCACATCCCCCACAGCCTCCCCTTCGACCCCCGCGCCCTGCTGCCCAAGGGCGGCGGCTGGCCGAAACCGGCCGAGGTCCGGCGGCGCCTCGGCACCCTCGGCCCCCGGCCGGGCGATCCCGTGCGCCTCGAGTCCACCTTCGTCCTGTACGCGGAGGACGCGCACGACCCGCGGCTCGGGCTGGGCTATCTGCTCCTCACCCTGGCCGGCCTCGACGTCCGGGTCTTCCCGGGCGGCTGGCGGGAGTGGACGGCCGGCGGGACCCGTCCGACGGTCCGGGTGATCTCGGCCGCGGAGCTCGCCTCGCGGCTGAAAGAGGAGAATCCACACCTCACCCAGGATCTCCCGCCTCGGGGGCTGATCCTGCTCGACCTGCGGGAGGCACGGGACTTCGCGATCGGCCACCTGCCGGGGGCCCACGGCCTCCCCTTCGACCGGATGCCGGAGGAGGGCTTCGCCAAGCGGATGGAAGAGGGGTGGTCCGGTGCCGACCGGGCCACCATCCCTCTGGTGCTCTACTGCTACGGGCCCGACTGCATCCGCAGCCGCGACGCCGGCGCCAGGGCCGCCCGCCTCGGATTCCGCAACGTGTTCTGGTTCCGTGGCGGCGTGCGGGAGTGGCGCGACGCGGGGTACCCCCTGCTCGACTCCCCCTTGCCTACTTCCCGGCAGCCGGCCTCACCCGCAGGTGGAGCCGCACGTCCTTGACCGTCAAAGCGCGGTCGGCATCCAGCTCCAGGGTGTCGGAGGCGCTGAGCGCCTGGTTGCCGTCCTTGTCCTTCCAGGACCGGGAAGTGTGGATCCTCCCCTCGTGGGGGTAGACCTCCAGCCAGCGCTGACCGCCGAGGCCCGATCGGGTCTTCCCCATGGGCTGCAGGATGACGCCGGACTCCAGGTAGTAGCCCGGTCCCGTCCACAGCACCACGAAGCTCCTGCCGCTGAGCTGAACGGTGGCGCCGACCGACAGGGTGGCCCCCGTCTCGATGTGCAAGACTTCGCAAGTCCCGATGGAGTGCGCCGTCTGGCACTTCAGGAAGGACTCGGCTCCGGCTGCCGCTTCCAGCGTCAATTGCTGGGCTCCCAGCAAGGCCGGGAGGAGGGCGAGGGAAAGGGCAACAGAGAAAAGCGGGTGACAAGCTCTCATCTTCTTACTCCTCTTGAAAAAGGGGTTCAAGATTCCTCTGGAGACAAAAGACTCCAGAACGACCGCCCCTGCCGGCCTCCCCCAGGGATCAATGGAACAGATAGGAAGATAAAAACATTCTAGCTCCGTTCGCCCTTCCAGAGAGAACGGAAGCAGAACCACTGGTGGGGATCGAGCCGGATGGCCGCCTCCAGATCGGCGGCGAAACGCTCCAGCGCCTCCCCCAGATCCCGCCGGCGGTCGGCGCTCTGCGCCACGTGGATCGCGGGCCGGATCACGCAACGGTAGCGCAGACGGCTTTCCCGGAAGACGAACACCGGCACCACCGGCACGCCGGCGGCCCGCGCCAGGGCCGCGGGGCCGATCGGCAGGTGGAAGGCGCGGCCGAACAGGCTCACCTCCGACGTCCGGCCCCCGGAGCGCGGCCGGTCCCCCTGAAGCGCCACGATCTCACCCCGGCGCAGGGCGTCGAGCAGGTCGACGCCGAGCTGCGGGTCCTCGGCGAAGTGGGTGGTGTAGAGCTCGCCGCCCCGGCTGCGGATCAGCCCCT
>Ga0126305_10000055_pt1 | contig 45234 bp, 45 predicted proteins | sample Plot26_FD_92536 | JGI IMG/M metagenome (GOLD analysis project Ga0126305, IMG submission 92536) | Serpentine soil microbial communities from UC McLaughlin Reserve, CA, USA - Plot26 | ecosystem: Environmental > Terrestrial > Soil > Grasslands | place: USA: UC McLaughlin Reserve, Lake County... | reverse complement strand
TGCCAATTGAGCTAGCGGCCCGTTCGAGCTGGATCATACTGCAAAGAGGAGAGCGGTGACAACGCCCCGGGCTCGCGCCCGATGCCTGGCCACGCCTCCCGTTCAACGCTTCGACGTCCGCATCCATTCCCGCCCGTGCCCTCATCTCCGCCGTCATCCTGCTTCAACCGCCCTGCACGAAATGGACCACTTCCAGCCGGTCGCCCGCTCCCAGGGGCGTCTCGGCGAACCGGGCGCGGGGCACGAGATCGCCGTTGCGCTCTACGGCCACGGTGCGCGGGTCGCGCCCCAGGCCGGCGACCAGGTCCGCCACCGTGGCCCCCTCGGGCACCTGGTGCGGCTCGCCGTTGAGGACCACTTCCACTTCCATGGCCCGATCCTACAGGAGGTGCTTGAGCTCCGCCCGGCCGATGGCGCTGACGGCGTTGATGATCAGGGCCGAGGTGCCGCGGTTGACGTGGGGGATGTCGAAGCCGAGCGTCAGCAAGCCCTGGTCGTCGGTGCGGCCGGCCGCCAGCACGCAGGGCTCGAGGACGGTCGAGATCATCCGGACCGAGACCTGGGTGCCGATCATCGGCTGCCCGCTCTTGCTGGAGCTGGTGCGCATGACGAGGGTGGCGTGCTGGCCGAGCACCAGGTCCCGCTCCTCTTCCAGCATGAGGACGAGCTGCTCCTGGTCGGCCTCGCTCGTCAGGTACTCGAGGATCACCTGGTCCAGGGTCCGCTCCGGTCCGGCCGGTCTGGCGGGCGCGGCGGGCCGGGCCGCCTGCGGTGAAGGTGGCGGCAGTGCCTGCGGTGCCGGCGCCATGGGGGCCATCACCGGCATCGGGGCCATCGGGGCCACCTGCGGCATGGGGACCGGGACCGGCAGCGGCTCCGGGGTCGGGATGTTGTTGACCGAGCGCGCTACCGTCTCGCCGCCCTCCAGGGGCGGCGGCGGGACCACCATCCGTCCCGACGTCGCCGGCATGCCGGCGGACGGGGTCTCCAGGACCTGGTGCTGGCCCGTCTGGCGGCCGGCGTTGATGGAGGCCAGCTTGGCGTCGAGCTTGCCGTGACGGATCGCCGCGATCATGGTCCGGTGCTGATGGTCCATGAGGGCGACGATCTCCTTCTCCTCCTTGCCCTCGGCGAGCATCTCGGCGTAGCTCAGCCGCTTGCTCGCCAGCACCTGGCCGCCGACGTAGACGAGGCTCTCGATGAAGGGGTTCGAGAGGCCCTTGTCCTCCGTCTGGACGTGGAACACCACTTCGCCGTGGCGGACGTCGGTGTTGTAGCCGGTAATCATGCGCGAGACGCCAAGGAGAAGAGCAGCCTTTTTTTAAAGTACGGGCGAGAGGATTCTAAGAACAGGCCCGCGGGGAAGCAAGGGCGGCCCTCCAAGCTTACATTTATTCATCTTATCTGGGTTGACTCTTGTCATTTCCTGAACTATCTTCCCTCAGGAGGTCCACCAATATGCCCACGTCGCGAGTCGTCCGCGTCTTCGCCGCCGTCCTCACCCTTGGGATCCTTGGGTCTGCCGCTGTCTTCGCCGCCCCCCGGCGGCCGGGGCCTCAGCCTATCCTACCGGGGATCTACAAGCTCGCCGGAACCGATCCCGGCCTCCCCTCGGGCGACCTCGACCCGCTTCGCAAGCTGATCGGCAAGGCTTCGGTGGTGGGGCTCGGCGAGTCGATCCACACCTCCGGGGGCTTCTATCAAATGAAGCACCGGGTGTTCCGTCATCTCGTCGAAAAGGCGGGCTTCAGGGTGCTGGCCATCGAGAGCCCCTGGCTGCCCGCGCAACGGGCCGCCCAGTTCGTCGAGAGCTGCGACGGCTCGGCCGACCAGGCGTCCGAAGCCTTCCTCGACGTCTGGCAGAGCGAAGAGCTGCGCGACCTCCTGCAGTGGATGTGCGACTGGAACCGCGCGCACCCGAAGGAGAAGGACCGCCTCCACATCCTGGGCTTCGACGTCCAGGACTTTGACGGCCAGGCCCACTTCGGGGGATGGAACCTGATCAACTTCCTGGCCCGCCTCGGCATCACGCTGCCGGCTCAGCCGGCCAACGGGATCCTGGTGTGTGCGCGCGTGGAAGAAACCTCGCCCCGCGCCGCGCCGATCCCCGATGCCACCCACGCGGAGTGCACGCAGTCGCTGGATGCCCTGGACCAGCTCTTCAATACTCCCGCCAGCGCGGCGGACATCGTCCGGCAGACCTCCGCGACCGACCTCGCCTGGGCCCGCATCAACCTGCGCAGCATGCGGGCGTGGGAGGATGCCATCTACTACGTCGGCCGGGACCGCAAGCTCTCCTTCGAGGCTCGCGACAAGGGAATGGCCGACGCCTTCCTGGCCTTCCGGAACCTCCTTTATCCCAAGGCCAAGATGGTGATCTGGGCCGCCAACGTCCACGTGGCCCGGAACTGGGACGCCGCCACCGGCGAGCTGTCGATGGGCACCCACCTCGGGCGCCGGCTCAAGCGCGACTACGTGCCCATCGCCCTCGCCGGCTACGATGTCGGGGTCGACTGGGGCCCGCTCGATCCCGCGCTGTGCGGAGTCAAGGCCTTCCACGGCGAGGACTCGGTGGAGGCGCGCCTCCACGATCTCGGCCAGGAGATCCTTTTCGCGGACCTGAAGTTCCCGGGCGCGCGGCCGCCCTTCCTCAGGGCCGGCGCCGCCTACCAGATGGGCGACGACGCCCTCGTGCCCCGAACCCACTTCGACGCCCTGCTCTACCTGGACCAGCCGGCCGCGATGGCTCCCCTCGCGTGGCAGCCGTGCCGGCGGTAAGAGCCGGCCTGATTCTTCGCATGAGAATTCTCGGGTACAATCGAGGCAACCCACCGAGCCTGCTCGGTCCCTCCCCGGAAAACGGCGGGCGGGCAGGCCGATAGGGCGGTCCGGGAAACCGGGCCGCCTCCCGTGTTTGGAAAGGCGGGGTCGAGAGCCACGGCTCGGTGGAAGGAGTTCGTCCATGAGCCGCCTCGTCATTCTCGGAAAATCGCTCGGACAATCCCCCGCTCCCATGGCGCCACGCGTCCCGCTTCTCCCTGAAGAGAGCGGTACCGGCAACCGGCTCGTCGACGCCTTCGGCCGGCGGCTCACCTATCTGCGGGTCTCGGTCACCGACCGCTGCAACTTCCGCTGCACCTACTGCCTGCCCGAAGACGCCGACTTCCCGTTCGGCGACCGGGCGTTCCTCTCCCCGGAGGAGATCGAAGCGATCGTCGGCACGCTGGTGGGGATGGGCATCCGGCGGGTGCGCCTGACCGGCGGCGAGCCGCTGGTGCGCAAGGACCTCCTGGAGATCGTGCGCCGGCTGAAGGCCCTGCCCGGGCTCGAGAACCTCGCCCTCTCCACCAACGGCGCCGGGCTGGACCGGCTGGCCCCCGCCCTCCGGGAGGCCGGGGTGGACCGGGTCAACATCAGCGTCGACAGCCTCGATCCCGAGCGCTTCCGCGCGGTCACCCGCCGCGGCGACGTCGAGGACGTCTGGCGGGGCGTCGAGGCGGCCCTCGCGGCCGGGCTCGATCCCGTCAAGCTCAACGCCGTGCTGCTCGCCGACGGCGGGCTCGAGGACGCCGAGCGGCTCGCCGCCCTCACCCTCGACCGCCCCCTCCACGTGCGCTTCATCGAGATGATGCCCACCGAGGTCAACCACCACCTTCAGCCCGCCGGATTCCTCTCCGCCGACGATGCCCGGGAGCGGCTCGAGTCCCGCTTCGGACCGCTCACTCCGGTCGAGATCGGCCCGCGCACCGGTCCCGCCAAGGCCTTCCGCTTCCCCGGCGCGGTGGGCAGCGTGGGGTTCATCACCCCGCTCTCCCACACCTTCTGCGCCGAGTGCAACCGCCTGCGCCTGACCGCCCGCGGCGAGCTGCGCCTCTGCCTCTTCGGCGACCGCGTCTACCCCCTCCGCCACCTCCTCGCGGAACCCGACCCACGCGCGGCCCTTGAGTCCGAGATCCTCCGCGTCCTCCAGGACAAGCCGGCCGAGCACATGCTCACCCAGGGCAACTACGGCAACCTCGTGAGCTTCATGCAGATCGGCGGCTAGCACCAGGCCCCGAAGCTTCCCCGCGAACGATAGCGATCTACGATGCTCGCTTTTTGCGAAAGCGCGCACCTACTCCCTTCAGAGGCTCTGACACCCCTGCCCTCGCGGTGAGGCAGGGGATCACTCTGAGAAGGAGGACCCCATGAGCCATTGGAACCGATTGAGCCGGCGCAGCCGGGCACTCTACCTTGCCCTCGCCGCGCTGATCCTGGCGACCACCGCCTGGGCCAGCCGGGCCGCTCTCCCTGATTGGGACGAAGCGGCCGCCACCACGTCCCCCTCCAGCCCGGCCGACCTGAAGGCGCCTCTGCCGCCGCCGGCCGAGGTTCTGCTTCAGAAGACGAGCGCGTTTCCCGACCGGGGCAACGCGCTGGTGATGGTGCGGCTGACGCCCCAGCAGCTCGCCGCCAAGCAGGCGGACGGCACGCGCTCCTTCATCACCCTGGGCGACCTGGGACACCAGGTGATCCTGCGCGACGACGGCCAGCAGGGAGATTCCGTCTCCGGCGACGGGCTGTTCACCGGCATCGCCCATGTGGACGAGAACGGCCTCGCGGCTCGCGCCGCCGCCGACCAGAACGCCATCAAGAACGGCGCGGGCAGCATCCCGCGCTTCGAGGGGCGCACCATCATGGGGCAGGCGAGCCAGGAGCCGTTCGACTTCGGCGGCTTCGAGGCCGGCCGCGCCGTGCGGCTCCAGCGGTCGGTCGTGCGGGTCACGTCCGCTTCTTCGGCCCAGTCCACGGGCTTCGCCAAGGCCACGCCCAGCCAGTTCGCCGAGCGGGTGCTGATGATCCGCGACGTGGCAGTCGTCCGGGACCCGAGCCGCACCATCGACCCCTGCACTGGCTTCGGCAACCCCAACGGCGTGTGGACCTTCAATCATCTGATCACCGAGATGGCGAACCAGACGGCGAGCGGGATCGACCCCTCGCTGTTCGCCGAGAACTGGCTTCAGAACTGGACTATCAATCAGACGATCAACTCCTTCCCGGTGCCCAGCCGGCTCCAGATGCAGTCGATCATCAACCAGTGGCGGACCGAGAGCGGCGGCGGCCGGCTCGACCTCACGAAGGCTCCGGTCCGCCTGCTCGCCATCGTCTCCCGCGTCGACCTGCGGCGGACGACGGCGGGCGGCGGCAGCTACGGGCCTAATGTCAGCGGTAATTTCCTCGACGCGGGCGAGGCGCGGTTCATCTTCGGCCTGGTCCTGAAGCCGGGCTGGCAGCTCCAGGGCGGCTACTCCGCCAGCAACGCGCCGGTGATCAACAGCAACGGCTGCCAAGCCCTGCCCTTCTCCATCATCTTCGAGTACCGGGTGCCCAAGTGCCACTGCGAGTCCGTGGTGGCGTGGGCGCGTGACTGGGTCGACCTCAACAACTGGGTGCCGGGCACGCCCGACTACAACGACCGTCTCGAGAGGCTGACCGAGCAGTTCGTGCGGGCCAACGCCAACCCCACCCGGCCGAACGGCAGCGCCATCGGCCAGATCCGCTCCAACGAGATCGCCCTCGCCAGGCCCTGGCAGCTCCGGGAGTTCCAACTCACCCAGTTCCCCTGGAGCCTGGCCAACGAGACCACGACGGCCGACACGGCCGCCGACGTCTTCAACAACGGCGGCGTGTTCAATAACTGGGTCCTCACCCAGATCGTCCCCCTGCTCGCGGGCCCGAACTGGGACCAGCCGATCCCGCAGGTGCCGCTGTTCTTCCTGGGCGGCAACTTCCTGGGCGCCCGCCCCGAGGTCCCGAACCCGGGCTTCTTCTGGAACGCGCCGGGCCTCAACCTCGCCAACCCGGCGGAGAACTGGGGGCGGCACCGGGCTTCCCTGAACTCCTGCAACGGCTGCCACGCCGGGGAGACGAGCACGCCCTTCGTCCACGTCGACCCCTCGACCCCGGGCCTGCCCGCCAACCTGTCCGGCTTCCTGACCGGCATCGTCGTCAACGACCCCGCCTTCGGGGCCCCGGCCCGTCCCTTCAACGACCTCGCCCGCCGAGAGGCCGACATCCAGCAGGTCGCGGCCCTCTCCTGCGTCCACATGGCCACGGCCAACGTGGCCCAGGTCCAGGCCAGCCTGCGGGCCACGGGGCAGCTCCCCGCCGACCTGTTCGCCGGCACGCCCCCGCCGTCGCACGACGACTTCCTCTCGGTCGCCGTCGACGACATGATCAGGAACGTGGTCCTGGAGGTCCACTAGCCTGAACCCCGGGCGTCGCGGGACTCTCAGGGCGCCAGCGCCCGGGAGGGATCGACCCGCGACGCCCGTCTTGCCGGCACCCAGCTCGCCAGCAGCGCCGCCAAGGCGAGCACCGTGAGGACCCCCGCGAAGGTCGCCGGATCGGCGGCGCTGACGCCGAACAGGAGGCTTGAGAGCAACCGGGCCGACGCCGCAGCGCCGGCGATCCCCACGGCCATCCCCACGATCACCGGCCGCAGCGCCTGCCAGGCCACCATCGCCAGCACCCGCCGTTCCGTGGCGCCGAGGGCCATGCGCAGGCCGATCTCCTGCGTGCGCTGGCTGACGAACCAGGCGATCACGCCGTAGATGCCGACCCCGGCGAGCAGCAGACCGATCACGCCCAGCGACGTCAGCAGCAGCATGTTGAAGCGGGTCGTGGCCACCGCGGAGGCGCGGATCTCGTCCATGGTCGCGACGTCGAAGACCGGCAGGCGGGAGTCGATTCCGAGCACGGCGCGGCGTATCTCGCCTGCCAAGGCCGCGGGATCGCCCTCCGTGCGCACCACGAGGGCCATCTCGACGTCGTCCGGCAGCAGGTCGGATTGCGCCAGAGGGATGTAGAACCCCGGCCGCATCTCCGTTTCCAGCCGGCCGAGCCGGGCGTCGCCCACCACTCCGGCCACCTCGATCCAGGCCGGACCGTTCTCGTCGCTGATGAAGTAGGCGAGGCGCTTGCCAATGGCGTCCTCGCCCGGCCAGGCGAGCCGCGCCAGCATCTGGTTGACGACCGCCACCGGCGGCGCTCCCCGGCGGTCGCGCGGCGTGAAGTCCCGCCCCCGCAGGAGGGGGATGCCCATGGTCCGGAAGTAGCCGGCGGTCACCTCGCGGGTGTCGGCCTGGACCTCCTGGCCCGGCGGCCGGGGATGCCCCTCGACCTCTACGCTCGACGAGCGGTTCCAGCCCGAGAGCGGGAGGATCGAGACGGCGGCCGCCGACTCGACGCCCGCGCCACCCCTCACCTCGTCCAGAACCTTCTCGACCGTGGCGACGGCGCGCTCCTGCTCGGGGTAGTCGGCCTCGGGCAAGGAGAGCTGGGCCGTCAGCAGGCCCTCGGGATCGAAGCCGATCGCCACCCGCTGGAGCTCGAGGGCGCTGCGGATCAGCAGGCCGGCGCCGACCAGGAGCACCAGGGTGAGCGCCACCTCGGCGACCAGCAGGCCGTGGCGCACGCGGTCCCGGGGGGAGCCCGCGCCGAAGCTGCGCCCGCCCTCCTTGAGCATGGTCTGGAGGTCCGGGCGGGCCGTGCGCAGCGCCGGCACCACGCCGGAGAGGAGGCTCGCGGCGAGTCCCAGGCCGAGCGCGCAGGCGAGCGCCGGGCCGTCGATCCCCGCCTGCCCAAGGCGCGGCACGCCGGGCGGGCTGATCGCCACCAGGCAGCGCAGGCCCAGGTACGCGAGACCGATCCCGGCGGCGGCCCCGGCCAGGCTCAGCACCAGGCTCTCGGTGAGGAGCTGGCGGACGATGCGGCCCCGGCCGGCCCCCAGCGCCGAGCGGATGGCGATCTCCCGCGACCGCGCCGAGCCCCGGGCGAGCAGCAGGTTGGCCACATTGACGCAGGCGATCAGCAGCACGCACCCGACCGCCCCCAGGAGGATCAGGAGCCGCCGCCGGTAGCCGCCGAGCAGCCGGTCGAGGTAGGGCTCGATCCGCGCCCCCTTCTCCGCGTTGGACCGGGGATCGACCTCCTTCAGGCGCGTCGCGATCCCCTGCACCTCGGCGTTGGCGGCCTCCGGAGAGACCCCGGGACGCAGCCGTCCGATCAGCCGCAGGAAGCTGTTGCCGTAGTCGGTGAGCTGCTCCGGCTCCAGGGCCATCGGCACCCACAGCCGGGCGTCGTCGGAGCGCAGGGTGAACGACGCCGGCATGACGCCGATCACCGTGTGAGGCAGGCCGTTCAGACGGATGGCGCGTCCGAGGATGCGCGGCTCGCCGCCGAAGCGCTCCCGCCACAGGCCGTGGGAGAGCACGACCACGCGCTCGCGGCCGGGGGCGTCCTCCGCCGCCGAGAACGCGCGGCCCAGCGCCGGCCGGACGCCGAACGTCTCGAAGTAGCCCGCCGTAACCCGGGCGCCGTCGATCCGCTCGGGAGCACCGTCGCCCGTCAGGTTGAAGCTCGAGCTCAGCACGGCGGCCAGGCTGTCGAAGGAGCGCGCCGACTTCCGGTACTCGTGGAAGTTGCCGGCGGAGCTCGAGCGGTCCTCGCCGCGGAAGACCGACCAGAGATTGACGATCCGCTCCGGCTCCGGGAACGGCAGGGGGCGCAGCACCACCGCGTCGAGCAGGCTGAAGATGGCCGTCGTGGCGCCGATGCCGAGGGCCAGGGTGAAGACGGCGATCAGGGCGAAGGCGGGGGCGTTGCGGAGCTGCCGGAGGGCGAAGGCGGCGTCCTGCCGGAGCTCGGAGAAGCTCTCGGTCCACCGCCGGCCGCGCTCGCGCCGCACGCCGATCTCCCGGCAGGTCCGGCGCACGCCGTCCACCTCGCCGAACAGGCGTAGGGCCTCCTCCCGCGCCAGGTGCGGGGGGAACCCCTCCTCGATCAGGTCGCGCGTCCGCGTCTCGATGTGGAACGCGATCTCGTCGTCCACGTCCTGCTCGACCGTGCCGCCCCGCAGATGAAGTCGGAAAGAGCGTCGCCAGCTCGCCATGATGGGCCTCTCTCCTTTACGCCGTCTGGAGCACCCGGCCGACCGCCTGGGCGTAGCGCTGCCAGGACTCCGCCTCGGCGTTGAGCTGGCGGCGTCCCGCGTCGGTCAGCCGGTAGAACTTGGCCCGGCGGTTGTTCTCGGAGACGCCCCACTCGGCCTCGATCCACCCCCGCTCCTCCATGCGGTGGAGAGCCGGGTAGAGCGCCCCCTCCTCGATGCGGAGCGCGTCCTCCGTCTGCTGGGAGATCCAGCGCACCACCGCATAGCCGTGGAGCGGGCCCCAGGAAAGGGTCTTGAGAATGAGGACATCCAGAGTCCCCTGAAGCAGATCCATCTTCGCCATCGTCGTCTTTCCCTTTAGTCATTCCCCTAAGCTGTCCAGGGGAAAGATACGACGGCCTCCCCTAAGGTGTCAAGGGAAGTGTCTGGACCAGGGAGTTAAGCGAACGGATTTTCCAGATCGACCGGCAAGCCGGCGAAATCAGACTCGTTGCGCGTGACGAGCGTCAGCTGGTGCGTCCTCGCAGTGGCGGCGAGGAAAGCGTCGAGGATCGGGAGAGATCGGAGGGACATGAGCTCACCCCAAGCGGCAGCCTCCGCAGGGTCGAGAGACAGGAGATGGCCGGCCCGTCCGAACTCGCGTTGCAGGGTTTCGCACCAGCGGTCGAGGATGGCCGCCTGCAAAGGGTCGCGGCGCCTGAGAAGCGCGATGCCGCGGCGGATCTCCGCCAGGGTGATCACACTCAAAAACAGCTCTGTCTTATCTCGTTGGCGATACCAATCGGCAAGCCCGCGGTTCCCACGATCGCCTTTGCGCAACTCGGAGACGACATTGGTGTCGAGGAGATAACCCTTCATGACCAGTCGCGGTCCGGTGGGAGCTCGCGAAGGCGCTCAAAGTCCTCATCCTCCCCCACGTCAGGCATGATGAGAAGAGATTTGAGGTCAGGAAACTCCTCCTCAGGACTCAGCAGAGCGCGGCGCAAGATCCGGCGGTGCTCTTCTTCAGCCGACACTCCCTGCTCCGCCGCCCGCTGCCTTAGGCGATGGACGAGGCCTTCCTCAAGATTGCGGACGACGAGCTGCGCCATGCAATCATTGATAGCACGAGTGGGCTGAGCCGTCAAGGGAAGACCTTCACGCTCTTCGGTGGACGCTCCCCCCGTCTCGTGGGAGAATACGCCGCGACGTCCTGTCCGGACGCCGCCGTCCCGGCTTCAATCCCTCACATCCCGAAAAGAGGAGACAATATGGCTGAATCCACCGTTGCGGAACCGACCGCCGCCCAGCGCACCCTGGTCAAGTACGAGGTCAAGGATGGCGTGGCTTACCTGACGCTCGACGATCCGCCGCACAACACCTACACCCACGAGATGATGCGCCAGATCGACGAGGCCACCCTCAAGGCGCGCTTCGACAAGGACGTCTACGTTATCGTGATCCGCGGCGAAGGCGACAAGTTCTTCTGCGCCGGCGCCAACATCAACATGCTGAAGTCGTCCGATCCCTACTTCAAGTACTACTTCTGCCTGCACGCCAACGAGACGCTGAACCGCCTGGAGCAGACGCCCAAGCTGGTCATCGCGTCCCTCGAGGGCCACACCGTGGGCGGCGGCCTCGAGATCGCCATGGCGGCGGACATCCTGATCGCCAAGAAGGGCTCTGGCAAGATCGGCCTGCCCGAGGTCAACCTCGGCGTGCTCCCCGGCACCGGCGGCACCCAGCGCCTCGCCCGCCGCATCGGCAAGAGCGCGTCCATCGAGCTGATGGTCACCGGCCGGCTGATCGACTTCGAGGAGGCGCAGCGGATCGGCATCGTCAACAACATCTTCGAGGGCGACGACTTCGGCGGCCAGATCCACGAGTACGCCAAGCAGTTCTGCCCGCCGAACAAGGCGGCCAAGGCGGTCGGACGGATCAAGCGGGCCGTGCAGTCCGGCGCCGAGGTGCCGTTCGAGAGCGGCCTCGCCATCGAGCGCGAGCTTCAGCAGCAGCTCTTCGAGAGCCCGGACGCCCGCGAGGGCCTCGACGCCTACGTCGGCAAGCGCAAGCCGGAATTCCGGGGCTATTGAGCGTATTTTGGACGTAGGGCCCGTCCTCCCGGGCGGGCCCTCACCCATTCCTGAGACAGGACGCTCATGCCATATACCCAGCAAGACGACGACATCGTCCTCGCCGCTCCGGTGCGGACTCCCATCGGCAAGTTCGGCGGCGCTCTCGCCTCCCTCTCGGCGGCCGACCTCGGCACGGCGGCGGCGAAGGCCGCGCTGGAGCGGGCCGGGCTCGATCCGTCCAACGTGGACCAGGTCATCTTCGGCCATGGACGGCAGGCCGGCGGCGGCCCCAACACGGCTCGGCAGATCTCCTATCGCGCCGGGGTGCCGGTCGACCGGCCGGCGTACACGGTCAACCAGGCCTGCGCCTCGGGGCTGCAGTCCGTCCTCTCGGCGGCCCGCACCATTCTGACGGGCGAGGCCCGGATCGTCCTCGCGGGCGGCACGGAGAGCATGTCGAACACCCCCTACTTCCTTCCCCGGGCCCGCTGGGGCTACCGCATGGGCAACGCCGAGATCGTGGACGGCATGTACAAGGACGGCTTCAACGACCCCCTCTCGGAGCTCGCCATGGGCGAGACGGCCGAGGAGCTGGCGGCGGAGATGGGCATCGACCGCGCCGCCTCGGACGCTTATGCCCTGGAGAGCCAGCTCCGCTGCGAGCGGGCCCGCCGCGACGGGCGCTTCGACGCCGAGATCGTGCCGGTGACGGTGCCGGGCAAAAAGGGAGACGTCACCCTGGAGCGCGACGAGCACCCGCGGGACGGCACGACGATCGAGTCGCTCACCAAGCTGCCGGCCGTGTTCCGCAAGGGCGGAGCCGTGACGGCCGGCAACGCCTCGGGAATCACCGACGGCGCCGCCGCCATCGTGGTCGCCTCGCGGGCCGCGGCCCGGGAGCTGGGCCTCCCCATCGTGGCGCGTCTGGTGGGCTGGGACGTGGTCGGCGTCGAGCCCCGGATCATGGGGATCGGCCCCGTGCCCGCCGTCCGTCGCCTGCTCGACAAGACGGGCCTCGACACCGGCGCCATCGACGAGGTCGAGCTGAACGAAGCCTTCGCCTGCCAGGTGCTCGCCTGCAACCGGGAGCTGGGATTCGAGGCCTCGCGCCTGAATCCGGACGGCGGCGCCATCTCCCTCGGCCACCCGATCGGCGCTTCGGGCACCCGCATCCTGGTCACCCTGCTCCACGGTATGCAGAGGCGGGGCGGCCAGCGGGGCATCGCCACCCTCTGCGTCTCCGGCGGTATGGGGATCGCGGCCCTGGTCGAGCGGGAGGCCGCGTGAGCGGCGGCTGGATCCTGGTCTCGACCTCCACGGACGAGTACTCCGCTCCGTACGTCGCCGCCCTCCGGGCCATCGGCGTGCCCGAGGAGCGCATCCGGGTCGTGGGTCCGCATTCGGAGACTCCCATCGGGGAGTTGGCCGCCCATGCCAAGGGGCTGGTGCTCTGCGGCGGGCTGGACGTGGCGCCCGAGCGCTATGGCGAGGAAGCCCTCCCCCACGCCCGGGTCGAGCCGATCCCGGAACGGGACGAGTTGGAGTGGAGCCTGCTCGACGCCGCGCGTGACGCCAACGTCCCGGTCTGGGGCGTCTGCCGGGGCCTCCAGGTGCTCAACGTCTACCTCGGCGGCACCCTTTGGCAGGATCTGCCCACCCAGGTCCCCAGCCAGGTCGACCACACCGTCGCGGACACCCCGGACGTGCTGGCCCACACCGTCCGCGTCCTGGACCCCGAAGCCCCCCTTGGCGAGCGGCTGGCCCGCGACGTGCCGATGGTCAACAGCCGCCATCACCAGGCGGTCAAACGCCTGGCGGACGGCTTGGTGCCCGTGGCCCTGTCGCCGGACGGGCTGGTGGAAGCCGCCTTCCTCGACGGCGACGGCTGGTGGGTGCGCGGCGTCCAGTGGCATCCCGAGAACCTGATCGCCCTCGCCCAGCAACGCTCCCTGTGGGCGGACTTCGTCCGCGCCGCCGGCTTCGAGGCAAGCGAGGCATGACCGGAGAAAGTGTCCTCCTCCATCGCGACGGCCGCACCGCGACGGTCACGCTGAACCGGCCGCCGCTCAACATCCTCGACATCCCCACGATCACCCGCCTGGGCGAGGTGATCGCGGACCTCGCGGCCGACCCCGAGCTGATCCTGATCGTCCTCCGCGGCGCCGGGGACCGCGCCTTCTCGGCCGGCGTGGCCGTCCAGGACCACACCCCCGACCGCGTCGGCCCCATGCTCGAAAGCCTGCACGGCACGATCCGCCGGCTGCGGGATCTGGACGCCGTCACGGTGGCCGCCGTCCAGGGGCACTGCCTGGGAGGGGGAATGGAGCTGGCGCTCTCCTGCGACCTGGTCATCGCCACCGAGGACGCCCGCTTCTCGCAACCTGAGATCGAGCTCGGCTGCTATGCGCCGGTGGCCTCGGCCCTCTTGCCCGCCCGCCTCGGCACGGGCCGGACGCTCGACCTCCTCCTCAGCGCTCGCGCCCTGAATTGCGCCGAGGCCGAGCAGTGGGGGCTCGTCACCCACCGCGTCCCGGCCGGCGAGCTCGACGAGGCCCTCGCCAACCTCGCCGCCAGCCTCGTCCTCCGGAGCGCCCCGGTCGTGCGCCTCACGAAGAAGGCCGTCCGCGCCGGCCGGGACCTCCCCTTCGCGGAGGCCTTGGCCGAGACGGAGCGGATCTACAAGGAAGAGCTCCTGCCGCTGGAGGATCTGGAGGAGGGGGCGGCCGCGTTTCTGGCGAAGCGGCGGCCCCTCTGGAAGCATCGCTGACTCTGCGGTAGGGTGCGCTGTGCGCACCACAAACATTCCGGTGCGCACAGCGCACCCTACGGAGGAGACCTCTCATGCCTGAAACCATTCTGGTGGAGCGCGAAGGCCGCGTCGCCATCCTGACCATCAACCGCCCGGACAAGCTGAACGCCCTGAACGAGCAGGTGCGCAACGACATGCTGGAGATCCTGGCCGGGATCGAGAAGGACGACTCCGTAGGCGTCGTCGTCATCACTGGCGCCGGGGAGAAGTCGTTCATCGCCGGGGCGGACATCGGCGAGTTCGCCGGCCGCACCCCGTTCGACCAGCGCCAAGCCATGAGGAGCCCGCGGATCTTCGACGTCATGGCGAGCTTCCCCAAGCCCGTCATCGCCATGATCAACGGCTTCTGCCTGGGCGGCGGCTGCGAGCTGGCCATGTCGTGCGACATCCGCATCGCTTCCGAGAAGGCCCGCTTCGGCCAGCCGGAGATCAACCTCGGCCTGATCCCGGGCGGCGGCGGCACCCAGCGGCTATCCCGCCTGGTGGGCGTCGGCCATGCCATGCGGCTGATCCTCACCGGCGACATGATCCCCGCCGCCGAGGCCCTGTCGATCGGGCTGGTCGAGATGGTCGTGCCGGCCGAGGAGCTGCGGGCCAAGACGCTGGAGCTGGCGGGCAAGATCGCCGGCAAGAGCCCGCTCACCCTCAAGGTCGCCAAGGAGGCCCTGCGGGCCAGCGAGCGGCTGCCCATCGAGGACGGCATCACCTACGAGCGCGACCTCTTCTGCCTCTGCTTCTCCTCCGCCGACAAGGAAGAGGGCGTCAAGGCGTTCCTGGAGAAGCGCCCCGCCCAGTGGACGGGACGCTGAAGCCATGGCCTCCCCGCACGAGGACCTGCTGGCGCTGCGCTCCGAGTTCCCGATCCTCGAGCGCACGACCTATCTGATCAACAACTCCCTCGGCGCCATGCCGAGGGGCGTCCGCGACGAAGTCGCGGCCTTCGCCGACGCCTGGGGCGAACGGGGCGTGCGCGCCTGGGCCGAGGGGTGGTGGGAGATGGGAGCCGAGACCGGCGACCTCCTCGCCCCCCTCCTCGGAGTCCGTCCCGGGGCGGTCTCCATGCACCAGAACGTCTCGGTGGCGGCCGCGATCTTCCTCTCCTGCATCGACTACCCGGCGGAGCGGAACAAGATCGTCTACGAGGCGCTGAACTTCCCCAACGTCATCTACCTCCTGGAAGGGGAACGGCGGAAGGGGGCCGAGATCGTCACCGTGCCCTCCGACGACGGTATCGGCATCCCCATCGAGCGGCTGCTCGCGGCGATCGACGAGCGGACGCGCCTCGTGCCGGTCTCCCACACCCTGTTCCGCAGCGCCTACGTGCAGGACGCCGAGGCCATCGCCCGCCGCTGCCGCGAGGTCGGGGCAACCCTGCTCCTCGACGTCTATCAGTCCACGGGCGCGGTGCCGCTGGAGCTGGAGGCCTGGGGAGTGCACGCAGCGGTGGGAGGCTCGGTCAAGTGGCTCTGCGGCGGGCCCGGCGCGGGCTACCTCTGGGTGAACCCGGAGATCGCCGGCTCGCTCCAGCCCGCCCTCACCGGCTGGCAGGCGGACCAGGAGCCCTTCTCCTTCCGGCCCGGGGCCATCCGCTACCGCGAGGAGCCGGCCTGGCGCTTCCTTACCGGCACGCCCAACATCCCCGCCCTCTACTCCTGCCGTCCCGGCTACCGGATCGTGGCCGGGGTGGGATCAAAAAAGATCCGCGAGCGCTCTCTGGCACTCACCGACCACTTGTTGAACCTGGCCGAGGAGGCCGGCTTCGAGGTCCGCACCCCCCGCGATCCCAAGCACCGGGGAGGCACGGTCTCCATCTGGCACCCCGAGGCGGAGCGCCTCTGCAAGGAGCTGATCGACCGCGAGATCGTCTGCGATTACCGGCCAAACGCGGGGATCCGCTTGTCACCGCACTTCTTCAACACCGAGGCGGAGATGGAGCATGCGGTTGGGGCGCTGAAGCAACTTGCCTTCGTCTGAGCCGCTGGACTCGTTCACCAAGGTCTCCTATCCAGGCGCTCGGGGTGCTGGAGCCCACGGCTGCTCACAAGCCTCGCAGAGGATCACCAGCGGGCCGTTGGTATAGTGACAGTTTGTGCAGATCCAGGAGCCATTGGGCTTGGGACGACCTGCTCCCAGCACGAACCTGGCGAACAGACCGACAGCACCAATCCACCCCCAGGCACAGAGATGCACGGCGATCCGTGCATCGTCTGAGGATGCGAAGAAGCCACCCACTATGGGAATGACGAGGAATCCTACCAGGGCTACAGCGACGACAACGGTCGGGGACCCGCCTCTGCCCCGAGCGAGACGAGCTATCGCCCCGAGGGCGAGTATTACGCCAAGAATCTCTAACACCTATCGCCTCCTTCCTTCAGCATAAGGAGGTGTCCGGTGTCCTGGATTCATTTCAGAAGGCGATCAGGCGGAGGGCACCCTACTCCCGCAGCTTCTCCCCTCTCCCTCCTTCGTCCGCAGCCTCGCGTCCCTGTTGAGCCCCATCTCCTGCGGGTCGGGCTCGTCCTTGTCCCCCTTCTCGTAACAGTTGCACGGCCAGACGCAGAGGGCCATCGAGGTCGAGACGCAGGCGTACAGCTCTGGATGCGGGCGCGGCCCTAGACGTTGCCTTGTGCGAGCCGTACGGAACCGCTAACCTAGCCGTACGGAGGATTGAGGATGGAAACCGCCAAGCTCACCGTACGCCTGCCCAAGAAGGATCTCGAGTTTGCCAAGAGATACGCCCAGGAGCACCGCATCACGGTGACCGAGTTGATCGACCGGTACCTGCAGCGGCTCCAGGAAGGGCAGCCTGCAGCCATTCATCCGGAGGTCGAAAGGATCAGCGGTCTCGTTCCTTCTGATATCGACGCCGAGTCCCTTTATTACGAGCATCTGGCCAATAAGCACAAGTAGATGAAGCTGATGCTCGATCTCAACGTCCTTTTGGACGTCGTGCAGCGCAGGGACTCTTTCTACTTCGCCTCTGCCACGGTCCTGAGCAAGGTTGTCGAGGCGGAGCAGACCGGTTTCCTGCCGGGCCACGCCGTGACGACTCTCCACTACATCGTCCGGAAGTCCGCAGGCAAAGCAAAGGCTGACGAGTTCATCGATTGGCTGCTCGCTCACTTCGAGATCGTTCCTCAGGACAAGCTCCAGTTCACTCGCGCCAGGACGCTGCTGATGCCAGACTTTGAAGACGCCGCTCTCGCCGCCGCAGCCGAAGCTGCTGGATGTGACATGGTCTTGAGCCGCAACGTGGCCGATTTTGTGGGGTCTCCCGTCCGGGTGATGACACCCGAGGAGTTTCTGGTCCAGACCTGAAGCCGGCTTCAGCGCTTGCCGGCCACCTTGCCCGTTCGGCCCCTGGCCGGCACCGAGATCTGCACCACCTCGTTGCGGGTGCAGCACTCGGCGTAGAGGAAGTCCAGGATCTCGCGCAGGCTCTGATCATCGGCGAGGTAGCGCAGGAACCTCCCCTCGCGGTGCTGCTGGATGAGATTCTCCTGGTGCAGGGCGTCGAGATGGTGCGACAGGGTCGAGGCGGGGATGTTCAGCTCCTGCTGGATCTCCCCGGCGACCATCCCCCCCGGATGGGCTGCCAGGAGGAGGCGGACGATCTCCAGCCGCATCTCGTGGCCCAGGGCGGCGAAGCGGTTGGCGAACCGGCGGGCGTCAGGCTTCATGTTTCGACTTTACCGGGAGCGTCGTCTGCCGTCAATCGCCAACCGGCAACTGCGGCAGGCGCTCCCGTCCGCGCGCGATCATGAGGACGTACGCGACGAGAGTGGCGGGAATCAGGAGGGCCGCGGCCCCGCCGCCCCTGAATCCTCCGTCGAGGCTCACGATCCCGTTCACCAGGCCGACCCCGACGGCCGCCAGGTAGAAGACGAGCGGCAGGAGCCCGAGGGGGATCCAGATCCACGGCCTCCAAAGCCTCGGCGGGGCCAGTGCCAGCGCCGCCGCCGGCAGGAGCAGCACGGCGAAGACCGGCGCCAGGAAGATCGCCAGCAGCAGGAGGCCGCGGAAGAGGAATCCCGGAAGGTAGGAGCGCATCTGGCGGTTCTGCTGGTCGGCCGGGGTCCCGCGCCAGCGCCCGGGACGGCCGCGGAAGACCAGCAGCACCCAGGGCAGGAACCCCAGCCAGATCAGATCGCGCCGCAGCCAGACGCGTCCGGCGACGGCGAGGTACTGGTCCTCGGGGAGGGGGCGCCCGGCGAGGGCGTCCAGACGCCGCACGGCCGCGGCCGCCGCCTGGGTCCAGCGGTCGAGGCGGCGGGCATCGGGCTCGTGCCGGGCGGCATCGGTCAGGGAGCCGTCCGAAAGAGAGACCGAGGGGATACCCCGCCTCAGGAAGGGCTCGCTGTCCGGGCCGTTGCGGACCTCGACCGACCGCACCACCAGTTGGGCGAGGAGGGGAAAACGGTTGTCGGCCACCGCGAACGGCCACGCCACCGCCTCGCCGCTCTTCAGCACGGAGTGCACGAGCCAGCCCGGGGGCATCGCGGGAGAGCCCTCGATCACCGGTCCGGCGCTCCCCTGACGGCCGACCCTCTCCAGGTTCAGGTGGGCGAGGATGCGCTCCTCCGCGCCCGGGCCGAGGTTCCGGAGCCAGCCCGCCATCCCGCCGCCGCTCTCTCCGCCGAACAGGACGACCCGCACCGTGTGCCGCAGCGGCGTGCGGCGGAGATCCGCCGCCGCCGAGATCACCGCGGCGCATCCGGAAGCGTCGCCGCTGGCGGCCGAGAGGACGATCTCGTCGGCGGTCTTCCCGGGCAGCACCCCCTCCACGTTGACCAGCGCCCCATTCCCCCTCACGGGGACCGCCCGCACCTCCTGGAGCCCGGCTTGCCGCAGGGCCTCGACGAGATTCGCGGCGTCCTCGGACACGGCGGGCGCGGCCGTCAGGAACAGGCAGAGCAACGCGGCGGACCGCAAGGCGGGGACAGGCATCGTGAGATCGTAACAGGGACGTCTCCTTTCCCGGTGTCGCGGAAAACGGTACTGGAAGCACCTTCTTGTATGAATGGACTTGTCAATGAAGCCCTTGCGTGGATCGCCAAACAGCGAAGGTTGGCGTATACTCCGGGCGATTTCGCATGATCGAGAGCATTGGGAGGCGCGCGGGGCCGAGCCTTCGGCGGCGGACCGACGCGGTGGCATGGAGTCTTCAAATTTGAACCTGCGTACAAGATCCCTGTGGTTCATGGCGGCGATCTCCGCGACGGTCCTGGCCGTGGCGCTGCTGCTGGTCGTGAAACTCGTGTCCGTGGCGGGCGATCCCCAGTTCGCGCGGCAGATCGGCTGGAACCTGCTGTTCATCGGCCTGTCCGCCGGCATCCTCGCGGCAGGCGCGGCGTGGTGGGTGGTGCGGCGGATCATGCACCCCCTCCGGCGGCTCTCGGAGGCGATGTCCGAAATGGCCCGGACGGGCCAGCTCCGGAGCGACTTCGAGACGGCGGGTGGCGGCGCCGAGGTCAAGCTGATCGAAGGCACCTTCCGGGCGCTGACGATCTCGCTCGAGGAATCGCAGCGGGCCCGCGAGCGCTCCTACGTCGAGGCGGTCGGGGCGGTGGTGACGGCTGCCGACGCCCGCGATCACGAGACGAGCGGCCACTCGTTCCGAGTCGCCCTCTACGCCGTCACCCTCGCCAAGGGCATGGGCATCCATGGCGAGGAGCTGAAGGCGATCGAGTGGGGAGCGCTGCTCCACGACGTGGGCAAGATGGTCGTGCCCGACGAGATCCTGCGCAAGGTCGGCCCCCTCGACGAGAGGGAATGGCACATCATGAAGCAGCACCCCACGTGGGGCTTCGACATGCTGGCCGAGGTCAGCTTCCTCCAGCCGGAGGTGCTCGACATCATCTACTGCCACCACGAGCGCTGGGACGGCCAGGGCTATCCCCGGGGCATCGCGGGCGAGACCATCCCCCTGGCTGCCCGCATCTTCGCCGTGGTGGACACCTACGACGCCATCACCTCCGACCGCCCGTACCGGCGGGCGCGGGGCCACCAGCTCGCCCTCCACGAGCTTCAGCGGGTCGCCGGCCAGCAGTTCGATCCGCAGGTCGTCGAGGCCTTCGGGGAGCTGCCGGAGGTCGAGCTCCGCCGCCTGCGCGAGCTGTGCAAGCGCGTGCACCCGGGCCTGAGCCTCCCCGTGGACCTGCTCGACTCGCTCGCCGAGCCGGAGCAGGAGGTGCGGGCGGAGTTTGGATCTTAGGTCTTCGTTTTCAGATTTAGGGCGGGCGGCGACGGGGCCTCTCCCTCACGGCGCTCCAGCCAGGATTCCCACTCGCCGACACGGCGAAGCAGATTTTCGATGTCGATATCCAAAGCGACGGGCGCGAAGGGCTCCAGCCGTCTACGGGCCTTGGCGAGGGTGCGGCGAGGGGCTTGGTCCCTCTTGAGGCCCAGGAACTGGTGCATGGCCGCGGCCACCTGCACCAGGCCTTGGAAGAGGTCGCGGGGCTCCGGGGTGGTGGACCGCCAGATCTCTTCCCAAGCCTCATGGGACTCGAAGAACTTTCCCTGATTGAACAGCTCGATCCCTTCCCGGAACAGCCGTTCGCGCTCTTCAGCGGTCAGATCGGGATGGAGGACCCTCATGGAATCCCATACCGCCGCCGCTTCTCCCACAGCGCCTTGCGGCTGATGCCAAGGAGGTCGGCGGCTCGGCCCTGGTGGCCCCGGGTATAGGCCAGGGCGTTGCGGATCTGCTCCTTCTCGACCTCGACGAGCGGCCGGGGCCGGGTCTCCAGGAAACCCTCGGGGGGCGGTGGATCGACCCGTCCCGAATCATCGGCCAGGATGAGCCCCCGCTCCAGGGTGTTGCGGAGCTGCCGCAGGTTGCCCGGCCAGGGGTGCTCCAGCATCCAGGTCCGGGCCCGCGGCGACAGGGTGGGGCCGGGATGGCCGAAGCGCTCGCCGAGGTCGGCCAGGAGGTGGTCGAGCACGGCGGGGAGGTCCGCGCGGCGGTCGCGCAGCGGCGGGATCCGGAAGGCGAGGACCTCGAGACGGTAGAAAAGGTCGGGACGGAAGGCCTCCCGGGCCACCCGCCGCGGGAGGTCCTCGGAGCCGATGGCCACGAAGCGGACGTCGGCCTCGACCTCCGGCCCGCCGAGGGGCGCGTAGCGCCGTTCCGCCACCAGGCGGAGCAGCTTGGGCTGAGCCGGCAGCGGCAGCTCCTCGACGTGGTCGAGGACGAGCGTGCCGGCCTCGGCCCGGGCCACCCGGCCGTCCCCCGCCTGCTCGGCGCCGGTGAAGGCGCCGGCACGGTAGCCGAAGAACTCGCTCTCGAAGAGGGTGCTCGGAATGGCGCCGGGGTCCACCTCGATCAGGGGGCCCGCCGCCCGCCGGCTGGCGCCGTGAAGGGCGCGGGCGACGGTCGACCGGCCGCTCCCCGCCTCACCCAGCAAGAGCACCGGCGCCTCCGTGGCGGCGGCCCGCTCGATGCCCCGCAGGCTCTCGGCCAGGGCAGGAAAATCTTGCAGCAGGCGAGGCAGCGCGAGGGGCGAGCCCGCGGTCACTTAGCGGAACTCGGCCGTCACGTCGGGGGCGTCTCCCCACAGGCGCTCGAGGGCGTAATGACGCCGCGGCTCCTCCTGGAAGACGTGCACCACGAGGTCGCCGTAGTCGAGCAGCACCCACTGGCCGCGGTTGTACCCCTCCACGTGAAGGGGGCGGACCTTGTTTTCACGAAGCCTTTCCTGCACGGCATCGGCGATCGCCTGCACCTGGCGCTCGTTGGTGCCGCTGCAGATCACGAAGTAGTCGGTGAAGTCGCTGACCTTCTGAAGGTGGAGCACCTTCAGCTCCACCGCCTTGCGGTCCTCGGCGGCGGAGACGGCTTCACGAACTCTCTCTGCGGTGTCGGTGAGCGGGATGGTCTTGAGTTCTGGATTCATCGGTAGAGGTCGTATTTCTGCAGGTATCGTACCACCAAGTCCGGGACAGCCCCCTCGGGGAGGGGGCGACGGGCCGCGAGCAGCTCCCGGAGCCGGGTCGACGACACGTCGACCGGCGGCTGCCGCAGAAGGAGGACGCGGTCCGTCCGCGCCAGCTCCGCCACCTCGGGATCGAGGGGCACGGGATTACCTGGACGCTCGTGGTCCTGGCCCGGCCGGGCCAGGACCACGAGCCGGGCCAGCCGGGGGATCTCCCGCCAGCGCACCCAGAGATGAAGGTCGGCGAACGAGTCGCCGCCGATGAGCAGAAAGAGCTCGGCCGCCGGCATCTCGGCGCGGAAGTGCTCCAGCGTCTCGATCGTGTAGGCCGGCCGGCCCACCGTCAGCTCGTGAGGCGAGGCGTACAGCCCCTCCTCGTCGAGCAGCGCCAGCTCCACCATGGCATAGCGGGCCCAGGGCGGAGCCAGGACCCGGCCCGGCTTGTGAGGCGGCTTCGCCGTCGGCAGGTAGATCACCCGGTCGAGACCGAGGATCCGCCGCGCCTCGCGAACGGGCTCGATATGCCCGCGGTGGATGGGGTCGAAGCTGCCGCCGAAGAGGCCGACCTTCAAGGCTTAAGCCCTCGGCGCCTCCAGGCGCCGCGAAAGCTCCGCGATCAGGGGCCGAATCCCCTCGTTGGTGGCCGCGCTGATCTCCAGATAAGGCAGCCCGCGCTCCGCCGCCGCCCGCCGCAGCTCCTCGCGGCGCTCGGGCAGGACAGAGTCGATCTTGCTGCCCACGATCAGCCGCGGGCGCTCCATCAGCTCGGCGTTGAAGGCGCCCAGCTCGCGCTCGACGGTCTCGAGGTCCTCGGCGGCGCTCCCCTCCGGGTTCGAGAGGTCCACGAGGTGGAGCAGCACCCGGCAGCGCTCGACGTGGCGGAGGAACTGGATGCCGAGGCCCGCCCCCTGCGCCGCGCCGGCGATCAGCCCGGGCAGGTCGGCGATGACGAAGGGCTCGGAGAGCGGCCCCTCGGCCACCACGCCGAGCTGCGGGACGAGGGTGGTGAACGGGTAGTCGGCGATCTTCGGCCGCGCCGCCGAGACGACGCTGATCAGCGTCGACTTGCCGGCGTTCGGCAGGCCGATCACCCCGACGTCGGCCAGGAGCTTGAGCTCCAGGCGCAGGCGCCGCTCCTCCCCTTCCTGACCGGGATCGGCACGCCGCGGCGCCTGGTTGGTGGCGGTGGCGAAGCGGGCGTTGCCACGCCCGCCGCGGCCGCCGGCCGCCACGAGCAGGCGCTCGCCATCCGCCAGGATCTCGCCCACGCGCTCGTTGGTCTCCTGGTCGTAGACCACGGTGCCGAGGGGCACCGTGATCTCGAGGTCGTCGCCGCTCTTGCCGGACCTGTTCGAGCCCTCGCCGTGCCGGCCCCGCTCCCCCGGATAGATCGAGGCGAAACGGAGATGGTAGAGGGTGTTCTGGTTGGCTTGGCCGACCAGATAGACCGATCCCCCGTCGCCGCCGTCACCGCCCGAGGGGCCGCCCCGCGGGACGTACTTCTCGCGCCGGAAGGCCACGCAGCCGTTCCCGCCACGCCCAGCCTGGACGTGAATCGCGGCTTCGTCGAGGAAGATCAAGGTCGGTTACGTCGGTCGGTCGAGAGCCGGGCGTTCCGCCCGGCTCCCGGGTCACTCGGCAGCGGCGGTCTCGGTGGCGGCGGTCTCGGTAGCCGCCGTCTCGGTGGCGGTCAGGATGTGGACGAACTTGCCACGCCGTCCCCGGTCCTGGAACTTCACCACGCCGCCGACCTTGGCGAAGAGGGTGTCGTCCTTGCCCATGCCGACGTTCTGGCCCGGGAAGAACCTGGTGCCGCGCTGCCGCACGATGATCGAGCCGCCCGTCACCTGCTGGCCGCCGAAAGCCTTCACGCCCAAGTGCTGCGCGTTGGAGTCGCGGCCGTTGCGGCTGGAGCCCTGTCCTTTTTTATGTGCCATGAGCTGATACCTCTCTCAAGCCGTTCCCTTATCGGGAGGACGGCAACTGGATCTCGTCGATGCGCACCCGGTGCATGTGCTGCCGGTGCCCCTTGGTCCTGCGATACGTCGTGGTCTTCTTCTTCTTGAAGACGCGGATCTTCGGTCCCATGACCTCGCCCACGAGGGAGGCGGTCACGGCCGCGCCCTCGATCGCCTGTCCGAGCTCGGGGCCGTTGTCGCCCGAGACCATCAGGACCTGGTCGAAGCGCACCGACTCGCCCGGCTCGCCGAGGAGCTCCACGTCGATCACGTCGCCCGGGGCGACGCGGTATTGCTTGCCACCACTTTGAATCACTGCGTACATAGAACTCTCTCTCCAGGGTCGTCAAAAGACGCGTGGACTGCGGACCCTACCATGGGAGGGGGGTCAGGTCAATCTCGCCGGTATCTTTCTTGCTGCTATCTTCCTGCCATGACGCTGTTCCGTCTCCTCTCCCTCGCGACGGCCCGCTACCTGCGGCTGCTCGGCGCCCGCCGGGAGCGCCTGCGGCTGGGCGACGTGTCGCTGGTCTACTACGACATCGGCCGCGAGGACGCCGAGCCCTGGGTGCTGCTCCATGGGCTCGGCTCGGTGGCGGCTTCCTGGAGCCCCGTGATGCGGGGGCTGCGCCGGAGCTGCCGGATGCTGGTCCCCGAGCTCTCGGCCCTGGGCGGCACCGAAGCCCCCGGCCACGGGCTGGGCGTCAAGGCCACGGCCGAGGTCCTGACCGAGCTCATGGCGGAGAAGCTCGGCGACCGGCCGGTCACCCTGGTGGGCCTGTCCCTGGGCGGCTGGGCCGCGGTGCGGCTGGCGCTCGCCCACCCGGAGCGGGTCGCCCGTCTGGTGCTGATCGACGCCGGCGGCTACCGCGACCAGGATTGGGACAAGATCGAGTCCCTGGTGACCCTCGAGGACCTCGCCGGCGTCGACCGCCTCTACACCGCCCTGTTCGTCCGCGTGCCCTGGATGATGCGGATCTCCCGCTCCGTCTTCCTCAAGGCCTACACCTCGCCGAGCGTCAGGAACGTGCTGGCCGGGCTCACCGAGGACGACACCTTCGACGACGCCGACCTCGCCCGCCTCCGCATGCCGGTGGAGCTCATCTGGGCGGAAGGCGACGGCCTGTTCACCCTCGAGACCGCCCGCGCCATGGCGGCGGCCCTCCCCAACGCCCACCTGGAGGTGCTGCCGGGCTGCGGCCACGCCGCCCACCTGGAGCGCCCGCGGGCCCTGGTGGCGGCGCTGCAGCGCTTCCGCAGGGCTCAGCAGGTAGAATCCGCGACCGGAGGTGACCCATGGCAAGCCCGGAGTACATCGTCTGCCTGGAGTGCGAGACCCCCTGCTACGCCTTTGAGTGGGAAGAAGGGAAGCTGACCGAGGTCCTCTGCCTGGCTTGCGGCAACGACGATCCCGAACAGTTCGCGCTCCCCGAGGATATCGAGGAGATGTCCTGATTTGAGCCCAGAGCGCTAAGGCTTACCGCCTCCTCTCTCTCAGCTAAGCGAGGGTCGAGGGAGGGTCCGTGAGGGCGCCCTGCGCGGGCGCCCTTTCCTTTTCCAGAGGGCCGGCGGCGGGCAGCTCCACGATCACGGCCGTGCCGACCCCCTGGGTGCTCCGCACCCCGACGCGGCCGCCGTGAGCGCGGGCGATGCGCTCCACGATGGCGAGCCCCAGCCCCGTCCCCCCTTTGCGGGTCGAGTAGAAGAGGTCGAAGATCTTCGCCTGCTGCTCGGCCGACATGCCGACGCCGTTGTCCTCCAGCTCCAGGCAGATGCCGCCGGGAGCCTGCCGGTAGGCCGAGAGCTTGAGGACGGGCCTGCGGCCGGCCTCCTCGGCGGCGGCGAAGGAGTTCTGGGCCAGGTTGAGCAGGAGCTGGCTCATCTGGGCGGAGTCCACCTTGACCCGCGCGCCGCCGCTGCGGTCCTCGACCTCCACCACGGCGTTCCGCTTCAGGATCTCCCCCGCCAGCAGGTCCCGCACCCGCTCCAGCGGACGCACCGCCGGCATCTCCTCGAGGTCGAGAGGGCGCGGCTTGGCGTAGGCCAGGAAGTCCGTGACCAGCCGCTCCAGCCGGCTGAGCTCGGAGCGGGTGATCGACAGCAGGCGCTTGCCCGTGGGCGCCGAGCCGTGCTCGTCGATCTCCTCCTCCAGCATCTGCATGTTGAGGTTGAGCGAGTTCAGGGGGTTGCGGATCTCGTGCGCCAGCCCCGAGGCCAGGGTGCCGATGTAGGCCAGCCGCTCGGCCTCGGCCGCCTGCACCTCCAGCCGCTCGGCCCGGCGCAGCAGGAGCCAGACGGCGATGTAGGCCGAGAGCAGCAGCGCCATCGTGAGCACGGCCACCAGCGTCGTCTGGCGGATCAGGTCGCGCCGCAGCACCTCGATCCGCTTCGAGAGCTCGCCGCCGCTGAGGCTGATCTGCAGCAGCCCGTAGTCGCCGATGGGCACCTGGATGTCGGGCACGGTGAAGGTGGATTCCGTGGTCTTCTTCCGGATGCCGGGCTGCGAATCGACGTGGCTCTGCAGCTCGGGGGAGACCATGGGCGGCGCGATGACGGGCGGCGCGCCCCGCTCGGGCCCGGCCAGCACCCGCGCGTTGGCCCGCCCCTCGTAGACCAGCATGCCGTTCTTGTCGCGGATCTCCACCCGGCGGACGATCTCCCGCTGGTGGAGCATCTGGTCGATGTAGGTCAGGGTCTCCTGCTCCACGGCCACGGCCGTGTAGAGCCCGCGGCCGTCCTTGTCGGCCCGCCGGGCGATCTGGTCCGCCAGCTTCTTCGCCTCCGCCTTGGTCTCGAGCAGCGTCCGCTCGACCTCCCGCTGCGACAGCGAGCGGAAGATCAGCCAGCCGAACAGCGAGATGTCGAAGAGGACGAACAGCCCGAAGACCAGGGAGGCGACCAGGAGCCGGCGGGAGAAGGCGGATTTCGCCACGCGTGCCATTCCGGATCAAGGATAGCACCCGGGGGTACGGGGGCCCTGAGGTGGTTTCCCTCTTTCCTCCGACGGTGCCACTCTTCCTCCAGGGCGGCTCCAACGCGATCAGGGTGACCGCGGCCGCGGGCCGCCGGAAGGAGAGGCATCCCATGAAGCGCTTCCTCTGCCGTATCGCCGCCGTCCTCATCCTCGTCCTCTCGACCGCCGCCGCGCAGGCCGCCGGCCGGCCCGTATCCGACTTGCCGGAGCGCGCGGGTTTCCTCAACGCCGCCTGGACCTGGATCGTCCTCCATGCCTTGCCGGCCACGCCCCCGGGCCGGACGGCGGTGGTGGAGAAGGCCGGCTGCGATATCGACCCGAACGGCTTGCTGCGCTGCTCTCCCCTCGCGTCCGCCTCCACCGAGGCGGGATGCGAAATGGACCCCAACGGCGCCCGGTAAGCCGTCTTCCTCCCGGGGCGCCGGTTCCGGGAACCGGCGCCGATTTTTCTTGCCTGATGTCTCGTCCTGCGGTAATCTATAATTTAGAGAGGCGACTTTCATCCGCGATATGGATCGGCCCCGTCCCGACATCGGCGAGACCCTGGATCGGCTCCAGCCCGTTCTGGAGTGGATCTTCACCGATTATGGAATCCCCCCGGACCAGGCGGCGGCGATCGTCGAGGAGTGCTGCCGCATCCTGATCGCCAAGCGGCCGCGGCCCCAGGAGCCGGCCGTGTGGCTGCTGCGCAACGTCATCGAGCGGTGTGAACGCTCGGGAGAGGAGAAAGGCTTTGAAGATCCACCCGCATGACAAGGTCCTGGAGCAGCTCATCCTGTCGCTGCCGGAGCGGGAGAAGGACGTGGTCTTCCACCTGGCCCGCTGCGCCTACTGCCGCGCCCGGCTCTATTACCTGCCCCGGCCGCAGGAGGCTCCGGCGTCCGAAAAGGGTGCCGGCCGCTATGCCGCGGCCCTGGAACGCACCCGGGGGCGGGTCGAGAGCTGGGCACTGGCCGTCGAGCAGGAGCGGGACGAGGCCCCGGACCTCTTCGTGGAGCTGATGGGCCGGCCCGCCGGGCGCCGGGAAGAGATCCTCGGCACCGACCCGCGTTTCCACTCCTGGGGTCTGTTCGAGTTGCTGATCGAGCGGAGCCGTGAGACGACGACCCGTGACGCGGCCTGGGCGGAGGATCTGGGATTGCTCGCCCTGGGCCTCTCGGAGCGTCTGGACGCTTCCCGCTACGGGGCCGAGCTGATCGAGGATCTGCGGGCCCGCGCCTGGGCCTGCGTCGGGAACGCCTGCCGGTCCAGATCGGACTTTGACGGTGCCGAGGAGGCCTTCGGGAAGTCCTTCCACCACCTGGAGAGGGGCACGGGGGATGCTCTGGAGCGCGGCCTCCTCCTGGATCTTCTGGGCTCGCTACGGAGAGATCAGAGAGAATTCGAGGCTGCCGTGGACCTTCTGCGGAAGGCGGTGTCGATCTTCCTCAAAATAGGCGACCGGCACCGGGCGGGCCGGTCCCTCGTCAACATGTCGATCGTGCACAGCCATTCCGGGCAGACCGAAGAGAGCATCCCCGTCCTTTACCAGGCGCTGGATCTCATCGACGCGGAGCAGGAGCCGCGCCTGCTGCTCTGCGCCCGCCATAACCTCACCACCTACCTCGCCGACTCCGGCCGGTTCCTGGAAGCGCGGGACCTCTACCGCGAGACCCGTCCCCTCTACCGGGAGTTCGGCGAGCCGTGGGTCCAGAACCGGCGGCATTGGGTGAGGGCCAAGATCGCGGGCGGCCTCGGGAACGCCGGCCGGGCCGAGTCGCTCCTGCTCGCGGCGCGGGAGGGCTTCCTCGCCGAGGGCATCCCCTTCGACACCGCCCTGGTGTCGCTCGAGATCGCCGCCCTCTACGCCGGGCAGGGGCGCACGGCCGACCTGAAGCGGCTGGCGGAAGAGATCGTGCCGGTCTTCGCCTCGCGCCACATCCACCGCGAGGCGCTGGCGGCCCTGGCCTTCCTGAAGCAGGCGATGGAGGCCGAGACGGCGAGCCTCGATCTGGTCCTGACGGTGGCCGCCTACCTCAGGCGCGCCGAGAACGATCCGGCCCTGAAGTTCGAGGCTTCGAGGTAAGGATGCACGGGACCGAGGGCTTTCCTTTCCCGCGCCCCGTCGAGTACGATGCTCGGGCCCTCATGCAGGAGAAATTCAGGACTTCCCGTTTCCGACCTCTCGCGGCCCTGCTCGTCGCGGGCGCGCTGCTCGTGGCCGGCTGCAAGAGCCGCGAGGATCCCCCCGCTGCCGCGGAGACCGCCGCCCCGGGCGAGCCGCGGCGGGGCGGCACGGTGGTGACCGGCTGGACGGCCGAGCCCGGCGGCGTCAACGAGCTGACCGATCCCTCGAGCCAGGTCTCGAACGAGATGCTGTACCGCATCTTCCTCCACCTGTTCGAGGAGCAGCCGGACTTCCAGGACCATCCGCCGACCTTCGCGCCCAGCCTCGTGGAGTCCCATGAATGGTCGGCGGACCACAAGACGCTCACCCTTCACCTGCGGGACGTGGTGTGGAGCGACGGCGTGCCCGTCACCGCCGCGGACGTGCGCTGGACCTGGCAGGCCCAGATCCATCCGGACGTCGTGTGGGACAACGCCGACTCGAAGCGCTGGATCAAGGACGTCGAGGTGGTGGACCCGCGCACCGTCCGCTTCCATTTCTCCCGGGTCTACGCCAAGCAGATCCTCGACGTCAACGAAGGGGTCATCCTGCCCAAGCACGCCTGGGAGAAGCTGCCCTTCGCCGAGTGGCGGAAGAACGGCGAGTGGTTCAAGCAGAACCTGGTGGTCGACGGCCCCTTCACCGTCGACTCCTGGGAGCCTCAGCAGCAGATCGTGCTGAAGCGCAACGGCCGCTACTACGAGCCGGGGCTTCCCCGCCTCGACCGGGTGGTGATGCGCCAGATCGCGGACCAGGCGGCCGGCTTCACCCAGATCCTGAACGGCGAGCTCGACTTCCTGCCCCAGATCGCCCCGACCGACGTGGCACGGGTGAAGGGCAACCCCGATCTCGAGCTGCTCGAGGTCTGGTTCAACCTCTACGTCGGGGTGGCCTGGAACAACCAGCGTCCCCTGTTCTCCGATCCTGAGGTGCGGCGGGCGCTCACCCTCGCCATCGACCGGCAGACGATCGTCGACACCGTGCTCGGCGAGTACGGCCGGGTGGCGACCTCGCCGATCATGACCATGGTGTGGGCCCACGACCGCTCGATCGAGCCCTGGCCCTACGATCCCGCCGAGGCCGGCCGGATCCTCGCCGCCAAGGGGTGGCAGGACACGGACGGCGACGGCGTCCTGGACCGCGGCGGCAAGCCCTTCGCCTTCGAGCTGATCACCAACACCGGCAACCAGCTCCGGACGGACGCCACGGTGATGATCCAGAACCAGTTGAAGAAGGTGGGCATCCGCGCCCAGCCCCGGCCGCTGGAGTTCAACACCCTGATCTCCCAGATGCTGGCCGGCACCTACGACGCCGCCATGGCCGGCTACAGCCTGGACACCAGCCTCGACATGACGACCACCTTCCACAGCCGCTCGACCGCGGACGGCGGCAACAGCATGCGCTACCAGAACCCCGAGATGGACCGGCTCCTGGAGACGGCGGCCAGCCAGCCGGACCTGCCGGCCATGGAGCCCTACCTGAAGCAGATCCAGCAGATCCTTCACCGCGAGCAGCCCATCACCTTCCTGTGGGAGTCGAAGCGGATGACCGCCGTCAACAAGCGGGTGAAGGACGTCAAGCCCACCGCGACCTTCGCGTTCTTCAACCTCAAGGAGTGGTGGGTAGGGCCGGAGCGCTAGTCCTCCCTTGGCTGGCTTCCTCCTGCGGCGCCTCGGCGCCTCGCTCCTGCTCCTCCTGCTGGTCCTCACCTTCACCTTCTTCTTCCTCCGCCTGCTGCCGGGCGACCCGATCCAACAACTCGCCTTCGAGGGCCAGAAGATCACGGCGGCGCAGCAGGCGCAGCTCGAGAAGCTCTACGGCTTCGACCGCCCCCTGCTCGAGCAGTACGTCACCTGGATCTCCTCCGTGGCCCGGGGGGACTGGGGGACTTCCCTCTCGCAGCAGCGCCCGGTCTCGGAGGCGCTCGCCGCCGTCCTGCCGGCCACGGTGCTCCTGGCCTCGGCGGCGCTGGCCGTGGAGTTCGGCGCCGCCCTGCTGCTCGGCGTCCTGGCCGCCCGCCGGCGGGGCTCGGCCCTGGATCATGGGATCCGCGTCGTCACCCTCCTGCTCTTCTCCCTGCCCCTGTTCTGGCTGGGCCTCATGGCCATCCTCCTCTTCTCCTATGTCTGGCCGGTCCTGCCCGCGAGCCACATGCGCTCGGTGAACGCCGATCTCATGAGCCCCCTGGAGCGATCCCTCGATCTGCTGCGGCACCTGGTGCTCCCCGCCCTGGTCATGGGGATCGCGACGACCGGCGGCGCCGCCCGCTTCGTCCGCGCCAGCCTGATCGAGGTGATGAGCCAGGACTACATCCGCACCGCCCGGGCCAAGGGGCTCTCCGAGCGCCGGGTCGTCTGGGTGCACGGCATGCGCAACGCGGTCATCCCCATCATCCAGGTCTTCGCGGCATCCTTGCCGGTGCTGCTCTCAGGGTCGCTCATCCTCGAGGTCGTCTTCTCCTGGCCGGGTCTCGGCCGGCTCTCCTTCCTGGCCATCCTGGCGCGCGACTACCCGCTGATCCTGGGCGCGACCGCCCTCAGCGCCGGAATCGTGATCCTGGGGACCCTCCTGGCGGACACGCTCCAGGCCCTGGTCGATCCGCGGGTCCGCGATGCCTAGGCCGCGGCGCTCGGCCTCGGCCGCCTGGGGCGGGAGCGTGGTGGCCCTGCTGATCCTCATCGCGCTCGCGGCGCCCTGGCTGGCGCCCTACGATCCCGCCGAGCAGCTCGATCCGCCCGCCACCCGCTACCGGCCGCCGGGCACCGAGCTGGCGGCGGTCCATCGGGCGGACGGCGTCTGGCGGCTGGCGGACCGGGTGCGGCGCACGCCCGGGGGGATCGAGATCGAGCGCCTCGGCCGGACGGAGACCCTGGCCGCCTCCGAGGTCGTCAACCTGACGCCCTCCGGCGTCGCCGACCGCCGGCTGTTCCTCCTGGGCAGCGACCGCTTCGGCCGCGATCTCCTCTCACGGACCCTTTACGGCGCCCGCGTCTCGCTCGCCGTGGGAGTGCTCGCCATGGTGATCGCCCTCACCCTGGGAGTCGCCGTGGGCTCCGCCGCCGCGCTCGGCGGGCGATGGATCGACGCCGCCATCATGCGCGGGGTCGACGCCATCATGGCCTTCCCATTTCTGTACCTCGTCCTGGCGCTCGCGGCCTTCCTGCGTCCCGGGCCCGCGGCGACGGTCGCCATTCTCGGCGCCACGGCCTGGACGAGGATCAGCCGCCTGACCCGCGCCGAGCTCGTCGGCCTGCGCCACCGGGAGTTCGTCGTGGCGGCCCGCGGCCTCGGCCAGCATCCGCTGGCCATCCTCTGGCGCCACCTGCTGCCCAATGCCTTCACCCCGGCGCTGATCCAGGCCACGCTTCTGGTAGGCAATCTGATCCTCCTCGAGTCCGCCCTGTCGTTCCTCGGCTTTGGCATCCAGCCGCCCACGCCGAGCTGGGGAAACCTCATCGCGGAAGGCCAGGAGGTCCTCGTCCAGTGCTGGTGGATCACCACCTTCCCCGGCGCCGCCCTGGCGCTGACCGTGATCGCCTTCAACCTGCTGACCGACGGGCTGCGGGACCTGCTGGATCCGCGGGGGTAGGCGGCCCTGAAGACCTGGGCGCGGTGCTACACTGCGGCCCCTGTGAACGAAAATCCTCGGACGGCACCGGGCCGGCGGGCCCTGCTCACGGTCTTCCTGACCATCCTGCTCGACCTGATCGGGTTCGGGATGATTCTGCCCCTGCTGCCTTTCTACGCGCAGGAGCTCCACGCCACGCCGTTCCAGATCGGGCTGCTGTTCTCTTCCTACAGCCTGACCCAGCTCCTCTTCGCGCCGCTCCTCGGGCGCCTCTCGGACCGCGTCGGCCGGCGGCCGGTGCTCTTGGCGTCGATCGCCGGCAGCGCCGCCTCCTATCTGATGTTCGCCTACGCGCCCTCCTATGGGATGCTGGTGATCGCCCGCTCCCTGTCGGGACTGGCGGCCGCGAACTACGCCATCGCCCAGGCCTACATGGCCGATGTCTCCGCCCCCGAAGACCGCTCCAAGGCCATGGGCCTGGTGGGCGCCGCGTTCGGGCTCGGCTTCGTGCTCGGGCCGGCGCTCGGCGGCATCCTGGCCCACTTCGGCGACGGCACCGGCCTCGGGCACCGGATCGTGCCGCTGACGGCCGCCGCCCTCTCCGCCGTCAACCTGACGATCGCCCTGTTCGGGCTGCCGGAGTCGCTCTCCCCCGAGCTGCGGCGGAGCGCCACGGCCCGGGGGGGCTCCTGGCTGGGGCTCTCCGACCTGCGGACGGTCATGCGGCCCGGGCCGCTGCGCGGCCTGATGCTGCTGTTCTTCCTGGTGATGTTCTGCTTCTCGATGATGGAGGCGACGCTCGCCCTCTTCTGCCAGGCGCGTTTCGGCTTCGGCGTCCGCGAGACCTCGTGGCTCTTCGTGTTCGTCGGCGTCGTGCTGGTGGTGGTCCAGGGCGGGCTGCTCGGGCGGCTGGTCAAGCGCTTCGGGGAGCGCTCGCTGATCCTCTCGGGCATCGTGATGATGGCCCTCGGGCTCGTCCTGCTGCCCTTGACCCCGGCGGCTCAGAACCCCGGCTGGTCAAAGCTCTGGCTTCTCCTGATCGGCCTGGGGCTCCTCGCCATCGGCAACGGCGTCCACAACCCCTCGAGCCTGGGGCTCTTGAGCCGGCTCACCGATCAGCGGAGCCAGGGCGGCACCATCGGCCTCTCCCGCTCCTTCGGCGCCCTCGCCCGCACCCTCGGCCCGGCCGCGGGCACCTGGGTCTTCGGCGTCTTCGGCGCCGGCTGGCCCTTCTGGACCGCCGGCGCCCTGATGCTGGTGGCTCTGGTGGTGGCCATGGGGGTTTTGCGAGAGGTTTCAATCGTTTAGAAGCAGAAAAGGACTGCAAGGACCTCAAGGACTGCAAGGACGACAAGAACAGCAAGCCCTTCTTCGTCCTTGAAGTCTTTGAAGTCTTTGCAGTCCTTTTTCCAAGATGCTGACCCGCGACTTCGACTACGAGCTCCCCGCCGAGAGCATCGCCCAGGAGCCCGCTCCCCGGGGCGAGAGCCGCCTGCTGGTGCTCGACGACCCGGGCCCGGGCCGCCATGCCGGGGTGCGCGACCTGCCCCGCCGGCTCCGGCCGGGGGACCTCCTGGTGCTCAACGACACGCGGGTGATCCCGGCGCGGCTGTTCGGCCGGAGCGCCGGCGGCGGCAGGATGGAGATCCTCCTCGTCGAGCGCACGGGCGAGCGCGAGTGGGAGGCTCTGGTCAAGCCCGGCAAGCGCGCCCGCACCGGGACGGCGATCGAGCTCGAGGGCTTGAGCGCCGAGGTCGCCGGCAAGCGCGAGGACCGCTACGTCCTGCGCTTCTCCGAGCCCGTCGAGCCCCACCTCGAGCGGCTCGGGCACATCCCCCTCCCGCCCTACATCCACCGGCCGGACACGCCCGAGGACCGCGAGCGCTACCAGACCGTCTTCGCCCGCCAGCCGGGGGCCATCGCCGCTCCCACGGCGGGCCTGCACTTCACGGACGAGATCCTGCGGAATGTCGAGGCGGCCGGCGCGGAGATCGCCCGCGTGACCCTTCACGTGGGGATCGGCACCTTCAAGCCGGTGAGCGCCGATGCCGTCGAGGAGCACCGGATGGACCGCGAGCGCTACGAAATCACTGGGGAGGCGGCGGCGGCCATCCGGCAGGCCCGGGAGCGCTCGGGGCGGATCGTGGCCGTGGGCACGACGGTGGTGCGGACCCTGGAATCGGCGGCCCTCGCGGGCGGCGGCGAGGTGCCGGCGGGCAGCGGCTCGACGGAGCTCTTCATCACGCCCGGCTTCCGCTGGCAGGTGGTGGACGCCCTGCTCACCAACTTCCACCTCCCCCGCTCCACCCTGCTGATGCTGGTCTCCGCCTTCGCCGGCCGCGAGAGGGTGCTCGCCGCCTACCAGGAGGCGGTCCGCGAGGGATACCGGTTCTACTCCTACGGGGACGCGATGCTCGTGGAACGGCGCGCGATCCGGCTGGCCAGCACGGCGGCGCCGTAGCCGTTGTCGATGTTCACCACCCCGATCCCGGGCGCGCAGGCGTTGAGCATGGTCAGCAGCGCCGCCAGGCCGCCGAAGCTCGCGCCGTAGCCGACGCTGGTGGGCACGGCCACGACGGGCGCCGGCACCAGGCTGGCGACCACCGTGGGGAGGGCGCCGTCCATGCCGGCCACGGCGATCACCACGTCCGCCTGGCGGAGCGCGGGGAGGTTGCCCAGCAGCCGGTGGAGCCCCGCGATGCCGACGTCGTAGCACCGCTCCACCTTGTGCCCGAACCACGCCGCGCAGACGGCGGCCTCCTCGGCCACGCCGAGGTCCGAGGTGCCCGCCGCCGCCACCGTCACCGCTCCCGGCAGCGGCTCGCGGGCGCCGCCGAGCGTGAGGATCCGCGCCCGCTCGTGATAGACGGCCTCGGGATGGGCGCTGGAGATCTCGGCCGCCGCTTCGGGGCGCAGCCGGGTGATCAGCGCCCGGCCGTGGGCCCGCAGCAGGCGGTCGACGATGGCCATCAGGTCCTCCAGCTCCTTGCCTTCGCCGAACACCGCCTCGGGCGAGCCGTTGCGCAGCTCGCGGTGAAGGTCCAGCTTGGCGAAGCCGAGGTCCGCGTAGGGCAGCTCGGCCAGGTCGCCGAGGGCCTCGTCGGGCGAGCGGTCGCCCGCGGCGACCGCTTGGAGGAGGCTCTTGATCTGATCGGGGTTCACGGCGTGGAGCCCAGGTCGGCGCCGCCCCGGCGGTACCCTTGAGGATCGAAGGCGACCCGCTCGAAGCCGAGGGAGCGCAGGCGCGGCTCGAGGTCGCCCCACGCCGCCGCCAGCCGCGTCACCTCGTCCGGGCCGACCTCGACCCGGGCCGCGCCCTGGTCGTGGCGGACCCGCACGACGCGGAACCCGGCCTCGGCCAGGACGTCCTCGGCGGCCTCGATGCGCCGGAGCTTGCCGAGGGTGACCACCTGTCCGTGGGGGATGCGGGAGGACAGGCAGGCGTTGGCGGGGCGGTCCCACACCGACAGCCCAAGGGTCTGGGCGATGGCGCGGGTCGCGGCCTTGTCGATGCCATGCTCGAGCAGGGGCGACCAGACGCCGCGCTCCCGCACGGCCCGCAGCCCCGGCCGGTCCGGCCCGGGGTCGGAGGCGTTGGTGCCGTCGCACACCACGGCGAACCCCCGCTCCGCCGCCAGGCGGACCATCGTACCCATCCGCATCCCCTGGCAAACGTAGCAGCGGTGGCTGGGATTGGCCACGAACTCGGGATCGTCCAGCTCGCTGTAGGTGACGATCTCGTGCCGGATGCCAATCTCGGCGGCCACCCGGCGCGCGTGGTCCAGCTCCGCGCCGGCCAGGGTTTCCGCCGCCGCCGTCACCGCCAGGGCCTTGTCACCCAGTGCCCGATAGGCCAGCGCCGCCACCACCGCCGAGTCGACCCCGCCCGAGTAGGCGACCAGGGCCGAGCCCCGGCGGGCGAGGTCGGAGACGAGGGCGGCGGCGGGAGAGGGGAGATCGGACATGGCGGGAGCGATGCTAGCACCGCCCGGGCATGAATGCCCGGGCGGGGCCGGATCGCGCTCTCCTACCGCTCCCCCGCCGCCTTGATCCGCGCCGCCTTCTCGATCAGGTCCGCCAGCTCCACCGCCCGCGGGCTGGTGCTCTTGGGCAGCGCCTGGAGGCCGCGGATCTGGCGGGCCACCTCGGAGAGGCCCCCCTTCACCCACGGCGACTGCTTGAGGATCTCGGCGAACTGGGCCACCAGGGCGGCCAGCCGGAAGCCCGGCGAAGCCTTCTCCCAGGAAGGAGCGAGATCGGAGAGCGACAGGTGCTTGATGGTCTCGGTCTGGTTGCCGATCTCCGGCGTGCGGTAGCGCAGGTGGAGAGAGGCGATCCGGCCGCCGGCGGGAGCGCCGGGCCGCAGCTCGACCTCGTAGAGGGCCGTCACGCTGTGGCCGGCGCCGATCTCCCCGGCGTCCACCTTGTCGTCGCGGAACCGCTCGTCGGCGATGGCCCGGTTCTCGTAGCCCAGCAGCCGGTAGCGCGCCACCACCGCCGGATTGAGCTCCACCTGGACCTTGGCGTCCTTGGCGATCGTCTGCAGCGTGCCGTTGACCTCCTCCACCAGCACCCGCTTCGCCTCGTCGAGCGTGTCGATGTAGGCGTAGCGGCCGTCGCCCTTGTCGGCGAGCTGCTCCATCAGGTGGTCGTTGTAGTTGCCCATGCCGAACCCGAGGGTGGAGAGCTCGATGCCCCGCCGGGCCTCGCGGCCGATCGTTCCAAGGATGGACTGGGGGCCGGAGCGGCCGACGTTGGCGACGCCGTCCGAGCAGAGGATGATCCGGTTCGAGGAATCCTGCCGGAAGCTCCGGGCGGCCACCTCGTAGCCGAGGACGAGGCCGGCCTCGGCGTTGGTCGCCCCTTCCGGCTGTAGCTGGTCGATCGCCCGGCGCACCGCCTGGTGGTCGTTGCTGGGCTCCAGCAGCAGCCTCGCCTGATCGCCGTAGACCACCAGGCCGACGCGGTCCGCGGGCCGGAGCTGGTCGAGCAGCAGCGACAGCGACTGCTTGACCAGCCCCAGGCGGTTCTCCTGCTCCATCGAGCCCGAGACGTCGATCACGAACGTCATCACCACGGGGCGGCGCTTGGCGGCGTCGATCACCCGGCCGCGGATGTTGAAGCGCAGGAGCCGGTACTGCGGGCCCTGGGTGAAGGGAGACGGTGCGCCTTCGGCCTTGATCGCGAAGTCTCCCCGCGTCGGCGGCGCGTCGCCGTAGTCGAAGAAGTTCACCATCTCCTCGACCCGTACGGACTTCGGGTCCGGCAGATGGCCGTCGGTGAGATACCGGCGCGCCACGGTGTAGGACGCCGTATCGACGTCCAGCCCGAAGGTGGACAGCCGGTCCGCCGCCGTGTCGACGAACGGATTGACCCCCGCCGACTTGAAGCGGACGTCCGGATAGGCTTGCTCCTTGTCGCGCCTCTCGTCGAGCAGGGCTGAATCGTTGAGGCCCGGAGCCGCTGGGCTGACGACTCCGCCCACGACCCCACCGGGGACACCGCCGGGGACACCGCCCACGACGCCGCCCACGACGCCGCCTTCGACTCCCCCTTCTACACCCACCATTTCCGACATCACGTCCATCTCTTCCGGAATGGCGACGGGCTGCGGCTTGGCAGCGGCGGGCACTCTCTTGGCGAGATCCCTCGCCCGGCTGAGCTCCGCCTCTTGACGCACCACGGCCGGGGGTGGCGGCGGCGGTGGCGGAGCGAAGGGCGCCGCCTCGTTACTCTCGATGACCGGAGCCGGCTCCGCGGCCCTTTCGCCGGCCGAGCCGGGGCTCTGGGAAACCATCGCATCCGCCTCCTGGCCCTCGATCTCCTCCTTGGGAGCTGGCCGCGGTGCGCTCAGAGAGGCGGGCGGCGGCAGCGAAGGCGCGGCCTCCCGCTCGACCTTGGCCGGCTTCTCCTCGAGCCGGTAAGAGGACTCCTGCCGGACCTGGAGGGCCACCAGACCGGCTCCGGCCATCGCCACCAGCGATGCCGCCATCAACCAGCGCTGCTTCGAAGCCATGGGGCTCCTCCTTTCGGTCTCCGGCACGACGGAACCGACCGTGATGGATGGGGGAATCTCGCTCTTGATCTTGTCCAGCAGCCCGGCCGGCGGCTCGAAGTCCTCCCGCTCCGCCAGCTTCCGGGCGATTTCGCGCTCGTTCAGCCTGCTCATCGAACATCCTCCTCGAGGGCCAGGGCCAGCATCCCGAGCGCCCGCTTGAGGCGCTTGCGGATGGCGACGGTCGTCACCCCCTCCTGCCGCGCGACCTCCTTGACCGGCAAGTCCCCCCAAAAGAGGGCGGTGACGGTGAAGCGCAGATCGTCCGGCAGAGTGAGCACCGCGCGCCGCAGCCGGTCGCCGGCGGCACTCTGGTCCGCCGTCTCGTCGGCCGGCGGCGCGGGGTCCGGCACCGTCGCCTCGTGCTTCTCCTCGAGAGGCACGAGACGGCGGGGCCGGCGCATGTGGTTCAGGAATGTGGTGTAGGCGATGCGGAACAGCCAGGTGGAGAACTGCGCCCGGCCGTCGAAGCCGGCCAGGGCGTCCCACGCCTTGCGGTAGGTCTCCTGCGTGAGATCCGCCGCCAGGTCCGGATCGGCGCAGAGCCTCCGCAGCAGAGCGAACACTCCGCGGTAGGTCCGTTCCACCAGTTGCTCGGCGGCGGCCCGGTCCCCCGCGGCCACCGCGGCGAGCAGCCGCCGTTCCTGGGCTCCATCCGGCTGGTCCCGCAACTCGCCTCCCAAGAAGCTTGTCGAGACTGCTGTGCGTGTCGTGTTCATCCTAACGTCTTAGACGCCGGCCCGCGGGAAAAGGAAACCGGCAGACCGGAACTCTTGACGGACAGCACCAAAAGATCTACATTGTTTATGTCTATGACCGGTCTGACTAATTTTTTTAGAAAGGATCTGGTATGAGAAAGCATGGTAAGAAGCTTCGTCTGAACCGCGAGACTCTCCGCATCCTCGAATCGGAGACTCTGGTCCGGGTCGCGGGCGGCGGCTCGTTCGAGATCATCACCACCTGCGCCTGTTCGGAGGGCTGCGGCGGTACCGGCGGCGGCACAGGTGGCGGGACGGGTGGTGGCACAGGTGGCGGCAGCGCCGCCGCATGCACCACCGGCCAGACCTTCGAGATCTACTCGGGCTGCGCCACCAACTGCTGAGCCGAGCCTCTGCCTGACGAGAAGGAGAAGTCATGAAGAAGCGCGTCAAGAAGCTGAACCTTCATCGAGAGACCCTCCGTAATCTGCAGCTCTCCGGTGTGACGGGCGGCATCGGCACCACCTTCGAGCGCAACACCGGCTGCGCCTGCACCGACGGCTGTGGCACCAACACTTGCGGCTGTGGGACGGGCGCCTGCGGGACTGCGGAGTGCACCACCGGCAACACCTTCGAGCGTCTGTCGGGCTGCGCCACCAACTGCGGGTAGCCTCCTCAGCGACGATCCGGGCGGCAGGCGGACAACCTGCCGCCCCGGATTTTGCCGCAACGTAAAAGGATTCACCGCAACGTAAGAATCTCTGCCGCAACTCCAAAAAGTTCACCGCAACTCAAGAATCTCCACCGCAACATCAAAGAGTTCACCGCAACTCAAGATTCTCCGCCGCAATTTCTGCACGTTCACCGCAACCTAAGTTTATCCACCGCAACGTCCAGGAGTTTACCGCAACCTAAGAATCTCTGCCGCAACATCTAAAGGTTCACCGCAACCCAAGAATCTCCACCGCAACGCCAAAGGGTTCACCGCGACCTAAGAATCTCTGCCGCAACCTCTATAGGTTCGCCGCAACTTAAGATTCTTCACCGCAACATCCAGGGGTTCACCGCAACCCAAGGATCTCCACCGCAACGCCAAAGAGTTCACCGCAACGTAAGAGTCCCTGCCGCAACGTCAAAGAGTCTGCCGCAACGTCGCGTTGTTCACCGCAACCTGGAAGTCTTCGCCGCAACTTTTCCGGAGGCGTGGTCATCCCCTGTTCTGGGGGAACCACTGCCGCAAGGTCGTCTTCAGCTTCAAGAAAGCGTCGTCCGTGCAACGCTCGAAGCCGACCGTCTGGGCGAGTTGGAGGTAGAGAGCCGAAGATCTGGGACGATAGGCGAGCCGCAAGGCCTTTTCGACTGCCTCCTTGGGCTGATCCGGCTTCCATTGCCCTGGCGCCAGGAAGCCGCTCGAGGTCAGCCACTCCCGCAAGGAAGGAGACCGGCCGCCCCAGCCGAGGACCGTCTCGACATGGGGAGAGTCGCTCCAGACCCAATTTTCCAACTCGGGCGCGATCACGACGGCAGCCACCCGGCCCCGTCTCGTGCTTCCAGTCCCGGAGAGCCGGGTGCTCGCTGCCACGGACGATCTCCGTGGCACCCTCGGCGTTCTTGCTGAAGCAGAGGATCTGTTCGGCCTCGACCGTGCTCAGGATAATCGGCGAGTGGGTAGCCATCAGGACCTGGGCGTTGTAGACCGAGGACATCGACTGGGTCATGGTCTCGATGGCCCGAGGGTGGATGCCGTTCTCGGGCTCTTCGATGAGGTAGATCCCCTTGAAGTCCTCCAGGTAGGCCGGCAGCGTGAGGGCGAGCATCCTGAGAGTGCCGTCCGACGCCATCCAGGAGGGGACCTTGAGACCGCCGCTGTACCGGAGAACGAGATAGCGGTGCCGGTCCTCGGGCCGCTCGATCGTCTCGATGTCTTCGAGATCGGGAAAGGCCGTCTGGAGGTGGGCGATCCACTGCTGGAAGCGCTCGGGTGAGCGGTGCCGGAGATCGGCTACGACCCAAGGGAGGTTGGAGCCGTCGGATCTGAAGCCCCGTCCAAGGCCTGGAGGACTAGCCTTACTGATCAGAACGCTGTTGAGTATGATCTGCTGGACGCCCGAGATGAGTAGTTCCTTCAGCCAAAAGCTGATGGGATAACTGGATTCGTCGGCTGGAAGATTTGCTAGAGCTGATCGTCGAGGCCCCAACTTGAAGGTCGGTAACAGTGATCCCGGGGTGACTTCAGGTGCGAAGAGATCCCCACCCTGAGCTTTCACTAAGATGTAACGATTAATATTTTCAAGGTTCTCTTCTAGGATCGTACTCGGGATCTGCGTAGCTTGTTGGAACTGTGATCGTTGGTCTAAGGGCAGCAGCAGCTTTTTCTTAAAAAATACACGCTCGGCTAGCAGCCCTCTCTCCTGGGAAACAGGATCAAGCTTAACTGCAACCTCATACCGGACTGTATCGAGGTCCTCATCTACCGGACGCTTCCGAAGCTCCTGAGGGATTTGGGCCTCAATCGCCATCTGAAAATGGGCCACCTCACCGCGCCAGACCAAGTCATAAAAGTTCTGCGTCCTCTCCTCGATCGCCGCGTCAGGCCCATCAGAAACCAGCCGCCCCAGGAACGCGATCACGTCCAGAAACGTGGTCTTCCCGCTGGCGTTGGGACCGACGAGGACGTGGAAGGGATCGAGGGGCTGGCTGATGTAGCGGAGACAGCGGTATCCCAGCGCTTCGACGAGGGTGATCATGGCTCTGGGATCATAACTGCTTTCCCTGGTCTACTTTGCCAGACTCTCAAGGCAGTCCATCGTTCGGCCCTGAAGGGGCCAAATTTGAATAGCCCGGTGCTTTAGCGCCGGGGAAAGGAGCCTACCTGTTTCCCCCGCCCCGAAGGGCCGGTACCCACCTTCCGCGGCTTGAGGGAGCACCGCCGAGAGGCACCGCCCCCTCGGGGCGGACGGAAGGCAACGCCTACCCGGCGCTAAAGCGCCGGGCTATTCAGATTTGAGCCCCTTCAGGGCCTGGATCGCCGAGGAACGCCACGCCGCATCTACGGCTGCCGCGTCAACCGCTGCTCCGGCTCGCCGGGCTTGACCATGATGGCGGCCGTGGCCGGCCCTTCGCCGTTGCGCTCGAACCGCATGAAGTAGCCTGCCGGCAACCCTTCCGGCCGGAAGCGGGAGGCCGCCGTGGGCACGAGGAGGTACGCCTCGGGGCCGATCTCCAAACGCAACCGCCCTTCCACAAGATCGATCTTCACCGTCATGCCGTTCTCGCCGGCATAGCTCCCCACCAGAGGCTCCAGATCGGCCCGGGCGACGGCTACCTCGGGTTCTCCCAGGCTGAAGGCGAAGGCCGGGCGCTCCACCTTTGCCACGCAGGAGGTGTCCAGCCGGTCCACCGAGCCGTCTTCGATGGTCTTCACCCAGAGACCGTAGACGCACTCCTGCCCCTTCATGCCCGCCATGCCGTGGCCAGCATCGGGGATGAGGATGGACCGGCTGTTGCGGAGGGTGCGCGCGGCCTCTTCGCCATCGCTCGACGGGGTGGCCGGGTCCCGCTCATGGTTGACGACGAGCGTGGGCACGTCCGAGACGACCGGCGCCTCGAAGCTCTCCGGGAGCTTCGCCGCCCGCCACTCGGCGCAGAGCTCCTGATTCCGGCGGATGCGGGAGGCGCCCATCAAGGTGCCGGCCACGGCGTCCGGGATGTCCTGGTCGCGGATGAAGGCGACGTCCTCGGCGCAGATGACCGAGAGAAAGAAGCCGGGGTGACTGACGGGAGGCAAGGTGCTCGCCATCTGGGCCAGGGGCTGCCAGTTCCCCTCGGCGGCCAGATGGACGTACAACGGCAGCGCGGCCGCCACGGACGGTTCGTAGAGCATGAAGCGCAGGGTCACGAGGACGGTCGCGCGCGACAGGCGGAGCTCAGACGGCTTGCCGGTCCCGGGGTCCTTGAGCTGAACGCGGACCGGCTCCCGTTCGGTCTGCGCGAGCACCGCCGCGAGCTCGTCCTGCAGATGGGGAAACGCCTTGGCGCAGTCCGCATCGCCCGCGCACTCCGCCACCAGGCCGTCCAGGGCCTTCTGCGTGTTGCGGGGGACGAACAGCGGCAACCGGTTGTGGGTCGTGGACACGCCGTCCAGGATCGCGGTGCGCACCCGGTCCGGGTGGCGCCGCAGGTAGACCAGCTCCACCCGCGTGCCGTAGGAAGCCCCGATGAGGTTCACCTGCGGATAGCCGAGGGCGGCGCGCACCTCGTCCGCGTCGTCGACGACGTTTTCGGTGGTGTACTGGGTGAGATCGGCGATCTGGCTCAGCCGCTCGCGGCAGGCCCGCACCTTGCCGGGGGGCATGGACTGGTCCAGGTATCCCTGAACCGACTCGGGGCGGAGCTCAGGGCAATCCAGGGGCCGCGAGCCGCCGGTCCCCCGCGCATCCACGAGCAGGATGTCGCGGCGCCGGCGCAGCGGCGCCACGGACTGGCGGAGATACATCCCCTGCTCCACCGAGGAGCCGCCCGGCCCGCCCGCGAAGTAGATGATGGTATCGGGCAACTTGTCCGGGCCGAGGGCCGGCAGCACGACGACCCGCAGGGGGATCTTGCGGCCCTTCTTCGCGGCCCGGTTCTCGAACACCTCGTAGGTACCGCACCGGGCGTCCTTCGGCAGGGAGGGGTCGGTGCAGGCGCCGAGGGATAGCCGTGGGGCTGACGGCGGCGCGGTCGACGGCGGCGCGGCCGCGAGCCCGGCTCCCGCGGAGAGAAGGAAGCTACAAAAAATTACGAAAACTTCAGCACGCTTCATGCAGAATCTCCTTTTTCTTCTACTACGACCGAAGCAGGAGAAGCGTTAACAGAAGACTGCATCGCGGCGGACGGCGTTCTACGGCTTCCGGGTCAGCCGCTGGTCCGGCCGGCCGGGCAGCCATGATCGCGGCCGTCGCCTCCGCATTGCGGTGGTAAACTTCCTCCATGGCTCAGCCTGAAGTAATCCACAGCGACCCGGAAACCCTGGGCGGGACCCCGGTCTTCCTGGGGACCCGGGTACCCGTTCGCAATCTCATCGTCTTCCTCGAGGCCGGAGATACCCTTGAAGATTTTCTGAAGTCGTTTCCTTCCGTCTCCCGGGAGCAGGCCATTGCCGCTCTTGAGATGGCCGGCGAGTACCTGACCGCCAGCCCCTGACCACACCCGCCCGGCAGGCCATCACCGGACCTTCGTCTCGTCCAGGAACACCTTGCCCGGCCCCTCCTTCGCCACTTCCAGGGCCCTCTCCATCGTCCGGTGGACGGAGATGCGGTCGCGGTGCTCGCGGATTCCCGACTTGGCGAGCGCCTGCAGCGGCTGCCCCTGGACCCCGCCCAGCACCACGAACATCCCTAGCTGGTGGAGGCGGGCCACGGCCGATTCCAGGCTGACCAGACCCGTGGCGTCGATCGCCGGCACGGAGGAGAGGTCCAGCACGACGATCCGGATCCCCGTCGGCACCCTCTGGAGCGCGCTCATGGCCTTCTGGGCCGCGCCGAAGAAGAGCGGGCCCGCCACCTCGTAGATCAGGACGTCCTTCGGCAACCCCTCGGAGGCGATGGGGTGCTGGTCCACCAGGCGCACGTTCGAGACGTCCGCCATGCGCTTCATGAAGAGGAGCGCCGCGAGCACCACGCCCACCGTCACCGAGACGACCATGTCGAAGATCACCGTCAGGCCGAAGCAGGTGAGGAGCACGATGACGTCGCTCCGGGGCGCCACCCGCATGGCGTGCAGGAAGTGCTTGGCCTCGCTCATGTTCCAGGCCACGACCAGCAGCAGCGCCGCGAGCGAGGCCATGGGGAGGTAGTTGAGCACCGGCGCCAGCAGCAGCACGGAGAGCAGCACGAACACCGAGTGGAAGATGGCGGCCAAAGGCGAGCGCGCCCCGGAGCGGACGTTGGTGGCCGTGCGGGCGAGGGCGCCGGTGGCTGCGATGCCGCCGAAGAAGGGAGCCACGATGTTGCCCACCCCCTGGGCCACCAGCTCGGCGTCCGGATCGTGCGAGCCGCCCGTCATGCCGTCCGCCACCACGGCCGAGAGGAGCGACTCGATGGCGCCCAGCATGGCGATGGCG
>Ga0126305_10000054_pt1 | contig 45678 bp, 50 predicted proteins | sample Plot26_FD_92536 | JGI IMG/M metagenome (GOLD analysis project Ga0126305, IMG submission 92536) | Serpentine soil microbial communities from UC McLaughlin Reserve, CA, USA - Plot26 | ecosystem: Environmental > Terrestrial > Soil > Grasslands | place: USA: UC McLaughlin Reserve, Lake County... | reverse complement strand
TTCCACGCCTTCTTCGAGCGGGCGCGCGACGGGTTAACGAGTTTCCGGATTATAGGGGCCGGTCAAGCCCAGGACATCGGTTTGTAGCCGCCGTCGGGCTCGACGCCGATCAGCATCGCAGTCACCGTCCCGCCGGAGCGGTTGAGGATCGTGCGCCTCGCCGCCGGCTCGATCGAGGCGAAGGTGCCGGCCGGCGCCGGGTGGTCCTCCCCGTCGAGCCGCATCACCGCCTCGCCCTCGAGGATCACGTAGAGCTCCACCTGCCCGCTTTCCGCCTCGTCGTGCTCGGGGATCTGCCCGCCGGGTGCGATCTCGACCAAGTTGTAGCCGAAGGCCTTCGTCTCCAGCCCTTTACGGGCGAGCAACCAGGTGCACTCGCCCGACCCCTGCATCCGCTCGAACTCGTCGCGGTGCTTGATCGTGTAGTTCGCAGCCATTACGTTGGACCCTAACCGCCGATGACCGATCAGAGCAAGGACTCAGCCGAGGCGCTGCAGGAGACGATCAACCGCTACAACGCGGCCTGGAACGCCCATGACCTCGACGCGATCATGGCGTTGCACGCGCCGGACATGGTCTTCGACAACCACACGGCGGGCGAGTCGGCGGAAGGCGAGGCGGCCCGCGGCCACATCGGCTCGATCTTCGCGACCTGGCCCGACATCGAGTTCACGACCCGGCGCCTCTACGTAAGGGAGGGGCTGGTCGTCCAGGAATGGACCGCGGCGGCCACCCACACGAACACGATGCGCCGCGGCGACCTCGTCGCCGAGCCGACCGGGAAGCGGATCGAATGGGACGGCCTCGACGTGATCCCCTTCGAGAACGGCCTCGTCAAACGCAAGGACGTCTACTCCGACAGCGTCTCGATCCTGCGCCAGGTGGGGCTGCTGGATTAGGCGTGTCGACTTATGCGTCCAAATGGATGCAAAAGTCGACACTCACCGGTTCCAACTCGGTTCAAAGGCTTCCTTGACCAGCGTCTTCGGTTTGCCGCCCGCGTAGGGAACGGTCTGGACCTTGTGGTTCTTCAGGCCGGGGTCGAAGCCGCCGTTGAAACCGAGGACGAGGTTGCCGTCGGCGGAGAGGTCGGTGCCGACAAAGCCGCTCTCGCCGGTGCCCGCGACCGGGCGCTGGGCGCCGGTCTTCGGGTTGACGACTACGGCGTAGCTGGTGTCCTGGCCACCGAACTCGGTCAGCAGGCGGCTGCCGTTCGCGGACCAGTCGGTCGGAGAGAGACCCTGGAGCAGCGGCGGCACCTTGGTGTGGGTGAGGCGCTTGACGCCCTTGCCCTGCGGGCTCATAAGGAAGAGCTCGTTCTTGCCGCCATACTGCCGCTTCTTCTCTTCCAAGGTCTTGACGAAGACGATTTTCTCCGGGCCCCACAGTGGCTGCGAGGAACGGTGGTCCTTGGTCAGCCGCACCGGTTCGGGCGCCCGCACGTTGACCACCCCTGGAATCGGGACCGGGAAGCGGAAGACGTCGCTGCGGGGCGGGAACTTTTCGCTTTTCGCAACCGCGTAGGCGATTTCCGTGCCGTCCGGGGAGAAGCTGAAGCCGCTGAAGAAGCCGGTGGCGATGACGCTCTGCTTGCCGCTGGCGACGTCGATGACGACAAGGTTGCGCTTGCCGAGTTCAGGCCCACGCAGCGCCGCGATCGTCGTCGAGTCCGGCGACCAGGCCAGGTAGAAGGCTTCGCGGAAGTTGGTCATCAGCGTCGTGCCGGCGCCGCCCGTAGCCGGAGCCAGCTTCAGTTCCTGCACGAACTTCGGCCCTTCGTGCAGGTAGGCGACCCAGGCACCATCGGGAGAGACCCGAGGGCTGTGCCCTTTGTCGATCTTCCTCGCATCGGAGCCGTCGTCGTCTGCCACGTAGACCGTCGCGTTGAACGGGTTCTTGACGTAGGCGAGCGTCGCCCCGGCAAGCGCCGGGAACGCGAGCAGCGCGGCGAGGACGAGGGCGGGCAGGAGCAGCTTCGGCTTCGGGAAGGTCGGCATGCGCGCGATCCTAATCACGCCCCCGGCGTTCGTCCTTTGTTCGCCGGATACGGAATAAAGGACGAACGCCGATTAGGGCCCGACGATCGCCGCGAGGACGAGGCCGCCGCTGACGCCGATGAAGGAGACGACCGCCAGCGCCCGATACCAGAGACGCTGGTCGACGTCGGGATCGAAGGCGAGCGGGACGAAGAGGAGCGGGTTGACGAAGGTGCCGAAGACGAGGGCCACGGCCACCGCGGTCGGCAGGTCCGGCACCGCCAGCCCGACGCCGATCAGGATCAGGCCCATCATCACGTAGTCGAGGTGGACCTGGCGGATCCGCTGCGGCGCCACGATCCCGATCCGGCGCAGCCACTCCGGCTTCTCGCCGCGGATCACCATCGCCCACCCGAGCAGCCCGCCGAGCGCAAGCTCGATCAACCCGATGCGGACGACCCAGTCCATCGCCTATAGCTCGGGGACGTCGGCGCCGAGGGGGCTGAACGGCAGCCGCTTGATCTCGGCCCAGCCGCCGCAGCGCTCCTCCAGCGCCGCGGCGACGTTGCCGGCGTCCTGCCAGGTAGTCCAGACGAGGACGGTCGGGCCGGCGCCGGAGATCGTCGCCCCCAGCGCACCCGTCTCCCGGGCCGAGTCGACGATCTCCATCGAGCGCGGGTAGAGCTCGCGGCGGCGGTCCTGGTGGATCGAGTCGCGGAGGCCGCGGGCGAGCAGGTCGAGGTCGGCGCTGCGCAGGCCCAGCACCAGCATCGCCGCGGCGGAGACGTTGGCGACCGCATCGGCGAGCGGCACTTCGACCGGGATCGCCTCCCGCGCCCGCTCGGTCGAGACTTCCTCGGGCGGAATCACGACGATCCCCTCCAGGCCCTCGGGCGGGTCGAAACGGGCGGCGGTCTGCCCGTCCTCCCCATCGGCGCAGACGACGAAGCCGCCGTAGATCGCCGCGGCGACGTTGTCGGGATGCCCCTCGATCGCGGTCGCTCGCGCCAGCATCTCCTCCTTCGTCAGCGCCAGCTCGTAGAGGTGGTCGGCGGCGTAGAGGCCGGCGACGATCGCCGCCGAGCTCGAGCCGAGCCCCCGCGCCAGGGGGATCTCGCTGCGCAACCGGAAGGCGATCCCGTCGGCCGACCGCAGGCTCTCGAAGGCCCGCACGATCAGGTTCTCGCGCCCCGTCGGCACGTCCAGCCCACCGGGGTCGAAGGAGAACTCGCCGCTCTCCTCGACCTCCAGCTCCAGGTGCATCGCCATCGCCGCCGCCATCGCGTCATAGCCGGGCCCGAGGTTGGCCGAGGAGGCGGGGACGCGGACGAGGCGGTGGCGGGCAGTCAAGGCTCTAGTCGAACACAGCGCGCTCGACGGCGCTGAGGTCGTTGTCGCAGTTGATCACCGCGGGGGCTTTGGAGAGGGCGGTGTCGGGGTCCTTGAGGCCGTGGCCGGTGAGGACGCAGACGACGGTCTCGGGGCGGGCGGCGCCCTCGACGACCGGCAGCCCGTGGGCGAGGAGGCCGGCGACCGAGGCGGCGCTGGCGGGCTCGCAGAAGACGCCTTCGTTGTCGGCGAGCCAGCGGTAGGCGTTCAAGATCTGCTCGTCGGAGACGGCGGCGACGCGACCGCGGGAGGCGGTGAAGGCGGCCATCGCCTCCTCCCAGCGGGCCGGGTTGCCGATCCGGATCGCCGAAGCGACGGTCTCGGGGTTCGCGACCGGCTCGCCGCGGACGAGCGGCGCCGCGCCCTCGGCCTGGAAGCCGTAGAGGATCGGCCCGGGACCGGTGACCTCCAGCTTGTCGAGCTGGCGCTCTCCCAACTCGCAGAACCCCCTCCAGTAAGCCGTTACGTTCCCCGCGTTGCCAACAGGGATCGCCAGGGCTCCCGGCATCCCCCCCAGGTCTTCGACCACCTCGAAGGCGGCCGTCTTCTGGCCTTCGATCCGGTGCGGGTTGACCGAGTTGACGAGCTCGATCGGATGCTTCTGGGAAAGCTCGCGGACTATCCGCAGGGCGTCGTCGAAGTTCCCCTGCAGGGCGACGACGCGGGCGCCGTGCATCAGCGCCTGCGCGAGCTTGCCGATCGCGATCTTGCCCTCGGGGACGATCACCGCCCCCCGCATCTCCGCCCGCGCCGCGTAGGCGGCGCAGCTGGCGGCGGTGTTGCCGGTCGACGCGCAGATGATCGCCTCCGCCCCGCGCCCCTTCGCGCGCGAGACCGCCACCGTCATCCCCCGGTCCTTGAACGAGCCGGTCGGGTTCAGCCCCTCGAATTTGAAATACGCGCGCGCTTCGATCCGCTCCGAGAGCCGCGGCGCCTCGATCAGCGGCGTCGAGCCCTCGTTCAGGGTGACGACTGGGTCGCCCGGCTCCAACGAGAGCCGGTCCCGGTAGCGATCGATCAGCCCCGCCGCCATCAGCGCCCCCAGACCATCAACAGGACCAAGCTCATGCGGAGTACTCCTCCTCGATCACCCGGATCGAGCGCGGCGGCGAGCGCAGCTCGTCGAGCCGCGCCAGCTCCTCGACCGCGGCGGCGAAGCGGGACTCGAGGCACTCGTGGATCACCATCACCAGCCGCGCGTCGGAGCCGGTCCCGCGCTGGACGACGCTCTTGACCGAGACCTCGTGATCGCCGAGGACGGTCGCGACCTGGGCCAGAACGCCGGGCTGGTCGGCGACCTCGAGGTGCAGGTAGAAGGAGGAGCTGACGTCCTCGACGATCGGCAGCTCGACCCGGGTCTCGTGCACGGGCGCATCGCCGGCGAGGATCGAGACGACGTCGCCGAGCACCGCGGAAGCGGTCTGCACCCCGCCGGCGCCGGGCCCCGACATCGTCACCTCGCTGATCGCCGGCGCCTCGACCATGACCGCGTTGAAGGCGCCTTCGATCGGCGCCAGCGGGTGGCCGGGATAGAGGAAGCAGGGGAAGACGCGGACGCTGATGCCGCCGTCGCGCCGTTCGGCCACCCCCAGCAGCTTCAGCGAGAGGCCGAGCTCTTTCGCGTAGGCGAGGTCGTCGGGCTGGATCGCCTCGATCCCCTCGTAGGAGACCTCGGAGAGGGTGACCGGCGTGTGGAAGGCGAGGCGGGCGAGGATCGCCATCTTCGCCGCCGCGTCGGCGCCGTTGACGTCGTCGGAGGGGTCGGCCTCGGCGTAGCCGAGCTCCTGCGCCCGCGCCAGCACCTCGTCGTACCCGGCGCCGGTGGCCGCCATCTCGGAGAGGATGAAGTTGGTCGTGCCGTTGACGATCCCGAAGACCTTGGCGATCTCGGTGACGCCGAAGCTCTCCTGGATCGTCCGCACGATCGGGATCACCGCCGCCACCGCCGCCTCGAACCGCAGTTGCACCCCGGCCTCGCGGGCGACCGCGAAGAGCTCGTCGCCGTGCCGGGCGAGCAGCTGCTTGTTCGCGGTGACGACCGGCTTGCCCGCGCGCAGCGCCTGCAGGACGTAATCGCGCGAGGCGTCCGTCCCCCCCATCAGCTCGACAACGAGGTCGGAGCCGGCGAGGATCGAGTCGAAGTCCCCCTCGCTCCGGGTCAGCGCCCCGGCGATCTCCGGCCGCCGCCCGGTCGCGGCCTCGACCGCGTCGGCGCGCTCGGCCAGCAGGTCGGCGAAGGCGGCGCCGACGGTGCCGCGTCCCAGCAGCCCGATGCGGACGGGTTTGGAGCCTTCGGAGGCCACGCGGCTAGAGGTCCCTCGCCGTCAGGTCCTCGTAGGTCTCGCGCCGCACGACCACGCGCGAGGAGCCATCACGGCAGAAGACGACCGGCGGCCGCGGCACCCCGTTGTAGTTGTTCGCCATCGCGTAACCGTAGGCGCCGGTGGCGGGCGTGACCAGGACGTCGCCGACGGCGGGCTCGGCCAGCATCGTGTCGCGGACGATCACGTCGCCGGACTCGCAGTGCATGCCGGCGATCGTCACCAGCGCCTCCGCCGGCGCGCCGGCGCGATCCCCGATCAGCGCCTCGTAGACGGAGCCGTAGAGCATCGGCCGAAGGTTGTCCGACATGCCGCCGTCAACAGCGACATAGGTGCGCACTCCCAAGATCTCCTTAATCGTGCCGACGCGGTAGGCGGTGAGGCCGGCGTTGGCGACGAGCGAGCGCCCCGGCTCGACCAGGATCCGCACCTCGGGGCCGAAGACCTCGGCGACGACGCGGACCTTGACGTCGACGTAGGCGTCGATCGAGGGGGGCTCGTCATCGGCGGTATAGGCGACCCCGAGGCCGCCGCCGACGTTGACGACCCGGCACCAATCTCCCGCCAGCTCGCCGAGGGCCTGGATCGCCAGCTTGTAGGGCTCGAGCTCGAAGATCTGGGAGCCGATGTGGGCGTGCAGCCCGACCAGCTCGAGCTTCTCGGAGGCGAGGACGCGCTCGATCGCCCGCGCCGCCAGCCCGTCCGCGAGCCCGAAGCCGAACTTGGAGTCGAGCTGGCCGGTGGTGATGTAGTCGTGGGTCGAGGGCTTGATCCCGGGGGTGACGCGGATCAGCACCTTCTGCGGTTCGTCGAGGATGCGCTCGCAGCGCTCGATCTCGTCGAAGGAGTCGAGGATCAGGTGGCGGATGCCGGCGCGGGCGGCGAGGAGGATCTCCTCCTCGGACTTGTTGTTGCCGTGCATGTGGATGCGGTCGGGATCGAAGCCGGCGCGCAGGGCCATGTGCAGCTCACCACCGGAGGCGACGTCGACCGAGAGCCCCTCCTCGGCGAAGAGGCGGTAGGCGGCGGTGCAGGGAAGCGACTTGCTGGCGAAGAGGATCTCGAACTCGGCGCCGCGGCTCTCGAAGGCTTCGCGGTAGGCGCGGGCGCGGGCGCGCATGTCGTCCTCGGCGTAGAAGTAGGCGGGGGTGCCGTGCTCTTCGGCCAGCGCGACGATGTCGCAGCCGGCGATCTCCAGGTGCCCCTCATCGTTGACGCGGCTGCCCTTCGGGAAGACCGCCGAGCCCGCGATCGGATCGCCCGCTACCGCACTCGCCTGTCCTCGCTCCGCCATAGGACGGGCATTTTGACGATTAGGCGGTGCGCAGGCGGAACGCTCGACGGACTCGGGTCTATTTGGTGCCGAGGACGCCGCCGACCGTCTTCACGGTTTCGTCGACGACCTTCCCGACGGTCGATTCGGGGCCGGCGACGCCGCTGACGACTTCTTCGGTGACCTCGGTGACGCCGGTTTCTTCCAGAGCGCCGCCGGTGACCGTCTGGTCGACCTGGTTGACAGTTTCATTGACGGTGTCGGTCACCGCGCCCGAGGTCGAGGTGGTCGTGCTCCCACCGCCGCCGCCTTCTTCGCCGCCGCCGCCAGAGCCGCCGCCCCCGCCGCCGCTACTGCTGGTCACAGCACCGCCACCCGAGCCAGAGCCCGAGCCACCGGAGGTGTTGGTCACGGGAGTCGAACCGCCGCCCGACCCGCCTCCGCCTTCGGACCCGGTGGTCGTTTCGGTGCCGCCGGTTGACTGCGGGCCGGTCCCTCCGACACCCTGGGTGCCGGCGCCATCGGCGCTCCCACCGCCGCCTTTGGCCGCACCGGCTCCGGCAGCGGGCGCGCCCGTGTCTGCCCGGCCACCGCTGCCGCCCGTCGCGCCGGCCGCTACCGCTGCCCCGCCTGCCGGCTCTGCGCTCGAGACGTCCGCGTCGCCACCCCCGACGAGGCCGGCCACCGGGAAGTCCTCGAAGACGAGGGCGGAAACGAGGAGGACGAAGGCGACGAGGGCGACGGCGATCAAGCCCGCGCCGGACATCGCTCCCACCAGATAGCTCTTTGCCTGCCTGACCATTCGATCTCGCGCTACCCAGGCTAGAGCCGGCAACACAGGCGGCAAGGAGGAACTACGAAAATTAAGTAGACGTAGGCATGAGGGGTGCCTAGACCGGGCGAGCGTTCTCGACGTGCAACAGCTCCTGCGAAGCCTCCTCCTCCATCTGCAGGGTCGTGTGCTCGATCCCGAAGCGTTCGCGCAGCGTCAGCTCGAGCCGGCGGCGAACCAGGTCGCGGTCGGCGCCCTGGGCGACGACGACGTGGGCGGCGATCGCACCGAAGCCGGAAGTGACGGTCCAGACGTGGAGGTCGTGCACGGAGCGGACCCCCTCCTCTCCGCAGATCTCCCCCCCGACTCCGTCGACGTCGACACCCGCCGGCGCCGCCTCCATCAGGACGTCGACCGGCTCCTTGATCAACCGCCAGGAGGAGGCGAGGATCAGGCCCGCGATCAGGAGGCCGACGATCGGGTCGACGACCGGCGAGCCGCCGAGCAGGACGAAGGCGCCGGCGACGACGACCCCGACCGAGCCGAGCGCATCGGCGGCGGAGTGGCGCAGCACCCCCTCGAGGTTGATGTCCTCGCGCCGGCCGCGGGCGAGGACGACGGTGGCGGCGAGGTTGCCGGCGAGGCCGAAGAGGCCGAGGGCGAGGACACCCCAGCCGTCGATCTCCGGCGGGTCGGAGAAGCGGCCGATTGCGGCGACCGCGATCGCGATGCTGACGACGACCAGCAGCACCCCGTTGACGAGCGCGGCCAGCACCTCGGAGCGCTGGTAGCCGAAGGTGCGCCGGCCGGCGGCCGGCAGCGCTGCGAGCCGGGCCGCGATCAAGGCGAGGACGATCGAGCCGGCGTCGGAGACGAGGTGCCCGGCGTCGGCCAGCACCGCCAGCGAGCCGGTGATGACGCCGCCGATCGCCTCCGCCAGCAGCAGGCAGACGTTGATCCCCAGCGCCCACCACATCCGCCGCCGGCTGTCCGCGCGGCGGGCGTCGAGGGCGTGGCTGTGGCCGGGCCCGTGCACAGCCCGAGCTTACGCCGCGACCGGCTCCTTCTTCTGGGCCTGCTCGGCAACTTCGGCCGCGTATCCGAGGCGCTCGGCGTATTCGCGCGCCTGCATCCGCGAGATGACCATCCGCTGGATCTCGGCCGTGCCCTCGAACAACTGGTAGATCTTGGCGTCGCGGAACCACTTCTCGAGCGGGCACTCGGTGCTCTGCGCGTAGGGGCCGACGAGGTCCATCAACGTCGTCGTCGCCCACATCGCCACGTCGCCGGCCTTCAGCTTCGACATCGAGCCTTGGCCGCCGGTCATCGGCACCCCGTTGCGTCCCATCCAGGCGGCCCGCTGGACGAGCAGCCGCGCCGATTCGATCTCGGTCGCGACGTCGGCCAGCGTCTGCTGGATCCGCTGCGCCTGCAGCATCGGCACGCCTTCGTAGGACTGGCCGTCGAGGTACTCGAGGGTCCACTCGTACGCGGCCTGGGCGATCCCGAGGGCCGAGGCGCCGACCAGCGGCCGGGTGATCTCGAAGGTGGCGAGCGCATCGGCGCCGCGCGACTTCTTCCCTTCGCGGCCACGCTGCAGCTTGCGCTCCAGCTTCTCCTCGCCGCCGAGCAGGCAGTCGCCGGGGATGCGGCAATCCTCGAGCACGACCTCGGCCGTGTGGGAGGCGCGGATCCCGAGCTTCGTCTCCTTCTTGCCCTGACTGAGGCCCGGCATCCCCTTGAGGACGACGAAGGAGGCCTGACCGCGGGTGCCGAGGGCCGGGTCGACGGTGGCGACAACGACGTGGACGTCGGCGATGCCGCCGTTGGTGATGAAGACCTTGGTCCCGTCGAGGATCCACTCGTCGCCGTCGCGCTTGGCGGTCGTCTTCAGGCTCTTGACGTCGGAACCGGCCTGCGGCTCGGTTACCGCGTAGGCGCCGAGCTTGATCTCCTCAGCGGTCCCGAAGCACCCGGGGACCCACCTCATGATCTGCTCGGGCGTGCCGGAGGAGGCGATGCCCGCCGCGGCAAGGCCGGAGCCGGAGATCGCCAAGGCGGTGCCGGCGCAGCCCCAGTGGAACTCTTCGGCGGAGATCACCTGGAACTGGCCCTCGGGGTCGGCGGCGGAGCGCTGGATCGACTCGAGCGTGCCGAAGCCCTGCTTCCGCGCCTCTTTGATCACCTCCCAGGGAATGCTCTCCTCTTCGTCGTGCTTGCGCGCCGCCGGCCGGATCACCTCGCGGGCGAACTGCCGGCACCGCGCCTTGAACTCTTTCTGCTCGTCGTTAAGTGCGAAATCCATCTCTTCCTCTCCTCCACCGCCTACCGATTGACTGGTCAGTCAGCCAGTCGCAACTCTACTCCTCGGCGCGGCAGCCGCTCGGCTACGGTGCGGGGCGTGATTCCGAAGCGCCCGATCAACGCCGACGTCCCGGCCGAGGAGCAGAAGGGCGAGGAAGAGAAGCCGAAGGCACCGGCGAAGCCCGAGCCGAAGCCGAAACGATCCGGCGTTCGTCCTTTGTCGGGTATATCCGGAGAAAAGACGAACGCCAAGCCGGATCGGGGGCCCGGTGCGCCGAAGGCGCTGATCGCGCTCGTCGCCCTCGCCCTCGTCTTCATCGTCGTCACGATCGTCTGGGGGACGAGCGGCGGCGAGGACAGCGGCAGCAAGGCACCGGCACCCGCCCCGGCGCCGACGAACAAGGCCGGCGATGGGACTGCATCCGCGGCCGAGACCACCGAAGCGCTCGGCTATCCCGGCTTCGCGACCAACAACACGACCCGGATCGGCGGCTCAGACGCGGCGAGCAACGCCGCCGGGGCGGCGCTCGCCGTCTTCCCCTCCACCACGTCGGACCAGCGCCCGGACGCGGTGACCCTGGCCGGCGAAGGCGACTGGGCGGGAGCACTCGCCGCCGCCGCCCTGATGGCGGTGCCGGTGCGGGCGCCGATCCTCTTCTCCACCCCCGACGAGGTTCCCGACGTGACCGAAGAAGCGCTCGACGCGCTCGATCCGCAGGGCAGCCCCGCAACCGGCAAAGCGCCGCTGTTCGCGATCGGGAAACTCGCCTACCCGGGCGAGGCGGCCGTGGTCGACTCGGGCGAACCCGCCGCCACCGCCGCGCAGATCGTCGCCCTCCGCGACCGTCTCTTCGGCAAGCCGCCGAAGCACATCGTCATCGCCTCGAGCTCCCACCCGGATTTCGCGATGCCCGCCGCCGCCTGGGCGGCCCGCTCGGGCGATCCGATCCTCTACGCGGAAGAGAACAAGCTCCCGGCCGCGACCGCGGCAGCCTTGAAGGAGCACCCGAAGGTGCCGGTCTACGTGCTCGGCCCCTCCTCGGCGATCTCCTCCAAGGTCGTGCGCGAGATCGGCAAAATTGTGCCGCGGGTAAAGCGCGTCTCCGGCGAGGATCCGGTCGCCAACGCCCTCGCCCTCGCCCGCTACAGCGACGGCAGCTTCGGCTGGAACGTCAACGACCCGGGCCACGGCTTCGTCCTTGCCCGCAGCGACTCCCCGGCCGACGCCGCCGCGGCGGCCCCGCTGTCGGCCTCGGGAACCTGGGGCCCGCTGCTCCTCACCGACGACGCCGCTACGCTGCCCGCAGAGGTCCGCAGCTACTTCCTCGACGTGAAGCCCGGCTACACCACCGATCCCACCCGCGCCTTCTACAACCACATCTGGGTGATCGGCGACCAGGAGGCAATCGACGTGAACCAACAGGCGGAAGTGAACGAGCTGGCCGAGCTCGAGAGGATCGGAGCCGGAGAATGAGCGAAGCCGAGAACCCCCAGCTGCTCGGCGGCAAGGAGATCACCGCGGAGGACATCCGCGCCCTCGCCGGCCCCGTCACGCCCCACTTCTCCCTCCAGGTGCGCAACCGCATCCGCCGTCTGATCGAGCCGCTGCCGGCAGGGCACCCGGCGCGGGCCGAAGGCGAGCGCCAGATCGGCCGCCTGGAAGAGCTCTCCCGCCACAGCGGCGAGCCCCGCGACGGGCTGGGTTTCTCGCATTGAAGTACCTGGCGCCCGAAGTCTGGCGGCTGCGGGAGCTGCCCAAGCCGCTGATCAACGTCTACCTCGCCGGCGACGTCCTCATCGACGCCGGCCGGCGCTGGGACAAACGGCGGATCTTCAGCGAGCTCGAGGGCCGGGAGATCTCGATGGTCGTGCTGACCCACGTCCACCCCGACCACCAGGGCTGCGCGAAGGCGATCTGCGAGGCACGTGGGGTGCCACTCGCCTGCCACGCCGACGACGTCGACGCGATGGAGGGCCGGCGCCCGGTCGCCGCGACGACGAACCCCGGGGCGAAGGCGTTCGCGCGGATGTGGGAAGGGCCGCCCCACAAGGTCGACCGAGTTCTGCAGGAGGGCGACGAGGTCGCAGGCTTCCGCGTCGTCCACGCCCCGGGCCACGCCCCGGGCGAGGTGATCTTCTTCCGCGACTCCGACCGGGTGGCGATCTGCGGCGACGTAATCCGCAACATCACCTACGTCACCCTGCGGACCAAGCTTGCCGAGCCGCCTGATGAACTGACGCCCGACCCGGCCGAGAACCGGCGCTCGATCCGCAAGCTCGCCGAGCTCAACCCCTCGCTGATCCTCCCCGGCCACGGACCCGCCGTGACCGACATCGGCGCCTTCGAGCGCTTCGTCTCCTCCCTCCCCGGGTAAGCGACCGCAGCGACTCGCCTCCCGGCGGGTTACTTAATTCGGGGTACTCGGCCACGACTGGAAGGATGTCCAGATGAACACTCTTAAGAAGGGGCGTCCGTCGCCGGCAATGGTCGTCGCGGTGATCGCCCTGATCGTCGCCCTCGCAGGAACCGCCTATGCGGCGCAGACGATCAACGGCGGCGCGATCAAGAAGCAGACGATCGGCGGCGGCAAGTTGAAGAAGGACACGCTGACGGGGTTCCAGATCAACACCAACAAGCTCGGCACGGTGCCGCTCGCGCAGGTCGCGACCCACACCTTCTGGGCCGTGGTCGACAACCCGGCGGAGCCGGGCAACGCAGCGCTGTCCCGCTCCAGCGGCCCCGACATCACCGCCACTGAGGGCGGCGGCGCGGTCACCGTCACCTTCCCGTTCAACGTCTCCGGCTGCGCCAACGTCGCCGGCCGCAACAACGCCGGCACCTCCGTGCCGAACTCCGGCTACGCGCAGACCAACAGCTCGGCGGCGAACCCGAACGCGATCGAGGTCCGCACCCGCGGCAAAGACGGCAACAACGAGGACGCCGACTTCCACCTCATCGTCATCTGCCCCTAGTCGCGCTTTAGGATGGGGCGCATGATTAAGGAAGGCGTCGACAGGCCGGAGCACGCCCGCGAGCTCGCGATCCAGCGCCTGAAGATGAAGCAGGACTTCAAAGGCATCGCCGCCGGCGGTGCCTTTGCCGTTCTCGTCTGCATCGTCATCTGGGCGCTCGGCGACGGCGGCTACTTCTGGCCGGTCTGGGTGATCCTCGGCGTCGGCATCGCCGCCGTCGCCCAGGCCTGGAAGGCCTACGGCCCCAGCAACCGGATCACCGAGGCAGACGTCCAGCGGGAGATCGAACGGGGCTGAATCAGCGAGTCCGCAAAAAGGCATCCTCAGGATGCTTTTTCGCGGACTCGGCGCTCACCTGCCGGGGCCGAAGGCGTCGATGATGCGGTTTTGGAACTCGCTCAGCTCCTCGGGGGAGATGAAGTACGTGGGCGGGGTGAGGAAGAGGCCGTCGGCGCGCTCGGCCGTCGCCTCGACGCGGGCTCGGACCTTGTCGATCGGGCCGGCGGCGCAGTAGGCCTCGACCATCTCGTCGCTGATCGCGGCCGGGACCGCGGCGAGGTCGCCGCGGCGGAAGGCATCCCGCGCCTCGACGGCGTTGTCGGCGAAGCCGTGCATCTCCCAGAGCGGCTTGTAGGTCTTCACCGTCGCGTAGAAGGAGATCGTCCGGCGGGCCATCTCGATGGCGCGGCCCTCGTCATCGTCGATCGCGCAGCAGACGGTCGGCAGGTAGTCGAAGGCGGAGCGCTCGCGGCCCGAGCGCCGCAGGCCCTCCTCGAAGGCGGGGACGATCACCTCGTCGATCCACTGCAGGCTCTGGATCGGGTGGCCGATCAGGCCGTCGGCGACGTCGCCGGCCATCCGGCCCATCCCCGCCTGCACGGCGGCGGTGTAGATCGGCACCGCCTCGCGCGGCGCCGGGTGCGGCCGCACCCAGCCCTTGATGTCGATGTCGTAGTACTCGCCCTCGTAGCGGATCGGCTCGCCCGCACTCGCCTGCCGCATGATCAGCCGCGTCGCCTCGATCGCCTCGCGCAGGTGCGGCGCCGGGCGGCCGTAGTCGGCGTTGTGCCAGGTCTCGTTCAAGCGCTTGACCCCCGCTCCCATCCCGAGCCGGAAGCGCCCGCCGGACATCTCGTCGACGTCGAGGGCGCTGATCGCGTGGATGAAGGGGCTGCGGGTGAAGGCCCAGACGATCCCGGTCGCGACCCCGATCCGCTCGGTCTTCGCCGCCAGGTAGGTGGCCTGGGTGACGGCGCTGCGGAAGAGCTCCGGCGCCCAGACGCACTCGACGCCCGCCGCCTCGGCTCGCAGCGTCTCCGCCTCGAGATCGGCGACGGAGGTGCCGATCGCGGCGACGGAGATGCGATCGAGGGCGCCCATGCCGCCGGCGGTCAGGAGGTCGCCGGGGCGCTCTCGCCGGCGAGCACCGCGTCGGCGACCCGTTCGCGGTGCCACTTGGCGTCGCCGAGCATCGCCGCGTTGGCGCGGCCGCGCTTGAGGAAGAAGTGGAGGTCGTGCTCCCAGGTGAAGCCGATCCCGCCGTGGACCTGAATCGCCGCGTCCGGCACCCGCCAGCCGGCATCGGAGGCATACGCCTTCGCCGTCGAGGCCGCCAGCGGCAGCGACTCGGGCTCGGCGTCGGCTGCCCAGGCGGCGCCGTAGACGGCCGAGCGCGAGTTCTCGGTCTCCAGCAGCATCTGGGCGCAGCGGTGGGAGACCGCCTGGTAGGCGCCGATCGGGCGCCCGAACTGCTGGCGGTCTTTGGCGTAGGCGACCGACATCTCCAGCGCCCGCTGGGCGAGGCCGGTCGACTCGGCGGCAAGGGCGACGCAAGCGCGGAGGAAGACCGGCTGGTAGTCGCCGCCGCTGCCGGGGAGGGTCGCCTCCGGCCGCACGCCCTCGAGGCGGACGGAAGAGAGGCGGCGGGTGAGGTCGATCGACTCCTCTGGGGTGACGGTCACCCCCGCAGCACCCTTCTCGACGATGTGGCGGCCGCCGTCGGCGGTGGCGACGAGGAAGAAGTCGGCGCTCTCCGCGTCCATCACCAGCGTCTTCTCGCCGTTGAGGACGACGCCATCGCCATTTGACCCGGCGGCCATCGAGAAGGTCATCGGCTCGGCAGAGCCGTCGGCGTCGACCAACGCCGGCGTCCCGCGCAGCTCCCCCTCGGCGAGCGGCCGCAGCCAGCGCTCCTTCTGCTCATCGGAGGCACCGACGCTGAGCGCCAGGCCGACGATCGTGGTCGAGAGCAGCGGCGAGGGGGCCAAGGCGTAGCCCATCTCCTCGAAGAGGACGGCGAGGTCGACGGTCCCCAGGCCCTGGCCGCCCCACTCCTCCGGCAGCGCCAGGCCGGCCCAGCCGAGCTCTGCCATCTCCTTCCAGCCGCTCTCGTCGAAGCCGCAATCGCTGGCCGCGATCTCGCGCAGCCGCTCGGATTTGAAGCGCGAGGCGAGGAAGTCGTGGGCGGTCGACTTGATCGCCTGCTGCTCGTCGGTGAGGTCGAAGTACATGGCTCGTCCCCGTCGCCTAGCGCAGCCGCGGCAGGCCCAGGACCCGCTCGGCGATGATGTTTTTGAGGATGTCGGTCGTTCCGCCCTCGATCGAGTTGGCGCGGGAGCGAAGGAAGCCGTACTGCCAGGCACCGCCGGCGACTGCGTGCTCGGAACCCCGCGCCAGCACGGAGTACGCGCCCTCGATCTCCAGCGCCAGCTCGGTCAGGTCCTGGTTGATGTCGGCCCACTGCCACTTGCCGAGCGAGCCCTCGGGACCCGGAATGCCGGACTGCATCGTCTTCGTCAGGCCTCGGTAGGCGTTGAGGCGCATCGTCTCCACCTCGATGTGGAGCTGGGCGATCCGCTGGCGGAAGTAGGAATCGTCGGCCGCGGTGCCGCCGTTCGCCGGCGTCTCCCGCGCCAGCTTCGAGAGCCGGCCGAGGCTGTTCTGGATCTGCGAGATCGCCCCGAAGGCGAGCCCGGCGCGCTCGTTCATCAGGGTCGTGATCGCGACCGCCCAGCCGTTGCCAACACCGCCGACGACGTTGGCGTCGGGAACCCGCGCCTCCTCGAAGAAGACCTCGTTGAACTCGCCCTCGCCGGTGATCTGGACCAACGGCCGGGTCTGCACCGCCTCCTGCTCCATGTCCATCAGGAAGTAGGTGAGCCCCTGGTGCTTGGGCGCACCGGGGTCGGTGCGGGCGACGAGCATGCACCATTTCGCGTACTGGGCAAAGGTGGTCCAGACCTTCTGGCCGGTGACGACCCATTCGTCTCCGTCCTTGACCGCCCGGGTCTTCAGCGAGGCGAGGTCAGAGCCGGACTCCGGCTCCGAGAACCCTTGGCACCAGATCTCCTCCCCGGTCAGGATCGGCTCCAGGTAACGCGCCTTCTGCTCGTCGCTGCCGTGGGCGATCACCACCGGGCCACCCATCGCTAGCCCGAGCACATTCGCCGGCGCCGGCGCCTCCTGGCGCGTCGCCTCGGCGGCGAAAATCGCCTGCTCGATCATCGTCGCGCCGCGGCCGCCGTACTCCTTCGGCCAGGAGATCCCGGCCCAACCGGCCGCATGCAACTTCAGCTGCCACTCGCGACGGAAGGCCATCACCTCGTCGAGCCCCGCCTCGGGCTCAGGCCCAGGGTGGTTCTCCTGCAGCCAGGAGCGAACCTCGTCGCGGAACTCCTCCTCCGATGGCGACAGCGTCAGATCCATCGAGGAGGCAGCATATAGAGGTCGCCTGGCCGATCAGCCAGGCGACCTCAGGGGATCATTCTTCGCCGCAGACCTTGAAGCCGTAGTCCTTGGCCAGTTCGGTCGGCTCTTTCAGAACCTTGCCCTCAAAGACGGCGCTCGGCTCGTCTTCGATTTCGCCCGCCGCACCTTCCAGCGAGACGATGATCTCTTCGACCTGCTCCTCGTCGCCCTCGGGCGCGCCCAGTTCGTCGAGTTCTTGGGCCTGCTGGTTAACGTTCGGAACCAACACCTCGGCGACCGCTTCTTCGAGCTGATCTTTGCTCGCTTTTTCAAGCGTGAAGCCATTCTCCTCGGCAAATTCTTCGGCTTCTTTTTCGCTCTGGTCGTTGCCCTTTTTGCAGATCGCGTCGCCCTGCTTGATGAACTCCGTCTTCGTCAGGGTGACCGTCTCGTCAGTGGTGTCGTCGCCGCCGCCGCAGCCGGCCACGAGCGCGGCAAGCATCAGGGCGGCGAGCACCGCAAGCACTGCCTTGTTCAAGCTAACTCCTGGCTTGCTCATTCTTCGCCGCAAACCTTGAAGCCGTAATCGGTGGCGAGTTCGTTCACCTCGGCGAACGGGTCGGTCTCACCTTTGAAGAGCAACTCGGGATCGTCTTCGCCTTCGGCAACCCCGTCTTCGAGCGAAGTGAGCAGCTCGTCGATCTGGTCCTCGTCACCCTCCGGCGCGCCAAGCTCGCGAATTTCTTCGGCCTGCTGCTGGACGTTGGGCAGGATCACAGTTTCGGTGATCTCGACGCCATCATCGGTGCTCGGTTCTTTGTTTTCCGGAAGGTCGTTTTCTTCGGCGTACTCTTCGAAGCCTTCTTCGATTTCTTTGTTGCCTTCTTTGCAGATCGCGTCGCCCTGCTTGATGAACTCCGTCTTCGTCAGGGTGACGGTCTCGTCGGTGGTGTCGTCGCTGCCGCCGCAGCCGGCCACGAGCGCGGCAAGCGCAACCAGGGCGGCAAGCGCCACAAGCAATGCCTTGTTCAAGTTGTCTCCTAGATCTAGGGGTGGACGAGGCAGGGAAAGCTATCCGCTGCCCCGGTCCCTAACGCCTAGACGCGCTGGATCAGCGTCCCGGTGCCGAGCCCACCGCCGCAGCACATCGTCACCAGGCCCATCTCCTTGTCGGAGCGCTCCATCTCGTGCAGCAGGGTGGTGATCAGGCGGGCTCCGGTCGAACCGAGCGGGTGGCCGAGCGCGATCGCGCCGCCGTTGACGTTGACGCGGTCCATGTCGGGGTCGAGCTCGCGGCGCCAGGCGGCGACGACGGAGGCGAAGGCCTCGTTGATCTCGACCAGGTCGATGTCGTCCATCGTCATCCCGTTGCGCTCGAGCAGCTTCCGCGTAGCCGGGATCGGGCCGGTCAGCATGATCACCGGGTCGACGCCGACGGTGGTCTGGTCGAAGATCCGTGCCCGCGGCTTCAGCCCCAGGGCGTCGGCCTTCTCGCGGGTCATCAGCAGGACCGCGGCGGCGCCGTCGGAGATCTGCGAAGAGTTGCCGGCGGTGATCTTGCCGTCCTCCTTGAAGGCCGGCTTCAGCTGCGAGAGGCTCTCGATCGTCGTCTCGCGCAGGCCCTGGTCGGTGGCGTAGGTGTCGCCGTTGACCTGCATCGGCAGGATCTCGCGCTCGAAGCGGCCCTCGTCGGTCGCCTTTTTGGCGAGCTGCTGGGAGCGGACGCCGAGCTCGTCGAGCTCGGAACGGGGAATCTCCCACTGGTCGGCGATCATCTCGGCCGAGAGGCCCTGCGGGATCAGGTCGTAGCGCTCCATCAACTCGGGCGAGAACGCCACACCGTGCTCCTGCATCACCGAGAACGAGTCGGCGAAGGAGATGTGGCCCATGTGCTCGACGCCGCCGCCGATGGCGACGTCGTGGACGCCCGAGGCGACGAGCGCGGCGGCGAAGTTGACGGCCTGCTGGGCGGAGCCGCACTGGCGGTCAACGGTCGTCCCCGGCACCTCCTGCGGCAGGCCGGCCTCGAGCCAGGCGTTGCGGCCGATGTTCAGCCCTTGCTCGCCGAACTGCTGGACGCAGCCGGCGATCACGTCGCCGACCTCGTTCGGGTCGATCCCGGAGCGCTCGATCAGCTCGCCGTAGGTGCGGGCCAGAAGGTTGGAGGCGTGAAGGTCCTTGTAGTAGCCCTTCTCCGGGTGGCCGCGCCCGATCGGAGTGCGCACCGCCTCGACGATGACTACCTCTTGCCCGCCGAACCTGCCGTTGCCGTTGCCCATCGCCAGCCTCCGTTTCTCCTACAGATCTCTCCTGAGGGTAGCCGATTGACTGGTCAGTCAGCCAAAGTGCCCGCCTCCACCGACGTGTCTGAGCTGATGGGTCGAATAGACCCCTTGAACTCAGACACCCCCAGGCGGCACTACTCGGTTGATGCGTGATAGAAGCCCCGGCCAATGAGCGCTAATCAGGGGTACACGAGTCCGGGGATCGCGGGCAGCGGGGCGATAGCCACCGGCCTTGCCGCGGTCTCGACCACCACGGCAGACACGATCCTGCTCGCCCGCAGCGAGGCCTCGGCCTGGCGCGCGGAGGAGAAAGTGGTTGCGGCCTGCGCCAAGATCGAGGGTGGCGAGCCCTCTCGGCTGCGGGTGACGACCGACCCGAAGGACCTCGCCGACTGCGACGTCATCGTCGAGGCGATCGTCGAGGAGGTCGAGCCGAAGGGCGAGTTGCTGCGGAGGATCGCCGAGGCCTGCCCGAACGCCGACCTCGCGACCACGACCTCCTCGCTCAGCATCGCCGAGATCGCCCAGGCGGCCGGCACCCCGAACCTCTACGGCTTCCACGTCTTCAACCCGGTCCCCCGGATGAAGCTGGTCGAGGTATGCATCCCCGACGGCGCCGCCGACTCGCGCGAGAAGGCGCTCGCCTGGTGCGCGGCTCTCGGCAAGACGGCGGTCGAGGTCCCCGACGAAGCCGGCTTCGTCGTCAACCGCCTCCTCTTCCCCTACCTCTTCGACGCCGCCCGCATGGTCGAACGGACCGGCATGGAGCCCGGCGCCGTCGACACCTGCATGAAGCTAGGCGCCGGCCACCCGATGGGCCCCCTCGCCCTCCTCGACTTCGTCGGCATGGACGTCTCGAAAGCAATCGGCGACGCCCTCTACGCCGAATCGAACGAGCCGACCCACAACCCCCCGCCGATCATCGTGAAGATGTGCGAAGAGGGAAAGCTGGGCCGGAAGTCCGGGGCGGGGTTTTACTCATACGACTGAGGTTCGGGGCGGTAGGGGAGGAGTTGGTGGGGGTCCCTGGGAGCACCTCCGCAGCGTGAACTGACTGGCTTTGGCTGGCGCCTCTTGCCGCTTTGGCGCTGCTCCATGCCAAGTACCCAGGGACCCCCACCAACTCCTCCCAAACAAGCGAGCTCTCGCTGCCTGCCCCACCCCGGGAAGCTTGGAAGAGGAAGAAGTTGTCGTGACCTCGGCCGTCCCCCAGCGCGTGTGGCTGGAGGGACGGGTGTCCCTCTCCCGACCGGCGTCCTGTTCCTCGTCCCTGAGACTCGACGAGAGATGAAGCGCGTCGGCGAGGAACCCGGGGAGGGACAGGGACACCCGTCCCTCCCTACCGAAACGCCTACGCAGCCTTGCGTCCCCCGCTGATGTCCCAGATCACATCAGCCTCGCTGATCCCCTGGCGCCGGGCGACGTTCTCCACCTCGCCCCAGGGAAGCTCAGCCTCCGGCAAGTCATCCCAGCGGGCCAGGTCGAGAGCCTCGACCGCTCCTTTGAGCGCCGGGCCGAGATGCTCCTCTGAGCGCAGCAGCGCTCTCAGGACCTCGAGCTGCTTGTCAGTCAAGCGAACAACCCACATGCGGTACCTCCAAGATTCGAGCGAAAGCGGGTTGCCCGATGAAGTTAGGCGGGGGTGCGGACGGAATCCTCGCTGCCGCCGCTGATCCGGACCGCCTCGATCCTGTTCTCCCGTACCGCCTCGACCCGGATCGTGTACCCGTTGGTGACGATCGAATCGCCCCGTTTCGGCAGCCGCCCGAGCTCGCCGAAGACGTAGCCGCCAACCGAGTTGTAGGCGTCGGTGTCAACCGGCAGCTCGATGCCGGCGTCGGCGAGATCGCCGAGGGAGACGTGGCCACGGACGAAGTAGTCGCCGTTGGTGAGTTTGCGGACGGCGGCGGCGCGGGGGTCGGTCTCGTCCTCGATCTCCCCCACCACCTCCTCGAGGATGTCCTCGACGGTGACGATTCCGACCGTGCGGCCGTACTCGTCGACGACGACCGAGAGCGAGGTTCGCTGCACCTGCAGGTCGTGCAGGAGGTCGTCGAGGGGCCGGGTCTCGGGGACGATCAGAGCGTCGCGGGTGACGGTGTCCAGCGGCGCCTCCGGGCCCTCGCTCATGTAGAGCCGGGCGAGGCTGTTGTTGTGGGCGACGCCTTTGACCCGGTCGGGGTTGTCGTCTTCGATCACGACCAGGCGGGTGTGGCCGGAGGTGACGCAGCGCCGCAGCGCCGCCTCCACCGACTCGGAGGCATCGACGGTGACGACCGCCGGGATCGGCGTCATCACCTCGCGCGCCTCCTGCTCGTGCAGGTGGAAGACGCCGCCGAGCATGCCCGCCTCGCCGGGGTCGAGGTGGCCGCCCATGCGGGAGCTGTCGATGATCTGCTTCAGGTCCTCGGAGGTGTGGTGCTCTTCGAGGTCGGTGGGGTCGACGCCGAAGAGGCGGACGACGCCGTTGGAGACCCAGCTCAGCGCTTTGGTGACGGGGGTGGTGGCGAGGGCGAACCAGCCGAGCGGGCGGGAGATCCGGCGCGCGGTCCGGTCCGGCTGGGCGATCGCCAGCATCTTCGGCACCTGCTCGCCGATCGAGATGTGCAGCGCGGTGACGAAGGCGAAGGCGATCGCCAGGGAGAGCCCGGCGGCTGCGGCGTGCGAGAGGCCGCCGAAGAGCGGCTCCAGCAGCTTCGCCAGCGAGGGCTCGCCGAGGAAGCCGATCCCGATCGAGGCCATCGTGATCCCGATCTGGCAGGCGGAGAGAGATTCGTCGATGCGGTCGAGCTGCTCGACCACGGCCTCGGCCCCGGCCTCGCCCTCCTCGACGGCCTGTTCGATTTTGCCGCGACGGGTGCGGACGAGGGCGAACTCGGCCGCGACGAAAAAGCCGTTGATCGCAATCAACAGGGCTAGAAGGACGAGCAGTAGGACGCTCATCGGCTATGCGGCCCGGTACTTCGGGCTGGGACGTCCTCGGCCATTCGGCACCGTGAATATAGCTACCCGCTTCGGAGGTTTTCCTCCCGGCCCTTCTGCAACTGCAATATTGAGCGAACGATGAGAATCGCGACGCTCAGCGAGATGCTCGAAGAGATCGTGCGGCTGGGCGAGGCGACGGGGATGGAAGAGCATGCCCATGAGATGCGCGGCGAGCTCGAGGGACGGCTGGCGACCGTACGCGCGGCGGTGGCGGGTACGGGGGCCCCACGAGTGGTGGCGCTGCAGCGCCTGGATCCCCCTCGGGTCGCCGGCTTCTGGGTCCCGGAGATGATCTCGATCGCCGGCGGTGAGGACGTCGCTGGCGACCCGGGACTGAACCCGCCGGCAGTCGGCTGGGGCGAGCTGGAGAGCCTGCGCGCCGATGTCGTCGTGGTCATGCCCGAGGGCTCGCTGGGGGACGCGCAGGCGCAGGCAATGGAGCTTTGGGAGCGAATCGCGGCGCTGGGGGCGACCCGCATCTACGCGGTCGACGGCATGACATTCGCCGAGCCGGGACCGCGACTGGTGGAGGGGGTCGAGCTGCTCGGCCACATCCTCCACCCGGACCTCGTTGACCCGCCCGGCATCATCGGCTTCAAGGCGCTGCGGGCGCCGGTGTCCCGGCCGGCTCGCGATACGCACGGCTAGGCGACCGCGAGAGCGCCGGCCACTGCGAGGGCGGCGACGGCGACCATCGCCGCCAGCTCGAGTGGTAGGCGGTAACGGCCGAAATAGCCTTTCTCGCCGGCGATGATGATGAGAGCGCAGATCACCCCGCCGATCAGGCCGCCGATGTGCCCACCGACGCTGATTCGGGGCGAGATGAAGCTGAACACCAGGTTGAAGACGATCAGGAAGCCGATCTCCCCCGCGAGCTCATTCATGCCGCGGCCGCGGGCGATCACGAAGATCGCCCCGGCGAGACCGAAGACGGCACCAGAGGCGCCGATCGTCAGACCGTTCGGCTCGACCAGTAGTGCTCCAAACGACCCGGCCAGGAGCGAGGCGAAGTAGAGGGCGAGGAAGCGAGGCGTCCCCAGCGACGGCTCCAGCAGTCGTCCCAGCACCAGCAGCAAGAACATGTTGAAGCCGATGTGGATGATGCTCGCGTGGAGGAAGCCGCTGGTGACGAGGCGGTACCACTCGCCTTCGGCCACGGACGGCCCGAAGAGACCGAAGTCGGCGGTGAACTGGCTGATTCCGCTCGAGAACAAGCCCCCCGAGCCGGTGGCGATCTGGACCAGGAAGACGACCACGTTGATTGCGATCAGGATGTAGGTGGCCGGCGCCGTCTCGAACCCCGGCGTCCCCGTCGGGTTCCGCACCACCTTCGTCCGCTGGCTCGCGCACTCCGAGCAGCGCATTCCAACCGGGGTCGGCGTCATGCAGTCGGGGCAGATCGGCCGCCCGCAGGAGGAGCAGGAGACGCGGGTCTCGCGGTCGGGGTGGCGGTAACAGGTCTCGGCCATCGGGCTCCGCAGCCTACAATCGCCGCCGATGGAGGCCCCCAGCCCCGCTCGTTTCTTCGCCAGCGTCGCCGGCCCGGCGCTGCTCCTGCTCGGGATCGTCGGCTTCTTCTACACCGCCTCCTTCGACCGGCTGGACGACTACGCGGACGGCCTCGGCGGCTTGCAAGTGAACGGCTGGCTCAACCTGCTCTACCTCGCCGTCGGCGGGATCGGGGTACTCGTGGCGGGCGTCTCCTCCCGTACCTACGCCCTGGCGATCGGCCTGCTCTTCGTAGCGCTGGCGATCGTCGGCTGGGGCAGCGAGTGGCTGAACCTCGTCGTCGGCATCTTCGGGCTGGCGGCAGCAGCTGGGACGAAGCGCGGTTCGAAAGTCGGCCAGGAGACGACTAAAGAACCACGGAACTCAAAGCCGCGAGCGAAGCCCGCTCGTCAGCGCTCGTAGGCCGCTGCGGCTCTGCTGGCGACTGCGGCGGCGCACCTCCAGCAGGACCAGGGCCCCGGTGGCGACGCCGCCGGCGCCGACCGCGACCACCGGCCGCACCCAGTTGCGCGGGTCGCGCAGCGCCCGCAGCTCGGCCTCGGAGAGCTCGTCGGCCCAGTCGGAGAGCTCCTCGGCGGCGGCCTGGGTAACCGCGGCGAGGGTGTCCTCGACCCGGCTCGAGAGCCGCTCCGGCGGCTCGATCGGGCGCAGCGCGTCGCTCAGCAGCGCCTCGACGTCCCAGTTGCCGGTCAGGCGCTCACTCGGCTCCGTCATCTTCCATTTCCTCCTGCAGCTGTTTGATCGCGCGGTGGATCAGCACCTTGGTCGCCCCGTCCGAGCGTCCCAGCGCTCGCGCGATCTCGCGGTTGTCCATGCCGAGGGCGAAGCGCATGATCAGCGCCTCGCGCCGGTCCTCGGGCAGCCCGTCGAGGTGCTCGATCACCTGCCGCAGCTCCTCGCGGCCCTCGGCGATCGACTCGGTGTCGTGGCGGGTGGCGATCGGGTCGGCGTTTTCCAGCGGCGTCTGCGGCCGGCGGGAGCGGTCGCGGTAGTAGTTCGAGGCGAGGTTGTGGGCGATCCTGATCACCCAAGGCCGCAGCGGCCGCCCGTCGGACTCGCGGCGGGCACGATCGAAGTGGCGGTAGGCCTGCAGGAACGCCTGCTCGGTCAGGTCCTCGGCGTCGTGGTGGTTCCCCACCCGGTAGTACGCGTAGGAATAGACGTCGCGCAGATGGGCGCGGTAGAAGTCCTCGAAGGCGCGGTCCAGGTCGGCCTTCGCCGCCGGAGCCAGCTCGGCCGGCTCGACATTCTGCTCGGGGCCGCTCACCGGGCAAGCCTACCCTTGCGCGAGTGCGATCTGGCGTGCGTCGGACCAAGCGCGGCAAGGAACTCGCGCTCCGCGCTCGCACCCCCACCTTCGGCGGGGGGTCGGCCGATAGCAGCGCTATTTGGCCGACTGAGGACGCCGCACCGCGCAGTGTCCGCCGCCGCCAGATCAGGCGGCCTGTCGCTCGCGCTCGACCCGGCGCAGGGTGGCCATCCACTGCTCGACGTCGCAATCGCCGCTGATCAGCGCCGCCAGGCTGGCGAGCGCGTCGGCCTCGACCCCGGAGGAGGCGACCGCCTCGGCGAGGATCGGGACGGTGTCGAGCCCCTCGGAGGCCTGACCGATCTTGCCGGGGATCTCGGCCGCCGGGGTGCCGGTCCCGAGCAGCTCGCCGGCGCGACGGTTGCGCCCGGCCGGGGCCATCATCGTCGCGGTCAGGTCGCCGACCCCGGCGAGGCCGGCAAAGGTTTCGGGGTCGGCGCCGCGGGCGACGGCGTGGTCGATGCACTCGCGCCAGATCGCGGCGACCGCGATCCCGGCGGCATTTAGCCCGTGCGGCTCGGCGGCGGCGGCGGCAAGGGCGGCGGCATTCTTGGCGGCACCCGCCATCTCGACGCCGGTGACGTCGCGGGAGCGCTCGCAGACGAGGCCGGCCTTGTCGAAGACCTCGCCGATCTGCACCCGCAGCTCCTCGTCGGCCGAGCCCAGCACCAGGGCAGCCGAACCGGAGACCGCCTCGCGGGCGTGCGCAGGCCCTCCCAGGCAGGCGATCGCCCGCGCCCGCACCCGTTCGCCGACGTAGTCAGAGGGGAGCTGGCCCTGCGGGCTGATCAGCCCCTTGGTCAGCATCAGGACGGCGCTGCGGGAGCTGACCCGGTCGGCGATCGCGCCGACCGCCTGCGGCAGCTGCTTGGAGGGAATCGCAAGACAGATCAGGTCGAGGCCGGCGAGCTCGATCGCCGAGGCCGGCCGCACGTCGATCGACTCCGGCAGTGGCACCCCGGGCAGGTAGCGGCGATTCTCCCCGTCCTCGATCAGCTCCTCGACCCGATCCGACGTCCGCGCCCCGAGCTGAACCTCGAGGCCACCGCGGGCGAGCAGGACGGCAACCGCCGTCCCCCAGCTGCCGGCGCCGATCACCGCGGCGCGGCGCATCGGCGGCAGCCCACCGAGGTCTTCCCACTGCAGCAGGACGTTGGGCCAGATCCGCGCCGTCACCGTTTCCGCCAGGGCCGGCGAGGGCTCCTCAGCGCGGGGGAAGGTCATCGGCGGCCCCAGCCGCACCTTGCACTTGCGCGGGCGGATCGCCCAGCCACGGCGGACGTGTTCGGTGCCGAGGACGGCGGTCGGGATCACTACCGCGCCGGTCTGCAGCGCCAGCCTCCCCACCCCCCGCTTCGGGTCGGCGAGCGTGCCGCGCCGGATCCGCGTCCCCTCCGGGAAGACGCAGACGGCGCCGCCGCGTTCGGCGATCATCCGCGCGGTCAGCATCGATTCCTCGTCGGACTCGCCGCGGCGAACCGGGAAGGCTCCGAGTCGGGAGAGCATCCACCCCTGCCAGCGCCGCTCGAAGAGCTCGACCTTGGCCATGTAGTTCATCGGCCGCCGCCAGGGCAGGGTGGCGCCGACGACGAAGGGGTCGAGGAAGCTGCGGTGGTTGGCCGCGGCGATCACCCCGCCCTTCGCCTTCCCGTACTCCCGCCCCCGCCGCTCGAGCCGGAAGTAGACGAGGAAGAACGGCACCAGCAACGCCCGTGCAACGCAGTACATCGGCCAGTTGACGCTGTGCCTGCGCGTATAGGCGTGGTAGGAGGCGAGCCGCTCCGGGCTCAGACGTTCAGGATCCACGCGTAGCGCTACACAAGGACCAAGTCACGGTTACGCCACACCCCGGACCGAGAACTGACCCGAAGCGCGCACCAAAAGTGAGACCGCACCTAGCAACCTCAGCGGGGTGCCCAGCGAGTCCGCGCAACATCGTCGTATAGGCGCTCTCACACGGACTCGACGGGAGGAGGGGCGGGAGCCAGGATGGGATGGCGCAATCGGGCGGCTGGCCGAGGCCCAACACGGGGTCGTGGCTTGGCGGCAGCTCCACGCATTGGGCATGGGAAAGGATGCGATCCAGCACCGAATCGCAGCTGGCCGACTGCAGCCGCTGCATCGGGGCGTCTATGCGGTCGGCCACCGGCTGATCCAAAGGGAGGGGCGCTGGATGGCTGCCATCCTCGCCTCGGGACCCGATGCCGTCTTGAGCCACTGGTCCGCGGCGGCACTCTGGATGATCCGTCCGAACTCGCGAACGAGGATCGAGGTCACTGTTCCGCACCGCAGCCGCTCCTCGGACCTGATCCGGCGCCATGTCTCGGAAGTTCCTCCGGACGAGCGGACTGTCGAGGAAGCGATCCCGGCTACGAGCGTGCCGCGGACGATCTTCGACCTTGCCGCGACCGAGTCCAGCGACGTAGTCGAGAACCTCCTGCGGGAGATGGAATTCCTCGAACTGCGTGACCGGCTCTCCGCTCCAAAGCCTGATTGACCGCTACCCAAGGAGGCGAGGCGTCCGCAGGGTGGCAACTGCTCTCAAACGCCTCAAGGACGATCCGCCCGGCAAGAAGAAGTCCCGCCTGGAGGAACGGTTCAGCCCCTTCCTCCGGCGCTACCGCCTGCCCCTACCCCGCTACAACGACCAGATCGTCCTCAACGACGGCAGGCGCTTCGAAGTCGACTGCCGCTGGCCCGGCACCAACCAGATCGTCGAGCTTGATGGTTGGCAGGGTCACCGCACCCGCAGCGCTTTCAGGGAAGACCGCGCCCGCGACCGACGACTGAAAGTCGCCGGCTACTCCGTCACCCACATCACCTGGAACCAACTTGACGACGAACCGGAGGCGATTGCCTCTGATCTTCGGGTTTTACTGGGATAGATAGATCCACTCTAGGTCTGCACGAGTAACCACGGCCCCCGGAACCCGCCCCAGCTCCGACCGCTGGAGCATGGCGTTGAGGGCCTCATCCAGCTTCGTCTCGTCCCGGCCTAAGCCCCCCAGCGGCTCGGGTCGCCCGAGCTCTTCGACTCGCCCCCGCAGTTCACCTACTTCGGTGCCGAGCGCTTGCGCCAAACGCCCGTACACCTCCGGCGCCCGCTCTGCCAGGAACGCCAGGGCGTGGGGAAGCACAGCGGCGTTGGTCTCCGCGTGCGGCGTCCCGCAGACTCGGGCCAGGGTCTGGCAGATCACGTGGTGCAGGCCGAGCCCGGCGGAGTCGATCGCGTAGCCGCAGAGGATCGCGCCGAGGGCGAGGTCGCCGCGATCGCGCTCGGCCCGCTCTTCGTCGAGCGCACCCGCGATCAGCTCCGCTCCCCGCAGCGCCGTCATCTCCGAGACCGGACTCGAACCGGGCAAGTAGAGCGTGTCCGCCCCGTGCGCCAGCGCGTTCATCGCGCTCGCCCGCAGTTGCCGCTCCGGCTGCCCGGTCATCGCCTCAGGGTCGGCGATCACAAGCGACGGTCGGACCATCCCCCGTGCCCGTGCCCCTACTCCCTCAGGCAAACGGTGGATCGCGGTCATCGGCGCCCCGGACAAGGTCGTCGGAATCGCGATGACTTCGGCTCCCGAGATGGAGGCCACCGCCTTCGCCACATCAATCACCCGGCCGCCGCCCAGCGCCACGAGCGGGCGCACTCGCACCCCCTCCTCAGCACGTGAAGGGGGTGCGAGTGCGCCCGTCAACGCGGCTGCGGCGGCCGGAACCTGACCTGACGCCACCAGATGAATCCCACTCGCGGCGGCAGCCAACACCTCACCGTCGGCCAGCGCCCGCTCCGTGCTCAGCAGCTCGAACTCCTCGACCCCGTTCTCGCGCAGGACCTCAACGGCGCTCGCCACACCGCCTCGCCGGAAGACGACGGTGCGGCCGGCGTCGCGCCAGCTGAAGTCCCCCGTCAACCCCGGGCTTTGACCCGCGGGTTGACGACCGGGCGCAGCCTCGGTTCGACCTCCTCGCGCAGGTGCTCGAAGTCAGGCGGCAGCGAGAGCTTTTCGCCCAGGCTCTCGACCGGCTCGTCGACGGTGAAGCCCGGCCCTAGCGTGGCGATCTCGAAGAGCACCCCGCTCGGCTCGCGGAAGTAGATCGAGCGGAAGTAGAAACGGTCGATCTCCGGCGTCGGTTGGGCGCCGCCGGAGACGGCTTTCTCGCGCCAGTCGAGCAGCTCCTCCGGAGTCGAGGCCCAGGCGACGTGATGAACGCTGCCCGCTCCCTGAACTCCGCGCTCGGGCGGCGACTCGTCGTAGATGTAGAGGCCGCCGCGCTGCTCCCCGCGCGCCTCCCAGCCGCCGTCGGCCCGCTCGAACTCGAGCGCCTCGAGTAGGCGCTCGCTCGCCGCCGGCGACGGGCTGTAGGCGCGCACCGCGTGGAACCCCTGCAGCGCCACCTCTCCCGGCACCTCCGGGTGGTCGGCGATCAGCGGCCGGTCGGGCACCTCGACGACGAGCAGCTCATGCTCCAAACCCTCCGGGTCGGTGAAGACGAGGCTGTCGCCGTCGCGCTCGGACTCGGTGCCGTTGGCGCCCAGCCGCTCGGCCCAGAAGTCGAGTGCCGCGGTGGAGGCGACCCGCCAGACGATCCGGTGGACCATCCCGGCGCCGGGTCGTCCCTGCGCCGCCCCCGGGTACTCGAAGAAGGTCAAGTCGGAGCCCGCGTCGCCCGCCTCGTCGGCGAAAAAGAGGTGGTAGACGGTGGGGTTGTCCTGGTTGACGGTTTTCTTGACCAGCCGCAAACCCATCACGCCGGCATAGAAGTCGACGTTGCGCTGGGCGTTCTCGGTGATCGCGGTGATGTGGTGAATTCCCTCTAGCTTCATTGCTCACGTATACCATCCGCGAATGAGCCGCGGACGACGTCGTTTGGTTCGGGGGCTCGTGATCCTCGGTTCCCTCCTGGCTTTCCTCAGCGTCTTCGCGATCTGGACCGAGCGCCAGGCGCTCAACACGGACGACTGGGTCGACACCAGCGGCCGCCTCATCCACAACGAGACGATCCGCGAAGCGGTCGGCGATTACCTCGTCGATCAGCTCTACGAAAACGTCGACGTGCGCAAGGAACTGGAAGAGATCCTCCCCGGTGACACCAAGGACCTCGCCGGGCCCGCGGCGGGCGGCCTGCGCCAGGTCGCCGGCCAGGGCGCCGAAAAGGCGCTGGAAACCTCGACCGCCCAGGAGCTCTGGGAAGAGGCGAACCGGACCACCCACGAACAGCTTCTCGCCGTCCTCGAAAACAAGAAAGAAGCGATCGAAACCGAAGGCGGCGACGTCAAGCTCAACCTCGGCAGCCTCCTCACCAACCTCGCCGAGCAGGTCGGGATCGGCGAAGACCTGGCCGAGAAACTGCCGCCCGACGCCGCCCAGATCGAGATCCTCAAGTCAGACGAGCTGAAGACGGCCCAGGACATCGCGATCGCGATCAAGGGCCTGGCGATCCTGCTCTCGCTCCTTACCTTCGTCGTCTTCGGGGCCGCGATCTACCTCGCCCGCAGCGAACGCTGGGTCACGGTCCTGCTCAGCGGCATCGGCCTGATCGCCGCCGGCTTCGCGGTCATCGTCGTCCGCCACATCGCCGGCGGCATCGTCGTCGACCAGTTGGTCAAGACCGAGAGCGCAAAGCCGGCGGGCGAAGCGGCCTGGTCGATCGGCACCTCGCTGATGACCAGCATCGCCACCACCGTGATCATCGTCGGCATCCTCTTCCTGGTCGCCGGCTGGCTCGCCTCGCCGACCAATGGCGCCCGCACCACCCGCCGCTACCTGGCGCCGGTCCTGCACCTGCATTCCGCCTACGTCTACGCCGGGCTGGCAATCCTCGTCTCCTTCTACTTCCTCAGCGGCCCGACCCAGGGCCTGCGCGCCTTCCTCACCACCCTGATCGTCGCCGCGATGGCCGCCTTCGGCATCCACGAGCTGCGGAAACTGACCGAAGAGGAATACCCGAACGCCAGCTACGACGAGGTCTTCGGCCGCACCAAGGACAAAGTCGTCACCGCCGTCAAGGACGCCAACATCCCCGAGAAGGTCGGCGAGCAGGCCTCGAAGCTGCGCCTGCCGGAGATGCGTAGGCCCGGAGGCGACTCCGACGCCGAGGGACCCCAGGCCGAGGCCCCGACCCGGACGATGCCGGTCAGCGACGACGACGCCCGGCTCGAGCGCCTGGAGCGGCTCGGCAGCCTGCGCGACAAAGGCATCCTCACCGACCAGGAGTTCGCCGCCGAGAAGGCGCGGCTTCTCGGCGGCAACTCATCTGGATCTAGCTGACGGCTACTTGCCGACGGTGATGCGGACCCGCGCACCGGGCGCGAGGACCTTGCCCGGCTTCGGCGCCTGCTTGAGGACCTTGCCGACTTTCTTCGCCGCCGCCTGGACCTTCTTCACGTGGCCGAGCTTGCAACCGCTGCGCTTGAGCAGCGTTTTCGCCTTCTTCAGCGGCTTGTTCTTGATCGCCGGGACGACGCACGCCTGGTAGACGAAGTCGTCGAAACGGGTGTTCGCGCTGGTCCCGGCCAGCGTGGCGACGCTGACGTCGACCTTGCCGGGCCGGACGCTGCTGGGAGTGGTCGCCGTGATCTCGGTGTCCGAGTCGACGGTGAAGCTCGCCGCCGGCGTCGTGCCGAAGATGACCGCCGTGGTCCCGCTCAGGTTCTTGCCGCTGATCGTCACCAGGGTGTTGCCGGTGACCGGCCCGAACGACGGGAAGACGGTGGAGATTTCCGGAGCGGGCTGGATTTCGGCGCTGAGAGAGATCTCCTTGCCGTCGAACGATTCGCTCGGCGCGTGGACGGACCCGTCGAACGGGGTCGGGAAGATCGACGCGTAGCGGGCGCCGGCAACGGTGGCGACGCCGATTTCGTCGGTGTCGTGCGAGGGGTCGATCCCGATCAGGTCACCGGCCTGAACCTTGAGGTTGGTCGAGAACGTTTCCAGCCCGGTGCCGGTCGGGGTCGCACCCTGACTCGTAGCGGTCGCTTCGTAGCTGCCTTTGCCGTCGGGGTGGAGCACCCGCAGGAAGAACGGCCCGCCGACCGCACCCTGAACACGCCAGCGCACGATCGCGCCGCTGGCCGGAGAGGCAAGCGTCGCCCCGGACTCCGGCAGCGCCGTGTTGAAGAGCGTCTGCACCCGTTTGAACGGTTCCGAGGTCGCGCCTTCCGGCAGGACGCTGCCGACGCTGACCACCGACGCCTGCGCCCCGTTGGCCGCCATCAGAGCCCAACCGCCAAGCGCACAGGCGACCGTCACCGCCCAGAGACGCAACCGGCCTCGCTCTCCCCTGCTTACCGTGATCCCTGCTTGTTCCCGCATCTCAACCGCCTCCTAGTTTTCATTGACGTGCCTTGTGGCACTGGACGACGTTTGAGCTAAACGGCCGTCGAGGAGAAAGTTGCGGGGAGTGAAGAAGAACCTGCGTGTTCGATGCTGAAAGCCCCCCGCCGGAATCGAACCGGCAACCTCCTCATTACAAATGAGGCGCTCTCCCAGGTTGAGCTAGGGGGGCAGGGTGGCTAATGATGTCCGTGGTGGACGTGACGTTCAGATTCTTGGGGCCGGACGAGGGTACCGTGCTGACGGGCGCGATCGAGGCCGCTTATGGTCAAACTTATGACGTCCGGTGGGTGTACGACCCGGACGAGGTCGGGGCCCGGATCGGCGCCGGCACCTACGTCTCCTGCGTCGCGGAAAGCCCTGCAGGGGAGCTTCTCTGCCACATCGGGATGAGCCTCGCGGCGGCGGGTGACGCGGTCGGCCACTCGGGCCAGGCGGTGACGCTTCCGGCCGCCCGCGGGCAACACCTGTTCACCCGCACCAAGCGCCACCTGATGGACTGGGCGCAGGAGCGCGGTCTGGCCGGGATGTACAGCGAGGCGACCGCCGCCCACCCTTACAGCCAGAAGGCCAACATCGAGCTGGGGGCGCACGAGACCGGGTTCCTGCTCGGTTGGATTCCCGCCACCGTCAGCAACGATGCCGCCGCCGGACGAGCGGGGCGGCAGTCGGCGGCGCTCTTCTACACGAAGCTGAACGACGGTCACGAGCGCGAGGTCTACGCACCCGAGCGGCACCGCAAGATCGTCTCGCAGACGATCGAGCTCTGCCGGCTCCGCGGCCACGTCACCGAGCCGCCCGCAGGGTGCGAGCTGCCGCCGCGCAGCGAGCTCCACGTCGAGGTCGACCGCGACCACAACCTGGCGCTGATCACGGTCCTGCAGCCGGGAGCGGACCTGGAGCAGGCGGTCGCCGGCGAGCGCCGCCACCTCTTCCACCGCGAGAACCTCGACGCCGTCTACCTCGACCTACCGCTGGAGCGGCCCGCGACCGCGCTCGTCGCGGACCACCTGGAGCGACTCGGCGTCTCCTACGCCGGCGTCTTTCCCAACCACCGCACCGACGGCGACGTCCTCCGCATGCAGTCGCTGCACCGGGTCCGAGTCAAGGCCGACGACATCGCCGTCGCCTCGGACCACGGGCGCGAACTGCTGGATTACGTCCTCGCCGATCTGCCGCAGGTGAGCTAGGCCGCGACCTCTCTGGAGGCCAAATGGGTGCCGACCTTGCGCTTGACCCGCTGCAGGGCGTTGTCGACCGTCTTCGTGTCGCACTCCAGACGCTCGGCGATCACCTCGTAGGAGTGCCCGTCGAGATAGAGCGAGAGCACGCGGCTCTCGAGGTCGGAGAGCACCCCGGAGACGCCGGAGAGGCAGGAGACGAGGCTCTCCAGCTCTTCGGTCGCGATCACCTGGTTGACCGGGTCGTGCACGCTCGGCCCGGGCAGGATCTCGTCCAGGGTGGTTTCCGAGTCGCCGGCCGCGGCGGGGGTCTGGCTGAAGGAGACGTACTGGTTCAGCGGCGTGTGCTTGTTGCGGGTCGCCGTCTTCACCGCGGTGATGATCTGGCGGGTGATGCAGAGCTCGGCGAAGTTGCGGAAGCTCGACTCGCGGTCGGTCCGGTAGTCGCGGATCGCCTTGTAGAGGCCGAGCAGGCCCTCCTGGATCAGGTCGTCGGACTCACCGCCGAGGAGGAAGTACGAAGAGGCCTTGAGCCGGACGAAGCCGCGATAACGACGGATGATCGTGTCGTAGGCGTCGGTCCGTCCCTCCTTGGCGAGGGCGACAAGATAGTGATCATCGAGTTCTACTTGAGGGTTAGGGTGAGAGATGCGGCCGGTGCTTTGAGCAACCGGGATAGGCAATTCTTGCGTAGGCGACGATAGTGCCACAGATCCTTCTCCTTGCTGAAGGGTCGTGGCGCCACTTACCTCCCCCGAGGCGCCCTATTCACAAGGCTTACCTCAACCTGAGGTTCACCCTTATTGCAGCGCTAGTCTTACCGTCCTGCGGTGTTCTGTCAACCCCAAATAGCGACTTTCTGCAACCGCCGTTGCATTTTTAGGTCGTTGGAGGGGCGGGGTGAGGGGGTCCCTCTCCAGGCACATCTCGCTATGGCTCGATGTTGAGTGCCTGGTGAGGGACCCCCTCACCCCGCCTCGAAGGGTCTAGGTGATGCGTTGGCGGGTTGCCTCTGAGAGGAGGGATGAGGCGGCGGCTGAGACGTTTAGGGACTCGATTTGGCCTAGCTGCGGTAGGGCGATGAGGCCGTCGCAGGCGGCGGCGACGCGGGGGCGCAGGCCTTTGCCCTCGCCGCCGAGGACGAGGACGGTGGAGCCGGTCAAGTCCGTCTTCCACGGGGCCTGCTTCGCGTCGGCGTCAGCCCCCCAGATCCAGAAGCCGGCGGCCTTTGCTTCGGCCAGCCAGTCGGCGAGGTTACGCACGTGGGCGACTTCGAGGTGCTCGACCGCGCCAGCCGAGGTCTTGCAGACGGCCGGGGTGACGGGGGCTGATCGGCGCTCCGGGATCACGAGCCCCGCAGCGCCGGCGAACTCGGCCGAGCGGCAGACGGCGCCGAGGTTGCGCGGGTCCTGGACCTGGTCGAGGGCGATCAGCAGCGCCCCCTCCTTCCGCAGCATCCCGACCGGGTCACCGTAGGGATAGGGATCGACCTCCGCCACCACCCCCTGGTGGTCAGGCGATCCGCAAAGCCGCTCCAGCTCCTCGCCGGAAGTCTCCGGCGCGCGCCAGACCCTATGCACCCGCCGCCGTCCCCGCTCCGCCTCTGCAACCGGATTGATCCCGTAGATGAACTGGTTCGCCATCAGGCGCAGTCTGTCATCAAGTCTTCGGAACGAGGCTGGGCCCGTCCGCCGAATCGCGAACCGTCCACCCCATCCCCGCCAGCTCATCTCGCAACTCATCAGCCCGAGCGAAGTCCTTATGCGCCCGCGCCTCCTCCCGCTCCGCCATCAACCCGAGCGCCCGCTCGTCACTCTCAGCACCCTTCTCCGGCTGGGTAAGGGTGCTGAGACCGACGAGCTCGAGCATCTCCGCCACGGCACTAGCTGCCGAATCCTTCGGAACCTCGCCGCGGTTCGCTTCCCCAACCAACTCAAAAATCTCGGCGAGAGCCCTAGGCGTATTGAAGTCATCAGCCAGAGCCTCTCTGAACGCCTCGAACCGGGACCAGGGGGAGGGGTCGCCGGGCCCTCCCCGCAGTTTGCCCGCCGACCCCTCCCCCTGGTCCCGCCCAGCCGCCGGATCAACAGGGTTCTCCCGAAAGAAGTTCCGAAGCCGCTCGACCCTGGCAACCGCTTCCTCCATCTGCCCCTCGCCAAAAGCCAACGGCTGCCGGTAATGCCCAGAGATCAGATAAGCGACCACAGCCTCACGCCCGTAGGTATCGAGCGCAGTCGAGAGCTGAAAGATGTTGCCTTCCGATTTCGACATCTTCGCCGCCCCGGTCTCGATCATCCCGTTGTGCATCCAGAGCCGGGCAAAGGGGCGCCCCGCCCCCTCGGACTGGGCGATCTCGTTCTCGTGGTGGGGGAAGACGAGGTCCGAACCGCCACCGTGGATGGCGAAGGCGGCGCCCAGCTCCTGCTCGGCCATCACCGAGCACTCGATGTGCCACGCGGGCCGCCCGGGGCCCCAGGGCGAGTCCCAGCTGGTGTCCTCGTGGGGCTTGTGCGCCTTCCAGAGGGCGAAGTCGAGGCGATCCTGCTTCAGCGAGGCCGAGCCGGCGTCCTCGCCCTGGTCCATGTCCTCGGGCCGGCGGTTCGAGAGCTTGCCGTAGGCGTCAAAGCTGCGGACGCGGAAGTAGACGTCGCCGCCGGCCTCATAGGCGTGGCCGCCTTGGACGAGCTCTGCGATCAAGGAGACGATCCCCTCGACGGTCTCGCTCGCCAGCGGCTCGGAATCGGGCCGGCCGACGCCGAGCCGGTCGGTGTCCTCGATGTAGGCGGCGGTCATCTCCGCCGCGAACTCGGCCGACTCCTTCCCCGCCTCACGGGCGGCGACATAGATCTTGTCGTTGATGTCGGTGACGTTGACGACCAGCTTCGGCCGGTAGCCCTCGGAGCGCAGGAACCGCGCGAAGAGCGAGAAGACGACGAACGGGCGCGCGTTGCCGATGTGGATGCGGCTGTAGACCGTCGGTCCGCAGGCGTAGATGCCCACTTCTTCAGAGCCCAGGCTCCGCAGCCCTCCGGACAACGTGTCCCTAACCCTCACGCTCCTCATCGCTCAGGAGGATATGCGCAACACGGAGATCCGGGGGACCCCGGAGGAGCCTCCCCAAATTTTGCGACGGAGAGGTCCCCCGGATCTCCGCTAGAACGTGCGGTAGCCGGCGGTGGTCGCTTTGGACTCACCGCTGCGCAGCCAGGTCGGCGCGACCTCCTCGGCCGCTGCCGCCGCCTCGCGGCGGGCCTTGCTGACGCTGGCCTTGATCTCGTCCTCGGTCGCCTCGCGGACGCGCTCCTCGCGGCGCTGCGCCTGCACGCGGATGCGGTCGGCCTCGACTCGCATCTGGTCCTCGGCGCGGGCGCGGGCGGCCTCCTCCGCCTCGCGCTCGACTTTCTCGAGCAGCCGGCGGACGCTCTCCTCGGCCTCGCGGCGGACGTCCTCGGTCCCCTCCATCACCCGGCGCTCGATCTCGGTCTCGAGCCGGACGGCAGCCTCGTGGGACTCGGCCGCGGCGGCCTCGGCGTCGGCGGCCCGCTGCTCGGCGGCGGCGATGCGCCGGTCGGCCTCGGCCTGGATCTGCTGCCGGGCCTCGTCGAGCTTTGCCTTGAAGTCTTCTTCGGCTTCCTTGCGCGCCGTCGCCGACGCGTTCTCCGCCTCGAGCCGCGCCTCCGCGATTGCGCTCTCCGCTCCGGCCTTCGCCTCGGCGGCGGCCTGCTCAGCCTGCGAGCGCGCCTTCGAGGTGTTGGCGACGATCTCTTCCCGCTCGGCCTGAGAGCGCCGCTGCAGCTCCTCGAACGACGTCTCGGCCTTGTCGCGAGCGGCCTCCGCGGCGGCGGCCCGCGTCTCGGCCTCGGTCCGCGCCTTGCGCTCGGCGGCGATCCGCTCACGCGCCTCCGCGGTCACCTTCCGCATCGCCAGCAACGCCCGCTCCTTCACCTCGCCTTTGACGGCTTCGGTGCGCGCTTCGGCTTCGGCAACACGACCCTCGCTGACCTTGACCCACTCCAACGCCTGATCGGCCACGCCACGCATAGCACGCGTCGCCTCACCAACCTGCTGCAACTGCCTCGCGGGGTCACCCATTCCCGCGCAAACTACTACGGGCGCCGGAGCCCAAGCCACCGTCCTCCAGCCCCCAACCGAAGACCCCCGCAATTTACGACGGCCCGCGTTGGAGCCGGGGGAGTACCTCCCCGGACCCTCCCCGCTTTTGTCCGGGGAGGTGCTCCCCCGGCTCCCCCACCTACAACTACGCAGACGTCTCTTTATCGCGAGCGCGCAGGTCCCTCTTCAGCACCTTGCCAGTCGCATTCCGCGGCAGCTCTTCAAGGAACTCGATCTCCCGCGGGCTCTTATAAGAGGCGAGGTTCGCCTTCACATGGGCGGTCAGGTCGCCGGGAGATACCTCGATCCCGGTCCGAACGACGACGAAGGCCTTCAGCCGCTGGCCGAACTCGTCGTCCTCGACCCCGATCACCGCCACCTCCTCAACCGCATGGTGGTCGGCGAGCAGGTCCTCGACCTCGCGTGGGAAGACGTTCTCGCCGCCGGAGACGATCATCTCGTCGTCGCGGCCGTCGATGAAGAGGCGCCCCTCGGGGTCGATGTGGCCGACGTCGCCGCTCGAATAAAGGCCGTCGATCATCTCCTTGCCGCCGCCGCCCGTGTATCCCTCCATCGCCATTTCGTTGCCGACGAAGATGCGGCCGACCTCCCCCTGCGGCACCTCCTTGCCGTTCTCGTCGTAGAGACAGATCTTGGTCCCGCGTGGCGGCTTGCCGGCGGTACCGGGCGCGGCCCGCAGGTCCTCGGGGGTCGCGACGGTCGCGTAGGCGACCTCGGTCGAGCCGTAGAGGTTGAAGACGTTGTCGCCGAAGCGGTCCATCCACTCGATCGCCAGCTCCCCCGGCAGGGCCGAGCCCGAGAGCGAGGTGATCTTCAGCGAGGGCAGGCTGTAGCCGTCGAGGACCTCGTCGGGCAGCGTGAGGATGCGCTGGATCATCACCGGCACCGCAGCGAGGACGTCGGCGCGGCTCTGTTCGACCGCCTTCAGAGTCTCCTCGGGGTCGAAGCGCCGTTTCAGCACCATCGTCGCCCCGGTCGGCAGGCTCATCACGAAGTGGAAGAAGCCCCAGGAGTGGAAGAGCGGGGCGGCGATCATCATCGTCATCCGGCTGCGGAAGGGGATCCTGTCGATCAGCGAGGCGATCGGCAAAAGCCCCTCGGGGCTGGAGCGCTGGGCCCCCTTCGGGGTCCCGGTCGTGCCCGAGGTGAGGATGACGAATTTCGGCTTCTCCGGCGGCGGCTTCAGGTCGGACTCGTCGCCGCCCTGGATCAGGCTCTCCAGCGTCGGGTCGGAAACCTCGCCGTCGCACCAGCCGACGATCCGCTTGACCGAGTCATCGACTCCTGCCAGCAGCTCGCCGAACTCCTCGTCGTAGACGAGCGCCTTCGGCCCCTCGCGCTTGGTCACCTCGACCAGCTGCGGGCCGGCGAACATCGTGTTCAGGTACAGGGCGCTGGCACCGAGCTTGGCCGCGGCCAGCGTCGCCTCGATGAAGCCGCGGTGGTTGCGGCACATGATCCCGAGGCCGTCGCCGGGGCCGATGCCCATCGCGGCGAAGGAGTGGGCGAGGGCGTTCGAGCGGCGGTGCAGGCGCTGCCAGCTGAGGGCGCCGCGTTCGTCGACGATCGCCAGCTCGTGCGGGAAGTGGATCGAGGCGGTGGTGACGCCGGTCGCCGGCGAGGCGCCCCAGCGGAGGAAGGTGGTGCCGATCTTCAGCGCCTTGTCGGGGCGCATCGGCGCCACGATCCCGGCCTCGCGCAGCACCTTCACCTCGAAGATCGAGTCGGATATAGAGCCCCGCAGGCCCGCCGCGCTCAGTTTCGCGTCCGCCATCCCAGCCGGAAGACTATTCACTCTCGACGCTAGCGACCGCCATGCAGGCGATCCCCTCGCCGCGGCCGACGAACCCCATGCCCTCGTTGCTGGTCGCCTTGACGCTGACGCGGGCCGAAGTGGCCTCGGCCAGTGTCCGCTCCATTTCCGCCTTGTAGGGGCCGAGGCGCGGCTGCTCGCAGACGAGGGTGGCGTCGATGTTGATGATCGGGCCGGCGATCGTGCCCACCACCGTGCGCAGGAGGTCGATCGAGTCGGCGTCTTTCCAGGCGGGATCGTCGTCGGGGAACATCGTCCCGATGTCGCCGCCGCCGCTCGCCCCGAGGAGGGCGTCGATCACCGCGTGGGTGAGGACGTCGGCGTCGGAGTGGCCGTCGAGGCCCTGATCGTGCTCGATCTCAACCCCGCCGAGGACGAGGCGACGGCCGGTGGCAAAGCGGTGGCTGTCGTAGCCGAGGCCGACCATGCTCAGCGGACGCGACTGCCCAAAGGCGCCAGGCTCCGCTGGCGCTGCTCGAAGACGCATATCTCTTCTATCCCCAGTTCCTCCATGAACTGCACCGCCTGCCCGTATTCGAAGCCGACCTGCTCGGGCAGGTGGGCATCGGAGGAGAGGGCGAAGACGGCGCCCGCCTCGATGCACATCTCGGCGAACTGGCGCGAGGGGTAGAGCTCGCCGACCGGCTTGCGCAGGCCCGCGGTCGAGATCTCGACTGCGATCCCGCTCTCGGCGATCGCCTCCACCGCCGGCTCGTAGAAGCTGCGCAGGTCGCGGTCGGGGAGGGGCCGGGCGCGGCCCCAGACCTTGACCAGGTCGGGGTGGGCGAGGATGTCGTAGAGGCCGGAGCGGGCGCAGTCGGCGAGCGCCTCGAAGTAGCGGCGCCAGATCTCGTCGGCGTCGCCGTCGCCGTCCCAGACGTCGAAGCCGTCATGGTCGACGGCGGCGTCGCCCTCGCCGACGAAGTGGACCGAGCCGACGACGTAGTCGAAGTCGCGGGCCCCCAGCAGCGAGTCGATCCGCTCCTCGGCGCCGGGGACATAGTCGCACTCGACCCCGAGCCGCAGCGGCGTGCCGCGGACGAACTCGCAGTAGGCGTCGATGTCGTCTTTGGCGTTCTCGACCCAGAGCGGGTGGGTCCAGAGGTCGAGCGCCTGGCGGAAGCGGTAGACGTGCTCGGAGACGCCCAGCTCCTCGATCCCGGCAGCCTCGGCGGCGACGAGGTAACGGTCGACGTTCTCGGCGGTGAAGTAGCGCTCGAATGTGGTCCCGTTCTCGTCCGGGCGCAGGTGCAGGTGGTAGTCGGTCAGCATGGGAGGCCGAGCATAAACTCCGCGCCTTATGAGCCGTCAGCTCCTTTTCCTCCTGCTCGCGCTCGCCGCGGGGACCGCGCTTGCCCTCCTCGCCGGGGCGAAGAACCTCGGCACCGCGCTCGCGATCGGCCAGCTCTGCTTCGCCGCCGTCCTCGTCTACGTCTTGATGCGGGACTAGCCCCGCTCGGCGAGCAGCAGCTCGGCGACGCGGAGGTCCAGTGGGGTCGTCACCTTCAGGTTCTGCTCGACGACCGGGTGGATGAGGACGGTGCCGCCGTTCCACTCGACCAGCATCGCCTCGTCGGTCGCCTCCTGCGGCCGCTCGGCGGCGCCAAGCGCCTCGCGGAGCGCATCGGTCCTGAACACCTGAGGCGTCTGCGCCGCCCAGAGCTCGGACCGATCCACCGTCTCAACGACGTTCCGTGGTTCTTTAGTCGCCTCCTGCACGACTAAGGAACCACGCAACTCGGCCCGCTTGATCGTGTCGGCCACCCGGGCGGCGGCGATGACGCCGCTCGCGTCGGGCTCGGCGTCGAGGTCGGCGACGAGCGCTTCGACCAGCTCCGGCGTCAGCAGCGGCCGGGCGGCATCGTGGACGGCGACGTACTCCGTCCCCACCGCCTCGAGGGCGCTGGCGACCGACTGCGCCCGCGTCTCGCCGCCGGCGACGACGGCTAGGTCGTGCCCGGCGAGCTCGCCGCGGTGCCCAGGCGGCGCCGCGACGACGATCGAGCGGACCGAATCGCAGGCCCGGAAGGCGTCGATCGACCACTCGACCATCGGCTTCCCCGCGACCGGGACGAATGCCTTCGGGCCGCCGGCTCCGAGACGCTCCCCGGAGCCGGCGGCCGCGATGACGGCAGTTACTGCGGAACTTCTAGGCGGACGCAGTGGCGGCGAACCGCTCCTCGAGGAGGCCGTCGAGGTATTCCTCGGCGCCGTCCTCGTCCTTGTCGAGCGCGTACATGAACTCCGAGGCGAGGATCTTCTTCGCCCGGGTGTACATCTGCTTCTCGCCGGTGGACAGGCCCTTTTCCATCTCGCGGATCGCGAGGTTGCGGACGACCTCGGCCAGCTCGAAGACGTCGCCGGTCTTGATCTTCTCGCGGTTGTACTTGAAGCGCCGGTTCCAGTTCTTCGGCATCTCCGAGACGTCGTCCGTGAGGACGTTTGTGACCTTCTTGATTTCGTCCTCGTCGATGATCCGTCGCAGGCCCGCCTTGCCGGCGTTTTCGCAAGGGACCATCACCGTCAGCTCGTTGTGAAGGATCTTGATCGTGAGGTATTCACGCTTCTCCCCCATCAGCTCCCGCGTCTCTTTGGTCATCACCAGGCCCGCACCATGATGCGGGTAAACAACCTTGTCGCCTATCTCGAAGTCGCAGACGTATTCCACGTCCTCCTCGAAGACAGCCTCCACAGTGGCCTCGTCTAGCTCGGAAATCGGTGACTCCTTTCGTTGTTCGACGGCGAGTGGCGCCGTCAGCTCTGCAAGTACCGGTCGACCAGATCAACCTCTTGGAGCCGCCGCAGGCCCTCGCGGATGTCTTTGGACCGCGCGGCCCCGACTCCGTCGACGGCGGCGAGCTCTTCGTCTGAGGCCGCGAGGACCTCGTCGAGCCCGCCCAGCTCATGGGTGATCTTCTGGACGACAAGCTTGGGGATCCGCGGGACCCGGCCCAACACCCGGTATCCGCGCGGCGAGACAGGAAAGTCCAGGGTGTTGACCTTGCGGTCGTAGCCGAGCAGCTCGGCCAACCGACCGAAGTCGAGCACGTCCTGGTGGGGCATCCGACCGAGCGCCTGCAGCACTGAGGTCAGGTTGCCCTCGGAGTCTTCGACGCTGTAGTCGCGGATCAGCGCCGTCTTGTCAGCGGCGACACCGACCATCGTCTCCTCCAGCTGCATCTCGATCAGCCGACCCTCGGTGCCGAGCTCGACGATGTAGCGCTCGACCTCGACCGCCATTCGCGTCACCAGCTCGGCGCGCTGGAGGACCGAGAGCGCGTCGTGGAGGACACCGCCGCCCTCGAACTCGAGCCGGGTCAGGCGCGAGGAAACCTGGTCGAGGCGCTGGCGGTACTTCTCGAGCGTCGCCAGGCCCTGGTTCGCTTTCGCCAGCACGGCGGGAATGTCCTGGAGGATGTACTTCGTCCCCTCGACGTAGAGGGAGACGACGTCGCGGCGCTGGGAGATCGCGATCACCAGCGCCGTCGTCTGTTTGGAGACGCGCTCGGCGGTGCGGTGGCGGGTGCCGGTCTCCGAGCTGAGGATCGTCGGGTCCGGCATCAGCTGGACATTGGCCCAGGCGATCTTCGTCGCCTCGCCGTTGAGGACGATCGCCCCGTCCATCTTTGCCACCTGGTAGAGCATCGCCGGGGTGTAGTCGACGTCGAGCTTGATCCCGCCCGAGAGCAGGTGGGAGATGTCATCGAGGTCGCCTACGACCAGCAGACCGCCGGTCCGCGAGTGGACGATGTTGTCGATCCCCTCGCGCAGCGAGCCGCCGGGGGCGACTACGTCAAGAGCTCTTAGAAGTCGGGGATCTTGGCGTTCCGATAACTCGTGGAGCTCATCCCCAGACAAAGCAGGCATCGATTAAGAGGATGGCAGAAACCGCTCTGGAATGCGGTCTCCTCGATTCCGAGTGGACAGGTCGGGATAGCCTTTGTCAAGCGGGCTTAAAGATGGAAGCGTTTGTGATGCATGTGGTGCTGGTCCAGCTCGGGTGACGGGCCCTGTTCGGTGCCCTGGGCCAAGACCGCTATCGCCGTGCGCGGCCGAAGGATGGGCCCGATATCAGGGGGCTCAGCCCGACACCTATTTCCTGCTCCAACCAGATGGTGGCTTCGGGTACGGTTGCGTTCGCTCGTCAAGGGAAGGAGATTTCGGTGCCTCAAAAGCACCGCCGAGGTGATCGAAAACTGGTTCAGGTCCCACCCCCTGTTCGGCGCGAACACCCAATCGATCCCAGCGGCCGAAACTTCGACCAGTGTCGCGGACGAGATCGCCAAACTTGGACAGCTGAGATCGCAAGGATTGCTCACTGAGGCTGAGTTCGAGGCTCAAAAGGCACGGCTACTTGGTTGAGTAGCCACCTATCGTCATCGAGACCGCAAAAACGCCTATATCGCGGCTTTCTGCGGTCTCGCGAGTTAATGGCCGGCGACGAGGTCGCGCTGGGCGTCGATGCCCCAGCGACTTCCAACCGCCGCCAACTCCGGGGAAAGGAGCCACCTGTCGGGACGCTCCTCGCCCTCGTGTTCGGGGCTGGCGCCCTTCAGCGCCATGGAGCCGGTGTTGTCGCCGATCGCGCGGATCTCCTCGACGTCCTCGGGGCTGAGCCGCCGCTCGGCCGGCAGCGCTGCCAGCTCTGCCCGCTTGTCCTCGATCGGCCGCGCCTCGGGGCCGATCTCCTGGATCAGGGTCGGGGCGACGGAGGCGACCGCGGGATGGGCGAGGTTCCACTGGCAGGCCAGTTGCATCGGGGTCAGCTCCACCCGCTCGGCGATCGGCTGCAGCCGCTCGATCTTCTCCAGCCCGGCCTCAATCCAGCCTTCGGGACGGAAGGAGCGATGGTCGAATTTGGCCAGCTCCATCCCCGGCCGTAGGTCCCCCCAGAAGAGGCCGCCGTAGTCGACGACCCGGGTCAGGACTTTGACCTCGTGGCGGGAGGCGGCGTCGAGGCAGAGCTCGCCGGGCCAGGGCTCGAGCGGGTTGAGAATGATCATCGCCCAGTCGATGCGGTCGCCGAAGCGCTCCAGGCAATCGATCAGGTCGAGGGTGAAGCCGTTTGCCGGCCCCGGCGCGACGCCGATCCGCGCCGCCAGCCCCGCCTCGCGCAGCGCCGCCATCCCGTCCCAGACGACCTCGCTGCCGTAGCCGACGCGGTCGGGGTTGTGGAGCAGCAGCAGGTCGAAGGAGTCGACGCCGATCCGCTCCAGGCTCTTCTCCGTCGCCATTCGCAGGTAGCCCGCGTACTGCTCCGAGCCGCGCAGCCGGGGATCGGTGAAGCGCGGGAAGCCCTTCGGGCCTTCCCGCTCGCCCTCGTAGAAGTCGTGGCCGACCGCGCCGATCAGGCAGTAGTCGTCGGGAGCCACACCCTCAAGCGCCCGGCCGAGGACCCGGTCGGCGTCGCCCTGCCCGTAGGCGTCGGCGGTGAGGACCGTGTCGATCCCCTCCCCCGGCCGCAGCAGCGCCGCCAGCCGGTCCTCCTCGATCGCCTCGCCGAAGTGGAGGAACCGCCCTCCGCTCCAGGTGCCGATCGCGGCCCGGCCCGGCTCTCTCACCACCGCGCTCCGCTCAGGACTCGGCGTCGCCGGCGCCGTCGGAGCCCTCGTCCTCGGGACTCTCGCCGTCGTCGTCCTTCTTGGCGCCGACGCCGACCTTCTCGCGCTTCGGCTTCTCGACCGCTTTGGCCTTCGGCTTCTTCGGGGCGATGATCTCGAGGTCGAGCGGTTTGTCTTCCTCGTCGCCGGCCTCGTTGCGGGAGACCATCACGGTCGAGCCGGGGGTCATCTCGCCCTGACGCAGGACTTCGTCGGCGAGCGGGTCCTCGACGTAGCGCTGGATCGCGCGGCGCAGCGGGCGGGCGCCCATTGAGGGGTCCCAGCCTTTGTCGACCAGCAGTTCCTTCGCCTCGTCGGTCAGCTCCAGCTGCAGTTCGTGCTCGGCGACCTGAACGCGGACGCGGGCGATCATCAGGTCGATGATCTCTTTGACCTCGTCCTTGGCGAGCTTGTGGAAGACGATGACCTCGTCGATCCGGTTGAGGAACTCCGGCCGGAAGACTTTTTTCAGGTCGCTCATGATCCGGTTCTTCATGTCGCCGTAGGACATCCCGGTCTCGTCGGCGACGGTGAACCCGATCGAGGTGTTCTTCGAGATCTCCGAGGCGCCGATGTTCGAGGTCATGATCACGATCGCGTTGCGGAAGTCCACGGTGCGACCCTGGGCGTCGGTGAGGCGCCCGTCCTCGAGGATCTGCAGGAGGATGTTGAAGACGTCCGGGTGCGCCTTCTCGATCTCGTCGAGCAGCAGCACGGAGTACGGCTTGCGGCGCACGGCCTCGGTCAGCTGGCCGCCCTCGTCGTAGCCGATGTAGCCCGGAGGCGAGCCGACCAGGCGGCTGACCGCGTGCTTCTCCATGTACTCGGACATGTCGATC